>OGDN01001993.1_pt1 | contig 29080 bp, 24 predicted proteins | sample 1570271 | NCBI WGS metagenome assembly OGDN01 (sample SAMEA4384481, study PRJEB24528) | human gut metagenome | reverse complement strand
GGAAGCTTAATTATTCAATTTTGACCCGGTGTCCAGAAAACTGGGTACATATCAATTGATCGCTGCTTTTTTGTGTTATAAGATTCGAATGCGAATAATATTTTCCATTGCCTCTAACTTTTTCTCAAATTCATCACTTACAGGCGCTTCTACATCAAACATTGCATATGCATATTCGCCGCGGCTTTTTGAAACCATATCACTGATGTTAACACCAGCCTCACCAAAAAGAGAAGTCAGCTGACTGATAACATTTGGTCTGTTGTAGTGGCATACACAGATACGTGCTGCCTTTTTGCGATAGCCAAGGTTGCAGGATGGGTAGTTGACAGAGTTTTCAATATTTCCATTTTCAAGATAATCCATAATCTGGTTGACAGCCATAACAGCACAGTTTTCCTCAGATTCTTCAGTTGAAGCACCAAGATGAGGAAGTACAAGAGCACCAGGCATATTTACAACAGCTGGATTCGGGAAGTCTGTAACATAGTGGGAAACCTTGCCATTTGCAAGAGCATCAGCCATGTCAGCATCATTTACAAGAATATCTCTTGCAAAATTTAAGATCTTGACACCATCCTTCATTTGATCAAAAGCACGCTTATTCAGCATACCCTTTGTAGAGTCAAGTGCAGGAACATGGATGGTGATGTAATCACATTGATTATAGATTTCATCATTATCCTTTACGATTGTAATGTGGTGAGAGAGACGAACTGCATTCTGGATGCTTAAATAAGGATCGCAGCCAAAAACCTCCATTCCAAGCTCACTTGCAGCATTTGCAACAAGAACACCGATTGCACCAAGTCCGATTACGCCAAGCTTCTTTCCCTTAATTTCATTTCCAGCAAAAGCCTTCTTTGCCTTCTCAGCTGTCTTTGCAATATTTGGGTCATCCTTATTTTCACGTACCCAGTGACAGCCGCCTGCAATATCACGTGAAGCAAGCATGAGTCCTGCAATAACGAGTTCCTTTACACCATTTGCATTTGCACCTGGTGTATTAAAAACAACAATACCTTTTTTTGCGCAGGAATCAAGCGGAATATTATTCACACCGGCACCGGCACGTCCAATTGCAAGAAGAGAATCAGGAAGTGTCATTTCATGCATAGAAGCACTGCGAAGAAGCACAGCATCAGCATTTTCAATCGAATCAGCGATGCAGTATGTATCATCAAAACGGCTCATTCCGGCATTAGAAATTGGATTTAAGCAATAAACACTTTTCATTTCAAATTCTCCTCCTCAAACTTTTTCATAAATGCAACAAGTGCCTCTACACCTTCCTTTGGCATTGCATTATAGATACTTGCACGCATACCGCCTACAGTGCGATGACCCTTTAAGTTAACAAAACCGGCAGCCTCAGCTTCCTTTACAAATTTGGCATCAAGCTCCTTGTCGCCAGTTACAAATGGAACATTCATTAAAGAACGAGAGGACGGCTCAACTGTACCGTGAAACAGCTTGCTAGAATCAAGATAGTCATAGAGGATCTTTGCCTTTTCTACATTTCTTCTTTGCATTTCCTCAAGACCGCCCATTTTCTTAAGCCACTTGAAGACCTTGCCGCAGATATAAATACCATAGCATGGAGGTGTATTGTAAAGAGAATCAGCATCTGCATGGATCTTGTAGCGAAGCATGGTAGGTGTTCCTGGAAGAACATCATCAGTAATAAGGTCTTCACGGATGATTGCAATTACAACACCGGCAGGACCGACATTTTTCTGAACACCGCCGTAAAGCATACCATATTTAGTAACATCAACCGGCTCAGATAAGAAGCAGGAAGAGATATCAGCTACAAGTGTTTTTCCTTTTGTATTTGGAAGTGTGTGGAATTTGGTGCCGTAGATAGTGTTGTTTTCACAGATATAAACATAGTCGGCATCGTCATCGATTGGAAGATCAGAACAGTCTGGAATATAAGAAAATGTTTTGTCAGCACTAGAAGCGACAACGTTAACTTCGCCGTAGAGCTCAGCTTCTTTAGCAGCCTTCTTTGCCCACTGACCGGTTACAATATAATCAGCTTTCTTATTTTTCATCAGGTTCATTGGGATCATAGCAAACTGCTGGGATGCACCACCCTGTAAAAATAAAACTTTATAATTGTCCGGAATATTCATAAGCTCACGAAGATCAGCCTCAGCCTCTTTAATGATCGTATCGTAGACCTTAGAACGATGGCTCATCTCCATGACAGACATACCGCTTCCCTGATAGTCAAGCATTTCAGCTGCAGCCTCCTGCAGTACCTCCTCTGGCAGCACAGCTGGACCAGCAGAAAAATTATAAACTCTTCCCATAAAGAAACCTCCTTATCACTGCATTAGATATTATCGGGCGGTCAAAGACCGGTGAGATGCAGTGATTCACTATGGTGCTTTACCATATTAAAGCCTAATATAATACTCAATTAGAAATAAGTCAATACCTAATTTCAATAATTCTTCACAAGAGGACAAACAATGGACACAAATTTATCAAAGAGTCATCACATTTGACGCCTAACATTACAAATGATAGCAAAACAGCAATAAGGCTGTTTGCAAAAATGAGATGCAGGAGGACAAGACTTTGATTGAAGTAACAGGTCTGGTAAAAAAGTATGGAAACCATGTGGCTGTCGATCATTTAAGCTTTCGCCTAGAGCCAGGAAAGATTTATGGCTTTCTTGGTCCAAACGGAGCTGGAAAATCAACGACCATGAATATGATGACCGGATATATCGGTCCTACAGAGGGAACGATTTTAATTAATGGTCACGATATCGTGAAGGAACCAGCAGAGGCGAAGCGCTGTATAGGCTATCTACCGGAGCTTCCGCCGTTGTATACAGATATGACAGTATGGGAATATCTTGAATTTGCGGCACAGTTAAAAAATATTCCGGCGAAAAAGCGTCAGGAGAGCATTTTAAATGCCATGAAGATGACTGGACTTGTCGATGTCGCAAAGAGACTTATCAAAAACCTTTCAAAGGGCTACCGTCAGAGAGTTGGTTTTGCACAGGCTGTGCTTGGCATGCCGGAAATTATAATTCTTGATGAGCCGACTGTAGGTCTTGACCCAATTCAGATTATTGAAATACGTTCTCTTATCAAAGAGCTTGCAAAAGAGCATACAGTTATTTTAAGCTCACATATCCTTTCTGAAATCAGTGCCGTATGCGATGAAATTTTGATTATCTCTCATGGAAGATTAGTTGCAAGTGATACAACAGAAAATCTTATGCACTACATGGATAGTGATGCTATGCTTGAAATCAGCATAAGGGCGCCAAAGGAGCAGGCAAAGAACAGCTTTGCACAGCTTCATCATGTTGCAGCAGTTTTGGAAGCCACAAAGCAGAATGAGGATGATAAGCATCTGAATTTGACCTCATTTGAGATACGTACAGATGGCGCTGATGTGCGTGAGGCTGTATTTGGTATCTGCGCAGAAAAAAATTGGCCGATTTATGAGATGAAATATTCAAAGGCAACACTTGAAGATGTCTTTATGGAGCTGACTGCCGACAATAAGGCTCATGAAGAAGAGATGGATGAGATTAAAAAATCGGCAGAGGAGGCCGTAAAGGAAGCAGAGCAGACAAAGCAGGCCAATAAGGAGGATGACAATGAAAGCAATATTTAACAGAGAATTTAAATCTTATTTCACATCCATGATTGGACCTGTATTTGTGGCCGCACTTGTGCTCGTGACAGGTATTTACTTTATGGTGTATAACATGAGCTATGGCTATCCTTACTTTGCCTACACATTAAGTGCCTCTGCCATCGTATTTGTACTGACTGTTCCGCTTTTGACAATGAGAAGCTTTTCAGAGGAGCGTCATTCAAAGACAGATCAGCTTCTTTTGACATCACCGGTATCTGTGACACAGATTGTTTTAGGAAAGTTCTTTTCAATGACAGCAGTTGTTGCGATTCCATGTGTGATCTTTTGCCTGTGTCCATTGATCATTAAGAGCACCGGAACAGCATATTTTCTTGTTGACTATTCAACTATTCTTGTATATTTTCTGATCGGCTGCGCTTATGTTGCCATTGGAATGCTGATCTCAGCAATGACAGAGAGTGTCATCATCGCGGCAGTTGGAACGATCATTACACTGCTTTTGATCAATTTGTCAAATGGTCTTTCCCAATATGTGCCAAATACAGCAATTGCCTCTTTGATAGGCTGTCTGATTCTTTTAGTTCTTCTTTGCGTCATTGTCTATGTAATGACAAAGAGCAATGCAGCTACGTTTGGTCTTTTGATCGGTGGAGCAGCAGTTTTAATCATTCTTTACGTTGTAAAGCCAGCTCTTTTTGAGGGACTTATTCCAGGAATGATCGAAAACATAGCATTTGCAAAGGTAATGACAAGCTTTGTTTCTGATTATGTGTTTGATGTAAAGGGTGTTGTGGAGCTGATCTCGATTTGTGCGGCATGCATCTTCCTTACCACACAGGTAATCCAGAAGAGAAGATGGAGCTAAGATAAGCGCTAGATTGGTGTAAGAAAAAAGCCGAAAAAGCGGCAGAATGAGAGGAAAGCAGGCAGGAATGGATATCAAAAAAAAGAAAGAAAAAAAGCCGTCAGGTAAAAATATTTCATCTGTAGTGCAGCTGAAAAACGGAAGCTTCAGCCTTGCAGTGACGGCAATTGTGCTGGCAATTATTGTAGTAGTAAATTTGATTATAGGACAGCTTCCATCAAAGTTATTAAATTGGGATTTGAGCGAAACTGGAATTTTCAGTGTTTCAGATACTTCCAAAGAATTATTAAAGGACTTAGACAAGGATGTTACTGTTGAGGTAGTGGCAGAGACGGGAAATATAGACTCTCGTATTGAAAAGTTTATCTCTATCTATGGCGATCTCTCATCTAAGTTAAAGGTTAGCTATATAGACCCTGTTCTTCACCCTGAAATTCTTACAAAGTATGGAATTTCAGCAAACTCTGTTGTTGTATCATGCGAGGAAACTGGAAAGAATCAGGTAATTTCCTTTAGCGATATAATTGTAAGTCAGCAAAATTATTATGGCTACAGCAGCGAATCAGAATTTGATGCAGAGGGTCAGCTGACAAGTGCTGTGGTATCTGTTACCTCTGATAACGATAAAAAGATTTACATGTTAAGAGGTCATGGTGAGTCAGCAATAAGTCAGGAGCTTGGCGAACTGCTTACTAAAAACAACATGACAACATCAAATTTAAATCTTCTTGAGACAGCATCTGTGCCGGATGATTGTGATCTTTTGATTATCAACAATCCTACAAGTGATCTTGGAACTGATGAATATACAGAGCTTCATAACTATCTGTATCAGGGCGGAAATGTGCTTTTGCTTCGCGGTGTCACCGATAAGGAGCTTACAAACTTCAATGAGTTGATGGAAGATTATGGTATGACTATGGTAAACTCCTATATTGGAGATCGTGATCGCTATTACCAGAGAGCACAGAGTGCGTTCTATTTCTTCCCAATGATCACAAGCAATGACACAAATGTAGAAGCAACAAGCAGCATCTTAGTCGGTGCAGTAGCAGGTATGACAGCATCAGAAAATACACCAGAAGATGTAACACTGACAACACTTTTAACTACAAGTAACAATGCATTTCGTGAAGGAAACAGCAATGAGGCAACACAGTTTATTCTGGCAGCATCAGCACAGAAGACAGTACCAGCAGATACAGAAAGCGAGAGCGAGTTAGAATCTGGCAGTGATACAAAAGAAACTGAAAAGACATCCGCTGAGAGCGTTTCAGAGGAAGCTTCAACTGAAAGTGTAGCTGAAAATGCATCAGAGGAAGTTACGTCTGAAGCAGCATCTGAGGCAGAATCTACCGAGGAAAGCACTCTTGAGGATGTTCTGACTGACATTTCAGTTGGAAACACAGATGGCTGGCTTGAGACACCATCAGCAGATTCTAAGCTGACTGTTATCTCAGCATCCACCATGATTGATTCCAGTTTGATTGGAAACTTCACTGGAATTGAAAACTTAAATGAGTTCATTAACATCGTATCATCTTACTTTGATGATGTTCAGAACGTATCAATTCCGGCAAAGAGCCTTTCAGTTACTTACAATACTGTAACAGGAAGCAGCATTTGGAATGCATTGTTTATAATCATCATCCCAGTCTTTTCAATTGTTGCAGGATTGGTTGTATGGATCCGCAGAAGAAAGGCATAATGGTGTGAGTATATGACAAAGAATACAAAAAAACTACTTGGTTTAGTCGGTGCGCTTGCCGTCCTTGGCGGCGCATACGGCACAATAGTATTGATCAATCAGCATAATGAAGAAAAAAAAGCCGAGCAGTCAAAGGCAGAAAAAGAGGCAAACACCTTTTATTTAAGCCAGATGGAAGAGCCTGTTTCAATCAGCTACACAAACAGCTACGGAACATTCGCATTCAGCTATGACACTGAGAACGAGACTTGGAGCTATGACAGCGACGAGCACTTTCCTGTCACACAAAGTTATTTGACTTCCATTTCAAGTGATTTAAAATCATTTACCGCAGAGCGTAAGCTAGAGGAAGTACAGGATGACTTGTCAGTGTATGGTCTGGACAATCCAAGCTGCACGATCACAGCAAAGGGATCTGATGACACAGAGGTAACGATCCAGATTGGAAACCTTAACAGCTATAATTCAGACTATTATGCAAAAGTAGAAGGCTCAGATGATATTTATACAATAGCATCAAGCTATGTCTCAGATATCAGCAACGATATTTCAGCGCTGCAGGAAAAGGAAAGCTTCCCAACCATCACCAGCACATCCATCACAGATGTACAGCTGGTAAAAGACGGCACTACAATTGATATGGAAAAGGAAGTTACACAAGAACCGGCAACCGAGGAAGAGACGACCGAAAACGCATCCGAGGAAGCAGAAACGGGAAGTGAAGTATCAGAAGAAGAGACAACGAAAGCTGTATCAGATTCTACAGAAGAAGGATTAACAGAAGAGGAATCAACCGTAGAAATGGTTGATGTAACACACTGGGTATTCACACAGGATAATAAGACACAGCGCGTTGACGAAAGTGATGATATTCATGATTTGTTAGTCAACATGGTAGGTCTTACCTTCAACGACTGTGCAGATTATTACGCAGACGAAGAAGAAAAAGAATCCTATGGCTTAACAGACGATGCAGCAGTTCTTACAATAACATACCAGTCAGGCGAAGAAGAAACCACCTTAAAGCTGACAATAGGAGCCACAACAGAAGACGATGCATATTACTACGTCTCCATGGACGACTCAGATCAGGTCAACACAGTCAGCAAAGAAAGTGTAGACGCGGTCTTAGATGCAATTTCTGGGTATGGGATGTGATTAGTTACAGTTCACACGTCATGCTAGATCTGGATAAATCTCATGCTTGCATGAAGATTTGACAGATCAGCAGGACGAAGTGGACGCCCGTTCATGAACAAAACAAAGTTGCGCGCAAACTTGTTTGCGAATGGGTGCCCAGTGAACTGTAAGGAATTAGGTTCACCTTCGGGCTTTGCCGCAATATTGGCTTATCCGTGAACAGTAACCCGAATAAATATACACATATAAAAGAAAAAGAAAAATCATTGACGAACTTTTTATTATCCAGTAAAATAAAAATAATGCAGGAAATTAGGCAGTTGCGCATGCAGCTGCCTGATTTTGAAATTTTGTGTGCAGTTTGGCACAGCAAAAGCAGGTATTTACAAGCAGGAGGACTCGATTATGGGTATGACGATGACGCAAAAAATTCTGGCTGCAGCAGCAGGGCTGTCAGAGGTAAAGGCCGGACAGCTGATTGAGGCAGATCTGAGCCTTGTTTTAGGCAATGACATTACCTCTCCGGTAGCGATCCACGAGATGGAGCGCTTTGACAAAAAGGGAGTATTTGATAAGGACAAGATTGCACTAGTACTCGATCATTTTGTTCCGAATAAGGATATCAAGTCTGCCGAGCATTGTAAGTGTGTAAGAGAATTTGCAGGCTGCAACGAAATCACAAATTTCTTTGATGTAGGAGAGATGGGAATTGAACATGCACTTCTTCCGGAAAAAGGACTTGTAGTTGCAGGAGACGTTGTAATTGGTGCTGATTCACATACATGTACATATGGTGCGCTTGGCGCATTCTCCACTGGTGTGGGAAGTACAGATATGGCAGCAGGCATGGCAACAGGAAAGGCATGGTTTAAGGTACCGTCCGCAATCAAATTTGTGCTTACTGGAAAGCCGGCTGAGTATGTAACTGGCAAGGATGTTATCTTACATATTATTGGAATGATCGGTGTTGACGGAGCACTGTATCAGTCTATGGAATTTACAGGAGATGGTATTTCTTATCTTTCAATGGATGATCGTCTTTGTATTGCAAATATGGCAATTGAGGCAGGCGGAAAGAATGGTATCTTCCCTGTAGACGAGAAGACTATCGCCTATATGAAGGAGCATTCCACAAAGGAATATAAGGTTTACGAGGCAGACGAGGATGCTGAGTATACGGCAACATATACTATTGATCTTAGCAGCTTAAAGCCAACAGTATCCTTCCCACATCTGCCAGAGAACACTCATACTATCGATGAGGTAGGCGACATCGCAATTGATCAGGTTGTAATCGGTTCATGTACAAATGGACGTATCGAAGATCTGCGTGCAGCAGCAGAGATTTTAAAGGGCAGAAAGGTAAAGAAAGGCCTTCGCTGCATCGTAATTCCGGCAACACAGGCAATCTATCTTCAGGCAATCGAGGAAGGACTTGTTCAAACCTTCATTCAGGCAGGAGCTGTTGTCAGCACACCGACCTGTGGACCATGTCTTGGCGGATACATGGGTATTCTGGCTGCGCATGAAAGATGCGTTTCTACCACAAACCGTAACTTTGTAGGACGTATGGGCGATGTAACAAGTGAAGTATATCTGGCAAGTCCATATGTTGCAGCAGCAAGTGCTGTAACCGGAAAAATCTCCGGACCAAAGGACGTTTTATAAAGAAGTCTCGCAGACTGTGACATAAAAACAGCTGGTCAGGCGATTCAGAAAGGTATGGTAAAGAAGATATGAAAGCAAATGGATGTGTATTTAAATATGGCGACAACGTGGATACGGATGTAATCATTCCGGCACGTTACTTAAATTCATCAGATCCAGCAGAGCTGGCAAAGCACTGCATGGAGGATATCGATAAGAATTTCGTTTCAAATGTAAAGAAGGGTGACATCATCGTTGCGGATAAAAACTTTGGATGCGGCTCCTCAAGAGAGCATGCACCGATTGCAATCAAGGCAGCAGGGGTAAGCTGTGTAATAGCAGAGACCTTCGCAAGAATTTTCTACCGCAACGCAATCAATATTGGTCTTCCGATCATTGAATGTCCAGAGGCAAGCAAAAAGATCAAGGCAGGAGATCAGGTAGATATTGATTTTAATACTGGTGTCATTACAGACCAGACGACAGGAGAAACCTTCCAGGGACAGGCATTCCCGCCATTCATGCAGAAAATCATCAGTGAGGGCGGCTTGATTAACTACATTAATCACAAAGAATAATTGTAACTATTCAGAGCCATGCAAAATTGCTTTCTGTGAATGCTTGCATTCAGACAGAATAGCAATTTTATATGGCGAGGTAACCACATGAGCAAAATAGAAGCATCGAAGATGCGATTTTGCGAATGGGGTTCTGAATAGTTATGAATAATCAAACAAATGCGAAAAAAGGCGGACTGAGTCGATCAGCCCGTCTTTTCGCGTTCTTCATCACAAATGTCTTTCATTAGGCATATCTATTTTCATCGTAACAACAAAAGATATGTCGAAAAAAGGAAAAATACCCGAAAAACTGGGAAAGAAAAGATGAAAAAAAGCCTGCTTTTTGTCGAATAATAGTGGTCAGACCGCGAATCCTGCGAAGCATTTTCCGTGCGTTTTGAAAATAACTTCGTTATAATGTACGTGTGTTGAGACATATAAATAACTAGCTGCAAAAAAAAGTTATATACAAACAGTTAGCAGAATAACTAGTACATGCAGCAGCCGCTATGGTACCAGCAGCTGCGAATAAAAAGCAGGAGGAATCAAAAATGCCAGAAAGAAACGCAGAAAATAACAGAGTCAGTGTCATTGGAGTTGTCGTGTCAGGGTTTGAGTTTAGCCATGAGGTCTTTGGGGAGAGCTTTTACATAATGGAGCTGTCAGTAAATCGCTTAAGCGATCAGTCTGATACGATCCCTGTGATGATTTCAGAGCGTCTTATCGATATCAATCAGGATTACAGAGGACGCACAATGGAAGCAATCGGACAGTTTCGTTCTTATAATCGTCATGAGGGGACGAGAAATCGTCTTGTGCTCTCTGTGTTTGTCAGAGAATATCATTTCATGGAGGCATTTACAGATTATACGAAGACAAATCAGATCATGCTTGACGGGTACATCTGTAAACCGCCGGTGTATAGAAAGACACCGCTTGGACGTGAGATCGCAGATCTTCTGGTAGCAGTCAACCGCCCTTACAGCAAGAGTGATTATATTCCCTGTATTGCATGGGGACGAAACGCCCGCTATGTGTCCACTTTTGAGGTTGGCACCAGACTTCGCGTGTGGGGCCGTGTTCAGAGCAGAGAGTATATGAAAAAGATAAGCGAGACTGAGAGTGAGAAACGAATTGCATATGAAGTTTCCGTAAGTAAATTAGAATATGTCGAACAGAAGGGTTGACAGCACTGTAAAATTGATGTACACTAAAGAAAATTCATACAAAAGGTAGAGGTTGCGCTACTGATGAGTAGGCTGATGGATGCAGGCAAGAGCAAGGGAAGTTAGCTAAAAGGCATTGGCGCCGAAAGAATGGCTGTGCAAAGGCTGTTCTTGGGCATATATCGAATAGGTATATGACTGTCATCTGTTCACAGATGGGGAGCTACTAAGGGAAATAGAAAAAGAAAACCTTATGAGCCGGCCGCATGTGACCGGCTTTTTCTTTGGAGAAATCCCAAGACACTCTGGTGGCTGCATTTGAATAGAGTATTACCTGAATCAAGAAAGGATGGTATTATTATGCCAATATTTAAGGGAGCAGGAGTTGCAATCGTCACTCCATTTACACAGGATGACAAGGTTAATTTTGAAGAACTGGGAAAAATGATTGATTTTCAGATTGCCGGAGGAACAGATGCGATCATCATCTGCGGAACAACAGGTGAATCTTCCACATTGACTCATGAAGAGCATGATGCATGTATCAAGTTTGCTGTTGAGCATACAGCAGGCAGAGTTCCTGTTATTGCAGGTACAGGATCAAACTCCACAGCAGAGGCAATTCGTTTGTCCACACATGCACAGAATAACGGTGCAGATGCGCTGCTTCTTGTAACACCATATTATAACAAGGCAACACAGAAGGGTCTGATTCAGCATTATACTGCAATTGCAAACAGCGTAGATCTGCCAATCATTCTGTACAACGTGCCGTCACGTACAGGTGTTAACATTTTGCCGCAGACTGCTGTTACACTGGCAAAGAATGTAAAGAATATTGTAGCAGTCAAAGAAGCAAGCGGAAATATCTCTCAGGTAGCAGAGCTTGCCGCACTTGCAGACGGCTGCATCGATATCTACTCTGGAAATGATGATCAGGTTGTTCCGCTTCTGTCACTTGGCGGTGTGGGTGTTATCTCCGTTTTATCAAATGTAATGCCTAAGCTGACACATGATATGGTTATGAGCTACTTAAACGGTGATGTAAAGTTAAGCCGTCAGCTTCAGCTGTCTGTTATGAACTTAAATAAGGCACTTTTCTGTGAAGTAAATCCTATTCCGGTAAAGGAAGCACTGAATATGATGGGATGGAATGCAGGTGCAGTACGTTCTCCTCTGTGCGAGATGGAGCCGCAGCATAAGGAACTGCTTCGTAAAGAATTAGCGGCAATGAAGCTGATTTAAAACTGATCTGAAACTGACCTTAAGACGGAGGAACAAACGATGGTACGTATTATTTTAAACGGATGCAATGGTGCAATGGGCAAGATGTTAGCTAATATCATTGCACAGGATGAGCAGGCACAGGTTGTGGCTGGAATTGATATCACTCAGGCAGCCGATACACCATTTCCTGTATTTGAATCTATCAAGGAGTGTGATGTAGAGGCTGATGCACTGATTGATTTTACCGTTTCAAAAATTACAGATATGGTATTAGATCAGTGTGCACAAAAAGGACTTGCACTAGTTCTCGCAACAACAGGACTTTCCGATGAGCAGCTTGCTCATGTGCAGGAGACAGGAAAAACAATTCCGATTGTACAGTCCTACAACATGTCTCTTGGAATCAATACACTTGCAAAGATCGTAGAGCTTATTACGCCTGTACTTGCAGACGCTGGATTTGATATCGAGATCGTAGAGCGCCATCACAGACGCAAGCTTGATGCACCAAGTGGTACAGCAATCATGCTCGGAAACGCAGCAAACAAATCATTAAATGGTGAATATCATTTTGTATTTGACCGCAGTGAAAGACGCGAGAAGAGAGATCCAAAGGAGATCGGATTCTCAGCAGTCAGAGGTGGAACCATCGTAGGCGTACATGATGTAATTTACGCAGGAGAGGACGAGGTAATCGAACTGAACCATCAGGCATTCTCCAGAGGTGTATTTGCAAAGGGCGCTGTCCAGGCAGCAAAGTTTCTGCAGGGAAAAGAGCCAGGTGTATATACCATGCGCGATGTAATTGGATAATATGATACCAAAGCCAAAAGTCATGTTTTTGAAGATTGCGGGAGTGCAAAGCACGTAGCAATCTGGTATCATTAGAAAGCCCCGGGCAGAGCCCGGGGCTTTTTTCATGTCAGTGGTATGATAATCAGAAGCCGCATCCACAGCAGCTAAGTAACAGGATCCAGATCAGGGCATCACAGCCACAGCCGTTTCCATTGTTAAAGAAGCCATTGCCGCCGCCGCATCCGCAGCCGTCATTGTTATTCCATCCACCACAGAATAACAGGATAAGGATGATCCACATGCAATTGCATCCGCCAGAAGTAGTTGTCTGTGTGCATCCGCCGCAGTTTGTTGCTGCCAAATCACTCATAGGAGATACCTCCAAAATCATTTACAGTGTATCTTATGCGTCATAGTCTCAAGGAGTTACACTTTTTTATTTTTCTTTCGCCGTTTCTGTAATAATGAGGAAACCTCGCAGAATATATCTTCACTGATCAAAGCAGGATGAGCATTAGGATAAATGATCCATTCAGTGCTTGACAGCTTAATGCGTTTTTTGCTCTTAGCACTTTCCTTTTTTGTAGTTCCCTGAATAAGCGTACCAGTATAGACGGGATTAGTTAGAATATGGCGCACACTTGAGGCAGACCATTTTGGAATTTTGCCGTCAGCTTCATCTGTGATTTTATTTTTAGAAAAAGGCGTCTGAAATAAAATGCCCTGTTGGATCTTATAAAAGCATGGCGGCATAACCTGCTTTTTAGTGAGCAGAGAAGCGATTTTTGAAAGACTAAATCCATCAATATAAAGCTGATAAATTTCCCGTACAACGGCGGCAGCAGGCGGATCAGGAATTAAGCTGTGCAAATGGGCAGGGTCCTTTGTATAGCCATAACAAGCAAATGAGCCAATAAACTGGCCACGCATCATCTTATCGCGAAGAATCTGGCGAATATTATCGGAAAGATCCTCACTGTACCATTCATTAATCAGCCCATTTATCTGTCGAAGCCGTAAATTTTTCATGTCATTTGTATCAACACCATCACAAATTCCAATCAGACGGACATGCCAAAGAGGAAACAATTCATTTAAATAATACTGAGCCGTCTCCATATCCCTAGTAAAACGTGACTGGTTTTTGCAAAGAATCGTGTCAAAACGTCCACAGCGTGCATCCTCAATCATGCGGCAAAAAGCAGGACGTGTATTATCAAGTCCAGAATAATTTTCATCCACATACATACAATAGACAGAGAATCCATTTTTCTTCGCATATTCGCAAAGCAGCTTCTGCTGATTTTGAATGCTTTCGCTTACCTCATCACAAGCCAGATTGTCATCCTCGCGGGAAAGACGGCAGTAAATAGCAGCCCTTTTCTCCATCCGCATAGCTCCTCTTTTACCCCTTTTTATCAGATTATGAAAATATGCAAATAAACGTGTTATAGTTCATGGATAAGTCAATTAGCCCTAAGGTGTAATGGTTTCGTCGCCGGACCAAACTCCGCAGGTTCCTTTTATGTTTTTTCTTATCAAAAGTTACTTTGAAAGACCTGCTCCAAGTGTCCGGCTCGTGAAATCCATTCACCTTAGGGCTCTTGCGATATAATTGCGAAAAAATTTCAATAATAGCCCTTGACATATGGCGCAAAAAAAGGTATAGTTAAATCAACGATTAAACAACTGTTTAATTGAAAGAGAGCGAAACAATACGCCAAAAAAAAAAAAGAAAGGATGGCAAACATTATGAGAAAGACATTCGAGTTAGAGGATTTAGACTGCGCAAACTGCGCTGCAAAGATGGAGGAGGCAATCAAGAAGCTTCCTGGTGTAAAGAGAGTTTCTGTAAACTTCATGACACAGAAGATGATTTTAGATGCTGAGGACAGCCAGTTTGATGAAATACTGCAGGCAGCAGTAAAGTGCATTGCAAAGGTAGAGCCAGACTGCAGAGTAGTTCTGTAAGCACACAAAAAGTGAAAGAAGTGGTTTAGTTATGTTAAAGAAGATGACAAAAAAGCAAAAAAAGCAGTTTTACAAGATTGTGGCAGCCTTTGTGCTGTTGATTGTCGGAGTCATTCTTCCGATTCCAGAACTTTATAAGCTTATATTTTTCATTCCTGGCTATTTAATCGTTGGCTATGATGTGCTAGCGAAGGCAGGAAAGAATATCACAAAGGGTCAGGTGTTTGATGAAAACTTTCTGATGGCAATTGCAACAATTGGTGCATTTGCGCTGCAGGAGTATACAGAAGGAATAGCTGTTATGCTGTTTTATCAGGTAGGAGAGCTGTTCCAGTCATACGCTGTAAATCAGTCCAGAAAATCAGTTGCATCATTAATGGATATCAGACCTGACAGTGCAGTTGTTCTTCGTGATGGCGTTGAGGAAGAAGTATTTCCAGACGAAGTTGCAGTAGGTGAGACGATCATTGTAAAGCCAGGTGAGCGTATTCCTCTTGATGGTATTGTGTTAGAGGGAAGCAGCATGGAGGATACAAAGGCTCTTACAGGAGAAGCCGTTCCAAGAAAGGTATCTGTTGGCGATGAGATCATCAGCGGCTGTATCAATCTGACGAATATCTTAAAGATTCGCACCACAAAGGAATACGGCGAGTCAACTGTAGCAAGAATCCTTGATCTTGTTGAAAATGCAAGCAGCCAGAAAGCAAAGGTAGAAAACTTTATCACCAAGTTTGCACGATATTATACGCCGATTGTTGTCGGTCTGGCAGCATTTATTGGTTTGATCGTTCCGATTTTCCTACCAGGTCATCCGTTTGCAGAGTGGATTTATCGTGCATTGTCATTCTTAGTTTGTTCCTGTCCATGTGCACTTGTTATCTCAGTACCGCTTAGCTTCTTTGGAGGCATTGGCTGTGCAAGTAAGAATGGTGTGTTAGTAAAGGGAAGCAATTATCTAGAGGCTGTATCAAAAGCAGAAACTATGGTATTTGATAAGACAGGTACGCTGACAAAGGGAACATTTCGTGTGACAAAGCTTGCCCCGGTAGAGGGAAGCAGCGAGTTATCACTTCTTTTAAACACAGCTACAGCAGAGCAGTATTCCAGTCATCCAATCGCATTGTCTGTATTATCTGCATGGAAGGAAAAAAATGGCAAAGAGCTGGCAAAGGTAGAGGATGCACAGGAGATTGCAGGAAAAGGCTTAAAGGTAACTGCCGGTGGTCATGTAATCCATGCTGGAAATCAGAGCCTTATGGCAGAGCTTGGCTTGACAGTTCCGACACCAGAGGAAGCGGCAACTGTTGTATATACAGCAGTAGACGGCGTATACAGCGGCTATCTTTTAATTTCCGATGAAGTAAAAGAGGATGCAAAAGAGGCAATCAGCCGCCTGCATCATGTCGGCGTAAAGAAAACAGTTATGCTGACAGGAGACAGAAAAGCCATAGGTGAGTATACAGCAAAGCTGCTTGATCTTGATGAAGTGCACACCGATCTGCTTCCGGCAGATAAGGTAAGCTATGTCAATGATTACTGCAATAAAAAGACAAAAGGCAGAATGGTTTGCTTCGTAGGAGACGGCATCAACGATGCACCAGTTCTTGCAAGAGCTGACGTTGGAATAGCCATGGGCGGACTTGGATCTGATGCAGCAGTCGAGGCAGCAGATATTGTAATCATGGAAGATCAGCCGTCAAAGCTTGCCGATGTAATTCAGATAGGAAGAAGAACAGTTCAGATCTGCAACCAGAACATTGTATTTGCAATTGCAGTCAAAGTTATTATTCTTGCACTTGTAGCAGCAGGATTTGCAAATATGTGGGCAGCCGTATTTGCTGATGTAGGTGTTGCAGTTATAGCCATCTTAAATGCAATGAGAACATTATACTATAAACCACAGAAATAAGAGAAAAGAGAGCACAGAAATGTGTTCTCTTTTTTTAGAAGAAAATGAAATTATATTTACTATTTTTATAGAAGATTATTTCTATTTTTAAGAAAAAAGTAAAAATTGCGGTATATATAGGAAAAATGTTATTGCAAAGCGACTTCTTTGTATGATATGATGAAAGAAGTGGTTAACCACGGACTCTATAAATGCTAAAGGAGAAACCTTTTATGGCAACATATCTTATTGACTATGAAAATGTCAAATCAGAAGGTATTAAAGGAATTGCGCAGCTTAGCGAAGAAGACCGCGTTGTGATCTTTTATAGTCACAATGCAGACACCATTACTTTTGAAGCAATGGATATGATTTTTAATTCAAAGGCACAGGTATCAAAGTACAAAATTCTGTGCGGTGGAAAAAATGCACTTGATTTTCAGCTATCCACATATCTGGGCTATCTGATTCATGAGGCAAAAGATTCCTATTTCTATATTATCAGTAAAGACAACGGATTTAAGCACGTAGTAGATTTTTGGAAGAGAACATTCCGCTTTGACGGATATGTATACTGCTTTGCGACAATCGCAGATGGCAATGCAAGACAGAACCGCTTTAAAAATGCAACTGCAAAAGAGCGTGCACGTGCAATGGAAGAAGAACTCGCAGCAATGAGCGAAGAGCTTGAGGCTCAGGGTGACAGTGACTTAGAAGAGTCAGAAGAAGACTCTGCACCAGAAACAAAAGAAGCTGTAAATGAGGCTGTAAATGAAGCAGAGGCTGTTAATGACAAAGAAAGCAGTGAAGCAGAAGAAATGATGCAGGAAGAAGAGCCAGAAGAAACAGATGAAGTGGCTGAACAAGAAATAGAAGAAGCACCTGCAGAGGAAGAAGTACAGGAAGAACCTACAGAAGAAGAACCAGTACAGGAAACAGAGTCAGTACAGGAAGAGCCTGCAAAAGAATTAGTACAGGAGACAGAACTGGTACAGGAAAAGTCTGCAGAAGAGCCAGTACAGGAAAAATCTGTAGAGAAAGAACCAGTACATGAACCAGAACAGCAAAAAGAAAACAAAGAACCAGAAAATTTTGCATCTGATACAATAATTTATCCAGTTCAGCAGCATAAGCCAATTTCTGTAATGCCACCTGCACAGCTTCCAGATTCTGTTAGAAAGGAGCTTGAAAAGGCAGATGCGCAGTATAAGGATAGCAGCGAGGAAGATCTTCAAAAGAAGATTGCTGCGGCAGTGTCAGCTTCAACTATTACTGTAGTGGAAAGCGGAATGACCATTCATCATGTAGAAGAAGAAACTAAGACAAAGCCGGTAAAGAAAAAGGCACCTGCAAAAACGAAAAAAGCACCAAAGCAGGAAGAAGCATCAGAAAATGAAGTAAAGCCAAAGAAGACAAGAACAGCTAAAACTTCAAAGAAGAAAACAGAAAAAGAAGCTTTAGCAGCAGAAGAAAAGCTAGAAGAAAAGCCAGCAGAAGAAAAGCCGGCAAAGCCAGCCAGAAAGCCAATTACAAGAAGTACAAGAGCTAAAAAAGAGGCAGCGCCAGCTGAGGAAAAGCCAGTAAAGGAAAAAACGGCAAAAGAGAAGCCAGCAAAGGAAAAGCCAGTGCAGGAGAAGCCAGCTGAGGAAGCAACGGAACCAAAAAAGCCAGCGCGCAGAGGACGCCGTCCGAAGGCACAAAGCAACATTGCAGCAAGCTTTGAATAAATATAAAAAAGGAGATGTGAATAATGAAATATTATTTAGCAGTTGATATCGGTGCATCAAGTGGAAGACATATTTTAGCACATCTTGAGGATGAAAAGATCGTTCTTGAGGAAATGTATCGTTTTACAAATGGAAATGTAACAAGAGATGGTCATCTGTGTTGGGAGTTAGACAGACTGTTTGAGGAAATTGTAAACGGAATTGCAGCCTGTGCAAAGGCAGGCAAGGCACCATCATCTATGGGTATCGATACATGGGGTGTTGACTTTGTTCTTCTTGATAAGAATAATCAGATTCTTGGAGATACAATTGCATACCGTGACAGCCGTACAGATGATATGGACAAACTCTTAGAGACAATGATCTCCCCAGAGGAGCTGTATGAGCGCACAGGAATCCAGAAGCAGCTGTATAATTCTATCTATCAGCTTCTTGCAATCAAGAATGAGCATCCAGAGTATATTAAGAATGCAGAGCATTATCTGATGGTTCCAGAGTATTTTAACTACCTGCTTACCGGAGTGATGATGAACGAGTACACCAATGCAACGACAGGACAGCTTGTAAATGCCGTTACAAAGGATTGGGACTACGAGCTGTTTGACAGAATCGGCATTCCATCTAAGATCTTTGGAAAGCTTCATATGCCAAAGACAAGCGTTGGTATGTTAAAGCCAGAGATTGCCGAAAAGTGCGGATGCCAGACAGAAGTAATTCTTCCGGCAACACACGATACAGGCTCCGCTGTTTTGGCAGTTCCGGCAAACGATGATGACTTTATCTATTTAAGCTCAGGTACATGGTCACTTATGGGAATTGAGAGAAAGTATGCAGAGTGCAGCTTAAAGAGCATGAAGTATAACTTTACAAACGAAGGTGGTTATGATTATCGTTTCCGTTATTTAAAGAATATCATGGGTCTGTGGATGCTGCAGAATGTCCGCAAGGAAATGAATACGGACAATAAGACCTACACGTTCCCAGAGCTGATTGCAATGGCAAAAGAGGCAGATGGCTTCCCGTCAATCGTAAATTGCAATGACAGCAGCTTCCTTGCACCAAAGAGCATGACAGATGCAGTACGCTATTACTGTGAGAGAACAGGCCAGAAGATTCCTCAGTCTATGGGTGAGGTTATGGTAGTTATCTACAATTCACTTGCTCAAAGCTATAAGGATACTGTTGCAGAGCTTGAAGAAATGTCTGGACGCAAGTTTTCAAGAATCCATGTTGTAGGCGGCGGCTGCCAAGATATGTTCTTAAATCAGAAAATCAAAACCTTTACAGGAAAAGAGGTTTATGCAGGACCAGTAGAAGGCACAGCACTTGGCAATCTTATGGTTCAAATGTTAAAGGATGGCAGCTTTAAGACACTTGAAGAGGCAAGAGAGTGTGTTGCATCATCATTTGATGTAAAAAAAGTAGACTGATTTACAAATTAGTTTGTGATAAAAGACGAAAAAAGAGAATCCCGTTTCGGCGGGGTTCTTTTTTTGAAAACAAAAGGCAAATCTCAATATATTTATAATAATTGCAAAGTTATTTTATTTACAGCAGACATATTTCGTGATATGCTTAATTCAGCATCAGGGAAATACCTGATAGTGAAGCGGATATAAGCAGATAAGGAGATTACAATTATGCAGACTAAAATGAGAGAAGAATTTGCAAAGATTTTTGGAGAAGGAAGAGAGCCTGAGTTTTATTTTGCGCCAGGACGTGTTAATCTGATTGGAGAGCATACCGATTATAACGGCGGTCATGTATTCCCATGCGCACTCAGCATTGGTACCTACGCTCTGGCAAGAAAGAACGACTGCGGCAAGATGCGTTTTTACTCCCTGAACTTTACCAGATTTGGAATGCTGGCAGTAGAGGGACCGGCAAACGAGTTTACAAATGTTCCGGCAGATAACTGGTGCAATTACCCGAAGGGTGTTATGTGGGCATATACACAGAAGGGTTATACCATTGATAGTGGTCTTGATATTTTATATTATGGAAATATTCCGAATGGTTCCGGTCTTTCCTCCTCAGCATCTATCGAAGTTGTAACAGCTGTTATTTTAAATGATCAGTTTGGATTTGATGTTGATATGGTTGAAGTCAGCAAGATTTGCCAGTTCTCAGAGAACAAATTCAACGGCGTAAACTGTGGTATCATGGATCAGTTTGCTATCGCAATGGGAAAAGCAGGTCATGCAATCTTCCTTGACACAGCAGATCTTTCCTACACATATGCACCGCTTGAGCTTACAGGTGCAAAGATTGTAATTGCATGCAGCAACAAGAAGAGAGGACTTGCAGATTCCAAATATAATGAAAGAAGAAGCCAGTGTGAGACAGCACTTGCACAGCTTCAGGCAGTAAAGCCAATCAACAGCCTTGGTGAGCTTACAGAGGAAGAGTTTGATGCCATTGCAGATACAATCACTGATCCGGTAAACAGAAAGAGAGCAAAGCATGCTGTATATGAGAATCAGAGAACTATCCGTGCAGTAGAGGCACTTAAGAATAACGATATCGCACTGTTTGGAAAGCTTATGAACGAATCTCATGTATCACTGCGTGATGATTACGAGGTAACAGGAATTGAGCTTGATACCTTAGCTGAGACTGCATGGGAGCAGCCAGGTGTAATTGGTTCCAGAATGACAGGAGCAGGTTTTGGTGGCTGTACAGTAAGTATCGTAGAGGATGACAAGATTGATGCCTTCATCGAGAACGTAGGAAATGTATATAAGGATAAGATCGGCTATGCAGCAGACTTCTACGTAGTAACCGTAGGTGACGGCGCACATAAGATGTAATACCAGGGGTGAAAAGCAACGGAGCAATTCGTAAGTATTACTTAACTTAGAAAAAAGACTTTTTAGAAAGGCATGGTAGAGTGATGACAGTATATGAGGCAATCGCAGCACTCGTTCAGTATGGAATTGATACAGGACTGACACCTGAGTGTGAGCGCATTTATACAACAAATCAGCTGCTTGAAATTATGCAGCTTGATGATTATGAGGAACCGGCAGAAACGACAGCAGCACCGTTAGAGGAAATTTTAGATGTGCTGCTTGCAGATGCATGCAGTCGTGGACTGACACAGGACAGCGTAGTGTACCGTGATTTGTTTGATACAAAGCTGATGAATGCGCTTATGCCAAGACCGTCACAGGTAAGAGAGGCATTTTGGAAGGAATATAAGGAAAGCCCAGAGAAGGCAACCGAATATTTCTACAAGCTGAGTCAGGATTCAAATTATATCCGCCGCTATCGTGTCTGCAAGGATATGAAGTGGATGACCGCCACTGAATATGGCGATCTTGATATTACAATCAATCTGTCAAAGCCAGAGAAGGATCCAAAGGCGATTGCAGCAGCACGTACACAGAAGCAGAGCGGCTATCCAAAATGTCTGCTTTGCATTCAGAACGAAGGCTATGCAGGACGTGTTAACCATCCGGCAAGACAGAACCACAGAATCATCCCGATTACAATCAATCAGTCTCAGTGGGGCTTCCAGTATTCTCCATACGTGTACTATAATGAGCATTGTATCGTATTTTGCGGAGAGCATTCACCGATGAAGATTGACCGCAGCACATTTGTAAAGCTGTTTGATTTTGTCGGCCAGTTCCCGCATTACTTCCTTGGATCAAATGCTGATCTTCCAATCGTAGGCGGTTCTATTCTGACACATGATCATTTCCAGGGCGGTCACTACGAGTTTGCAATGGCAAAGGCTCCAATTGAGACACCAGTAACAATCCCAGGCTACGAGGATGTAGAGGCAGGTATTGTTAAGTGGCCTATGTCAGTTATCCGTATTCGCCATAACGACAGAGAGCGTCTGATTGATCTGGCTGATCATATCTTAAAGGCATGGAGAGGCTACACCGACGAGGAAAGCTTTATCTTTGCTGAGACAGATGGAGAGCCACATAACACAATCACGCCAATTGCAAGAAAAAAAGACGGCATCTTCGAGCTTGATCTTGTGCTTAGAAACAACATCACAACACCAGAGCATCCGCTTGGAGTTTACCATCCGCACGAAAAGCTGCATCATATCAAGAGAGAAAATATCGGTCTTATCGAAGTTATGGGTCTTGCCGTACTGCCGTCACGTCTAAAAGGCGAGTTGTCAGCACTCAAAGAGGCTATTCTTGCAGGAAAAAATCTTCGCGAAGATGAAGTTCTGGCAAAGCACGCTGATTGGGCAGAAGAATTTATGGCTTCCTACGACAAGATAGACGAATCCAACATCGATGCAATTTTGCAGGACGAGGTAGGAAAAGTATTCGCACAGGTTCTAGAAGATGCAGGCGTCTATAAGCGCACAGAAAGCGGAAGAGAAGGATTCCTTCGTTTTATCGGAACACTATAATTAGTGTTATATTTTTTCAATATAGGGTTGAAATCAATCCAATAAAGGGATAAAATAGTGTATGAAAATAGAACCAAAATTTTGTTTTTACAACGATAAAACTGAAAGAATATAATTTATGCGAAAAAAAAATATAATACTTGCGGGGGCATTGACACTGATGGCAGCTGCTATCAGCGCCTGTGCCCCCGCAGGTTCAAACAGCAACAAAAAGGGACTAGAGGCATATCAAAACGGGGACTATCAAAATGCCGTGTATTTGTTTAAGCAGGCAATAACGCAGGAGCCGTCAGAGGATGCCTACTATTGTAATTTGGGTCAGGCCTACTGCGCTCAGGGGTATTATGAGGAAGCAATCGAAAGCTTCACGCAAGCTCTGCAGCTAGGAGGCAGTTCTTTCTATAGCTATAGAGGAATGGGGCTTGCCTACAATGGATTAGAAGAATATGAAAAAGCAATAGAAAGCTTTCAGCAGGCGATAGAAGCTGCCGGGTCACTCGACAGCTCCTGTCGCCTTGATGTGGTTGGATATCGCGCAGAAGCTAAAATGAAGCTTGGCGACTATGAGGGATCACTTGAGGATTACAATGAGCTCATTGAGGCAGGCTATCGTTTGCGTGACATATATCAGCTGACAGGAAATGTATATCTTTTAATGGATGATGTAGATCAGGCACTTCACTGTTATCAGGAGTGCCTTGATATAGATAATCGCAACTACGAAGGGTATCTGACGATGGCAGATGCACTAAAAAAAGCAGAAGCAGAAGAGGCACGCAAGGTCGTGCTTAATGCAGCATTAGAGGTCATTCCCTACGAGGCAAAGGACTGGTGCTACCGCGGGCGTATTTATTTAGAGCTAGAGCAGACAGATGAGGCATTTTCTGCATTTGAGGAATCCTACAACAAAGGATATGCACAGGCAGGGTATTATCTTGGCTATTGCTATGAACTTCAGGGAAAAAGTGAGGAGGCAATAAATCTTTATCAGGAACAGATCAAGCACGATCCACAGGATGCCGGGCTTTACAATCAGCTTTCATCGTGCCTTGTTCGTCAGGGAGAATATCAGGATGCGCTGATTATGATTCAAAAAGGGATGCAGCTGGCAGATGAGAGCCAGATGGCAGATTTTTTATGGAATGAAAGCATCTGCTATGAAAAAATGGGGAACTACGATACGGCAATTGAAAAACTGATGAGTTATTTAGAGCAGTATCCGGCAGACAAAGATGCCAAAAAAGAACTGGCATTTTTGTACTCCAGATGATGCAGGAAAGGCAGGTATTCTATGAAAAGACTACTATTTATTTACAACTTACATTCTGGAAAAGGACTGATTCGAAATCACCTGGCAGATATTATTGATACATTCAATAAGGCTGGATATGAGACTGTTGTATACTCGACGCAAGAGCGGGCAGATGCGACAAGACTTGCAAAGGAATTGGGTGCTTCCTATGATCTTGTAGTCTGCAGCGGCGGAGACGGCACATTAAGCGAGGTGCTTGATGGTGTGATGACTATTGACGAAAAAAGACGTCCAAAGATTGGCTACATTCCGGCAGGCTCCACTAACGACTATGCGTACAGCCTCGGCCTTCCGTCACAGATGAAGCGCTGTGCAAATGTGATTGCAGAGGAAAAGTTCCGTGCTGTCGATGTAGGTAAATTTCAGGAAAACAGCTACTTCGTCTATGTAGCGGCATTTGGTGCATTTACAGAGGTTTCCTGGAACACACCGCAGAAAACGAAAAACGCGCTAGGCCATAACGCTTATATATTAGAAGGAATACGTCAGGTCGGAAATCTAAAACCATATCAGGTGCGCTTTTCATTTGGCGACGAGGAAATTGCAGGAGAGTGCATTTATGCAATGGTCTACAATTCCTTCAGCGTAGGCGGCATGAAGAACATAAGCGGACAAAATGTAGAGCTTGACGATGGCAAGCTAAATCTTATGATCGTTTACAGGCCAGATAATGCAGTAGATTTTTCTGTTATGCTGGCAGATCTAGTAACAAAGAATCCAAACTCAAAGTTTATAGCAAATTATGAGATTTCAGATCTGACAGTTGAAAGCGACAGTGATATTGATTGGGTGCTTGACGGAGAATATGGCGGAAGCCATAAGAAGGTTCATATTCAGGCAATGCCGAAGGCAATGAATATTGCAGTGCCAGCCGAAACGATTCCACAAGAAAAGTAAATAAAATTCAAAAAACTCTTTACAAATGAGGGGACTTCCTGTATAATATAAAGTTGCTAAGGTATTGCGCAAGTGGCTGTTTGATGCTTCAACAGGAAGCCAATGGCGTGAATAAAAGAAAGGCGTACCTGGGCATACATAGAAACAGTGTGAGAATTGTTTACAGAAAGGACAATGCACATGGAAAAAGAAGTATTAAAGGAACGTTTGACAAAGTTAGTTGAAATTGGCCTTAGCAAGAATAAGACGCTGGATTTCAATGATGTAAATGATTTTTTTGCCGGTGAAACCCTGACACCAGAAGAACTGGAATTTGTATACACATATCTGGAGCGCAAGAAGATAGATGTTCTGCGTGCTGCAACAGAAGATATGGCAGCAGATGATTTTGATAAAGATATAGATTTTTCCGATGATGAGGAAGATGTTGATCTTGACGCAATTGATCTGCTTGAGGGTGTAGGAACAGAGGATCCTGTTCGTATGTATTTAAAGGAGATCGGTACAGTACCGCTTCTTACAGCGGATGAGGAGATGGAGCTTGCAAAGAAAAAAGCTCAGGGCGATGAGTCCGCAAAAGAGCGTCTGATCGAGGCAAACCTTCGTCTTGTAGTCAGCATTGCAAAGCGTTACACCGGACGTGGCATGAGCTTTCTGGATCTTGTTCAGGAAGGAAATCTAGGACTTATCAAGGGTGTAGAGAAGTTTGACTATACCAAGGGATATAAGCTTAGTACCTATGCGACATGGTGGATTCGCCAGTCTGTCACAAGAGCACTTGCTGATCAAGCAAGAACCATCCGTGTTCCTGTTCATATGGTTGAGACAATTAACAAGATGTCAAAGATGCAGCGTAAGCTGACGCTGGAGTTAGGCTATGAGCCAAGCGTTGCTGAGCTGGCTAAGGCACTTGATATGTCAGAGGATAAGGTTATGGAGATCATGCAGATTGCAAGAGAGCCAGCATCCCTTGAAACACCAATCGGTGAGGAAGATGATTCCAACCTTGGTGATTTCGTTGCCGATGTCAATACAGTCACACCGGAAGGAAATGTAGAATCCGTTATGCTGCGCGATCATATCGATGCCTTGCTCGGAGATCTTAAGGAGAGAGAGCGTCAGGTAATCGAGCTTCGTTTTGGCTTACGGGACGGACATCCGAGAACACTTGAGGAAGTCGGCAAGGAGTTCAACGTAACAAGAGAGCGTATCCGTCAGATCGAGGCAAAGGCTTTAAGAAAGCTTCGTAACCCAGTAAGAAGCAAGAGAATCCGTGATTTCCTTGCGTAATCAAAAATAAAAAAATAAGACAGCCTTTTGGGCTGTCTTATTTTTTTATTTTATTTTGCAATTTCCATCATAATCTCATTGGAACGTGTGATAAACTTAGACATACGATCCGGAGAGAGTGTGCCGTGAGCAAGAGCGGCAAGATCATACAGCTGCTCGCAGTATTTTGTAACAGACTCATCCTCAGCGTGAGCCTGAACATACTGAACAAGCGGATGTGTAAGATTTAAGACAAGTGTTTCATCTGGTGTACCAAAGTCCATACCAGACATGCCATACATCTTCATCATCTCCTGCATTCTTCTTCCTTCCTCAGAAAGAGTCATAACACAAGCCATAGAAGCATCCTTTAACTTTTCAGCCTTAACAGTCAGCTTATCATTATTTAATGCCTTGTGGAAGAGTGCAGTCAAAGACTCGCTGTCCTTCTTCAAGGTTTCCTTCTCCTCATCAGATGTTTCCTCCTTAAAGGAATCAGTCAGATCAGAGTCAATGCGTACAAACTTAACATCAGGATTCTTCTGCTCTAATCTTGTGATAAATGGAGCGTCAATGTTATGCTTTAAGAGAACGGCATTGATGCCTTCCTTTTTAAACATCTCAATATACTGGCTTTGCTCCTTCTCATCAGTTACATAGAAGACCTGATTCTTATGCTTCTCCTCATTCTCCTTTAAGATATCCGGAAGAGTCAGATACTTGCCATTCAAATCCTTAAAGATGATATAATCATTCATCTTCTCAGCGAATTTCTCATCCTTTAAAACACCAAACTTGATAAATGGATTGATGTCATCCCAGAACTTCTCATAATCCTCACGCTTTGTCTTGCACATACCAGTCAGACGGTCAGCAACCTTCTTTGTGATATAATCGGAAATCTTCTTAACAAAGCCATCATTCTGCAGAGCGGAACGTGAAACATTAAGCGGAAGATCAGGACAGTCAATAACACCCTTTAACAGCATCAAGAACTCAGGGATTACTTCCTTAATATTATCGGCAACAAATACCTGATTGTTGTACAGCTTAATTGTACCCTCGATGGAATCATACTCAGTGTTGATCTTCGGGAAGTACAAAATACCCTTTAAGTTAAACGGATAATCCATGTTCAGATGAATCCAGAACAGCGGCTCCTTGTAATCATGGAATACTCTGTGATAAAACTCCTTATACTCCTCATCGGTACACTCATTTGGATGCTTTGCCCAAAGCGGAGTAGTCTCATTGATTGGCTTAGGGGCCTCAGGTGCTTTTTCGGCCGGCTCAGCTTCAGTTTCAGCCTCAACAGCTTCACCGTCAGCAGCCTTCTTTGCAGCTTCCTCAGCCTTTCTCTTTTCTTCTTCTTCCTTAGCCTTCTTTTCGGCCTCATCGATTCTTGCCTGCTCCTCAGCAGTCTTGATTGCCTCAAAATAAATCGGGATAGGCATGAAAGAACAGTACTTGTCAAGAATTTCCTTTGCACGATATTCATTGCAGAACTCGTAGCTGTCCTCATTTAAGTAAAGAGTGATAGTAGTACCGATCTCAGTTTTAGCGCTGTCAGTCATCTCGAAAGAAGTACCCTCATCAGACTCCCAATGAACAGCCTTAGCTCCTTCCTTATAAGAAAGAGAATCAATCGTTACACGGTCAGCAACCATAAATGCTGAGTAAAAGCCAAGACCAAAGTGACCAATAATCTGATCATCATTTGTCTTATCCTTATACTTGTCAAGGAAATCACGTGCACCAGAGAAAGCGATCTGATTGATATACTGATCAATCTCATTTGCATCCATACCGATACCATTATCAGTAAAGGTGATGGTCTTAGTCTCTGCATCAGCAGTAACCTTTACGCAAAGCTCCTTGCCTTCTGGAATGGTGTACTCACCGATCATGTCAAGCTTCTTTAACTTTGTAACCGCATCGCAGCCATTGCTGACAAGCTCACGGAAGAATATATCGTGGTCAGAATACAGCCACTTCTTAATGATAGGAAATATGTTTTCACTGTTAATTGATAAACTGCCTTCTTTATTCATAACATCCTCGTTTCTGCGTCTGTCGTTTTCACAGCAAGCGTAAAAATTTGACGACGCGACTTTCATAGCCAATTTAGAATCATGACATCGAACATTATTAGCACTGTCGCTGCATGATTGCTATTTTCTTGCTGCAATTCGTATTTTACAGCTATGAACATGATTTGTCAACACGAAAAGATGACAATTCTGCTAGAAAAGGCACAATTTTATAAAAATTTTAGCACTCACTAGAATTGAGTGCTGACTGTACGATTAAGCCTCCTCAAAATCAAGCTGCTTTTGCTTGATCCAAGCAGCAACGTAGTGATCCCACAGTCGTTCACTGTCACGGTCAAGGGAAAAACGGGAAAATACAGTGCCAGTAGATAATGAAAGAGTGTGATTTCTATAGGAAAGATGAAGCGTAAAGCCATCAATGTCCTGATTATTGGCAAGCATCGAATCATTAAACAAGTTGGAAGCCTTGTCTTTATCAAGAAAGAATGTGATCTGAAAGGAAACAGGAGGCTGCTTACCCTTAATTATCGAAAAACAGACAGGGCGAAGACGCTGCCAGGAACAAAGCTTGTCAGGCTGCGTATCAGCATCCTCAAAAAAAGCGGCATTTAAATGACCGTCCATAGAAAAAGTGATATAGCTGACAATAGTAACAGACAGCACATCAAAGTCATCAAAAGACGGTTGTGTAAACAAATGGGATGTGGCATCCTTTAAAGAAGAGAGTGTAAAAGCAAGCATCATGTACCTCCAAGAATTTAACTCATTTGCATTAAAAAAATAAACGTAACTATTCAGAACCCCATTCGCAAAATCGCATCTTCGATGCTTCTATTTTGC
>OGDN01001977.1_pt1 | contig 29263 bp, 17 predicted proteins | sample 1570271 | NCBI WGS metagenome assembly OGDN01 (sample SAMEA4384481, study PRJEB24528) | human gut metagenome | reverse complement strand
ATTGCGCGAAAGCGGTGCAAAGTAACGAATTATTTGTCAGATAGCCAAATGTTTTGGAGAAAATGATCGGCTGGGAGCTGGTATCGAATGTTTTTGGGGTTACATCAAACAAATGTGGCAATAGATTTGTATCTTTATGATTGGGAATAGGAAAAAAGGCGCTGCCGGGGAATGTGGAGAAGGGTTCACTTCTCTTTTGCAGCAGCCTTTATTGATCATTTTAAACAGTAAAAAATGGGGAATTTAATTTCATTTATGAAGAAGGTAGCCGACGGGCTACGGGAAAGTGGGAATTATGGGACCGCCCATATTTACAGGAGTAGCATGAGTGCAATCCTTGCATTCAATGAAAGCAGGAATCTGCCTTTTCGGAAAGTGACTCCGGAGTTTTTGAAAAGTTTTGAAGCGTATCTGCGTGGAAGAAATTGTAGCTGGAATACGGTTTCTACTTATATGCGTACGCTGAGAGCTGTGTACAATCGGGCAGTAGACCGACGCATTGCACCTTATGTACCGCATCATTTCCGGTATGTCTATACGGGGACACGTGCCGATAAAAAGCGTGCATTGGAAAAAGAGGATATGGAACGTCTTATGAAAGATCTTCCGAAGCAGATGCATTCGGGAAACAGGGAATTGCAGCGTGCCCGTGGATTTTTCTTATTAATGTTTTTGTTGCGTGGTATGCCTTTCGTCGATCTTGCTTATCTGAAAAAGCATGATATAGACGGAAATGTACTTACTTATCGTCGGAGGAAAACAGGCAGAATGCTGACTGTGACTCTTTTGCCGGAAGCGGTGAAATTGATCAAACAGCATATGAATACCGATCCTGCTTCTCCTTATCTCTTTTCGTTGATTTCCAGCAAGGAAGGAACGGAGGAGGCATATAAAGAATACCAGTTGGCACTGCGCAACTTTAATTATCAGCTGATGATTCTGAAACAAGTGCTGGGACTGACTACGGATCTGAGTTCATATACAGCGCGTCACACATGGGCTACGATGGCTTATTATTGTGAGGTGCACCCCGGTGTCATTTCAGAAGCGATGGGACATTCATCTATCACTGTCACAGAGACTTATCTGAAACCTTTCAAGAATAAGAAAATTGATGAAGCGAATGTAATGGTCTTCTCTTCCTTTAGGAAGTCTTTCTCGGTAGGTAATTATTTGAATTAAAGCCTGTTACTTTGTAGGTAACGGGGAGATAATACGCTGCAAAGATGAACATATTTTGGAAAACATGCAAACAAAAAAGATATTTTTTCTGATAAACTACTAAAAAAAGGAAATACACCAAACAAAACTGCGGATTTTTTGTGAAGAACACACCATGCTCTCTTATTATTGCAAAAGATTTCCCTCCCCTCTGCTGCTATTCTAAAGCAGGGGTTAAATATATTTTGATACTTATGTTTCTTGTCTACCCTTTAGACGCTTCTTCAGGAGTAGCTACAGGCTGTTTCCCGTTACCTACAAAGTAACGGACAGGTATTATTTGAACTTAGTGTTTAATAATATATTATTAATGTAATTTTTAAGTAGTTATGAAGAAAAAATTTATTAGAGTGATGTTTTTCGGAACATTGGCGCTAACTACACTATCGTACGTAGGCTGCAAAGACTACGATGACGATATCGACCGGTTAGAGCAGAAAATTGCCGAAAATGCCAGCGCTATTGAGAAGATCAATAAACTGATTGATGGTGGCTCTGTTATTACTAAAGTCGAGAACATCGAAGGTGGTGTGAAAGTGACATTGAGTAATAATGATAGTTTTACCATAACCAATGGAACTGCCGGGAAAGATGGTGTTCAATGGACGATTGGCGATGACGGATTCTGGTATAAAAACGGAGATAAAACAACGTACAAGGCTATCGGTGAAGATGGTAAACCAGGAGCTGACGGTAAACCGGGTGCTGATGGTAAGCCGGGAACTGGTACACCAGGAAAAGACGGCGATACTTATGTACCGGGTGAAGACGGATATTGGTACCTTAATGAAGTAAAACCAGAAAACAAAACAGATAAAACTTGGATGGTTCCGGGCGTAGTTACTGTTGCTGATATGGGAGATTACTATATCTTTAGTAATATGAAGAATCAGGATGGTACAGTTGGTTCTGCTACTATTTATAAACACTCTGCTACTTTCGTTTCTTCGTTGGTACACGTACCTTCTAATATTAATGCAGACCTAGGCGATGTTGTATTCTTGCCTGTTATCGCTTATGATAATAACTCTACCAAAGCAGCTCCTGTATATGAATACAATAGCAGCAATCAGCCATTGTATCGTACGTTGGTTAACGGATGGGCTGAATATGAATATAAACTGAATCCTGCCAGTGTAAATCCCCAATATTATACTGGAATATCATTTGTAGAGCAAACTGCTACAACCACTACCAGAGCGACAGAAATTGGACTACCTTTGGCTAAAGTTATAACTACTACAGACCGTGGTAAGTTGGTTGTAAAAGCTTCTGCCGGTGATAACGCCAACAATCAGAATGCGTTCAAAATGTATAAAGATGATTCTGAAACAGGTACTGCTTACGACAATCCGGATGGCAAACCGATGAAAGAATCTACTAAATACGGTGAAGCTGGTAAAGTAAATATGCTTGCCTATATGGTTAAGAATACGAATGAACAACTTGGTGAGACTGCAAATATTAATGTAGTATCTGATTATGTTGCTACAAAACGTATGGTAGTTGAACAAGAAGAGACTGCTATTGGTCTGTCAGTAGGCGATGATCTATATGAAGACGCTACAGTGAAGGCTCCTGTTCTTCCTTTGTTGTCTGATATGTATAAGAAAGCAGAATCTGATGTGAATGGTTATCTGACGAAACTTCCTGTGAATTTGAAACTGAAGTATACTGAATCCTTGGATTTGAAACCATTGCTTACAGGTTTGGCAACAAAATTCCATACTAATACAGGTTTTGATGCAGATAAGAGTCAATATTTACTAACCGATCTTGGATTCGAAAATGTAACGTTTGAATTTGAGAAGGTAAGTTTCATGGCAGGTGAAGTAGATCAGACAATGCGTTATCTGAATGTTGAAGGCAGTACAATCTCTGTAATCAATAAACAAGACGCTGCTATCGAACGTGAGGCTGTCCTGAAAGTTAAAATGAAGGTAGACGGTAAATGGGTAATGAGTAAGTTGATGAAGATCAGATTTACTGAAACAGAACAAGAGACTAAGGACTTCGTAAATACAGACTTGAAAGAACAGACGTTGGCTTGTACAGCTCTGTACGGTGGTGGTGCGAAGTTGGCAGCGACTACAGCTTATACAAAAGCTACTGTTGTTGAAGGTCTTAAGATCGACTTCGACCAATACTTTAACGCACTGGGAGTAAGTAAAGCTAAATTCGTAGAATATTATGGTGGTGGTACTCCTACTGTTGCAGTAACTAAGGATGGTTCTGTATTTGGTGATTGGAGCTTTGATGCTGATGAGGCAGGTAAGAATCTGACTATTGATTACTCTAACATCGAAGGTGGTCCTCTTACAGACAATAACTATGTATACTTCGGATTGAAGAATCAGTTGCGTGCAGGTACTTATGTGATTAAGTTTACTTATTCTACAACAAATACAGCACCTAAATACAAAGCATTTACTATTACTACTACATTGGTTGTCAAAGATCCGGTACATACATGGACTTATAACCCGTCAATGTGGAAGGGTACAGAATATATGCTTGGTTACGGTCAACCGACTTCTGGAGATTACGGAGCACCATTCTTGATGAAAGCAACTATCGAAGATGGATTTATGGATTCATGGGATGGTTGCGGTCAATGGGACTTCGAGTTAGTAACTACAGCTCCTGCGAGTGAGATGACCCTTACAACAGATAATGCTACCAATAAGCACGTATTGAACATCTTTGATAAGAAATGGATGGGTAAGAAGATTCGTATTCGTGCCGTTGAGTACATTGAAACGAAAGACGCAACGAAGACTAATCGTAAGATCAATAACATTGTATCTGCTACTAAGACTAGTGAATTTGACATCATGTTCGTTAATCCTGTAGTTTATGCTCAGGTAAATGCAGCTGCAGCTTGGTATTTGGTTGACAAAGCTAATACTACTGTTCTGGAAGAAGGTGCTTATCTGCCTATCTATCGCTTTATCAAATTGTATGATATAAAGAGAGGTGAAACGAATGGTATGATGTTTGATGGAAGTCAAGAGGAACCTTGGTTCGAAAGAAATACGGTTGAGATTGGTCAAGGCCTGTTCAAAATGCATAAAGTAGAAGTTTCTTATAAACTATCTGATAAGAATGATGCTATTGTACAGAGACATGCTTCTATACTTAAGAAAGATGGTAAAGAAGTTGGTCTGCTGAAATGGAACAACGATGAAGGTGTATTAGTTGGTGAAGTTGATCAACCAATCATTATCGATGTAACGATAAAGAATTCATGGATGGGTCAACCGGAACAGACAACTGAACAAAAACAAGAAATCACTGTATACGTTAAGAAAGCGGATACTAAGTATACTGTACCGGCTACAGGATTCCTTGGCACTTTGGCTGCTCCTGAAGGATTAGGCTCATATGCTGATTTGAACTAACATTCACTTGTATATAATTTTAGAAGGGTATCTTCATAAGAGAGGGTACCCTTCTTTAATAAGTATCATATTTAAAGAAAAGAGATGAGCATGAATAAAGAGAAATTGTGGATAGCAGTGTTTGCTTTGCTATTTGGCAGTATAGCCGTCTCTGCACAAGAACAGAGAATAAAGGAAGAAGGTAAGACAGAATTCAAATCCCATTGGTTGATGCAGGTACAAGTAGGTGCCGCTCATACTGTTGGTGAGGCTAAGTTTACAGATCTTATTTCTCCTGCTGCCGCTATTAATGTAGGTTATCAATTCGCTCCCTCATGGCAGGTGCGTATAGGTGTCAGCGGATGGCAGGCAAAAGGAAGATGGGTTACTCCACGGCAGGATTATAAATATAAATATCTTCAAGGTAATGTTGATATCGTATCAGATTTGAGCACCTTGTTTTGCGGCTTCAATCCCAAGCGTGTATTCAATGGCTATATATTTGCCGGAGCAGGTCTTAACCGTGGTTTTGACAATGACGAAGCAGTTGCAATAGATGCAGCCGGTTATCCAATGGGGTATCTTTGGACAGAAGGAAAGTTTCTTGCTGTCGGACGCTTAGGACTAGGATGTAATTTACGTCTGAATGATCGTTTGTTTATCAATATAGAAGGTAATGCCAACGTTCTTTCCGACAAGTTCAATTCGAAAAAAGCTGGAAATGCTGACTGGCAATTTAACGCTTTGGTCGGGTTAACCATTAAGTTCGGCAAAGGCTATAAAGAAACTCCTCCGGTATATTACGAAGCGGAGCCTGTAGTGGAACAACCGAAGCCCGCTCCTGTAGTAGAACAGCCGCAACCTAAAAAAGAGGTGGTAGTGATACAGCCCATGAAACAGGATATCTTTTTTGCTTTGAACTCAGCACGTATTCAGGACGATCAAAAGTCTAAGATTGATATGCTGGTAGAATATTTGCAGAAGAATTCGTCTGCGAAAGTAAAAGTGACTGGCTATGCAGATGTTAATACTGGTAATTCTAAAATCAATAAAACACTGTCTGAAAAGCGTGCTGCTAATGTTGCAGATGTTCTGAAGGCAAAAGGTATAATTTCTGATAGAATTATTACTGACTCTAAAGGTGATACTGTTCAGCCATACAAAACACCGGAAGAGAACCGCGTGAGTATCTGTATCGCTGAATAAACTGAGATATGAAAAAGATATTATAAAAAGATATTTTGAAGAAAACATGTTGCTCAATCAATATGAAAGTGTCTCTATAAATACAAAAGTATAATTGATACATACGTATTGTAAGGTAACTGCTTTGCGATTATCTGCCTCTGTGAAGCGGTTGGTAATCGTTTTTCCCCACTAAGGATTTCCCCACTATAGTCCTTAGTTTATTTTAGTGAAAAGAGGAAAGGTCTGCACTTGCGAAAGGCCGGACTTTTCGATAACTCTATTCAAGGGACGTTCCTAATTTCCCCTTTTTCCCTGGGAACGTCCCTTTTTTATTTTCCCTGTATAAAACTTAAGATATCTGCAAAAATGTCACACGTTTAATAGTACTCTGGGATTTTGAACAAATATATCCCTATCTTTGTCTTTCAAGATTTAGGGAAATAGAAAGAAAAGGTGTTATGGAAGAAACGTGGGAAAGGGAAACGTTTTCTTCTTAAAACAGCCTTTTAAGTATTATTTAAATTCGTATAAAATGGGGAATTTAATTTCATTTATGAAAAACGTAGCTAATGGGCTGCGGGAAAGTGGGAATTATGGGACCGCCCATATTTACAGGAGTAGTATGAGAGCCGTCATTTCATTCCATGGAAGCGAGAATCTTCCTTTTCGGAAAGTAACTCAGGAGTTTCTTAAGAATTTTGAAACGTATTTGCGTGGAAGAGATTGTAGCTGGAATACAGTTTCCACCTATATGCGTACATTGCGTGCAGTGTATAATCGGGCAGTTGACCGGCATTTAGCGGTTTATGTACCTCATCATTTCCGTTATGTTTATACCGGAACGAAAGCTGACAGGAAGCGTGCACTGGATAAAGAGGATATGGAACGATTGATGGCAAGATTTCCGAACCAACTCCATTTGAGGACAAGGGACTTGCAACGTGCACGTGCTCTGTTTTTATTAATGTTTATGCTTCGTGGCATTCCATTCGTAGACCTTGCTTATCTAAAGAAACGTGACATAGAGGGGAATGTCCTGACTTATCGCCGAAGAAAGACCGGCAGAATGTTGACCGTGACTCTTTTGCCTGAAGCCATGAAACTGATCAAGCAATACATGAATACTGATCCTGCCTCTCCTTATCTTTTTTCGCTAATCGGCAGCAAGGAAGGAACAGAAGAAGCATATCGGGAATATCAGCAGGCTCTTCGTTATTTCAATAGTCAATTGGTGATTCTGAAAAGAGTATTAGGGCTGACTGCTGACTTAAGTTCATATACTGCCCGCCATACATGGGCTACGATGGCATATTATAGTGAAGTACATCCTGGTATCATTTCGGAAGCTATGGGGCATTCATCTATCACTGTAACAGAGACTTATCTGAAACCTTTTAAGAATAAGAAAATTGATGAAGCTAATATAACGGTTTTCTCTCCCTTTAGAAAAATGTTCTTGATGGTAAGTTGTTGATGAGTAGACTGTTACTTCTTAGGTAACGGCAAGAAAACACGCTGCAAATATGGACATATTTTGGAAAACATGCAAACAAAAAAGATATTATTTCTAATAAACTACTAAAAAAAGGAAACACATCGGACAAAACTGTGGATTTTTTGTGAAGAACACACCTTGCTCTCTAATTTTTGCAAAAGATTTCCCTCCCCTCTGCCGCCTCTCAAAAGCAGGGGTTAAAAATATCATAACTTATTTATTGAAAATGACCCGCAGACGCTTCTGACGGAATGGGCAAATGCGTTATCCCGTTACCTAAGAAGTAACGGGCAGGTATTATTTGAACTTAGTGTTTAATAATATATTATTAATGTAATTTTTAAGTAGTTATGAAGAAAAAATTTATTAGAGTGATGTTTTTCGGAGCGTTGGCGCTTGCTACCGGTGCATCGTTCGTAGGTTGTAAAGACTACGATGATGACATTGATGCGGTAAATGCCAGAGTCGATGGAATTGAAAAAACTCTCTCAGAATTGCAAACTCAGGTTGGAGGGTATGTTAAGTCTGTAGTGTATGATGCATCTACAGGCAAATTAACAGTGACGGGTGCAGATAGTAAGGAGTATACTATACCATTGCCTGAAGAACTGCCATCTTATACTCTTGAGGTGACGAAAGATGGTAAGATTACTCTAAAGAAGAACGGGCAAGAAGTTAGTTCTGGTACTATTGACATCCCTGAGATTCCCGAAATTCCAACGTATAAGGAATTCGATCCATTGTTGCTGACTGTAAAAGATGGCTATGTTTATTATGATGGTACAAAAACCTCTGTTGCAATTCCTGAGGCTTCAAAAGGATCTATTACTGCTATTATTGATGAAGATGGAACTGTTACAGGATATAGAATTGTAACTATTGAAAACGGTAAGGAGGTCACAGGTGAATTTTCTGTTATCGATGCTATGCCTTTGAAAGGATTAGTGTTTGAGCCAACTTGCTATGTTGGGGGGATTTCTGCATTGAAGGCTAACAATCTGACTTACAATGCGTGGTCTCAGGAAGCATACGCTAAACCGACAGAAACAGGTGAAACATATAAGACTGCTGCTACAGCTTCTTATATAACTCCGCAAATCTGGGCATATTACCACATGAATCCAGCCAGCGTTTCAATGGCACAGATTGAAAGTTTGAAATTCCTTTCAGGAGATAAGGATTATTATCCTGTAACTTCTCGTGCTGCTGCAATGGATCCGACTGTTAATATGGAAAAAACAGATGTCGTAACCGAAGATGGACAACGTTATCTTAAAGTTGCAATGGATGCAGATGCAGAAAAAATACCAGCACTCAATTCTGGTAAGGTAGCTGTATATGCTTTGCAGGCTCAAACTAAAGCTGTTGGCTCTGACGAGGCTAAAGTGATTACTTCAGACTATGCCAGTGTATATAAAGTACTTATGAGTGATTTCGTTTTGAAAACTCAGATTGATACAAAAGACGTAATCCTATATGGCCAAAGTGCTTCTCGTACAGGTTCTACTCCTAATACTAATGCAGGTAAGGCACAAGAAGCTATTGATGAAACTGCAGATTACACTGTAGCTACAGATGGTACACTTAAATTAGCGGATAAGATTTCTACCTATTATAAAGAAAATAATGGTACTGAATTAGTTAAGATGACTAATATAAAAGATAACGGTCTGAAATATGTCTTCACAGCTTCCAATTATATTGGTGGAGCTAATAATGAGACAGAACAGAATTCTTTCTTTAATGGTAGTGATGCTGCTAATGGTATTATTAATCCTGAATATAAAGGACAAGATTCTGAAGCAACTGAAAATCGCGAACCGCTGTTGCGTGTAGAATTGGTAGATACTACTAAGATTCCTAATCAGGTAGTTGCTGTAGGATGGATCAAGACAAAAATCGTGAAAGGTACAATTGATGGATTCTCTAAAGAATTCACAAAGGATACTTATTACTATGGTTGTGAGAACAATGTTGCAAAATTGACTTACCTTGACATGAATGATGTTTATGCTCAGGCGAAGTTGAATAAGACAGATTTCCACACTGCATATAAATTGAAGAAAGATGCTGGAACTGGTGATGTTATTTTAGGTGAAGGAAGCACAGGTAAGGTAACAGAAGTAACAGATCCGGAAGCTATTGCTACTACTGTAGTAGAGTGGACAGTAACTCCGGAAGAAGCTTTAGCTCTTGTTGATAAGTCTAAGACAGAAATGTTTGCTTCTGTAACTTATGAATCAGTCGACGGAACTCGTGGTAACATTACAATTACGATGAAGGCTAGTATTGCAATGCCTAGTGGAGTAATTAAGAATGATCAGAAGATTACTCAGGCTTGGTCGGCAGATAAGTCTTATGTAAAGGCTGATGTGAAAGAGCCGGTTACTACTGCGGTAACAGACTTTAAACTGGATTTGTTTGATGTATTTGAGGGTCGTACGGTCGTTGTTTCTGATGTTACTGAAACGAACTTCCCATCATTTGCTAAGGATAAGTTGACTGCGAAGTTTATTTTCTCAGGGGCTAAAGATGTAACTATCGGAGCTGATAAATACACATTTACGGTTACAGATAATGGTACTCAATTGAATGCTAGTAAGAATAGTGCTTCTGCAACTAAGATTGCTACAATTGATGCTAACGGTATTATTACTTATAATAAAGTCGATGAGAATGCAAAAGTATTGTTGAATAAGTCTGCATATAACGTAGATCCGTTTACTGTGGGTATTGAAATTGTGGTAACTAATGAATGCGATGAACTCTTACCGTTGACTGGTAACAAGTTTGATGTGAAGTTCTTGCGTCCTATCAATGTAGTTGACTTGAAGTCTGCTGAACTACAGGATGCAACTACAGGAACTGCTAAAATCGACATGAGTAAGTTACTTGGTTTGACAGACTGGAGAGGTAAAGCATTTGCTGTTACACCAGTAGACTTCTATAATTATTATGGAGTTGAGGGTGCTAATGCAATTGCAATTGACAAAGATAAAATTATGACAACATTGAATGCAAGCGAAGCTGCGCCAAAACTGTTGAAAGATGTTGCACCTAATATGTCAATTAATTATACATGCGATCTTCAGAAAACAGCAGATGATATAACATATGGTGATCTCGTTTATGAAAATGGTAAATTTACCATAAATGCACCATTCAAATTGTTTATTCCTGTAACGGTTAAATACACTTTTGGTGAAGTAACCAGCACAGTAACATTAACAATTACTCCGACTCACGACTAATCTATACGATCTGTCACGATAGCAATATCGACAAAGATAAGAAGGGTATCTTTTTCAAAAGAAGGATACCCTTCTTTAATAAAGTTAATGCAATATCATATTAGAAAGGAAAGATAAGCATGAACATAAAGAAATTGTGGATGCCTGTATTCGCTTTACTATTAAGCAATACAGTTATTTTTGCACAGGAACAAAGAATAAAAGAAGCAGGTAAAACTGAGTTCAGACCTCATTGGTTTATGCAAGTACAAGTAGGTGCTGCTCATACACTTGGCGAAGCTAAGTTTACTGATCTTATATCTCCGGCAGCAGCGCTCAACGTGGGTTATCAGTTTGCTCCGGCATGGCGGGCACGTGTTGGCGTCAGTGGATGGCAAGCAAAAGGAGGCTGGGTTTCTCCACAACAGGATTACCAGTACAAATATTTGCAAGGTAACATCGACATCGTTTCTGACCTTAGTACACTGTTTTGTGGTTTCAATCCTAAACGTGTATTCAATGGTTATGTCTTTCTTGGAGGAGGGCTAAACCGTGGTTTTGATAACGATGAAGCTAATGCGCTGGATACACGGACTTATGAGATGGAATATCTTTGGCAAGACGGAAAGTTTCTCGTTGCCGGACGCATGGGATTGGGGTGTAATTTACGGCTGAACGACCGCTTGTCGATCAACATCGAAGGTAACGCCAATGTCCTCTCTGACAAGTTCAACTCTAAGAAAGCGGGAAATGCTGACTGGCAGTTTAATGCTTTAGTAGGTTTGAATATTAAATTCGGAAAAGGTTATACAGAAACTAAACCTGTATATTACGAAACAGAGCCCGTGGCAGTGGAACAACCGAAACCTGCACCTGTGGTAGAACAGCCACAACCCAAGAAAGAAGTTGTTGTGGCACAGCCAATGAAACAGGATATCTTTTTTGCCTTGAACTCTGCACGTATTCAAGAAGATCAGAAGTCTAAGATCGAAATGCTGGTAGAGTATTTGCAGAAGAATCCGTCAGCAAAAGTAAAAGTGACCGGCTATGCAGATGTTAATACTGGTAATTCTAAAATTAATAAAACTTTGTCTGAAAAACGTGCAGCTAATGTTGCAAACGCTCTGAAAGCGAAAGGAGTAACCGTTGATAGAATCATTGTTGATTCGAAAGGTGACACGGTTCAGCCTTACAAAACACCGGAAGAAAACCGCGTGAGTATCTGCATCGCTGAATAAACAGAGATACGAACAAGATATTATAAAGAAGATATTTTGAAGAAAATAGGTTGCTTCATCGGTGTGAAAGTGTTTTTGGTGATGCAAAACATCAATGACACTCTAATGCCGAATGCGGCTACTTTTCGATTATACGGCTTCTGTGAAGAAGCGGATAATCGTTTTCCCCACTAAGGATTTCCCCACTATAGTCCTTAGTTTATTTTAGTGAAGAGAGGAAAGGTTCGCACTTGCGAAAGACCGGACTTTTCGATAACTCTATTCAAGGGACGTTCCTAATTTCCCCTTTTTCCCTGGGAACGTCCCTTTTTTATTTCTACTGTTTTTTCTTTATCGATTCTATGTTTCATTCTTTAAGGGGGTGTTCTATAATCAAAAAAATGTATTTTTGTATTTACTGCGCGACTGTTCAGTTAGCGACTGCGCAGTAAAATAAAAAGTTTAATTATGGATGATATGTGATTATAAGCGCATGACTTTAAAATATAAAATGTACATTTGTAGCATAAACAAAAGAAAGAAGATGAAACGAAATTACGTAAAGTTTACTTCGGGAGTCATTCTGACAGGACTATTCCTATTCACTTCCTGCCAATCTCCCCGTGAAGCTCAGGCAAATTATGAAGTTGCCCAAATAGAAGGAACCCGGATTTGCATAGATTCAATTTGGGATACTCATCCCGATGAAAAGGCTGCTGCCATACTGAAACCTTATAAAGAAAAAATAGATGAAATGATGTATGAGGTTATTGGCGTCAGCGAGGCGACGATGGACAAAGGACGTCCGGAGAGCTTACTTTCTAATTTGGTAGCCGAGGTGTTGCGACTCTCTGCAGATCGTGTACTGAAGCATCCCGCAGATATCGGAATCATGAATATGGGAGGCTTGCGTAACATTCTTCCACAAGGTGATATCACGGTCGATGCTGTTTTTGAAATACTTCCTTTTGAAAATTCTCTCTGTGTACTGACGATGAAGGGTACGGAAATGAAAAGACTGATGGAAGTAATAGCTTCTTTGCATGGCGAAGGACTGAGCGGAGCACACCTGAAAATAACCAAGGACGGAAAACTACTGAAAGCGACTGTACAGGGAAAAGAAATAGAAGATGATAAAAACTATACCGTAGCTACAATAGATTATCTGGCAGATGGAAACGACGGACTCACTCCCTTGGCAAATGCAGATAAACGTGAGTGTCCGGACGGAATGACATTGCGCGGACTCTTTCTCGATTATGTAAGACAACAAACGGCAGCGGGCAAAAAGATCACCTCTAAACTGGATGGACGTATCACCGTTGTTCCGGCATCTGACCAGAAATAAAGAAATAAAAGAGAATAAATAACGAAGGCTTACAATGAAATTTCAGTATTCTATGACAACTCATAATCATATAACTTCCATTTTGAACATATTCAAAGGAAGAACCGGAAAACGGCTGATGCTTTTCCTTTTTTTAATTCCTGCATTGGCAATCGCTCAAGAAACAAAAAAGATAATCATACTGCAAACCAGTGATGTGCACAGCCGGATTGAACCTATGACTCAGGAAGGTGACCGGAATTATGGTCAGGGCGGGTTTGTCCGCCGGGCCACTTTCCTGCAACAGTTCCGCAAAGAAAATCCGGATGTACTGCTATTCGACTGTGGCGATATCTCTCAAGGTACTCCTTATTACAATATGTTCAAGGGTGAAGTAGAAGTCAACCTGATGAATGAAATGGGATACGATGCGATGACAATCGGTAACCATGAGTTTGACTTCGGTCTGGACAACATGGCTCGTCTGTTTAAATTAGCCAAGTTTCCGGTAGTATGTGCCAACTATGATCTTGACGCTACCGTGCTTAAGGACTTAGTAAAGCCTTACGTCATTTTGGAACGTTTCGGATTGAAGGTCGGAGTTTTTGGATTGGGTGCGAAACCGGAAGGATTAATACAAGCTAATAAGTGCGAAGGAGTAATCTATCAAGACCCGATTGCCGTATCCAATGAAATAGCTGAGCAACTGAAAGAAGAAGGATGTGATGTTATTGTATGTCTGTCACATCTGGGCATCCAGATGGATGAGAAGTTAGTAGCCAACACCCGTAATATTGATGTCATTTTGGGCGGTCACTCACATACCTTTATGGAAGGCCCCAAAAATTACCTGAATATAGACGGGAAGAATGTCCCCGTTATGCACACTGGAAAGAATGGAATTTATGTTGGACGACTGGACTTGACCTTGAATAAAAAATGAGATTATTGACATATATACTGGTTATTCTGCTACTTCTTCCTGTCAAGGCCAAGGGAGAAGGGGCAGATACTCCTGTAGAACCTTTACTTCTTTATAAAGCTAAACAAGATGTCCGTTGTCATCAATGGGTAGACTCCATCATGAATAAGCTGACTCTTAAAGAGAAAGTCGGTCAGCTATTTATATATACGATTGCTCCGGTAGACACCAAGCGTAACCAATTACTTCTGAAGGATGCCGTCGATACCTACAAAGTCGGAGGGCTGTTATTCTCCGGTGGGAAGATGCAGACCCAGGCGGAACTGACGAATCAGGCTCAACGCATGGCTAAGCTACCGTTAATGATAACTTTTGATGGAGAATGGGGGCTGGCAATGCGTTTGCGTGGCACACCCGTTTTCCCTCGAAATATGGTACTCGGATGTATTCAGGACAATAAATTGATCTATGAATACGGGCGTGAGATGGCTCGTCAATGCGCTCAACTGGGGGTACAAGTTAATTTTGCTCCGGTAGCGGATGTAAATATCAACCCCAAGAATCCGGTGATCAATACCCGATCCTTCGGTGAAGACCCTGTGCGGGTAGCGGATAAAGTGGTAGCTTATGCTTCCGGTCTGGAAAGTGGCGGCGTGCTTTCGGTATGTAAGCACTTCCCCGGACATGGGGATACGGATGTAGACTCGCATAAGGCTCTTCCGGTACTTCCTTTCACTCGTGAACGGCTGGACAGTGTAGAACTTCATCCTTTTAAAGAAGCCATTCGTGCCGGACTGAGTGGTATGATGGTCGGACACTTGCAAGTGCCGGTTATTGAGCCGGTAGGCGGGCTTCCTTCTTCTCTGTCCCGTAATATCGTTTATGATTTGCTGACAGAAGAGTTTGCTTTCAAAGGACTGATTTTCACGGATGCACTTGCCATGAAAGGTGTTTCGGGCAATGGAAATGTCAGTCTACAGGCACTGAAGGCGGGGAATGACATGGTGCTGGCTCCCCGCAATCTGAAGGAGGAGATAGCCGCTGTACTCGAAGCTATCGACAAAGGTGAACTGACACGGGAAGATATTGAAGAAAAATGTCGCAAGGTGCTGACCTATAAATACGTGCTGGGATTAAAAAAGAAACCTTTTATTCAGCTTTCCGGTCTGGGACAACGGATTAACACTCCCCAGACGCGTGATTTAATCCGCCGGTTGAATCTGGCTGCGATTACTGTGCTGAATAATGAAAATCATGTTCTTCCTTTGCATGCGGACAAAAAAGAAGCGATGGCATTGCTTGAAGTCGGTGACGCAGGCGAAACTGATGCCCTGGCGGAACAGTTGTCAAAATATACTTCTTTGTCGCGTTTCCGTCTTCGTCCCGGCATGACAGAAGAAACAAACCAACGGCTAAGGGATTCATTGGCTGCATATAGACGGATTATTGTAGCGGTAAGCGAGCAGAAACTATCACCCTATCAGCCGTTCTTCAGCAAGTTTACTACTGACACTCCGGTGATCTATGCTTTCTTTACGCAGGGGAAAATGATGTTGCAGATACAGCGTGCGGTTGCCCGTGCTTCGGCGGTGGTGCTGGGACATAGCCCGAATGAAGATGTACAGAAACAAGTAGCGGATGTCTTATTTGCCAAAGCCTCGGCAGATGGAAAATTATCAGCCAGTCTCGGAGAACTCTTTCAGGCAGGAGACGGTATAACGATTACTCCGAAAACTCCTTTGCACTTTATCCCGGAGGAACATGGACTTTCATCTGTCGCCCTGCAACGGATTGATTCTATTGCTTTGGACGGAGTGCGTCAGGGAGCCTATCCCGGTTGTCAGGTGATTGTGATGAAAGATGGTCACGTGATGGTAGACAAATCGTTCGGCACTCACACCGGAACGGGAAGTGCACGTGTACAGCCGACTGACATTTACGATCTGGCCTCGCTCTCCAAGACTACAGGCACGGTGCTTGCTTTAATGAAGCTTTATGATAAGGGACGCTTTAACCTGACAGACAAGATTGCAGACTATCTGCCTTTCCTTCAGCGAACTAACAAGAAAGATATCACCATTCAGGAACTCCTTTATCATCAGTCCGGTTTACCACCCGGAATTGCTTTCTATCGGGAAGCCATCGATGAAGATAGTTATGAAGGCAGACTGTTTATGGCCCGCAAAGATGTACGGCATCCGTTACAGTTGGGAACTTCTACATGGGCGAATCCTGATTTCGCATTTAAAAAAGAATACGTTTCCTCTGTAAAAACGGGCGATTATACACTGCAAATATGTGATAGCCTGTGGGTGAATCCTTCTTTCTTAAAAGAGATGGAGAAGAAAATAGTGGAAGCTCCGATGAAGCCAAAGACATATCGATATAGTGATGTAGGTTTTATTCTGCTGCGGCTTTTGGTGGAGAAGCTTGCAGGCATGCCGATGGATGCTTACTTACAACGTGAATTTTACGAACCGATGGGGCTGGAACGTACGGGCTATCTGCCTTTGCGCCGTTTCCCGAAGTCGGAAATCGTTCCCTCTTCTGTCGATCGTTTCTTGCGGAAGACTACGCTTCAGGGATTTGTGCACGATGAGGCGGCTGCCTTTCAGGGTGGAGTCTCGGGAAATGCCGGATTATTCTCGAATGCACGTGAAGTGGCACAAGTCTACCAGATGTTACTGAATGGTGGTGAACTGAACGGGCAACGTTATTTGAGCAAAGAAACCTGTCAGCTATTTACAGCGGAAGTCTCTAAAATCAGTCGTCGCGGGCTTGGATTTGACAAGCCGGATACCCGTAATCCGGAAAAGAGTCCTTGCGGAACGCATGCACCGGCGAAAGTATATGGTCATACAGGATTTACCGGGACGTGTGCCTGGGTAGACCCTGATAATAGATTGGTATATGTATTTCTGAGCAACCGGATTTATCCGGATGTTACGAACCGGAAATTAAGCCGTCTGGAGATTCGCGAACAGATACAGGATGCAATCTATGATGCCATTCAAAACAAATAAAAAGTGAAGAGCCCCTCTGCCGAAACAGAAGGGCTCTTGCTTATTAATGTAAAATCAAGTAGTTGCTCGGGTTAGAATGAAACACCTACGCGGAAACCGAAGTTGTTCAGTCCGTCTACACTGTAGTGCAGTACATCAGCTTTATTGGTACCATAGCTGTAGTACAGGGCAAAGTGCAGACCCGGTCCGTAAACCCAAGGGAATACATTGACACCTACTTCAGGAGAAGCGTAGAATCCCCAGCTGTTTTCTCTGGCTTCCAGCATGTTGAAGTTGGAACGGATTTTAGCATATTCAGCACCTAATTTAGCACTGACATAAGGTTGTACAGATCCACCACGATTCCACTGGTAGCGGGCAGCGGCACCGAAAGGCAACTGGAACATAGTGTGTTGCTGATCGGTAGTAACGTCACCTGCACCCAATTTGAATGTTTCACGAGGAATATATTCATGGTTGCTGTGATAGTTCAGGAAAAGACCCAGACCCAAGTTGGGAGTAACGAAATAACCACCTTCAAAGTTCATACCCCAACCGCTGGCTTTGTCTGCGAAATTGTTGCTCAATGGAACATTGAACTGCCAGTCTATATTAGCATATCCATTGTCTGATAGCTGTGCCTTAGCCGGCATGGCAAAGGCGATGGCAATGGCTGCTAACGCCACTACCTTGAAATATATATTCTTTCTTGTTTTCATAACAGTTGTAGTTGTTTATTTGTTAGTAAGATAAGGTGACTGAGTGAATGATTGGTTCACTGCTTCAATGGCAAGAGTGCGGTTGATAGCTTTAGAGCCTGTTTCAAATCCAGTCAGATAGCTTGTCCAGATTACAGGAAGTTTTTTGCCTTCACCTTCATCTGCTTTCAGGTTCACCATTTCTGTAATGAATGAGTTGGTACTATAACTGTAAGTCACAGCATACGGGTAGTACCATCCACCCCAGTTACCCCAGTAGCTAGGTCCCCAGTATCCGGGATATCCCCACCACCATTCAGGTTGAGTGTAGCCGGTGAAATAATAAGTACTTGCGATGTAGCTTACCTGAATACCAAGATCGGCACTTTCTTTATCGGCAGCCGGTTGATAACCTTTTGCTTCCATATTTTCTGTATAAGCAGCCAGAATTTGCTCAGCGCCTTCCCCTTCGAGATATTCCGGTTCTTTGCTGTCAGAGATAACCAAGATTTTGTCAGCCAGGTAGAATGTGCTGAAGTCTTTGAAGTTGGCTTGCTTGTCGTAGTTAGTGTATACCAGATAGTTGTCATCCAGCTTACCCATGTCCGGGTCTTTTTCGCAAGAAGCGAGTGCAAAGACCGCCAATAAAATAGGAATTAATTTCTTCATATCTTTTATAATGTTTAGGTTATATAAAAATCACGCCCTGGTACCTTGGGGCTTTTGTTACAAACAACAAGAAATGTGTAAAAAGGTTCGTGCAAATGATTATCTTTGCGAGAAAATTAACACTCAGATGCTTATGAAACATATTCGGATGCCTCTTTTCGTATGGTTCTCTATCGTGCTGCTGATCGCAGTTGCGCCTATCTCGTTGTCGGCACAGGAATCGTTTATTCAGAAGATCGAAAAAAATAATTCCGTCAGCGGAATAAAGTCTCTCGATACGAGCCGGTTCCCCGAAAAGTATGTAATGTACCTCACTCAACCGCTGGATCATCGGCATCCCGAAAAGGGAAGTTTCCGTCAGCGGGTGATTGTAGGGCATGTCGGTTATGACCGTCCCACAGTGATTGTTACCGAAGGATATGGGGCAGCGTATGCTCTGCGCCCCACTTACCGGGAAGAACTTTCAGACTTGTTCGATGCGAATATGATCTTTGTAGAGCACCGCTACTTTCTCGAATCCACTCCCGAACCATGCGACTGGCAATATCTGACAGCTGCGAATTCTGCCGAAGATTTGCATGCCGTGACGGAAACCTTCAAGGCCTTGTATCCGGGCAAATGGATCAGTACGGGGATCAGTAAAGGCGGGCAGACTTCCTTATTATATCGTGCTTTCTTTCCCGATGATGTGGATGTTTCCGTGCCTTATGTGGCCCCTCTCTGCTATGCCCGCGAAGACGGGCGGCACGAACCTTTCCTCCGCCGGGCAGGTACGGAAGCCGATAGGAAAAAAATAGAAGATTTCCAGTTGGAAGCATTGAAACGAAAGGCCCGTTTGTTACCCCGTTTTGAAAAAATATGTGCTGAAAAGAACTATACATTCCGGGCTCCTTTAGAAGAGATTTACGATTTCTGTGTGCTGGAATACTCTTTTTCTATCTGGCAATGGGGAACGGACATTCATAGTATCCCCGAAATATCCGCTTCTGATGATATACTTCTGGATCATTTGCTGGCAATCAGCGGCCCTTCTTATTTTATAGTAGACAGTCCGACTCTTTCTTTCTTCGTGCAGGCTGCCCGTGAATTAGGGTATTATGGATATGACATCAGTCCCTTTAAGCCTTACCTTTCTATAAAGACCAGTAAGGATTATCTGCGCCGGCTGATGCTGCCGGAAGACCTGAAGGATATGAAATTCGATAAAACACTGAGCAAACAGATTGTACGGTTTCTGAAGAAGAACGATCCGAAGATGATTTTCATCTATGGCCAGAATGATCCTTGGACGGCTGCCGGAGTGACTTGGCTGAAGGATAAAAAGAATATTCATGTTTTTGTAGAGCCGGGAGGCAGTCATCTGGCACGCATCGGTACGATGCCCGAAGATCAGAAACAAAAAGTGATGTCACTTCTTAAAGGATGGCTTGAAGAATAAGGATACGCGCGTATATCCGATAAGAGTAATACGCGGTAATGGATAAATAAGAAACGGTGAACAACCTGTAACATAACTACAGAGGGTTCACCGTTTTATTATTTAGCGAGTCGATATTTAAAGTATCCGACTGCCTGATTAATCTGTCGATTCGAACAGTGGTTTCAGTAATTCCGGTATTTCCACTTTTTCGAGTTCTAATTCTCCGACTAGCTTTTTACCGTTCTGACTGAGATGGAATTGCATCAATCTTCGGTCTACTTCTCCGAGAGTTCTGACGATCAGTTCTTTTTCTTCCAGAATCCGGAGCATTTTTGACGCGTGTGAGGGTGTCAGTTCCGTCCGTTTAGACAGGCTTGTAGCTGTCATATTCTTTGGCGAGGCTTCTTGCAGGGCACATAGGATCATCGCTTCATTTAAGGATATCTTATATACTTTTTCAAATGAATCTTCAAATCTTGCCATTGCTTTGAATACATCGCGCATTACACATATTGTTTTCATATACTGCTTGTTCTTTTTGTTTGTTCTTTTTATATAAACAGATTGATATTTGCATTATCGGCCCGTTCCATGTATGTTGCCACTCCACCTATTGTCACTTCATCCAGAAGTTCTTCCTGTTTTACTCCCATGACATCCATAGACATTTGGCAGGCGATAAATTCTACACCGTTCTCAAGAGCCTGCTGGCGTAAAGACTCCAGCGAGTCAATTCCTTTCCGGTTCATGATGTACCGCATCATTTTTCCTCCTATTCCTCCCATGCTCATTTTAGAGAGTTTCAGTTTTCGGGAGCTGGAAGGCAGCATCATTCCGAACATTTTTCCGAAGATATCTTTTTCTACGTTCGGCTTGTGCAGTTTCTTGATAACATTCAGTCCCCAGAAAGTGAAAAAGATCGTTACCTTCTGTCCGGTGGCAGCTGCTCCATTGGCGAGTACAAAGGTAGCTAAAGCTTTGTCTAAATCATCACTGAACATGATAAAAGTTTTCCCTTTGCCTTCACAGGAAGTAACAATGTTGCAGGATTTAGGTTCGCCTTTCTCTATCACGACCACAGATTTTCCTCCTGTTGCCTCTTTGGAGATCAATTGATTTCCTGTCGAGTTACACCATGCGGCGGCATCACGAGGAAATCCTGGATCGGTTGAGGTGATTTCTACCCGGTCTCCTGAAGCCAGCGTGTCCATCGTCTTTTTCATTTTCAGAATCGGACCCGGACATTGCAGTCCGCAGGCATCTACACGGATTGTTTTCGCGGCTTCGACAGGCGATACGGTAGGAGTTGGCTGTTGTATGCTTGCCTTCGGCTGTGCAGGTGCTTCCTTTATTTCGTTGTCATTATCTTCCCTCAGGATGATAGGTGCTGTGGCAGCACGGTATGTTTTCAATCCTCCGGAAAGGTTGCGTACTTTTTCAAATCCGTGTTGTATCAGGATACGATAGGCAAGATATCCTCTGAGGCCGACAGCACAGAATGTATAAATCATCTTGTCTTTTGGCAGTTCGTCCAGCCGGTCGCGTAGTTCGTCCAGGGGAATGTTCACTGCACCCGGCAGTGTGTTGAGCGAGAATTCGTCGTGGGTACGTACATCCAGCAAGAAATTGTTTTCCAGTTCTATATCCCTTAGCTGTCTCCAATAGACGGGTTGTACTTTCCCTGTGATGATGTTTTCGGCTACATATCCTGCAACGGCTACCGGATCTTTGGCTGAAGAAAATGGAGGAGCATAAGCCTGCTCTACTTTCATCAGGTCATAGACCGTACCTTCATGCTTGATGACGAGTGCGATTTCGTCAATTCGTTTGTCTACACCGTCATAGCCAACAATCTGTCCGCCGTACAGTTTACCTGTCTTCGGATCGAAAGTGATTTTGATACTCATCGGCATGGCATCCGGATAGTATCCTGCGTGAGAGGCCGGATGAATGGTGGAAGACATATAATTGATTTCTGCCTGCCGCAATCGCTTGCCGGGGAGGCCGGTAGAGGCAACCGTCATATCGAACACTTTGGCGATAGAAGTTCCGATGGCTCCTTCATAGGGGATGTGTGCTCCCAGAATATTGTCTGCTACAATTCGCCCCTGGCGGTTGGCAGGGCCGGCAAGGTAGTTAAGCCACGGTTTTCCGGTGATCGGATGGCGGAATTCGATTGCATCACCGATGGCGTAAATCGATTCGTCCGAAGTTTGCAGATAGTCGTTGACGGCAATTCCTCCTGCTTCGCCGATTGTTAGCTCTGCTGCACGTGCCAATGTCGTTTCCGGGCGAACGCCGATGGAAAGGATGACAATGTCGGCAGAGATAGACTCTCCGTTCTTAAAGATTACTTTCAGTTCTTTTCCGTCTCTTTCGAAGGATGCCACAGCCTGTTCCAGATACAGGTTCACTCCTTTGTCCATCAAATGTTGGTGTACAAGAGATGCCATTGAGAAGTCGATAGGGGCCATCACCTGATTTCCCATTTCCACAATAGAAACTTTTGCTCCTTGCGCATGCAGGTTCTCTGCCATTTCCAGCCCGATAAATCCGGCTCCGATGACAACGGCCTTGCGGGGAGCATGGCTGTTGATATATTCTTTGATTCGGTCTGTGTCTGTAACGTTTCTCAGTGTGAAGATTCCGTTCAGGTCGATACCCGGCAGGGGAGGTCTTACAGGAGAAGCTCCGGTTGATATCAGTAATTTGTCGTAGCTTTCTTCATACGAGTCTTCACTGCTTTGTCTCACTGTCACTGTCTTTCTCTTCCGGTCGATGAAGATGACTTCATTTTCAGTTCTGACATCTACACGGAAGCGCGTAGAAAATGCTTCGGGTGTTTGTACAAACAACTTTTCCCGTTCTTCAATCACACCTCCTATGTAATAGGGCAGCCCACAATTGGCATAAGAGATATACTTCCCTTTTTCTAAAAGGATAATTTCAGCTGTTTCATTTGTGCGTCTGATCCGGGCAGCAGTGGTAGCTCCTCCGGCAACGCCTCCAATAATAATTATCTTCATAATTTTATCACGTAAATAGTTTCCTATGGAAATAACAATAAAGTGGAGAGAATTGTTCTCGGATCATAGAAAAAAGACTTATATTTGCGCACCCTGTTTGTCTTTCTTCATTTTTTATAAATTAATTATGAGTAAAATTCTTATCATTGACGATGAGGTTCAGATTCGTAGCCTATTGGCTCGTATGCTCGAACTGGAGGGCTATGAGGTATGTCAGGCGGGTGATTGCAAGGCAGCTATCAGACAGTTGGAAATTCAACAGCCGGATGTGGCTTTGTGTGATGTCTTTCTTCCCGATGGAAATGGAGTCGACCTGGTCTTGAATATTAAAAAGACAGCCCCGAATGTAGAGGTTATTCTTCTTACTGCTCACGGTAATATACCCGACGGGGTGCAGGCAATCAAAAACGGTGCATTCGATTATATCACAAAAGGAGACGATAATAATAAGATCATTCCTTTGATCAGCCGTGCCGTCGAAAAGGCGAAGATGAATGTACGGTTGGAGAAACTGGAAAAGAAAGTCAGCCAGCTATATTCTTTTGATTCTATTCTGGGAGAATCGAAAGTGCTGAAAGAGGCTGTTATGCTGGCACAGAAAGTATCGGTGACTGATGTCCCGGTTTTATTGACCGGGGAGACGGGAACCGGAAAAGAAGTATTTGCCCAGGCTATACATTATAATAGTAAGCGGAATAAGCAGAACTTTGTTGCCGTGAACTGTTCGTCTTTTAGCAAGGAACTGCTGGAGAGTGAAATGTTCGGGCATAAAGCTGGATCATTCACCGGAGCTTTGAAAGATAAAAAAGGACTGTTCGAAGAAGCTAATAATGGAACCATCTTCTTGGATGAAATCGGTGAAATGGCTTTTGAACTGCAAGCCAAGTTATTGCGTATTCTCGAAACCGGCGAATATATAAAGATAGGAGATACGAAACCTACCCGGGTGAACGTGCGCATCATAGCTGCTACCAACCGTAACCTGGCAGAGGAAATCAAAGCGGGACGTTTCCGTGAGGATTTATTTTATCGGCTTTCCGTATTCCAGGTACATCTTCCGGCTCTCCGTGAGCGTACCGGTGATATAAGAATCCTTGCTACTGCTTTTGCCAAGAGCTTTTCTGAAAAACTGTCGTATGCAATCAGCGAAATGACTCCGGCTTTTCTGCAAGCACTGGAGCAACAACCCTGGAAAGGCAATATCCGCGAACTGAGGAACGTAATTGAACGCAGCCTGATTGTTTGTGAAGGTGGACGTCTGGATGTGTGTGACTTGCCTCTTGAAATTCAGAATACCCATTATGAATGTTCGGACGATAGCATGGGCAGTTTTGAACTGGCTGCAATGGAGCGAAGGCACATTGCCCGTGTTTTGGAATATACAAAAGGCAATAAGACCGAAGCTGCCCGTTTGTTGAAGATAGGCCTCACTACTTTATATCGTAAGATCGAGGAGTATAAGATATGACAAAGTGGGATGTCTGGATTGAAGTCAGGTAGCAAACTCGTTCTCGAAGAAATGGGCGGCCAGCAAACTGATAAGTCTGTTTTTATCCGTGGTATGTACAGATAAGGTGAAGCATTGGTCGCTTCCTCCATAAGAAATCTGTGAAATGGGGATATCCTTGATAGTGTTCATTATATGACTTTCTGCTTGGGTACGCTTCCAATGGAGCGAACCAATGATATGTATCACAGACATATTTTCGTCAATAACCATTTCGGCATACTTGTGGAGCTCTTTTTGCACAATTCGCAAAGTGTCAGGGCTGGCTGATATCACCATAGAAATGGATACATTCGATGATGCCATTGAAATGACATTGATCCTATATTTGTTGATTACTTCCAGCAATTTGCCCATTAGTAAATATCCGGGGAGGACATTCAATGATGTAAAACGTACAAATGTGACAGAATCTTGAAAAAGTATTGCTTTGACGCTGTTGCCCGTGTCGTGGGATGAGATATAAAGCCGTTCCGTTGTCAGGTCATGAGTGTCCGTCAGCCGGATAGTTATATTGGAATGTGCCGCTAAGCTGATGCAGTCGGCATAGAGCAAGTATACTCCGCTGTTGATCAGTTGTTCGGCCTCTGTATATGTCAGTGAGTGCTGTTCTCTCCGGCTGTTACGGTTTGCATAGATATGGTTGATCTGGGTAGATAAGAGCAGTTCGTCTGCTCCGAATGCGGTGGCGAGTACTGTGGCGTAGTAGTCGTTACGTTTTTCATTCATGAAATCTGTTTCGCCATATACATTTTTACAGAGGGAAAGTGGAGCGATGAAAATATCGGCATCCCGTTTTTCGCTGATGTACTGTTGAACAGACTCCTTGATATATGGAATATCCGGTTTCCTTTCGAGGTTGATCTGCATGAACTTTCCGGTATCCAGAGTTTGTGCACGAAGCCCTTGCTGACGTAGGCAGCAGGCAAATAATTCATTGGACAGTCCGTATACTTCGGCTTTTATTATTTTGTCGGTCAGTAAGTCCGCCTTATCTTCCACCAAGACCTGTATCTTTTCCATGCATTTCTCAATTTGGACTTTCATGTCTTGATTCAGTTTCCGGTCTGAAATGAGACGGTCGGTCAGAGTACGGCAATATTCCTCAATGGCATTAACTATCGTATGAGACGTTTCATCTTCTTCATGAAACCAACTGACGGAAATAGCCTGTAACCATTCCTGCAATTGTGTCAATACAGGAATGACGGCTACGTAAGGATGCTCTTTCTGTATGCAACCGATTACTTGCTTGACTTCATCCTCATTATTCATTCTTTCAAATTTGCAAACTTTCATTGTCATCTGATAATTTATGGGTTCTTACTCTTTTCAAAATGATATGCTTTTTTCAAAAAGGAGAGGTGTGCAAAGCTCAACCTATTCCTCTGAATCTTATTATATCATTAACAATCATATTGTTAGCTTCGGTGCCTGTACTTTTAAGACAGTTCCTTACTATAAGTAATCTGCTAATACCATACCACATACGGAGGATTCGTGAGTCTATAATCAACTTTCTTTTTTTAGTAGTATTTGAGCGTTCAATCGTCCTAATACTAATTGTTTATTAGTAAAAGAAGAAATATTAATCATAGAAGAGCATGAATATTTGGAAGATTACACTGATACTTACATTACTGTTATCAAGTATCACGTCTCAAGCGCAAAAGGAAAAAATATCATTGAATAGCGAAGGAAATCTGGCTGTCTGGAGAGTGAAGGCACAGGCGGAAGTTGCCGATCCTTCGTTGATTATGTCCGTCCGGTATAATACGGAAGGCTGGGTGAAGGCAACGGTGCCGGGAACTGTTTTCGGTTCGTACGTTTCGGAAGGGTTGGAGCCCGATCCGAATTTTGGTGACAATGCGTATACGATAGATAAATCGAAGTACGACCGCAATTTTTGGTATCGCACAGAATTTCTTTCTCCCAAAGTGGAAACCGGAGAAAAAGTCTGGCTGAATTTTGAAGGAGTGAACCGCAAGGGAGAAATATTTTTCAATGGAACACGCCTGGGGTTGCTTGATGGTTTTATGCACAGAGGAAACTTTGATGTAACGGACTTATTGTCAAAAGAAGGCAAGAATGTACTGGCCGTTCTTGTACATTGGGTTGGAACGCCGGTTCCCAACTATGCAAGTCCTACTTACGTTTCGTGTGCAGGCTGGGACTGGATGCCTTATATACCGGGACTTTTAAGTGGCATAACCGATGATGTCTATTTGACTAAGACCCGTGAAGTGTCCATGATCGATCCATGGATACGTTCGAAGGTGCCTTCCAGGGACGAAGCGACCTTAAGCCTGCAGCTGGAACTGAGAAATAATACAGCGGTCGATCAGAAAGGAATACTGAAAGGAGTGATCCGGCCCGGTAACATTGAGTTTTCGGAAGAAATGGAAATTGAAGCGGGCAAGCAACGTGACTTCCTGCTCGATAACACGAAATTGAAGCAACTGGTAGTCCGTAACCCTGCCTTGTGGTGGCCTAACGGCTACGGTGAACCGAATCTCTATACGTGTGAACTGACATACTCTGTTGATGGGAAAGTCTCAGACAGACAGCTGCTTACATTCGGTATACGGGAATATGGTTATGAAATGGTGGATGGCATACTTCATCTCAAAATAAATGGTGAACCTGTATATCTTAAAGGTGGCAACTGGGGAATGAGTGAATATATGTTACGCTGTCGGGGGGAAGAATATGATTTGAAAGTGAAGCTTCATCAGGAGATGAATTTCAATATGATACGGAATTGGATAGGTTCTGTTACTGATGACGAGTTTTATCAGGCCTGCGATAAATATGGTATCATGGTTTGGGATGATTTCTGGCTGAATTCAAACTCCAATCTCCCTGATGACGTCTTTGCCTTCAATATGAATGCTGTTGAAAAGATAAAGCGTTTACGCAATCACGCCTGCATTGCTGTGTGGTGCGGAGATAATGAGGGTTATCCGTTACCCCCACTCAATAAATGGCTGGAAGAAGATGTGAATGTTTACGATGGAGGGGATAGGGCATACCATGCCAATTCGCACAGCGATGGGCTTTCCGGTAGCGGCCCCTGGATGAATTCTCATCCTAACTGGTATTTTACGAAAGCTCCTTATGGGTATGGTGCTAATATCACCCGAGGGTGGGGACTTCGTACGGAAATTGGTACGGCAGTTTTCACTACTTTCGAAAGCTTCAAGAAATTTATTCCCGAAAAGAACTGGTGGCCGCGCAATGAAATGTGGAATAAACATTTCTTTGGTAACTCCGGAGGTAATGCGGGACCTGACAAATATTTCTCTACGGTGGAGTATAATTATGGAAAAGCTAAGGGAATCGAAGATTTCTGTCGGAAAGCCCAGTTGGTGAATGTAGAAGTGAACAAGGCGATGTACGAAGGTTTCCAGCATCATATATGGGATGATGCCTCCGGCATCCTGACTTGGATGGGACAGTCGGCTTATCCTTCTTTGGTGTGGCAGACCTATGATTATTATTATGATCTGACAGGAGCTTACTGGGGAATTAAGAAGGCGTGCGAACCTGTTCACATCCAGTGGAGCTATGCTGATAATAGTGTGAAGGTTATTAATACTACTTTACAAGATTTGCAGGGACTGAAAGCAACCGCCAGAGTCTACAATCTGGATGGGAAAGAAATGGGACGTTACACTCAGAATATCACATTGAATGCAGCTGCCAATAAGGATTCTTATTGTTTCCATCTGAATTTTACTACGGACAATCTTGCTTTTGGTAAAAAAGCGTTTGCTTCTTCCGTCTCTAAAGATGCCGGTGAGCCCGGGGCCGCTATTGATGCCAGTGACGGCAGTCGCTGGGCGAGTGAGCCTCGTGATGATGAATGGATTTATGTAGATTTGGGCGAACCTGCGGAAATAGCCACCATTGCGTTGAACTGGGAAGCAGCTCATGCCAAGTCCTATAAACTGTTGATCTCTGATGATGCGGCGCATTGGAAGGAAATTTATTCCAATGAAGATTGTAAAGGCGGACTGGAAGAAATAAAGATAAAGCCTGTACGTACTCGCTATGTAAAAATGCAGGGAGTGAAATGCGCTACTATGTGGGGGTATTCACTCTATGAATTTGAACTGTATGGCAAGAAAAAGAAACCGACGGATTTGTCTCCGGTTCATTTTATAAAACTGGAATTGAACGATGCGAATGGAAATCTGCTTTCTGACAACTTCTATTGGCGTTCCAACAAGCCGGGCGACTATAAAGCATTGAATACTTTATCAAAAGCGAAGCTGAATGTAACATCTCAGCTAGTGAACCGGACGGATCATGGAGATAAGAAAGTGATAAAAGCTACGATTAAGAATGTAGGTTCATCAGTCGCTTTTGCTGTTCACGTGCAGGCTGTCCGTTCGTCAGACGGAGAACGTATATTACCTGCGCTGATGAATGATAATTATTTTACATTGCTGAAAGGTGAGTCTAAAGATATTGAAATCGAATTTGATTCGGAATTGTTACCTGACGACAATTATCGTTTAAGCGTTATTCCATATAATAAATAATGCCGGGCAGATAAGGGGCAAAATGAATATTGGCTTGCTAATAGACCTAATTTAGGCATAGATTATGCGGATTTCACAGTTCCAAGAGATTATATAGACTACTGGAAACCGTGTTAATCCGCATAATTCGTACCCCAATAATGATACAGACATATTGATCCCCTTATTGTGAGTCCCGGTCTCACTTTCCTGTCGATTTCAGCACATGCATATACGATGTGAAGGAAGGATGCCAGGGGCATTAGGATAATGCTGCAATTCCAGTTCCTATCAGGTTCGCGTTATTCATGCTTTTGATATCCACTTCGACATCTTCCAGGTTGAACAGCTTGAAAAGTTCCCTTAATTTCTCCATAACAAGAATGTTATAGTTTTTATCTTTCCTGTTTTCACTCCAGAAAAGGCTGCCTTCGG
>OGDN01001972.1_pt1 | contig 29310 bp, 23 predicted proteins | sample 1570271 | NCBI WGS metagenome assembly OGDN01 (sample SAMEA4384481, study PRJEB24528) | human gut metagenome | reverse complement strand
CTTTTTGGCGGTCTCGTCGACGCCCACCGCGCGCACGTCCGAGTAGTCCGCATGCGCGCATGCTCGTGCCACGCATGCCCTTATCGCCCGCCAAAGCCTCGTGTCCGTTTCACCTAAAAGCTCTCCTATGGCGCTCACCGTCAGCCCTGAGAGCGCCATGACGACGACCTGGGCGGCGAACAGGGCCGTGAAGTGCTTGGCGTCGTCGGCCTCCCAGGGAACGCGCACGGTGACGACGCCGTGGATCGGGCACCCGACCCTGGGGACCTTGCAGTGGACGATCGTCCTGTACTGCCAGATGTCGAGGTGGCGCCACTCGCGCTCGCGGGTGTCGTAGACGCCGTGCATGCCCCCGCACGCGGTGCAGAACATGGCCGAGCCCGTCGCTCGCTCCACGAAGACGTGCAGCTCGTCTTTGCCCCCTGCGACCTCCCTGAACTCCGCATCGACGACCTTCCATTCGGGGCCGAGGTTCAAGGACTTCTCGAAAAGAGCCGCGAGCATTGCCGCTTGGGTGTTCATGTCTGCTCCGATTCCGTAGCGCCGTCTGCGTGTCCCATGGTACCGCTTGCAGCTCCATAAGGTGGGCTCCCTAGCAAGTTCGCCCTGTCAAACCACTAGAAACAGCGAAGGGCCAAATCTTGCAGAAGAGCGAATGGTTGCAGCGAAACGGATGATGGCACCAGGCGTACGATGCGGACCGCCGAGCAGGATTCGGAGCTCGGGTGCAGAAGCAGGCCCTCGAGGAGGCAGCGCAGGACGCGAACCGCGTATGTCGCGAGCGCTTGGGCGCCGAGCGCGAAGGAGCTCGGAGCGGAAGAGGTTCGTCAGGCTTGCTCGAGCTTGGCTTTGAACGAGATGGTGCGCGGCGTGTCCAGATCGTCGAACGCCACCTCGTAGGCGCGCTTCTGGGAATCGACCGCCAGCACGCGCCCGGAGCCGAACGCCGCATGCGTCACGCGGTCGCCCACCGCGAAGCGCGCGTCGCGGACGAGGTCGGCGATCCACCGGTCGGCGAGCGCGTAGGCTGCGCGCGCGTCGTCGAGCTCGCGCTCGGCGGGCTTGTTCGAGAACTCGAGCGCCGCCGGGTCGATGTCCAGCAGGAAGCGCGAGGGATAGCGCGGCGCGCCCTCGTGGCCGCGCCCTTCCGCCTCGGTGAGGTACAGCCCGTCGCGCGCACGCGTCATGGCCACGAACGCCAGCCGCCGCTCCTCCTCCATGCCTTGCGGCGTGTCGGTCTTGCGCGACGGGAGCACGCCCTCGGTCATCGAGCAGAGGAACACGTGCGCGAACTCGAGGCCCTTGGCCGCATGGACGGTCATGAGCCGCACCTTGTCCTGCGCGTCGTCCATCGCGTCGGCGTTCGTGAGCAGAGCCGTGTGCGCCAGATAGTGCTCGAGCGTCACTTCCTCCCCGCACGTCGTCTCGAACTCGTATACGGATTGCTTTAGCTCGGCCAGGTTGTCGAGCCGCTCCTGGCTGCCCTCGGTGCGCAGCGCGCGCTCGTAGCCGCTTTCCGACAGCACGGCCGCCAGAACCTCGGACACCGGCCGGCCCTCGTACGACGAGCGGAAGCGGTCGACCAGCTGCAGCAGCTGGCGCGCCTTCGTGCGCTTGAACAGATCGTCGTCCACGAAGCGCTCGAGCGCCTCGAACAGGCTGCATCCCAGCTCGTCGGCCTTCTCGCGCAGAAACGCCATGCGCCGGGCGCCCAGGTTGCGCTTGGGCGCGTTCGCCACGCGCGCGAAGTCGAGGTCGTCCTGGTAGGCGACGAGGCGCAGGTACGACAGCGCGTCCTTGATCTCGCGGCGGCCGAAGAACGGCACGCCGCTGTACACCGCATGCGGTACCTCCGCGCGCAAAAGCGCCTCTTCCACGGGCCGCGACGCGTAATGGGCGCGGTAGAGCACCGCCATGTCGCGGTACGCCACGCCCTCGCCGTGCAGCGCAAGGGCGCCCTGGGCGATCCACGCGGCCTCGTCGTCCGGGCTCTTGGCATGGCGCCACACCGTGGGGCCGTGAACCGAGCGCATGGCCGCCAGCCGCTTCGGCACGCGCTCGCGGTTCTTCTCGATCAGCGAGTTCGCGACGGCCACCACGCGCGGCGCCGACCGGTAGTTTTCCAACATCATGACGGTGCGCGTGCCGGGGAACCGCTTGTCGAAGTCCAGCAGGTAGCGCACGTCAGCCCCGCGCCAGGTGTAGATGGTCTGGTCGGGGTCGCCCACCACGAACAGGTTCTTGTGGTAGCCGGCCAGCACCTCCATGAGCTCGTGCTGCAGGCCGTCGATGTCCTGGAACTCGTCCACCATGATGTACTCGAGCCGCTTCTGCCATTTGAGCAGGATGTCGGGGTTCTGCTCGAACAGGTACAGCACGAACACGATGAGGTCGTTGTAGTCCAGCCCGAAGCACTTCTTCTCCTGGTAGAGGTAGCCGTAGAAGATGATGTCGCGCGCGTCCGTCGCGTCGAGGTACTTCTGCCGCAGGCCTTCGAGCGGCATAGCCAGCATGTCGCGGTAGTATCCCGGGCGCTCTTTCAGCTTCATGATCTCGATCATGTCGCGCGCCTTCGAGAACGTCATGTCCCGCAGGGTGAGCCCGCGCTCCTCGTAGATAACCTGCAGCATAGCATCGATGTCGGCGTTGTCCAGCACGAGGAAGCTCTTCGGGTACTGCAGCGCGTGGCCGTCCTCCTGCAGCACCGATACGCAGAAGCCGTGGAACGTGTTGATGTAGCCGGTGTCGTCGTCGCCCGTGAGACGCCGGATGCGGCGGCGCATCTCGCCGGCCGCCTTGTTCGTGAACGTGGCGCACAGGACGTTGCCGGGCATGATGCCCAGCTCGTTCACCAGGTAGGCGAAGCGGTGCGCGAGCGCCCGCGTCTTGCCCGTGCCGGCCCCGGCGGTCACGCGCACGTACCCCTCGGTAGCCGTGACGGCCTCGCGCTGCGCCGCGTTCAAGCGCGACGCATCGTCCCCGAGAAGGCCGTGCCGGTTTTCCGCTTGCATGTCGATCATTTGTTCCATAGGGTTCAGTATACCAGAAAACGCACAGATGTTCCCGAACAAATGTTTCGCGCGAAGCATTCGGCGCACGAAAAAACCGCCGCTCCCTACATGAATTGATGGAACGCCTCGATCAGCACGGGGACCAGCGCGGAGCAGATGACGCCGTTCAGCACCGAGAGCACGACGGTCTCGCCGTTCGTGCAGCGGATGAGCATGGGCAGCGTGGTGTCCTCGCTTGTGGCGCCGGCCGGCGCGATGCACGTGGGATAGTTGAGATGCTTGGCGATCCAGGGGATGCTGAAGAACGACACGAGCTCGCGCAGCAGGTTCGCCAGGAACGTGATGCTGCCTACCTGCGCTCCGGCGATGTCGGTCATCATGACGCCCGCCAGGCTGTACCATCCCAGGCCCGACGCCACGGCGGCGCCCGTGGGCAGCGACATGCCCGCGAGCGGCGCGCAGACGAGCCCGCCGAGCACGGATCCGGCCACTATGCCGGCCGGGATGATGAGCACGCGCACATGGTACTGGCGCAGCTTGCCCAAGAGGCCGCGGCTGCCGCCCACGCTGATGCCCACGAAGAACATGAGCGCGTAGAGGACGGCTTCCGAATGATCGGCCACAAGGTCGACCGGCGCGAGCGAGACGCCCGAGAGGCCGTACGCCGCTCCCAGCGCGAGAGCTCCCACCGCCACGCCGATCATGACGGCCTCGCCGCGCGCATCCGCGCCGCCCTCGGCATCGTCTTGCGCCGCAGACACATGCCGGCCCGCCGGACGCCGGGCGATGTCGGACATGAACAGGTTCGTCAGCGCGTACACGGCGATCGTCGAGAACGCCACCGGCACAAGGCAGAACAGGATGCTGGCCCATCCCACCTGGCCCAGCTCCTCCAGAAACGAATCGCGTCCGGCGAGCAGCACCCCCATCGAGAAGATGAGCAGTCCGGTGACCGCGAGCGTCAGCTTCTCGTTCAGCCCTTTGAGCCGTGCAGGAAACACCGTCGCCCCTACGAGCACGCCCGCCGCCATGACCGCCAGTATCTCCACGACTCCCCTTTCCATCGATCAGCGTGCGGGCGCGTCGCGCGCCCGCACGTCGTAGGGGAGCTATCTTACCGCATGATCGAAGGCGGCGGCTCGTCGTTTCGAAGCGTTACGGCCGCCGCCAGCCTCACCGCGCCTGCGACGACGAGCAGCCCCGCGCTCGCCAGAAGCACCGTCGACACGTCGGGAGAGAACGTCAGCAGGTCGCGCCACGGAACGCCCCAGACGAAAGGAAGCGCCAGGATGCAAACGGGGAGCGCGACGTGCAGCAAGACGCCTCGCACGAGCAGCATGCGCAGCGACCGGGCGCGTACGATCGGCGCGACGCCTCCCCTGCACGCTGCGGAAAGCCGGCGCCGCCACCGACCCGTCAGCAGCAACGGCGAGACGGCGAGAAGCAGGGCGCTCGCGTACAGCACGTCGACGCGTTGGCGCCACGCCCATGTCCACGCATCGTCCATCGGCTGTCCTGTCCCGCCGATGGCGACCGACACCGCCCCGCCGACCAGGTCGAAGAACCGGATGTTGCCGCCCGCGTTGTCGTTGGCGTCGCTCAGCGCCACGATGCCGATGCCGCGCTCGGGCAGCAGGCACATGCTGGCAGTGTAGTTCTCCACCTGCCCGTCGTGGGACAGCACAAGCTCGCCGTCGTCCCACGAGAACGACGTCCAGCCCATGCCGTAATACGTATCGCCCTCGGGGTCGGGAACGCGGTCGAGGAACATGCGCCGCACGCTGTCGGCGGACAGCACGCGCGCGCCGTCGCCGCCCATGCCGCCGTTCAGATACATCCGCAGGTAGGAGGCCATATCCCGCGCGCTGGACGCCACGTAGCCCGACGCGGGACCGCCCCATGCGCCGTCGCCTTGGGCATGCCGGAACCCATCGGCCACAGGCAGCCCGAACCAGTCGCGATGGCCCGGCACCATGCCGAGCGCCTCCGCTCGCGCCGGATCGGCCGTCGTCGAAGCCATGCCGAGCGGCTCCAGCACGTGCTCATCCAGGTAACAAGCGTAGTCCTCGCCCGAGGCTCCTTCCACCACGCGCCCCAGCAGGTCGTAGTTCGCGTTCGCGTACGAGAACGTCCCGAACGTCTCTCCCAGCTCGCCGTCGGCGGCTTCCGCGAGCGAATCGTAGGCGCCGAACCCGCTCGTTTGGTTGAGCAGGCTGCGCACGGTCACCTCGTCGGGCACGTCGTAGCCCGGGGCGTAGCGCGACGCGGGCGCGTCCAGATCCACCGCGCCCTGCTCAACCAGCTGCATGACGGCCACCGCCGTGAACGATTTGCTGAGAGAGCCCACGACGAAAGGCGCGTCCGCGTCGGGGCAGTCGCCGAACGTGCGCAGGTAGCGCACGCCGCCGGCATCCACCACCGCTACCGCCAGCCCGGGCGCACCCGCTCGCGGGAAGTTCGCGGCCAAGTAGGCGTCCATGCGCGCGGCCAGCTCATCGCCCGTAGGCTCGAGCCCTTCGGGAGACGCCCCTTCGTCGGCCTCGTCGAGATCGGCGGCGGACGCCTCCGCGTCGCCGGGATCCTCCGGGTCGTCCGAAGCCTTCGCCTCGGTCGCACCTCCGGACTCGGCCTCGCTCGCCGCGCCGTCCTCCGACACGGCCGCCTCGCCGCCTGCAAGCGGCAGGACGGTCGCCTCCCCCGACGCGCAGGACGGCAGCAGAAGCGCGCATGCGGCCAAAGCCGCCGCCACCGCGGCCGCGACGATACCGCGCATCGATCTTTCGCTCCGACGTCCCATGCTAGAAGCTGCTGTACACGAACTGCACCGGCTCGCTCAGTCCCGAGAAGACCACGAACCATCCCAGCGCCAGCGCAAGCGCGACCACCGCCAGCGCGGCCAGCGCGCCGAGCAGCGCCGGACGCGCCTCTGCCGCAGCGCGCGCCGCGGCAGCCAGCCTTCTCGCACGCGCCATCATGATGCGCTCCCGCCCGAGCCGCCGTCTCCGGCGTTTCCGCCCACGCCGGCCAGCGAAGCGCCCGCGTTGCCCGCCGCGTCCAGTCCCTCGGCCGCACCGAACCGGCCGCCGCCGAGAAACGCGTCGTCGCGATCGTGGACGAAGTCGTAAAACGCCTGCTCTATGCGCACCCAACCGCGCCAGCCGGGATGCACCGTGTCGCACAGGAAGTACTTCTCGTATTCGCAGCTGGAGAAGTCGGCGTAGGCGGCCCCGGCGTCGTCGCACAGCCCGCGGATGCGCTCGTAGTACGCCTGGCGCTCGGCGTGTGCAACGCCCTCGCGGTCGTACCAGGCGCCATGCACCGGAAGGATGGTCACGAGCGGCTCGAGCCCTGCCTCGCGGCACACGCGCAGGAAGCAGGCGAGATCGGCGTACTCTTCGTCAGCCTGCGAGAAGTTCTGCCCGCGCTCCACGTGATAGCCCGAGTTCTTCTGCCAGTACGCGTCGTATATGCCGAAGTCGTTCGTGGTGCAGGCGGCGTCGCCCGATGCATCCGCCTGCTTCAGCAGCGCGTTCCAATCCGGCTCGCCGGTGGACGTGCCCGCGGCGCGGACGGTGCTTTTGAGCGGCGCGCCCGCGATGATGCCCGGAAGCCGGCTGCGCGTGCGCAGGTCGTCGGCGAACGCCGTGGCCGCGTCGTTCGCTGCGTCCAGCACGGTGTCGCGGTTGGCGGCCGCCGTGGTCTTCGCGTCCACGCCCAGCGCCTCCACGCGCGAGCGCACGTAGGCCTTCGTCTCATCGGAGATGCTCGGGTTGTTCGCGAACCGGCGGTACAGCTCGTAGGAGAACTTCGAAGCGAACTTGCCCTGGTCGCCGTTCCCTTTGAAGAACCACTGGGGCGACACGACGATCATCACCTTCTTGTTCTTCGCTTCGCCGGCGTACGCGCCTGCGGCGATCGCCTGCCACAGGCTCTGGTCGTACGCCTCGCCCACGTAGGTCAGATCGACGCCCGTCACGTTCTCGCCGAACACCGCCTGCGGGCATTGCGCCACCTTGTCCTTCGAGATGAAGAACTCCGACGAGCCGAACGCAAGATGGCCGTCGTCGCTCATCGACGCCGTGGTGAAGGGCACGCTCTGCGACTTCGTGCCCGAGTACACGTAATCGTAGAGGCGTGCCGGATCGTAGGAGGTCTGCGCAGGCAGCATCGCGCAGACGCCCGCCAACCCGAGCGCGGCGGCCAACAGCCCCGCGAGCACGCCGCGCAGCAGACGCGCGCCGGCTCGCGCCCGTTCGGACGCGGGCGCCGCCCCCGGTATGTTCGAGCCCTTCGCCATATCGCTACAGCCTGATCTCCACCTGGTGGATGATGAGGTTCACCGTGTTCATCTCGTTGCGCTCCACCTCCGTGGGGGCAATGTACACTCCGAAGACGTCCTCGATATCCACCAAAAGCTCGATGGCTCCCATGGAGTCCAGCAGCCCCAGCGCGAACAGGTCCTCGTCGCGGTTCGTGCGCACCTCGTCGTCGCCGCACACCTCTTCGAGGATGTCCAGCATCTTCTCCTCAAGCTCCTCGTACGTCATATCAGCCATTGAACGCTCCTTTCACGAGCATCGCGATCTGCCCCGAGAACAGCGCGAACCCGAACATCACCAACTGCAGCGTGACGAACCAGGACAGCGCCTTGAACGCGGAGGCCTTCCTATGGGACTTGTAGAACTTCGACTTCTTCTGAAACGCTTCGTTGCCGGCTAGCAGCAGGCCGTGAAACAGGCCGTACAGCAAGTAGTTGACCGTGAGGCCATGCCAAGTGCCCATAAGGGCCATGTCGAACACGAAGCCCCAGCATGCGACGGCCAGCCGGCTGTCGAACCAACGGCGCCTCAGCGCCAAGCGCGAGAACCGCATGAACACGAAGTCGCGCAGCCAGAACGACAGCGTGATGTTCCACCGGTTCCAGAAGTCCTTGATATCCACGGCCGCGAACGGCGCGCGGAAGTTGCGCGGCGTCCGGATTCCGAAACAGTAGCTGGCGCCCATGGCCATGAGGCTGTAGCCCGCGAAGTCGAAGAACAGGTACAGCCCGTACACGTACGCCGTTCGCACCTGCACGCCCAGCTCGGCGAGGAAAGGCCCCGTTCCCCAAGCTGTCGGCGCATAGAAGCGGTGCAGCCAGACGGCTATGACGAAGGTGTACACGAGCCCGACCAGAAGCAGCAGGATGCCCCGCGCCAAAAGGCCCGCGTACTCGTCGCGCGAACGGATCTTGCGCGCATCTTCGGCGAATCGGCGCGAGCGGTCGATGGGGCCCGAGGTGAACACCGGGAAGAACAGCAGGAAGTACAGGTAGTCGAACAGGCCCAGCTCCTCGATGACGCCGTCGCGCACCTCGAACAGCACCTGCAGCGCCTTGAACGTGATGTAGGACACGCCCATGAAGCCCAGTAGGTTCTGGTCGAACACCGCGCCCGCCTTCGCCGAGAGGAGCGGCAACAGGATGAGCGCGAACGCGACGGCGAAGCGCCCGTTCGAGCGAGGGCTGGCCAACACCCAACGCGTCGAAAGCGTCGCCGTCGCCACGAACAACGCCGCCACGGCGAGACCCGGCAGATCCTTGCAGAACAAACACGCCAAGAACGCGACCGATGCGACCATGCCGTAGCGCGCGATCGGCTTCTCGCGCAATCCGAGGAAGGCGGCGCCCGCCACGGCCAGCGCCAAGAGCATGAAGAAGCTGGGGTCGGCGTAGAACGTCATCGATGATCGCCATGCCTCATGCCTCGGCCAGCGCCTTGCGGTCCACCTTGCCGTTGCAGGTCAGCGGCAGCTCGCCCACGAGCGCCACCGATCGCGGCACCATGTAGCCGGGCACGCGCTCGGCCAGCCGAGCCTTGATGAGACGAGCTATCTCGAAGTCGCTGCCTGCAGGACGCTCGCGCAGCACCACGCACGCCTTCAGGTACGCCACGCGCTCGCGGCGACGCACGGGCACGACCGCCGCCTGCTTCACGAGCGGCAGCGCGCCAAGGTTCTCCTCCACGTCCGCAAGCTCGATACGGAAGCCGTTCACCTTCACGAGCGAGTCGAAACGACCGTCGCAGTACAGCATGCCGCTTTCGTCGAGGTGGCCCGCGTCGCCCGTGCGGTAGGCACGCACGGGCGTGCCGTCGACAAGCGTCGCGTCGAAGAAGGCCGCCGCCGTCTTCTCGGGGTTGCGGAAGTAGCCTTTGGCCACCGTGTCGCCCACGATGACGATCTCGCCGGTCCGCCCGGCCTCGCACGGGACGCCCGTCTCGGGGTCGACGATGCGCAGCTCGGTGCCGGGGCGCGGACGGCCGACGGGGAGCGGGCGCTCGTCAACCAGCTCCGAATCGCCGATCTCGACGTAGGTGACCGCCACGGTCGACTCGGTGGGACCGTACGTGTTCGCGATGCGGGCACGAGGGAACCGCTCGCGCAGAGCCGCAGCCGTGGAGCGGCGCAGGGCCTCGCCGCAGAACAGGAACAGGCGCACGTCGGGCAGCAGGGCTTCGTCGAAGCTGCGGTCGGCCAGGCACAGGTCGGCGAACGACGGCGTGGACGTCCACACTTCCACGCCCGAATCGCGTAGGTCGGCGAATAGCGCGCGCAGATCTTCGGTCTCCTCGCGTTCGACGGCGTGCAGGCAGCCGCCGGTGGCGAGCGCGCCCACCACCTCGTACTCGGACAGGTCGAACGAGTACGGCGGTTGGTCCAGGAATACGCGCCCGCCCTCGCGGATCACGGGAAACGTGCAAACCCAGTCCATGAAGCGCGCAACGTTGTCCGCGCCGACCTCGATACCCTTCGGGCGACCCGTGGAGCCGGACGTGAAGATGAGGTACTGCGTCTCGTCGCCCGTCACCCAGCTCGCGCGATCGGGGACGACGAAGGGGCTGCCCGCTGCGGCGACGGCCGCGCGCGCATCGAGCACGTCGGACTCGGGCAGCGCGCACGCCAGGGCATCGGGCATGTCCTCGGTAACCACCACGAGCGTCTCCCCGAGCTGGGACAGGATGTCCGCGAGACGCGTAAGGGGCATCTCCGTGTCTACGGGGACGAACGCATGCCCGCTTTTAAGGCAGCCGAGAAACCCTGCGACCATACATGCGGATTTGTGGCCGAGCACCACCGCCGGCTGTCGCTTCTCCGTGCGGGCCGCCAAGGCGGCGGCAATGCGATCGGAGGCCTCCCATAGCTCGGCGTACGTGGTCGTCAGGCCGTTCGGCGCCTTGTGGGCAGGCGCTTGCGGATGTTCGCGCACCTGCTGCTCGACTGCGCGTAAAAACTCGTTCTCGCTCCTCATGCTGATCCTCCCGCAGCTTCCACTATCAAACGGAAAGAATCTAGGACGCATTTCTCAATAAAATGTCTACGGGGCCCGCCGATCACCGTCTGCGCACATTTCGGACACCGTTCCGACGCATTGATGCGCACGATCGCGCCTCGTTCAGGCTGCCGTACCGTATACTGGAATCCTCCGAAAGAAAGCGAGCCCATGAGACCGACGATCTACATCGACGCCGACGCCTGCCCGGTCACGTCCGAAACCCTGGCCGTTGCGCGCAAGAACGCGTTGCCCGCGGTCGTTGCGGGCAACGCGACGCAGAACCTTGCTCGGCACATCAGGCGCGGAGATCCGCGCGAGCCCCGCGACGGGTTCTGGGTGGACACGCTGCCCGTGGGCATCGGCGCCGACGCGGCCGACTTCGCCATCGTGCAGGAGCTGGAACCCGGAGACATCGTGGTGACGCAGGACATCGGGCTGGCCGCCATGGCGCTGGGACGGCACGCCCGGGCCATCGGCGTGCGCGGGCGCGTGTACACGCTGACCACCATCGACCTCGACATGCACATCCGCCACGAGGAGAAGAAAGTGCGCCGCCAGGGCGGCCGGACGAAGGGTCCCGCCGCCTTCGAAGACGACGATCGCGAGCGCTTCGCCGCGAACCTCCAGCGCCTCGTAGAGGAGACGCTGCGCGACGGGAAACGGGAGGGCTTCCCTACAAGCTGATCGCTTGCGACGGATCGACGTTGCGCAAAAACGAGGGGTCGTCGAACAACGCCTTGCACGCAAGATCGCGCGAGCGCAACTCGTGTTCGGCTTCGTTCAGCAGGTTGTCGAGGAACCGCACGACGAAGCGAAGGTCGGGCAGGACGCCCGCTTTCGCGTTGCGGTAGTTCGCGCGCACGAGCGCATCGCGAAAGTACCGAGCATGTCGCTCGAACGGCTCGTTGTCCACATCGAAGCCCAGATCGTGCAGGTAGAGCACCGCGAACACCGCCGTCGTCCGCGTATTGCCCTCGACGAAAGGATGAACCTGCCACAACCTTGCGATAAAGCGGCCGAGATGTTCGAGCTGAGCTTCGTCGAACTCGATGCCGTAGACGTGCGACCGCTCCTCGTCGAATAGAAATGCCAGCGAGCGCTCGATCAACGAGGGATCGGCGTACACCACGCTGTCGCCGTTCAGCACGAACTCGCGCTTTTGCAGCGCTTCAGTCTTATACTCGCCGGGTCGATACGTCGCCGCATCGAGATCCTGGAACAACGCGCCATGGATCACGGCGAGCATATCGGGTACCAGCGCGAACGCGCCCGAAGCCAGCAGCTCGACGATGCGCTGGCTCACGAGGTCGGCTTCGCGCTCCCCCGCAGCCTCGTCGCGCCCATCCGCCTTCTGTCGCGCGTGGTAGGCGCGAATCATGCTGCCCGTCTCGTCCAGCCCGCGCACGCCGCTCACGTGCTCTCGAGCGAGATCGCGCAGATACGGAGAAGGCTTCAGCCCGTCGACCTCCTGCAAGCCCATCGCAACGCGCCAATAGCCCTCGCGCACAGCGGGGTCGCGAAGCTCGGGCTTCGCCTCGTACGGAAAGTCTTCTGGACAATCGGCGGTCAACGAAGCCTCCTTCGCAACTGTTCGGAACTGGATCACGTTCGCCATTGTAGCGCATTACGAGGCGGGCATGTTCTCCCAGTAGTCGGATGACGTGTCGTCGTTGCCCACGATCACCTTCGCGCGCAGCACGCCCTCGGCCGGCAGGTCCGAGAAGCCGACGATCACGCCGTCCATCCCCCACTGCAGGCCCTTCATGCCGTACAGGCGGCGCTCGACGAATGCGGTGGACACGCGCAGCTCCGTGCCGTTCTCGATGAAGCCGCCCCCGTCGTCCACGCGAAACGAGAACCCGTTCTCCTCGACGGCCGACGTCACCGTGCCCGACACCGTATAGCCGCAGTCGTACGACGCGAGGATGTCGTCGAGCGTTTCTTCCTCGACGCGCCCCTGCTGCTCGGGCACCAGATCGCGCGCCGGACCGAACACCTTCTGCGCAACGATGGCGCCGTCGGTATGAGCCTCAGTGGAGCGGATCTGCACGCTATCGCCCACCGCCAGCTCGTCGAACGGTACGTCGAAGTGCTCGGTAGACGCGCAATCGACCGACACCTGCGTTCCCGTCGCGATATCCTCGGTGGATTGCGTTATCGCCAGCACGAGCACGAGCGCCTCGTGGTCGATGGAGACGATGTTGCCCGTATTGTGGTACGAGTAGCCCGATCGTACGGGAGGAAGGGGCTGCCCCTCGTCCGATGTCGACGAGAGGCGTGCGTTCGACAGCATCCTCATGAACAAGGGGCCTTCGGACGTCGCGTATTCCACGCGCGGCGTATCGAACCATTCAGGCGTGACCACTTCGATGGCGCCGCCGCCAAGGTACGTTTCTTCGGGAGGTTCCAGCCGAAACGTGGACGACAGCATGGTCGGCAGCAGCGCGATCGCGCAAAGCGCGGCATACCCCGCCAAGCGATAATCCTTGCCGGGTCCTCTCAGCGTTTTCGCCAAGACGAACGGGATCGCGACGAAACACGTGACCAGCACGCAAGCGGTCGGGATGTCGTAAACGATGTTGCGCAGCTCCAAACCCTGAGCCGCCGCCTGCTTCTGGCAAACGAAGAAGAATGCGAGCGCGCACACGCTGACGCCCACCGATCCGACGAGCACCGCGATGCACGCCGCACGCGGGTTCGCGCGCGGCACGGGACGCCGGGACTCGGAAACGGGCGGTGCATGTCTCGGTCTCGGTGAAGGCTGCGCCTCTGCCGTACGGTAGCGCCCGACCAACGCATACGCCAGCCGCTGAAACACCGCCGCCGTCGCTAGCGCGGCCGCGACGAAGACGAGGCCTTGCACCATGAATCCGATCAGCGAATGAGCCGAATCAAGGACGCCGCTTGCAGCGAGCGCCCATGCCGCCAGGACGAACGCAAGCTCGCCGAGGACCCGTTTGAACGAGCGCCGCGCCCACCGCTCGTCGCTGCCGAGCGCCCAGGATATCGGCAAAACGAGGGCAAGCCCGCTGTACAGCATGAAGATCGCATGATCCCATACCCATGAAAGAGGGTTGGAATAGAGGCCGAACAAGCTCGGCGACTGCAGGCAGCTGCCGACCATCTGCACAACAAGCACGGTGACGAACACCGTGAGCGCCTCGGCAGCTACCGCGCCGGCCGAACCGCGCGAAGGCTTGAACGACGCCCATAGCATGAGCGTCGCCCCCATGACCGATGCGTTGACGTACACGGGAAACAGCGTGTCGTCCGCGGGCCACGGCACCAGCGACATCATCGCCGAAACCAGCACGGCGACGAGCGCGCCCGCCAGCGCGTACCCGAGCCGCGCGAGCACCTCCCCCGTCCCCGCGCCCGTGCGCTCCTTCGTCGTGAAATCGTCCCGCATAGCGCCCACCCCGTCTACAATCCGTGCGACTCCCGCCGTTTCTGGGCTTCGCGGTATACCGCATCATCGGAGCGAACCCCAATCACGACGATGCGCATGGCATGCTCGATGCGCTCAAGCTTGTACACGATCCGGATGCCATCCGACTTCAATTTCACTTTCATCAGGCCGCTCAACTGGGACAAGCGCTTGTTCCCAAGAGGTTTTCCGTATCCCCCTTCGGATGAGGGAAGAGGATTCGACTGCACTTTGGCGATCGCCTTCACCACGCGTATACGCTGGGATCCGTCCAATGCGCGAAGATCCTCCCGAGCTTCGGGAAGGAACGACAGCTCCCACATCACGCCAGCTCCACGTCTTCGATGGCGTCAACATCCTCAAGCGCGATGCCCAGCTCGGCGTACACCTCTTCCGCAGGGACGGATCCTGCATCCTGATTCGCCGTCAACCGCGCCATCGCTTCGGCCATAAGCACCATGTCGGCCTCGACCTCCGAGAGATAGGCGTACTCGTCCGGCGTCGTGATAACGCGATACGGTGCATTGTTCTTCAACACGATGACGGGCGTGGAATTAGACGCCGACGAGAAGGCCTGCGCGGCCTTGCCCCGGCTGAACGCCGAAACAGGCACCATGTTGTCTAGCAGCTCAGCAGGTGTCGCCATGAAAACCTCCTTATATCGTGAAAATATACTAGCATATTTTCACGATATAGACGAATTACGGCCGCGCGTCATCCTTCTCCTCGGCCAGCGCCTCGAAGGCCGCTTTCATGGTAGGGTTGTTCCTGGTCAAGCGCTTGATGGTAAGATCTTGGGCCTTGTTGTTCGCCAGGCGCAGGTTGTTCTCGGACGACACGAGAGCGTCCTTGGTCTTCTGCAGGTGCAGGATGGTCTTGTCGATCTCGTCGATGGCCGTCTGGAACTTGCGGCTGGCCAGATCGTAGTTGCGCGCGAAACCGCTTTTGAACGTTTCCATCTGCTCCTCGAAGTTCGTGATGTCGATGTTCTGGTTGCGCACCACCGCCAGCTCCGCCTTGTACGCCATCGAGTTCAACGCCGCGTTGCGCAGGATGGAGATCATCGGCAGGAAGAACTGCGGGCGAATGGCGTACATCTTCTCGAAGCGGTACGACACGTCCACGATGCCCTGGTTGTACAGCTCGCTTTCCGGCTCGAGCAACGTGACCAGCACCGCGTACTCGCACCCCTTCTTCCTGCGGTCGGCGTCGAGCTTCTTGAAAAAGTCCTCGTTCTTGTGACGATGCGACGAATCATCGGACTCGTTCTTCATCTCGAACATGATGGAGACGATCTCGTTGCCCTCCTCGTCGCATTCGCGGAAGATGAAGTCGCCCTTCGAGCCCTCGGACGCGTCGTTGTCCTTCTCGAAGTACGCGCGCGGAAACGCGGCGGCGCGGATCTTGTTGAACTCGGTCTCGCAGTGCTGCTCCAGCGACTCGCCCACCATCTTGGTGGACAGGCGCGCCTTCATGTCCTTGTAGCGCTCGATCTCGCCTTCCTTGTAGGCGATGATGTCGTCTTTTGCCTTGAGCTCGATGGCCAGCTGCTCTTTGAGGGCGCTCGTCGCTTGGCTTTTCTCGGCGTCCTTGAGCGCCACCTGCGCGGCCAGCGCGTCGCGCTCGCGCTCCAGCGCCGAACGCGCCTGCTCCACCGCCAGCTGCTTCTCCGCCTCGAAGGCGCGACCCTGCGCCTCCACGCGCTGCTCCAGCTCGGCGATGCGCGCGTCCTTCGTCGCCACCGCATCGGCCAGCGCGCGCTCGCGCTCGGCGTGGGCCAGGCGCTGCTGGTTCTCGCGCTCACGCTGCTCCGCCTGCAGCCGCGCCTCCAGCTCGGCGATGCGCGCCTCCTTCTGAGCCGCGTCGCCCTGCGCTTTCGCAAGAGCCTCGGCCACGGCCAACTGCACGGCTTGCTGCTTCTCGGAGGCCATCAGCTGCTCGTGGCGGCGCACATCCTTGTCGAACTCGGCGTCGCGCACCTGCTTCAGAATGGCTGCGAAACCGGCTTCGTCGATGGTGAACATCTCGCCGCAATGAGGGCACTTGATCTCGTTCATGCTCGCTCCTTCTCCCGTATCCCCCGATTCTACCCCATCGGCCCCGCACGCCGGGCCTCCTTTCGGGACAGGCGGCGCGACACCCGGTTTTTTCCACGGCCGCCTCCTCGATACCAACTCGAAGGGCAGGGTAGATGAGCCGAAAAACCGGGCGCTGCGGTAAAAACGAGACGGTTTGGTAATGGCGCTCAATACGGTCATTAGGTAGGACGATGCGCTGAACAGGGGTTTCGCGGAAAAGCTCGTCGTCACGATAAGAGAAGGGCCTCGAAAGCGCTCGATTCAGGCTTCTTGAATTACCAAACCGTTCCGATTTTACCGCTGCGACCGGATTTTCGCCTCATCGATCCGTGCGAGCCTGTTTGCCGCGCACGCCGACAGGTGCCGTCGGATCGCGGCGGCTTCGTCGCGCCGATTCTCGCACCTGGCACCGTAGCGCCCCACCGCGAAACGCGAGCACGAGGAAGCACGGCGCGCAGGCGGCCCCGCGCGCCGAACGGGCTCATTCCGATGTCGGCTCAACAGCGAGGCCGCTTCGTCGCCCCCGCCCTGCCCCCCGTTCTTTCCCGCACCCCCTTCCCTTCGACATGCTGTTTTGTTTCGAATCGTTTAAATAAGCGCAACCATCGCAATTCGGTCTTTATAATGAGCCTAGTATGAATACACGTGAATGGAGGTCCGCCAAGATGAGTTACGTCGATAACGTCATCGAGCAGGTCAAGGAAAAGAACCCGAACGAGCCGGAGTTCATCCAGGCCGTCACCGAGGTGCTCACATCCCTGAAGCCGGTCATCGAGTCCAACCCCGCCTACGAGAAGGCCGGACTGCTCGAGCGCATCGTCGAGCCCGAGCGCGTCATCATGTTCCGCGTGCCCTGGATGGACGACGAGGGCAACGTGCACGTGAACCGCGGCTACCGCGTGCAGTTCAACAGCTGCCTCGGGCCCTACAAGGGCGGCCTGCGCCTGCATCCGTCGGTGAACCTCGGCATCATCAAGTTCCTGGGCTTCGAGCAGATCTTCAAGAACAGCCTGACCACGCTGCCCATGGGCGGCGGCAAGGGCGGCTGCGACTTCGACCCCAAGGGCAAGTCCGACATGGAGATCATGCGCTTCTGCCAGAGCTTCATGACCGAGCTGTTCCGCCACATCGGCGCCGACACCGACGTGCCGGCCGGCGACATCGGCACGGGCGCGCGCGAGGTGGGCTTCATGTTCGGCCAGTACAAGCGCATCAAGAACGTGTGGGAAGGCGTGCTCACGGGCAAGGGCCTGTCCTACGGCGGCTCGCTGGCCCGCACCGAGGCCACCGGCTACGGCCTGATCTACTTCGTGCAGGAGTACCTCAACTGCCACGACGACAGCTTCGAAGGCAAGACCGTCGCCGTTTCCGGCTCGGGCAACGTGGCCATCTACGCCACGCAGAAGGCCCAGCAGCTGGGCGCGAAGGTGGTCACCATGTCGGACTCCACCGGCTGGATCCACGACCCGGCGGGCATCGACCTCGACCTCGTGAAGCAGATCAAGGAAGTGGAGCGCGGCCGCATCTCCGAGTACGCCGCGCGCAAGGAAGGCGTCGAGTACCACGAGGGTCGCGGCGTGTGGAGCGTGCCCGTGGACATCGCCCTGCCCTGCGCCACGCAGAACGAGCTGCTGATCGAGGATGCGAAGCAGCTCGTGGCCAACGGCTGCAAGATCGTGGCCGAAGGCGCGAACATGCCCACGACGATGGACGCCACCGACTACCTGATGGACAACGGCGTGGTGTTCTGCCCGGGCAAGGCGGCGAACGCAGGCGGCGTGGCCACCTCCGGCCTGGAGATGTCCCAGAACTCCGAGCGCCTGTCCTGGACGTTCGAGGAAGTGGACAGCAAGCTGCAGGGCATCATGAAGAACATCTACCATGCAGCCGACGACGCTGCCAAGGAGTACGGCCACGAGGGCAACTACGTCATGGGCGCCAACATCGCGGGCTTCAAGAAGCTCGCCGACGCCATGATGGCCCAGGGCATCGTGTAGTCGCGGCAGCTCGGAAAGCATCGCGCGCGGAAACGGGTCTCGTCCTCAGGACGGGGCCCGTTCTTTTTGCCATGCAACGCGCAGGACGAACTCGGCCGTCGCCCGCTTACCGATCGGGCCGATCGCGCTCCAGCAGCGACACCGTACGTTCGACGAGCGCGACGGGATCGTCGCCGTCCTCCGGGAAGCGCACGGCGGCCGACCGAACCGCGCAGAACGTCTTCCTGCCGTCGATGCGCACCTTCCACAGCAACGCCAGCTCGAGAGCGCGCATGAGATCGACGAGCGAACCACGATCGACGTAATCGCGGATGACGATCGCGAAGCAGCCCGCGCTCACGCGTGCAGCCACGTGCTGAACCTGGATCACCTCGTCGATCTCGCCTTTCACGCTTTCCAGATACGAACGGCGGGCCTCCGGTCCCAACGACAGCGCCGCATGCTCGAAACCGTCCACCATAAGACAGACGATCGTCAACGGAACGGCCTCATCACGGCAGGCGGAGCGTTCGAGCTCGTCGACGAACGCGCGATAGGCGAGCAACCCCGTCTCGTCGTCGCGACGCACGGCTTCGGCATGAAACCGACGCGCACGTCGAAGGGCGAGCAAGGCGAAGGCCAGTCCGAAGATCAGCGCCTCGACCACGATCACGCCCACGGCCAGGAAGATGGACCATTCCCGGGGAATCCAACCCTGCTCGGGCATAATGGACAGCGTCCATTGCGTGGGCATGTTGAACGTCGACTTCGCCGCATGGGAGAAATCGTGCGAGCCACCCGAAGCGGCGATCACGTCCTTGCTGCCATCCTGAGGGCTGACCGACCATAGCTCGTACAGATACCCCGCTTCCTCAAGGGAGGCGAAGTCGAGCTGTTCGAGCACGTAAGACTCCTTGACGCCCACCACCGCCTCGCCGTAGTACGAACCGCCCACGTTCACCGGCCTGACGAACAGGAAGACGTTCTCGCCGCTCGACAGCTCGACCGAACTCTCCACCACGAAGCCGTCGGTCCACTTGGCCAGCGTGTACACGTACGAGAACGAGGCGAGATCGTCGCCGACGGTATCCCCGAACTCCTCCTCGGGATAGGCGTAGGCCATCGTGTCGCCGCGCACGTAGGCGACGTAGGACACTTCCTCGCGCTCGAGCAGCTCGCCCGCCACGCGAGGGAACCAGGCCTCGTCGTCCGGATCGACCTCGAAGGCGGCCGCGAGGTCGTCGACCGGGCTCACTTCGTCGTAGAGTTTCGTAACCATGGCCTGCTGGAAATAGTTCAGCAGATTCAGGGCGTCGCGCTGGCGCATAGCGCCCATCTCTCCGTAGACGAAGGCGCCCAAAGAGCCTACCAGCGCAACGACGATCAACGCGAACCCGGCGAAGCCGATCACGGTCGCCACATTGCGGCGTCTCACTGCGCATCCTCTTCGCCGAACACGAAATACCCTTCCTTACCATGCTGCTTGACGCTATACAGAGCGTTGTCGGCCTGCCCCAAAAGCGCATCGGCGTCGGAAACCCGGTCCCACACGGCCGCGCCGATGCTGCAATGCACCGAGACCACCGCGTCGCCCACCTGGATGTCCACATGAAGGTCGCCCACCATCTCGTCGAGCACGGCGTGCAGCTCGCCTTCGTCGTCGATGTCGGTCATGAGCATCACGAACTCGTCGCCGCCGTAACGTCCCACCATGCCGTCGTAGCGCCGCTCGTAGCCGCGCAGGGCGTAGCCGATGGATTTCAAAGCCGCGTCGCCGGTCGCATGGCCGTACGTGTCGTTGATCGTCTTGAAGTCGTCGAGGTCGATGAAGCACAGGACGTACAGGGATCCGCTGTCCCGCGCGTTCTCGAGCGCACTCGCCAGCTTGCTGGAGAACACCGAGCGCGTGACGGTGCCGGTCAGCCCGTCGGACAGGCCCGACGAGGTGAGCTCGAGGATGTCGGCGATGTCGGCTTCAGCCGATCGCCCATCGTCGTACACTTTCCTCTGCAGCTCCTCGACGGACTTCTCAAGCATGCGGGCGTTTTCCATTTGACACATGAAATCGCGGCGAAGCAACAGGAACACGCCCGCGACGATCGCCAAACCGGCGGCGATCAGCGGAGCGAGCGCGGCCATGACCTTGGTGTACGCGTCCCAGAAGCTCGTCACGCATACGGCGTCCCATGCGGTATCGGCGATAGGAACGGCCGTGTAGTATCGTACATCCAATCCGTCTACGGTCCAGAAGGACACCGGGTTGAGCGCCATCAGCTCCCGCTCCACGACATCGGCGGTCATACCGAACGCGATGCTGCTGCGAAGCGGGTCGAGGAACATGTCGTCGTACACGAAACCCGACGTGGCCGACATCGTCTGGCCCCGGCTTCCGATGAGCACCGATCCCACATCGGGGCCGACGGCGCTCTCGGCGAGGATGCGCACCATATCGTCGAAGTACAGCGAGACGAACAGCGATCCCGTCATCTCGCCGCCGTCGAAGAGGGGCACGAGCACGACGTAGTTGAGCGTCACGCCGTCGGCGCCGGCCGCGAAGCTGTCGGTGACCAAGCTCTGACCCGTGGAATAGCATTTCTGCATGAAATCGCGGCTGGCGAGGCTCGCCGAACCTGTCACGTCCCACACGTTCATCTCGTCATCGACGTAGCATAGCAGGAAGTAGCCGAAATGCTCGTTCACCTGGTCGAGCATCGTCACTTTGTCCATGACCGGGACGGAGCGATCGTACAGCGTCGGCTGCTCGGCCAACGATTCCAGCAGCTTGAAAGACTCCGCGACGCTCAACTCGATGCGCGCCTTGGCGTTCGTCAGCGATACGTCGGCCTGATCGCGCATATCCCGCACGGCCAGAACCGCGCCCATCACGGCGGATGCGATAAGCAGCGCCAACGCGAGCGCGACTCCGTACAAGGCCATGCGCCGGAACGAGAACCGCGTTGTTCTCAGGTTTTTGCCTGCTGTTTTCGCCATTACGTCGTCTTTCTCATGCGCGCCGATGGTGGCATCATAACATACGCCTTCTTCTTCGAGGCATGAGCGAAGATCGGAATGCCCGCTCCGCCGGGATTATTCGAAAGCGCATCGTCCAAGCGAGACCGTCCGCATTCAGAAATCTCGGCCGGTTCGCGCCGAGGAAGCCCATCTGGCTGCATCCCAAATCGACACACAACGCACGGAGGCCCCGGCGATCGCCGGGGCCTCCGAATCATGCGCATCGTGGAAGCGAAGCTCTTAGAACATCCCCTGGAGCATGATGAACAACGGGGCGAACGTCAAAGAGACGATGGTCATGAGGTTGATGAGGATGTTCATGGACGGGCCGGAGGTATCCTTGAACGGATCGCCCACGGTATCGCCCACGACAGCCGCCTTGTGGGCCTCGGAGCCCTTGCCGCCATGATGACCCTGCTCGATGTACTTCTTCGCGTTGTCCCACGCGCCGCCGGCGTTGGACATGAAGATGGCCATGAGCATGCCGGTGGCGACGGCGCCCGCAAGGAAGCCGCCCAGCATGGCAGGATTGAAGCAGCCGATGGCGACCGGCACCACGATGGCGAGGCAGCCCGGAAGCATCATCTCGCGCAGGGCGGAAGAGGTGGAGATGGCCACGCACTTGTCGTACTCGGGCTCGGCCTTGTACTCCATGATGCCCTTGATCTCGCGGAACTGGCGGCGCACTTCCTCGACCATGGCATGGGCCGCACGGGACACGGCGCCCATGGTGAGTGCCGCGAACATGAACGGCATCATGGCGCCGATGAAGATACCGGCCACGATCAGCGGGTCGGTGAGCGTCAGCGCGAAGTCGGGGATGGAATGGTGCATCGTGGCCTGGTAGGACACGAACAGCGAGATGGCCGACAGGCCCGCGGACGCGATGGCGAAGCCCTTCGCGATGGCGGCCGTCGTGTTGCCCACGGCGTCGAGGGCGTCGGTGCGGTCGCGCACCTCTTCGGGCAGGCCCGCCATCTCGGCGATGCCGCCCGCGTTGTCGGCAACGGGGCCGTACGCGTCCACGCCGATGGTGATGGCGGTGTTGGAGAGCATGCCGGTGGCGGCCAGGCCGACGCCGAACAGGCCCACGGCGATGCCGCCGTCGGCAGCGGCGTTCGGGAACGCCATGTTGCCGAAGGTGTACGCGCCGATGATGGCGAGCGCCACCAGCACGATGGGAGCGATGGTGGACAGCATGCCCGTGCCGATGCCCTCGATGATGACCGTGGCAGCGCCGGTATCGGCGGCGTCGGCGATCTTATGCACGGGCTTGTACTTGTCGGAGCAGAAGTACTCGGTGATCTTGCCGATGGCAAGGCCGGCGACGAGGCCGCACAGCACCGAGCCGAACAGCCACAGCGGCTGAGCCTCGACCGACTGGGAGTTCCAGATGAAGAACAGGCAGAAGATCACGACGATCTCGATGCCGGCGGCCACGTACGTGCCGCGGTTGAGAGCCTTGTGCAGCGCGGCGCCTTCCTTGGCGCGCACGGCGAACAGGCCGATGATGGACGTGAGGATGCCGCAGCCCGCGATGATGACGGGGGTGACCAGCGCCCACACCAGGTCGCCCGTGGCGAAGTAGCCGCCCAGCGCGCCGAACGTTGCCGCAAGGATGGTGGGAGCCAGGATGGCACCGGTGTAGGACTCGAACAGGTCGGCGCCCATGCCCGCGACGTCGCCCACGTTGTCGCCCACGTTGTCGGCGATGGTGGCCGGGTTACGCGGGTCGTCCTCCGGAATGCCCGCTTCGACCTTGCCCACGAGGTCGGCTCCCACGTCGGCCGCCTTCGTGTAGATGCCGCCGCCCACACGGGCGAACAGAGCCACAGCCGAAGCACCGGTGGCGAAGCCCTCCACCATGCCGATGTTCTCATGCATCTGCGCGACTTCGACGATGTCGATGCCGAACACCAGCAAGAGCAGCCACAGCGACAGGCCCAGCAGCGCGAACGAAGCAACGCACAGGCCCATGGTCAGGCCGGACTTGAAGCTGACGTTCAAAGCCTTGGCAACCGACTGCTCGGCGGCATGCGCCGTGCGCGTGTTGGCGCGCGTGGCGACGTGCATGCCGGCGTAGCCCGCGGCAGCCGACATCACGCCGCCCGTGGCGAACGCGAGCGCCGTGATGGGCGACAGGGCGACCGCCATGATGATGCCGACGACCACCATGAAGATGACGAGCAGCTTGTACTCGCTCATGAGGAACGCCTTGGCGCCCTGCTGGATCTTGATGGAGATGCTGTTCATCTTGTCCGGACCCGGATCCTGCTTCAGAACCCAGGAACCGAGGTAGGCCGCCATGCAAATGCCGATCAGGGCACACACGGGAGCCATCCATGCGACTGCAGTAGTCACGTGTCTCCTCCTTTTTCCGTTCCAATACAATAGTGCGACCTTTTCGCCGGGCATTCTAAGCGGGAAAGTCGCACGCAACTGCACTATTGTATGATATTTGCAGATAATGTGAAGTCGAAATCACGGTTTTTTGTCAGTTGGGTCGAATCGCCCGGTCAGCGCCAAGAACTTTTACAACCGTTGGCGGATCGGAATGCGCGATCGAGCCCAAACCGCTATCATGCACTTCTTACCCTTGTTTACGAACACGTTACGATTGCATATATAGGAGTATCTATGACCGTACGTCGGCGCCTCGAAACGGCGCTCGCCTCGGCCGCTGCGCTTCTTTCCAACCTGCGCGCTCGCCTGTCCCCCGCGCCCTGCGACCTCGTCGGTGCGGTTCTGTGCGCCTTAGCGGCGCTGTTCCTGATTCTGTACGCTGCCAGCGGCTTCTCCGACGCGCCCTGGTTCGCCGTGGCGGGCGCTGCGGCCGTGCTGCTGGGCTGCGGCTGCGCGCTGCTGCTGCGCGGCCGGCGTTCCCAGCGGGCCTTGGAGCGCTGTCGCCTTGCCCGCCCCATCGTGCTGCTGCTAGCGGTTCCCATAGGATTCTACCTTCTGGAGCGTCCCTGGAACGATCAGCTGCTCGCCATGGATCCGTTCTACGCCGCGGTGAACCTGTGCGTTCTGGGCGCGCTGTTCGCCATCGTGTACGCGGCCGGGCAGCGCACCCGCGGCGCCGTCGTCGCATTCTTGGCCGCCTGCCTCCTCGCCGGTACGGCGAACCACTTCGTCATCCTGTTCAAGGGCCAGCCCATCGTGCCCGCCGACGTGTTCGCCCTGTCGACGGCGGCCTCGGTGGGTGCGGGCTACACGTTCGCGCTCGACGCGCGCCTGCTGGAGGCCGCCTCCGTGTTCGCGATCGCCTCGACGGCCATCGCCTTCCTGCCGAAGGTGGCGGCCACTCCGCGTCGCGCGGTGGCGAACGGCGCGTGCGCTTTAGCGCTGGCAAGCTGCTTCGGCTGGTGGATAGGAACGTACGACATCGAGGAAGCCTATGCCTGCACGGTGGATGTATGGGGCGTGAAGGAGTCGTACGCCGAGCAGGGATCGACGTTGTGCTTCCTCAAACGCGTGCAGGATCTGAGCCCTGCACGCCCCGAAGGATACGATGCCGATGCCGTTTCGGACCTGCTGCGCTCGCTCTCAGACGATAGCGCGAGCATGCCGGACGGCGCCGAAGCCCCTACCGTCATCGCGATCATGAACGAGACGTTCTCCGACCTCTCGCGCTACCCGGGCTTGGCCGGCACCGACGCGCGTCCCGCCCACTACTACGATATCGCGGCCGAGGCGCTCGAAGCGGGCGACGCATACGCGTCGGCGCTTGGCGGGGGCACGTGCAACAGCGAGTTCGAGTTCCTCACGGGATCGAGCATGGGGCACCTCGGCGGCGGCGTGTACCCCTACGTGCTGTACGACCTTGACGGAACGGAGAGCCTCGTGTCGTACTTCTCGTCGCTCGGATACGCCACCCATGCCGTGCACCCCGCCGAGAGTACGAACTGGCGTCGCGACCGCGTGTACGAGCAGCTGGGCTTCGACGAGTTCGCCGACCAGCGGGCGTTCGCGGACGCCGACACGCTGCGCGGGCTCACCACCGACCGCGCCACCTACGACTACGTGCTCGACCTGCTGGAAGCCGACGAAGGCCCGCAGTTCGTGTTCGACGTGACGCTGCAGAACCACGGCGGCTACGACGTAGGAGGCCTGTCCGACGAGCTTGCGGTGAGCGTGCCCTTAGGCGACGGCAGCAGGTCGTCGGAGCTGGACGAGTACGCCAGCGTCATACGCCAGGCGGATCGCGACCTCGCCTACCTCGTGGATCGGTTGAACGCTCTCGACCGCCCCGTGGTGCTATGCTTTTTCGGCGACCACCAGCCGGGCTTCAGCGATTGGCTGTTCGAGGCGACCCACGACGGAGCTGCAGCAGACGACCTGGGGCTCGAGGCCGTGCAGGAGCGCTACACGGTGCCGTACCTCATCTGGGCGAACGACGCAGCCCGCGCGCAAGGCGCGCACGAGCCTCAGGGCGTCGCGCACGAGCGCACGAGCCTTAACTACCTGGGGTCGAGGCTCGTCGAGGCCGCAGGCCTGCCCACGACGAGCTATCAGCGCTTCCTGCTGGCCATGCGCGAAGCCGTCCCCGCCATCAATCTGAACGGATTCCTCACGGCCGACGGCATTTGGCACGGATTCGGCAACGAGGAGGCGGCAGGCGTGCTCGACGCGCTGCAAGCGTACGCAACCGTCCAGTACGACAACCTCTTCAACAAGGACTCGGCCTGGGCGGTGAAGTAAAGGGCTACAGGTTCTCGCGCACCCAGGCTATGTTGCCCTTCACGGTGGCTATCAACTCGTCCAGATCGTCGAACTTTCTCATAGGGCGCAGCCAATAGAGAAATTCCACCTTGACGGGCTTGCCGTAGAGATCGCCCGAGAAGTCCAGCAGATGCACCTCGCAGGTGGCGGTGGCGCGGTCGGCGAACGTGGCGGCCACGCCCACGTTCACGGCGGCTTTGTAGCGCACGCCGTCGACGTGCGCATAGGCGGCGTACACGCCGTCGCCCAGCGGCCGCATCTGATCGGGCACGACGAGGTTCGCGGTACGGAAGCCCATATCGGCTCCTTCCCCGCGACCCGGCTCCACGACGCCGGTCATGAAGTACGGGCGTCCCAGCAGACGGTTCGCCTCTTCAACGTCCCCGCCGGCCAACAGCAGGCGGATGCGCGTGGCCGTGATGGGCGCGCCGTCGTCGCTCTTCAGGTCGTGCGCCTGCACGCTGGTGCCGCCCACGGCCGCCCACGAGTCGAGATCGCGCACCGTACCCGCCGCCCGCGCGCCGAACTTGAAGTCGTAGCCCACGTGCAGGAAAGACGGAACGGTGCCGTCAAAGGTCTGCACGAGGAACTCCTCGGGAGACGAGGCGGCGAAATCGCGGGTGAACGGCAGCACCGCGACGACGTCGACGCCGCTGTCCGCGAGCATGCGCACGCGCTCCTCGTTCGTCATGAGCTTCTTGAGCCGCGTTGGATGGAACACCTCGTCCGGATCGATGTCGAACGTCAGCGCCACGCTGGCGCCGCCGGTTTCGGCCGCGGTGGAGCGGGCGCAGTCCAGCAGGTAGCGATGCCCCCGGTGCACGCCGTCGAACACGCCGAACGCGCACGACGTGCCCTTGAAGAACCCATGGTCGAACGATGCGTCGACCTTATATATCTCTGCCACGAGACACCCCCGTTTGAAACACGCAGCGCGTCTCGAACCGAGCGCGCCCCTCGTCGTACGCGTACAGCGCGACGAGCTTGTTGTCGGTCAGCACGGCCACGAGCTCGCCGTCGCGCGGCGGCTCGCAGCTTTCGCGCACGCCCGCGGTGCAGGCGCACATCTCGATGGCGGACGTCGTCCTCCTGCGCTCGAACAGCGGAAGCTCCGCAGCCGGAAGCTGCGCCCCGTTCGCCACCTTCTTCGCCAGATCGCCCTGCGCATAGGAGAACCGCACGCCCAGCAGGCGCACCGGATCGAGCGCAGCGCGGTCCTTGAGGTCGGCCAAGGTCTCCAGGCTCACGCACTCTTCAAGCGTGAGCAGCCCCAGCTCGGTGCGCTCGAGCGCGGCCACGTGCGCCGGGCATCCCAGCGCCACGCCCGCGTCGCGCGCGAGCGAGCGGATGTAGGTGCCCTTCGACACCTCGAACGACACGTCCCACGAGGGAAGCTCTTCCCCGTCCCCTTCGTGCACACCTAGCAACCGCGCGTCGTACACCTCGATGTCGCGCGGCGCGAGGTCGATGATGTTGCCGGCGCGCGCGGCCTCGTAGGACTTTTTCCCGTTCACCTTGATGGCCGAGTACGCCGGCGGCATCTGCTTGCGTCTGCCCACGAGGCTCGCCACGAATGCGGCAGCGAACTCCGGATCCAGCACGCGGTCGGGCACCTCGCCCGTGCGCACCACCGTTCCAGCGGCGTCGTCGGTGTCGGTGCCCGCACCGAACGCGATGGACACGCGATAGCGTTTGTCGTGCCCGGTCAGATACGCGCCCAGACGCGTCGCCGGACCCACGCAGATGGGAAGCACGCCGGTAGCCATCGGATCGAGCGTACCCGTGTGCCCGACGCGACGTTCTCCGAAGATGGAGCGACAGCGGTTCACCACGTCATGGGAGCTCATGCCGGCAGGCTTGTTCACCCCGACGACCAGCGACAGCCCCGATAGCCCCCGTTTCACGCGCGGCACGCCCCCTCCTCATCCGAGGCGAACGTCTCGGCAAGCGCCTCGTCGACCAAACGACGGGCTTCGTCGAGGGTGCAGGAAAGCGTGAACCCAGCCGCCGCCACATGCCCTCCCCCGCCGAACGAGCGCGCGACGGCCGCCACGTCGGTGTCGTCCTTGGCGCGCAGGCTGCCGCGCACCACGTCGCCCTGCTCGCGCAGCATGCAGGCCACGCGCACGCCCGCCACCGAGCGCAGCGCGTCGATGATGGGCTCGGCGTCCGCCTTGACCGCGCCCGTTGCCTCGAAGTCGTCACAGGAAAGCCAGCTCAACGCATAGGCTCCGCCCGCGCCGAACGTCATGCGCTCGACAGCTATGCCCTCGAGCCGCACGGACGGCAGCGTCCGGTTCTGGAAGATGGCGCGCGACACCGACGCCGGGTCGGCGCCCGCCTCCACCATCTCGGATGCGGCGCGCATGGCAGCCGCATCGGTGTTCTGGTACTGGAAGCGCCCCGTGTCGGTGACGAGGCCCGTGTAGCAGCACTGCGCCACGTCGCCGGCGCGTTCCGCGCCCAACAGGCCCGCGAGCTCCCACACGAGCATCGTGGTGGAGGCGGCGTCGGGATCGACGTATACGAGGTCGGTCATAGTGGAGTCCACCGCATGGTGGTCGACCGTAACCGTCAGATCGCAGCCCTCGAGCAGCGCGGCGGCCGCCTCTCCGATGCGTTCGCGAGTAGGGACGTCCACCGCGACGAACGTGCGGGCGATGCCGTCGAACGAAGCCGCCGGAACCAGCTCGGCCGCGCCCGGCAGGAAGCCAAGACGCTCGTCGATGGGCTCGTCTTTCGCGAGCAAGCAGGTCACACGCTTGCCGAGACCCTTGAGCGCCGCCGCCAAACCGAGCTGGGAGCCCAGGCAGTCGCCGTCAGGGCTCACATGCCCGCAGATGATGAAATCGTCGCGCGACCTCAGCGCTTCGGCTATAGCGCCGAGGTCGGTGTTCGTCTGGGGCGTGACCGCCATGGAGCCTCCCTATTCGCCTTCGGATGCCTGCTGAGCCTGCGCCTCGCGGTCGGCCATGATATCGGCGTCGGCCGGCACGTCGCTGTCGGTGGGAGCCGCCACCTTGTTGCGCGCCGCGTCGCGCTCCAGGGCCGACGCGATGCGCTCGGCCTCGTCCACGCTCTTGTCCAGCAAGAAGCGCAGCTCGGGCGCGATGCGCCACGACAGCTTCCGCGCCATGAGCGAGCGGATACGGCCGGACGCCTTCTGGAACGCCGCCGCCACGTCCTCGTAGCGATCGGGCTCAGTGGTGTAGAACACGTTGCACACGCTGCGGTCGTAGCTGACCTCGCATCCGGTGATGGTGACCAACTCCAGACGGGGATCGGATATCTCGAACAGCAGGATTCCCGCGATAACCTCGCGCGCCTGCTCGTTGACCTTGCGGTTCGATGAACTCTGTTTCATGATGCGTCTCCTTACCGATAAAGGCGAACCTTGCAGGTGGAACAAAGGGCTTCTAGCTAACCGAGTGACCTCGGCAGCCGCCGATCAGCCCCGAAGTTCAGCATATCGCGAGGCGATTTCCCCGAAAAGCGCAACGCCGCCACGGTAACCACAAGGTTGCCATAGCGGCGTTGCGGGGTGGTGCCCACTAAGCGAGTTCCGCACGAGCCGGACAGCCCTGCGGGCTGTCCGAGCGAGCAGGACTGTCTGAGCGACTGGGCATTACCCCGCGACGCCGCGGCGCAGGTTCATCTTCTTACTCGGTGCGCTCGACTTCCTTCACGGTGTAACCTTCGATGTGGTCGCCGATCTTGAGGTCCTGGAACTTCTCGATGCCGATGCCGCACTCGTAGCCCTGCTTCACGGACT
>OGDN01001971.1_pt1 | contig 29311 bp, 24 predicted proteins | sample 1570271 | NCBI WGS metagenome assembly OGDN01 (sample SAMEA4384481, study PRJEB24528) | human gut metagenome | reverse complement strand
GAGATGTCGAAATACGGAAGTGTACTTGGCTTAGATACGATTCGAGGTCTGTTGCATGAGCTTGGTGATCCACAGGACGATCTTAAGTTCATACATATTGCAGGAACGAATGGCAAGGGCTCTGTGCTTGCGTACACTTCGACTATATTAAGTGAGGCTGGCTGCAGAACCGGGCGATATGTTTCTCCGACCGTTATGTCTTATCTGGAGAAGATCCAGGTGGACGGAACATGGATCTCGGAATCGGATTTTGCACAGAGTGTAGAGAAGATAAAGGAAGCGATTGCCAGTCTGAAAGCAAAGGGAGAACCTCTCCCGACGTTATTTGAAGCAGAGACGGCAATGGCTTTTTTGTATTTTCGGAAAATGCATTGCGACATGGTCGTACTTGAGACCGGACTTGGCGGTGAGACGGACGCGACGAATATTGTGAAGAATACCATCTGTGCAGCATTTGCAACCATCAGCGTCGATCATCTTGGTGTGATTGGAGATACGCTGGAGGAGATCGCCCGGACGAAGTCGGGCATTATCAAACCTGGTTGTGCGGTAGTATCCGCGAGACAGACAGACGTTGTGAGAAATGTCCTGAAGAAAAAAGCAGAAGAGAAGAACTGCTCTTATATAGAGGCGGAGCCAAAGAAAATGGAAATTCTGACGGACAGTTACGATGGAATCACATTTTCTTATAAAGAGTTTGAAAAGATGCATTCAAATCTTGCGGGGCAGTGCCAGAGAGAGAATCTTGCCACAGCGCTTGAGATTGTAAAGCAGTTAAGAACGCTTGGATATGAGATTCCGGACGAAGCAGTGCGGGACGGGCTTGCAAAAACCGTGTGGGAAGGCAGATTTACCTGCCTTAGAAAGAATCCGGTTTTTATCATAGACGGAGCACATAATGAGGACGCTGCGATCAAACTGAGAACTTCTATTGAGCGGTACTTTAAAGGAAAGAAAATCCAGCTTATTATGGGAGTATTTCAGGATAAGGAGTATGAAAAGATTACAAGTATCCTGTGCCCGCTGGCAAAGAAGGTCTACACTGTAGAACTTCCGAACAAAGCCAGAAGCTTAAGTGCCGGGAAACTTGCGGACTGTGCCAGAAAATATTGCGAAGAAGCAGAAGCAAAAGACAGTATTCAGTCAGCGGTGGAATCAGCGATAGCAGAATGTGGTGCCGGAATGAATAATCAGGTAATCATCGCATGTGGTTCACTTTCTTATCTGGGAGAAGTGAAGCGGATTGTGGAAGAAAATAGAAAAATAGAAAAGAGCGAATAAAAATGATAGATCATGAAAAAGTAGAACAGGCAGTTCGGCTTTTATTAGAAGGAATAGGTGAAGATGTGAACCGGGAGGGGCTTATTGACACTCCGGACCGGATTGCAAGAATGTATGAAGAGATATACGGCGGCATGGAAGAAGATGCAGCAACACATTTGTCCAGGACATTTACAGTAGACAGCAGTGAGATGGTTGTGGAAAAAGATATTACATTTTACTCCACATGCGAACACCACCTGCTGCCATTTTACGGAAAAGTACATATCGGATATATCCCGGATGGAAAAGTCGTAGGACTGAGCAAGCTTGCAAGAACAGTAGAAGTATTTGCAAGAAGACTGCAGCTTCAGGAGCAGTTGACGGGGCAGATTGCCGATGCGCTGATGGAGCATATGCAGGCAAAAGGCGCAATCGTGATGATCGAGGCGGAGCATATGTGCATGACTATGCGCGGAATCAAGAAGCCGGGAAGCCAGACAGTGACGCTGGCAAGACGTGGAGTCTTCGAGACAGACCCGGCACTGGAAGAACGATTTTTCCGCATGTTGGAGAGATAGCGATGCTGATGGAAAAGTATATAGAGATGCCGCGCCTCAATGCAGTCTGGAATCATCCACTTTATCAGAAGTATTACCGGGAAAATGAAAAAATTGAGCATGACCGTGAATTTTGTTGTCACCAGATCACACACCTTTTGGATGTAGCACGGATTGCATATATTAAGAATCTGGAAGCAGGACTGGGGTTGGAGAAAGAACTGATCTATACAGCAGCGATTTTACATGACATTGGAAAAGCTTTGCAGTACACGGACAAGATTCCTCACGAAATTGCAGGTGCGAAGATTGCAGGCGAGATTTTAGATACACTTTCGGAAAATGATGCATTTTCAGAGACGGAACGGGCATGGATATTAGAAGCTGTGCGCGGACATCGCAGAAAATGTAACGGCATGTCGGAGGTGGCAAGACTATTTTATGAGTGTGACAAGCGTTCCAGAAATTGTTTTGCGTGTCCGGTAAAAGAGCAGTGTAATTGGAGCGAAGAAGAGAATAATATGGAGATAAAGATATGATTATTGGCGGAAAGAAATTTGACGTAGAGCATGAAACTTATGTTATGGGAATTTTGAATGTAACACCGGATTCCTTTTCTGATGGTGGAAAATATAATGGCATGGATCAGGCAATGGAGCATGCAAGACAGATGGTCGAGGACGGCGCAGACATCATTGATGTAGGAGGCGAGTCTACAAGACCGGGACATATAATGATCACGGATGAGGAAGAAATTGCAAGAGTGACTCCTATCATTGAGAAACTGAAAAAAGAGTTTGATGTGCCAATTTCCATTGATACTTATAAAAGTAAGGTGGCGGAAGCAGCAGTTCAGGCAGGAGCAGATCTTGTGAATGACATCTGGGGATTGAAATACGACAAGAAGATTGCAGGTGTCATTGCAAAATATAACGTTGCCTGCTGCCTGATGCACAACCGTGACAATACAGAATATAGCAATTTCCTGGATGATTTTATGGAGGATATGCGGGAGTGTATACGTCTGGCAAAGGCAGCAGGGATTGCAGATGATAAGATTATTCTGGATCCGGGAGTTGGATTCGGAAAGACTTACGAGATGAATCTGGAGATTATTGACAAATTAGAAATCATGCAGAAGCTCCATTACCCAATCCTTCTTGGAACTTCCAGAAAATCTGTCATTGGTCTGACACTGGATCTGCCAGTCGATCAGCGGGAAGAAGGAACACTCGTGACGACGGTATACGGTGTTCAAAAAGGCAGTGCATTTGTGCGTGTCCATGATGTAAAGAAGAATAAGAGAGCCATTCAGATGACAAAAGCGCTTATGCGTGACCATGAGGTATAGAGGATGGAATTAGATCAGATTAAAATTGAAGGTCTGGAAATATTCGCAAATCACGGCGTATTTCCAGAAGAAAATGTACTGGGACAGAAGTTCATCGTGTCCGCAACACTTTATACAGACACAAGAAAAGCCGGAAAGACCGATGAGCTGACGGCATCGATCCATTACGGAGAAGTCAGTGCATTTATTACAGAATTTGTAAAATCACATACATACAAATTACTGGAGCGCGTGGCCGAAGAACTGGTAGAAGATATGCTTCAGAAGTTTGACGGGCTTGAAAAAGTAACACTGGAGATCCAGAAACCATGGGCACCGGTAGGACTTCCGCTTAAAACAGTCAGCGTCAGAATCACAAGAAGCTGGCACACTGCTTACATTGCCCTCGGATCTAATATGGGAGACAGCAAACAGATTCTGGACGATGCAGTGGCAGCAATTGACGCGCTTCCTGCAAGCAAAGTAGAAAAAGTGTCCGGATTTATTACAACCCCACCGTACGGTGTGACAGACCAGCCGGATTTTCTGAATGGCTGTCTGAGAATGAAAACTCTTTATTATCCGAAGGAACTCCTTAGAGAACTGAACCGGATCGAAAAGGAAGCCGGAAGAGAGCGGATCATTCACTGGGGACCAAGAACGCTGGATCTGGATATCATTTTCTATGATGATCTGATCAGTCAGGAGGATGACTTATGCATTCCCCATGTTGAAATGCATAAACGTTCTTTTGTACTGGAGCCTTTGGAGGAAATCGCACCATACAAACGGCACCCGGGAAATGGAAAGACAGTACGACAGATGCTGGAAGAGCTTACCGATTCATAAAAGTAAGAGAGAATACGGTCCATGAGAAAAGAAAGACCACGTGCAGACAAAAACAGATAACCAGATATGAAAAGAGGTGGCCTGATGAGTCTGACAGAGAACCATACAATAGCGGAATTATTGTATGAAAATGGAAAGTTAAGCGCAGAACTGGAAGCGGAACGATTTATGCTTGAGCTGATTACAAGTCTCAGCAGTACAGAACTGATCGACGATGGAATCAATAACGTATTATGCAAAGTCGGTGAGTATACATGCGCAGACCGTGCCTATGTATTTGAAATTAATGAAGATTATACAACAACCAATACATATGAATGGTGCAAAGAAGGGGTAACACCACAGATTGATAATCTGAAAGGAATTCCTTTCGAGAGTATGCCAAACTGGATACATCTGTTCCTGCAGGGGGAAAATATCCTGATTGAGGAACTGGAGGATATCAAAGCGGAGATGCCCCAGGAATACGGACTTTTAAAGTTCCAGAATGTTCAGACGCTGATTGCCTTTCCCATTTCTATCCACGAAAAATTAATGGGTTTTGTGGGCGTGGATAATCCGGATATGAAGAAATCCAGACTGATCCGAAGGCTGCTTTCCCTGTTGGGCTATCATATCGGAGTAGCAGTTGATGCTTATAAGAAAGAATGTACAAAGCTTGAGATGGCATCTATCAAGTCCAGGCAGAAATACCGCAGGAATATAGAAGAAATCTTTTGCGGAGCACAGATTGGTATCTGGTCGATTATCAAGCAAGAGGGAAAAGAACCGGTGATGGAGGCCGATGCAAATATGCGTGAGCTTCTGGGGCTGACGAAAGGTACCACAAGTGAAGAATGTTACCGTATATGGAGAGACAATATTCCACCGGAATATACGGAAAAAGTGGATAACTGTGTGAAAGAAACTTTGGAAAAAGGATATGCTGACGTCATTTATCCGTGGAATCATCCGACTCGTGGAAAAATCTGGATCCGATGTGGAGGAGTGCGGCCGAAAGATTATGAGGGAATCGGAATCTGCATACGTGGTTATCATCAGGATATTACTAAGAACATCGAGCGGGAAATGCGATTTCGAAGTCTAAAAGCTGCAACAAGTGAGATTTATTATGCAATCTATAATATAAATCTGAACACAGATTATATGGAGCAGATTTCTGAACCCAATAAAATGTACAAAATTGCAAATGACAGAGGAATTGCATCTGAAAAGTTGATGGAATTATGTACATTTCAGATTCATGAAGATTATCAGGAAGAAATGCGAAAGTTCTTTGACTTGTCAACACTGGAGGAACGGTTAAAAGAGAAGAACTTTGTCAGCCGGGAATATCCGAATAAGCAGGGAATCTGGAGACGTGCGGTATTTATCGCGCAGGAGAATGTTTCGGCAGAATCCGTAACAGAAGTGTTATATGTGACGCAGATTATTGATGATTATAAGCAGAAAGAGCTGGCTTATCAGCAAGAGCTGGTTAAGGCATTGAAAGAGGCAAGAATTGCTAATGATGCCAAGGCAGAATTTCTTCGGAAAATGTCCCATGATATCCGGACTCCGATCAATGGCATCATGGGTATGCTGGATATTGAAGAGAAAAACTGGGATGATCCAGAAAGATTGAAAGAATGTCATGAAAAAATGAAAGTGACAGCAGGTAATCTTTTGCAGCTTGTAAATAATGTGCTGGATATGAACAAATTGGAGACAAGCAGGCTGGAAGTAGAATATAAGCCATTTGATATCCGGGAAGTACTTAGAGGCTGTTGGACAGATCTGGAATCCCAGGCAGAGAAAATGGGACTGGAGCTGGAAAAGAGTGGAGTGTCAGAAATTGAATGTCCACATGTAGTGGGAAGTCCGATGTATTTCCGGCAGATATTTGCAAATATCCTTAGTAATGCAGTAAAATATAATAAAATCCATGGTAAGATCACACTTCGCGTAGATATGGTATCACGGACAGAAGATGATGTAGTGTATCGATTCTCTGTTTCAGATACTGGAATTGGCATGAGTGAAGAATTTCAGAAACATATTTTTGAAACATTTACACAAGAGGATACAGGAGCGCGTACGGTTTATCGAGGAACCGGTCTTGGTATGGCAATTGCAAAGAAGCTGGTGGACGCTTTGGGCGGCACGATTAAGATAAAGAGTAAAAAGAATGTAGGAAGTACATTTATATTAGTTTTTCCATTTGCAATTGACAAGGATTATGAAAATGCAAGTGTACAGTCAGAGACGGAGACACCCAATGTGGAAGGTATGCACGTATTGCTTGTAGAAGACAATGAGCTGAATATGGAAATTGCCCGGTATCTTCTGGAAGAAGCAGGAATACAGGTAACAGCTGCAAAAAATGGACAGGAGGCACTGGATATCTTTGAACAATCAGAGGAACAGGAGATTGATCTGATTCTGATGGATATTATGATGCCGGTTATGGACGGTCTCGAAGCGACCAGAAGAATCCGTACATGCACTCACCCACGGGGTGCAACTGTACCGATTATTGCAATTTCAGCAAATGCATTTGCTGACGATATTCAGAAAGCAAAAAATGCCGGTATGAATGAGCATCTGGCGAAGCCATTTGAGATGGAGAAGGTGCTTCGTGCGATTTCAAGGTATCACAAGGTGTAGAGTAAAAAAATATAATTGAAGGCTTTTGTACTCAACATCATCTTATGACATAGAAAGAGGAGGAAAGAATGATGTATATCACATGTTTAGACGTAGAAGGAGTATTAGTACCGGAAATTTGGATTGCTTTTGCCAAGGCAAGTAATATTCCGGAACTTAAGAAGACAACAAGAGATGAGCCTGATTATGACAAACTTATGAAATGGCGTCTTGGTATTTTAAAGGAGCATGGTCTTGGATTGAAGGAAATTCAAGAGACAATCGCCAAGATCGATCCGCTTCCGGGAGCAAAAGAGTTCTTAGATGAGCTCCGTACATTTAGTCAGGTGATTCTTATCAGTGATACATTTACACAGTTTGCAACACCACTGATGGAGAAATTAGGATGGCCTACATTGTTCTGTAACACACTGGAGGTTGCGGAAGATGGAGAGATTACCGGATTCAAGATGCGTGTAGAACAGTCGAAACTCAGTACAGTCAAAGCACTGCAGTCTATCGGATTTGACACAATCGCAAGTGGAGATTCTTATAATGACCTTGGCATGATTCAGGCTAGTAAAGCTGGATTTTTATTCAGAAGTACCGATAAGATCAAAGCAGACTATCCACAGATCCCGGCATATGAAACATATGATGAACTGTTAAGTGCGATTAAAGAAGCAATGAAATAAATTTATAAGAATACCCGGTTGGTTTTATATATTATTTATCTTATTGCAATAAAAAAGATGCCAGGTTAATCTGCGTGATAAAATACAGATTGCTGGCATCTTATAAAATCAATAAGTATAAATTAAATCCAGATTCTTAATGTATTGATTAATTTCTGTTTTTCCAGATCATTCATCTGAGCTACAAGATGCATAACTTCATTGTCCAAAGCGTTCTCTTTATAAGCAGGCTCCAGAGAACCAACAAGAGAATCCAGTGTTGTATTCATAAGCTTTGCATAGTAGATCAGGATACGAAGAGACATTGCTGTACGATTGTTCTCTACGTTGCTGATATATCCTGGTGTTACGTGCAGGGCATCTGCGACCTCTGCCTGTGTCAGATTCATCTCCTGGCGTAATTTCTTCACGCGGGAGCCAAGGTTTTCTTCAAAATTGCCGTCTTTTTGATTTTTATTCATAATGACCTCCATGATCAAATTTTTTCTTTTAAGTACAATAATAAGTATACTTAGAATTATACTATAAATAATCAAGAAGTGCAACGTTGGAGATTAGTTGTAATCTCATTTTTTGCGCATTAAACCGAATGCCGAGGCATTCTTGAACAGGAAAATAAAACAAATTTCCGGGAAAAGAGGGAGTAATCACTCTTCATGGGTGCTTGCAGCAATCACGACACCGACCATAATCAGAAATGCCCCAATTGCTCCTTGCAGAGATAATTTCTCATGGAGAAAAATATAGGCAAAAATCATAGAAAATACTGGTTCCAGTGCGAAAAGCATGCTGGTATGTTCCGGAGATGTGTATTCTTGAGCAACTGGCTGAACGATAAATCCAAAAGCACTGCAGATTATCGCCAGACCAAGAATTGCACCCCACTGCGCGCCACTGCCCGGAAGTGAGGGAGTCTCAAATAAAAATGTAAAGATCACACCATACAGACCGGTAAATCCAAGTTGCCAGATTCCAAGAAGAAAGCTGTCAGTTTCTTTTGTAAAATGATCCATCAGAATAATCTGGATGGTGTAGGAAAATGCACTGAGGATACATAAAATATCTCCAAGATTAATTGTAAAGGTGGAGAGAAATGTAAGCAGGCAGATTCCAAGTAAAGCCAAAAGGACTCCAAGAGTTGTACGTTTGGATGGCAGTTTGTGTTTTAAAAAGCTGTGTACTACCGGTACGAATACAGACACAATACCAACCAGGAATCCAGCATTGGAAGCGGTCGTGTATTTCATTCCCGGAACAAGAAAAGCAAACACACCAAACAGAAGCAGTCCGAGAATACTTCCATATCCAAGAGTGCGCAGGTTCATCAGCTTCATTTTCGGCAAGAAAACCAGTGCAACGGTAATAAATGCAATGCAAAAACGCAGTGCGATAATAGAGAATGGCGGCATTCCTGTCAGCCCGATTTTCATCAGAAGATATGAACAGCCCCAGGTCATGGCTACGATGGCAATCAGAATATCGGCCTGTCCCTGTGATAGCCCTTTTTTCGTTGTTGTATTAGCAGTTGCAGATTTTGTTATAGTGTTTTTACGTTCCCCAGACATAATAGGCACTCCTTTAACAGTTGTATATCAGCCGAGAGATGACTCCCACCTATAGGTGGTGAGAACAAGCTGATATAGCCTCCGGCATTCTTGAATTGGTAAATCTCTCAATGAATGATAATACCATTATTCTTATTGTACATGGTTTACGGAAATTTGAAAAGAGTAGATATGAAAGGAGTGTTCTAGACACAGCGAAGCCCCGCGGGTGCGTTCCCGGCGAGGCTTCGTGTGCTGTTATAGTTATATAAAGGAATGAGAGTAAGTGCTTTTCGCACTTCTATGAGGGGGTGATAGCTGATGTCTTTCTCAACTATCTGTCATTTAGTATAAGAGGAAAATGTGACGAAAGTATGTTGAAACTCTTAAACAAATCGAAAATTTATAAAAAACCACTTAAGAAATAATAAAGTTATGGTAGAATAGTACTTACGGAGGTGGAATATGAAAAAAAGAGTATTGTTACTGGGACTTGTAGTGCTTATGGTACTTACAGGCTGTGGGACAACAGAAAAAGAAACGAAGACAAAGGAAAAAGATCCAGACAAACTGGTATTAAATATAGAAGATAAAAAAGAAGACAATATACAAGAGGAACAGACAGATATGCAGGAACAGGCTTCACAGCCAGACGGACAATCACAGGCAGAAGAGGCGAATGAACAACAGCCGCAGAAAAATGGACATTTGATTGCGATTGATGCAGGACATCAGGCAAAGGGGAATAGCGAGAAAGAACCGGTCGGTCCAGGTTCTTCTGAAATGAAAGCAAAGGTGGCTTCCGGGACAAGTGGCAAGACATCAGGGCTTCAGGAATATGAACTGACATTGGCTGTTTCTATGAAGCTGAAAGAAGAATTGATGAACCGTGGGTATGATGTTTTGATGATACGAGAGACGAACGATGTAAATGTATCGAATGCGGAGCGTGCACAGATTGCAAACAATGCCAATGCCGATGCATTTATCCGCATCCATGCCAATGGTTCAGATAGCAGCAGTGCCAATGGCATGATGACGATTTGTCAGACTGCTTCCAATCCATATAATGGAAATCTATATTCCCAAAGTCAGGCACTTTCTACAGATATTTTAGATCAGATGGTGGCAGCAACCGGAGCAAAAAGAGAGCGTGTCTGGGAGACAGATACCATGAGTGGAATCAACTGGGCACAGGTTCCGACGACCATTGTGGAGATGGGATATATGAGTAATCCGACGGAAGATCAGAAGATGGCGACAGACGAATATCAGTGGCAGATCGTAACCGGGATTGCCAATGGCGTGGATCAGTATTTTGGAATTGCGAGATAAAAACTGAAATATATCACAGTAATCCAGCTTTTTATCTAGATATAGAGGAGAGACAGAATGAATAAAGCAGCATTATTTTTTGATGTAGATGGTACATTGATTGACGAACAGACGAAGATAGTGCCGGAAAGTACACTTCGTGCATTGAAGCAGGCGAGAGAAAACGGACATCTTGTGTTTATCAATACAGGTCGTACATCTTGTAATACATTGGATTCCATGAAGAATATTCCAGTAGATGGTTATGTGTGTGGGTGTGGAACGGAAATCATTTATCAGGGAAATGTGCTGATGCACAGTACACTGACCAAGGAGCAATGCAGACGTTACATACAGGTGATTCAGGAGTGTCGTATGGAAGGAGTTCTGGAAGCCAGTGACGATCTATATTTTCCCCAAAATAGTTCCCGTTTTCCGGAAATCGAAGATATCAGACAGCGCATGGGAAAAGCCTGGGGATTAGGCTGTAAGAAATATATAGAGGATGGCGGATTCATTTATGATAAAATGTTCTTACTCTCTGATCAGACAAGTGATGTAGTAAAATTCATAGAGGAAGTCCGTGACGATCTGGCAGTCATCGATCGGAGACATGGAAGTTATGAGTGTATTCAAAAGCAATATACAAAAGCGACCGGGATTGAGTATATGAGGAAATATCTTGGCTATGACATGGATCAGATATATGTATTTGGAGATAGCAGCAATGATCTGGCGATGTTCGAATACGCCACACATACAGTAGCGATGAGAGAGCATGATTCTGCATTGGATCCATATACAGAATATGTGACGGACAGTGTGATGAATGACGGAATTGAAAAAGCAATGAAACATTATCAATTAATATAGAAGGGACTGTATCATATGGGAGAACAACTGACAGAAAGTGATGTAAAGAAAATAAAGGAAGAAATTGAGTACCGAAAGATTGTTGTCCGTAAAAAAGAGCTGGAAGCAGTAAAAGAGGCAAGAGCACAGGGAGACTTGAGTGAGAACTTTGAGTATAAAGCAGCGAAGCAGGATAAGAACCGCAACGAAAGCCGTATCCGTTATCTAGAAAGAATGTTAAAAACTGCCAACATTGTGTCTGATGATTCAAAAGAAGACGAGATAGGAATTAATAATACCGTGGATCTTTATTTTGAAGATGATGAAGAAGTGGAGACATACCGGATTGTGACAAGTGTCCGAGGAAATTCCCTGGCAGGACTGATCAGCATCGAGTCACCGCTTGGAAAAGCAGTACTGGGGCATAAAGTCGGTGATCGCGTGAAAATAGCTGCAGGAGATGACGGATATTATGTGGTAGTAAAGAGGATTGATAAGACTACCGATGACAGTCATGATACGTTGAGAAAATATTAGTAAAAGTGAAAAAATATTTTTGAGAATATTGCAAAGGGAATTTACATATGCTATAATGCCAGTAGGCAGAAAAGAAATAAGAAGGTCATTTATTGTGACAAACCCCCGGAAGTCTCGTACACTTTCGGGGGTTTTTAATTCAATTCCGGCATGGGAGAATCAAGACCATAGGTATCAGAGGCGGTAACGTAATAATTATAATATATTATAAGAGCAAAGTATATTATAATTAATAAACTTGTAAAATTTTGTCTATTATGTATAATATATATGAAACGAATAACGAACAACAGGGGGCTTGCGTATCAAGCAGGCTGAGATTGGGATGAATGCCCTGACCTGCAACCTGATTTGGATAATGCCAACGTAGGGAAAGAGATGCGTAAATGTTAGCAGGTATATCTTTTATTAGGTATATCTGCTATTTATGTTAGCAATATAAAGATCAGCGAATGTTCACAACACAAAAAGGAGAGAGAATTATGCTAGGTACATGTTTACAGAACGTTAGAGAAAAAGGATCGCTTGTCCATAATATTACGAATTATGTTACGGTCAATGATGTAGCAAATGTGATTCTTGCGTGTGGTGCAAGCCCAATCATGTCAGATGAGCCGCAGGACGTGCAGGATATCACTGCAATTTGCGGAGGTCTGAACATCAATATTGGAACGCTGAATGTAAGAACGATTGAAGGAATGTTGGCGGCAGGTCATAAGGCAAATGAATTAAATCACATGGTTCTGCTTGATCCGGTTGGTGCAGGAGCAAGTTCTCTTAGAACGAATACAGCTGTCAACTTGATGCAGGAAATAAAGTTTGATGTAATCCGTGGAAATATTTCCGAAATCAAGACATTAGCCGCAGGAAGCGGTACTACAAAGGGTGTTGACGCTGATGTAGCTGACGCAGTGACAGAAGATAATCTGGACGAAGCAGTTGCATTTGCAAAAGCATTTTCTGAAAAATCCGGAAGTATAGTTGCAATTACAGGAGCAATTGATCTTGTCAGCGACGGCAGAAAATGTTACGTGATCCGTAATGGACGTCCGGAAATGGGAAGAATTACAGGAACAGGCTGCCAGTTATCTGGACTGATGACAGCATATCTTGTTGCAAATCCTGAGCAGAAGCTTGAGGCGGCAGCAGCGGCAGTTTGTACGATGGGACTTGCCGGTGAGATTGGCTGGAGTTACATGCAGAAAGGTGACGGTAATTCTACCTATAGAAACAGAATTATTGATGCTATTTATAACATGACAAAAGAGCAGTTAGACGAAGGAGCAAAATATGAAGTGCGATAAAAAAGATTTGCTGCTTTATGCAGTGACAGACAGAAGTTGGCTGAATGGAGAGACACTTTACAGTCAGGTTGAGAAGGCACTGGAAGGTGGAGCTACATTTGTACAGCTTCGTGAGAAACATCTCGATCATGATGCTTTTCTTCAGGAGGCAAAGGAAATCAAAGATTTGTGTGCAAAGTACCAGGTACCGTTTGTGCTGGATGATGATGTGGAGCTTGCACTGGAAGTTGGCGCGGACGGAGTTCATGTAGGACAAAGTGATATGGAAGCAGGAGATGTCCGGGCAAAGCTTGGTGAAGATAAGATTGTCGGAGTTTCAGCACAGACAGTGGAGCAGGCTCTTCTAGCTCAGGAGCGCGGAGCAGACTATCTTGGAGTCGGAGCTGTATTTCCGACCAGTTCCAAAGATGACGCAGTAGAAGTTGACCATGAGATGGTAAAAGCAATTTGTGAGGCTGTAGATATTCCAGTTATCGCAATTGGCGGCATCACAAAAGATAATGTGCAGGAGTTGTCAGGCTGTGGACTTTGTGGAATCGCAGTTATCAGCGCTATTTTCGCAAAACCGGATATTAAGAAAGCAACAGAAGAGCTGAAAGCAGCCACTGAGAAGATGGTGAAAGCATGTTAGAAAATAAATCTGACGTGGAGAAAAATGCATCAGAGCAGAAATGTTGTGGAAAAGTTCCTGTACAGAATATGGGTGGTGTTATCTTAGACATAGACGGGACAGTTCTGGATTCTATGTCCATCTGGCAGGACGCAGGTGTGAGATACCTTGCGAGTCAGCAGATTGAAGCAGAGCCTGGACTTGCCGAGAAGATTTATTATATGTCTATCCCGGAGGCTGCATTATATATGCGGACACGCTATGGGCTTGAACAATCTGTAGAAGAAATCAGTCAGGGAATCAAAGATGTAGTGAGAGACTTCTATTATTACGAGGCGCCGTTAAAAGCTGGAGTAAAAGAATTTCTACAAAAAATGTCAAATAGAAAGATTCCGGTCGTGGCAGCAACAGCCAGTGATGAAGATCATCTGGAACATGCATTTATCCGTCTTGGAATACGTCAGTATTTTGAACATATTTTTACATGCGCGCAGGCAGGAGCCGGAAAGCAGAGCCCGGCAGTCTATCATATGGCAGCAGGATATCTGGACAGGAATCCGGAAGAACTGTATGTTTTTGAAGATGCATTGTATGCAATCCGGACAGCAAAACTGGCAGGATATCATACGGTTGGCGTGTATGACGAAGAAAGTAAAGAAGATCAGGAAATGATCCGCGAAGAAGCAGATATTTATATGGAAAGCTTCAAAGAGGCAGATATATTTTTCAAATAGAGTAAAAAAGGAAAGGTAAAATAATGAAAACAGCAGTAACAATTGCCGGAAGTGATTCCAGCGGTGGAGCAGGAATTCAGGCAGACATTAAGACAATGATTGCAAATGGCGTTTATGCGATGAGTGCAATCACAGCGTTAACCGCACAGAATACAACAGGTGTGACAGGGATTATGGAAGTGACACCAGAATTTCTAGGTGAGGAATTAGACAACATTTTTACAGATATTTATCCGGACGCAGTGAAGATCGGAATGGTATCTTCCAGTGCGCTGATTGAGAAAATTGCAGATAAACTGAAGGAGTATCAAGCAGAAAATATCGTTGTTGATCCGGTTATGGTAGCAACAAGTGGAGCGAAGCTGATCAGTGATGAGGCAATCGGAACTTTAAAGAAACGTCTTCTTCCAATTGCTAGTGTTCTGACACCGAATATTCCGGAGGCAGAAGTTCTGGCGGAAATGGAGATTCACTCAGCAGATGATATGATCGAGGCTGCAAAGAAAATCAGTGATACATACCACTGCGCAGTTCTCTGCAAGGGCGGACATAAGTTGAATGATGCAAATGACCTGCTTTATCGTGACGGTGATTACCGTTGGTTCAACGGAAAACGTATTGATAATCCGAATACACATGGAACCGGCTGCACACTTTCCAGTGCCATTGCATCGAACCTTGCAAAAGGATTTGATATGGACACATCCGTAGAGCGTGCAAAAGATTACATTTCCGGAGCGCTGGCTGCGATGCTGGATCTCGGAAAAGGAAGCGGACCTATGGATCACGGATTTGCAATTACGGGAGAATATAAGAAAGAAGCATAAAGAGGGACAGACATCATGGAAGAAAAAAGAACAGGTTTATTTGAAAATGGACTAATCTGGTTTGGAGCAGGCGTTTCCATCGCGGAGATTTTGACCGGAACTTATCTGGCACCACTTGGAATGGGGAAAGGACTTCTTGCAATTATCGTAGGACATATCATCGGCTGCCTTATGTTATTCCTGGCAGGTGTGATCGGTGGTAAAGTCAGAAAAAGTGCAATGGAAACTGTAAAAATGAGTTTTGGACAGAAGGGAAGTATTCTGTTTGCAGTGTTAAATGTGCTGCAGCTTGTGGGCTGGACGGCGATTATGATTTATGATGGAGCACTGGCAGCAGATGGTGTCATGAATACCGGACGCTGGATCTGGTGCCTGGTCATCGGAGCGCTGATCATTCTGTGGATTGTTATTGGAATTACGAATCTTGGGAAAATAAACACGGTTGCTATGGCAGCATTATTTATCCTGACACTGATTCTTTGCAAAGTTATCTTCACAGGAAGCGGAGCTGGCGTACCATCTGACGACAGCATGACATTTGGTGCAGCAGTTGAACTTGCCGTTGCCATGCCATTATCCTGGCTTCCACTGATCAGTGATTATACAAGAGAAGCAAAAGAGCCGGTAAAAGCAACAGCAGTCAGCGCAATTACTTATGGTATTGTAAGCTGCTGGATGTATGTGATTGGAATGGGAGCAGCAATTATTACCGGAGAGTATGATATTGCACAGATTATGCTAAAAGCAGGTCTTGGAATCGCCGGACTTCTGATCATCGTATTTTCAACAGTTACAACAACATTTCTGGATGCATATTCCGCAGGAATTTCCAGTGAAACCGTTGTGAACAAATGGAATGGAAAACATGTGGCAATCGTGATAACTGTGCTTGGAACGATTGCAGCAATTGTATACCCGATGGATAATATTACAGATTTCCTGTATCTCATCGGTTCCGTATTTGCACCGATGATCGCAATCCAGATTGCAGACTTCTTCCTGCTGAAACTGGATAAGAGTAATCAGGCAGTGCATGTACCGAATATGATTATCTGGGTGATAGGATTTATCGCGTATCGAATTCTGATGAATATCGATATGCCGGTAGGAAATACACTGCCTGATATGGTGATCACGATTATTTTGTGCTTTATAGTAGGTAAACTATTTCCGGTAAGCAAAAAGCGGTAAGCCGTTTTCTTCCGGCAAGACTACTTTTCCTTGGATCAGTGGTCTTGCATACTGTATAAATGCTTCTGTGACATCACAGCCGTCTTCGGTGATCCAATCAGATGGTACGGCTTTTTCCATGTTACAGATTTCATTTACATCGGCAGTTTCGTAGGAGAGCTCGTAAGGAAGATCACAGTTTCGGATAAATGTGATCATCTTGCCTGTCTCTCCTTTTAATGCAGCCTGAACACCAACGATTCCGGCATTTTCAGATTCATTTAAATCTGTAGCTGACAGGTATTCGCTGGAGCAGCGCTGGCATACATTTAACTCAATGGAGCGGACTTTTACGCCGATTCGCTCTTTGACCAGATTTTCCAGATATTTTCCAGAGCCGGTCAACATTTTATGACCAAAGGTATCGGTTCCAATATCACCGGCAAGTTCGCAGACAAAGGTTCCATTTTTGTCATGAATTCCTTCAGAGATGCATACAACTAAGTTTGGGGTTGTTTCCAGCATTTCCTGTACTTTTTTAAGAAATGCTTCCTGGTCAAATGCAGTTTCCGGCAGATAAATAAGGCGTGGGTTATCACCATCATATTTGCGGGCAAGGGCACTGGCGGCAGTGAGCCAGCCGGCGTGACGCCCCATAATTTCTACAATCGTGACAGATTTTTTGTTGTCATAAACACTTGCATCAATAGCAACTTCGCGGACCATGGAAGCAACATATTTTGCAGCACTTCCAAATCCCGGAGTGTGATCTGTGTGGACCAGGTCATTATCAATGGTTTTCGGAACACCGATAAAGCGAATATCGCTGTTGATCTTTTTGGCATATCGGGATAATTTACTTACAGTATCCATGGAATCATTTCCCCCAATATAGAAGAAATAACCGATACCATGCGATGTAAACTTGTTGAATAACAATGGATAAACAGGATCATTTAAATCTTCGGGAAGCTTGTAACGACATGACCCGAGGTAAGAGCCGGGTGTTGTACGGAGTAAGGAGAGTTCGTTCGTTTCAATGAGCGAACGCATATCCATCATATGTCCGTTTAAAAATCCTTCAATTCCATTAATCATACCGTATATTTCGTCGATTTCCTCAGTGTGTCTCATGGCTTCAGTGACTACGCCATACAGACTTCCGTTAATGACCGCAGTCGGGCCGCCGGATTGTCCGACAATCAGATTCTTTTTCATATGTGTACCTTCCTTTTGTTGAAAAATTATCAATTTTATCTCTACTATATCGAATCATAGCATTTTTTACAAGGAGATTGCAAAAAAGACACAAAAATTTTGGTTGGAAAAAGTGCACAGATGCTATATACTTAAAAAGATTCCTAAGGCTTTGCTTTGGGTAAGTAGTGACATAATAAGAAAGAAACTATAAATTCAAAAAGATATGATATAAGGAGAAAGATGCATGAAATATATATCTTTTGCAATACCAAGTTACAATTCACAGGAATATATGTCTCACGCCATTGAGAGTATTCTTGTGGGAGGGGAAGATGTAGAAATTATAATTGTAAATGACGGATCTTCCGATGATACTTCTAAGATTGCACATGAGTATGAGGAAAAATATCCGACGATCATCAAGGCGGTGGATAAGGAGAATGGAGGTCACGGCGATGCTGTGAATTCAGGACTTACACATGCCACCGGAAAGTATTTTAAAGTTGTGGACAGTGATGACTGGGTAGATGCCGAGGCTCTTCGGAAGATTCTGGAATTTCTTAAGAAGCTGGAATCTGAAGATGAAGAGGTGGACATGCTCATTTCCAATTATGTTTATGAGAAAGTAGGAGCAACCCATAAGAAATGTATTCACTACCGTAATGTGCTTCCACAGAATAAGATTTTCAAATGGGAAGAAATCGGACGGTTCCATCTGGATCAGTACATTCTGATGCATTCTGTTATTTATCGGACAGCGATGCTTAAGCTCAGCCAGTTAGAGCTTCCAAAACATACATTTTATGTAGATAATATTTATGTGTATTATCCGTTGCCATTTGTGCGAAAAGTGTATTACCTGGATGTAGATTTTTATCGTTACTATATTGGAAGAGAAGATCAGTCTGTCAATGAGAAAGTTATGATATCCAGACTGGATCAGCAGATTTTTGTTACAAAGACAATGATTGATATGTACCAATTAAAAAATGTAAAATGTAAGAAACTGAGAAATTATATGCTTAATTATCTCGCAATCATGATGACTGTTTCTTCCATTTTATGTATCCGGTCTAAGAAAGCAGAGAATCTGGAGAAGAAAAAAGAACTGTGGATATATTTGAAACAGAAGGATTTCAAGACATTTATGAAGATTCGCTACGGAATACTTGGACAGACCATGAACATTCCGGGAAGATCCGGACGAAAGATATCCTCTCTTGCGTACAGTGTGGCAAGAAGAATTATAGGATTTAATTAGGAAAAAGTATGAGAATGACACAAAAACAAAACATATTAACAAAAACAGGTATTGTAGCACTTCTTGCGTGTGTATGCTGTATTTTGTGGGGGAGTGCGATTCCGGTAATCAAGACAGGCTATCGTTTCCTGCATGTAGATTCTTCTGATATTGCAAGTCAGATTGTCTTTGCAGGAGTACGATTCACGCTGGCAGGAATTTTGGTATTGATTTTTGCATCTATTAGAGAAAAGAAAGTGATGATTCCTGACAAAGAGATTTTAAAATATGCAGTTCCGGTATGCCTAGCTCAGACGGTAGGACAGTATTTCTTCTTTTACATAGGTGTTGCCAATACATCAGGAGTAAAAGGAGGAATCATTACCGGACTTGGAAACTTTATTGCAATTTTGTTGTCTTGCCTTGTTTTTCGAAATGAACGGATGACAAGAAGAAAAATTGCAGGATGTGTTCTGGGATTTGCCGGAGTTGTGGTAATTAATTTGCTGGGGAACTCTCTGGATATGGGATTTAAGCTGATTGGAGAGGGGTTTGTTCTGATCGCGCAGCTATCTTATGGAATTTCTACAGTGTTGATCAACCTTTTTTCCAGAAAAGTATCTCCGGTTGTATTGAGCGGAACGCAGTTTACGATGGGTGGAATCGTTCTGATGCTGATTGGAGCAGGAATGGGTGGACATCTGGAAAATGTTACTACAGGGGGTGTGGTAATTATATTTTATCTGGCAATGGTTTCGGCAGTGGCATATACGCTCTGGTCCGTATTGCTTGCCTGGAACGATGTTTCCAAAGTTGCTATCTTTGGATTTGTGAACCCGCTTTGTGGCGTGATTTTATCAGCACTGATACTTGGAGAGGTGAAACAGGCATTTAATGTTGGGAGTCTGGCAGCATTGATTTTGGTGTGTGCCGGAATTTATATAGTGAACTGTAAAGAGAATAAGAAGGAATAATTGTACAGCCATGGAGCATACTACTTATAGAAGTAAGAAAGGAGTATGTACCATGGCTGTTGATTTTAGTAAAAGTAAGACAAGAGAAAATTTGATGCGGGCATTTGCAGGAGAGAGTCAGGCAAGGAATCGTTATACAATTGCGGCAAAGCAGGCGAGTCGAGATAATCTGTATTCCATTAGCCAGATTTTTTTATTTACTGCAGATCAGGAGCGGGCACACGCGGAAGTGTTTTATGAATTATTGAGAGGTCAGACAGAGCAGACGATTGAAATTTGTGGCGGATATCCAGTCAATCTTGCAGAAAATGTGACAGATCTTCTGAAAAGTGCGGTGCATAATGAAATGCAGGAGTTTGAAGACGTTTATCCGGAATTTGCTAAAATTGCAAAAGAAGAAGGTTTTGATCAGGCATCAGGAGCATTTGACATGATTGCAAAGGTAGAAGCTGTGCATGGACGTCGCTTTGCATTGCTTGCAGAACTGCTTGGGAAAAATCAGTATTTTGAAAATCCAGATGGAGGAGAATGGATGTGTATGAATTGTGGACATATTCAAAAAGGGAAAATGGCACTACCTGTATGTCCAAGTTGTCATTATGATCGAGGTTATTTTATTCCGGTAGAATTGGCACCATATTTGATGCCTGAGCTCATTTAAGGGAGTAGAAATGCAGAGTCAGAAATTAGAAAATCTCTTGAATCAGGCATTGAATGCCACGGAAAGTGAACGTGAACGATCTCAGGAATTGAATGTAGGATATAATCCTGTGGACCAGATGTGGGAGTTGATTATCAAATATTCCGGTAATTTGGAGACAGTCCGACAGATTTCAGAGAGAGTCACAGAGCTGTTAAATGAATATGCTATTATTCATATACGTCAGTCACAGATACCGGATCTGGTGCAGATTGTAGAAGTAGAATATGTGGAAAAACCAAAACGATTATTTTTCCAGGTACGAAATGGGAAACGGGTGTCTTGTATCAATGAGGTACAGGACGCCCGTTTTTCGCTTACGGGACAGGGAGTACTTGTGGCAGTCATAGATTCCGGGGTTGATTACACACTACCTGATTTTCGGAATGAAGACGGGACAACAAGAATTCGTTATCTGTGGGATCAGTCATTAAAGGCGATGGAGGGGGAGCATGTGCCGAAAGAATATGGAATGGGAGTGGAGTATACAAAGGAAGAGATAGATGCTGCTTTTCCAGATTTTTATCATGTAATAACACCGAAAAATATAGTGACACAGGGAGCGATAACTATCCGTACGCGTGATATTTCAGGACACGGAACGGCGGTAGCCGCTATTGCGGCTGGAAATGGAAGAGGAAGCGGCGGTGTTTATGCAGGAGTTGCCCCTCAAAGCGAATTCATTGTAGTAAAACTTGGAAATCCTATGTCTGGGGGATTTCCAAGGACGACGGAGCTTATGCAGGGAATGGATTATGTTATACGTAAAGCACAAGAGCTGCGAATGCCGGTGGCTGTGAATATCAGCTTTGGCAATACATACGGAGCCAGAGACGGAACATCATTATTAGAGCGATTTATTGATGACATTTCTAATATCTGGAAGAGTTGCATTTGTATCGGAACAGGAAATGAAGCGGCAACCGCAGGGCATACATCTGGGAGAGTATCAGAAAATGTCAGAGCAAATAGAGAACAGGAGATTGAGCTGGCAGTGCAGGAAAAACAGCCATCGTTAAATGTTCAGATTTGGAAAAGATATGTAGATCAGATAGATATTTCAATTGTATCGCCTACAGGTACACGTATCGGACCAGTCAAGGAGCAGCTTGGAACACAGCGATTTACTGTCGATGCAACAGAAATACTTTTGTATTACGGGGAGCCAAGTCCATTTAGCACAAACCAGGAGATCTATCTGGATTTCCTCCCACGCGGGAGCTATATAAACAGCGGAGTGTGGAAAATGGTTCTGACACCGAAAAAAATTGTGGACGGACATTATGAAATGTGGATTCCAGGCGAAGGAACATTGAATCCGGGAACCGGATTTCTCAGACCAGTAAGCAGCACGACACTTACAAATCCGGCAACCGCAATCCGGGCAATCACAGTGGGAGCATATGACAGCCTGACATTTTCCTATGCAGATTTTTCCGGGCGTGGACCACTGACCGGAGAAAATGCAAGTGCAGTCAAACCAGACCTTGTGGCGCCGGGAGTGAATGTGAACACAGTATCTGTCGGTGGAGGAGTTGCAGAATTCAGTGGAACATCCTTTGCCACACCGTTTGTTACGGGGAGTGCGGCACTTTTAATGGAGTGGGGAATTGTAAGAGAAAATGATATTTATTTATATGGGGAGAAGGTCAAGGCTTATCTGAGAAGAGGGGCTAAGCCGATGCCGGGATTTGAGGAGTATCCAAATGAGGCAGTAGGATATGGGAGGTTGTGTCTTGCGGAGAGTATTCCGGACTAATTGCTTTGGGGTGATAATATAATAACAAAAGAAAAAATATGCCTTTATGTGAAAAAGAAATCGAAAAAATGGTCTTTCACGAGTATAATAACATTACAAGATAAAACAAAAAATCTATTTCATCTTTAAAAGAAGTATAGATGGTAAGTTTTGAACAGAAGGGAAGCGACAGCATTTGTTAGAGAAATTACGGGAACTTGGAATCAGAGATGATTTGATTGATGAGATAAAAAAATTTCGTGAAAGTTATCCGGCAGAAAAATCTTATGAGGCAAGAATTCCAAAGCTGGAGCAGTTTTATTATGGAAAGGATGTGTGGGAGCAGGCAATTACAGCTATTCTATGCGGGCAGAATCTTCTGCTTGTCGGACATAAGGCGACAGGAAAAAATCTGTTTGCTGAGAATCTGGCCGGAGTTTTTATGCGGCCGCGATGGGATGTGTCTTTTCATGTGAATATGGATGCTGCTTCCCTCATAGGGATGGATACATTTCGCGGCGGTGAAGTGACTTTCCGGCCCGGCCCGGTATATACAGCAGCAAAAACAGGTGGTTTTACGGTATTGGATGAAATTAACATGGCAAAAAGTGAAGCTATGGCAGTGCTGCATGCAACATTGGATTTTCGTAGGACCATTGACGTTCCGGGGTATGAAAGAATAGAACTTCACCCTGCAACGCGGTTTATTGCAACCATGAATTATGGATATTCCGGCACAAAAGAACTGAATGAAGCATTGGTGTCACGTTTTGCCGTCATTCAGATGCCGATGATTGCCAAAGAAAGCCTGATAAAACTGATAAGAAAGAACTCTCCGGCAATCCGGGAAGATGCGGCAGAAGAGTTAGCAGCATTATTTTTAGATTTACAGAAAAAATGTGAAAATGCTGAGATTTCTTCTAAGGCACTGGATCTTCGAGGCCTTTTGGGAGCAATCGATCTGATGGAAAAAGGACTTGATATTCATACAGCGCTAGATATGGGAATTGCGAACAAATCGTTTGATCCATATGAGCAGACATTGATTCGGGATACGATTCAGGCAAGGATTTCAAGAAAAATCCAAAGAAAGGATGTTTTTCGCAAAAAATAATAAAATATGCAAATATTTACAAGGTGACAGGAATGGAAGAGCAGGAATTAATAGAAGCGAAAAGAGCACGTAATTTTATATGGACTGCAGCAGAAAAGTATGAATTTGAACCGATGTTTCTTGCCTTTTCCCCAGATGGAACAGCAGATATGTATTTGAATCTGATTATCGGACTGGCATATAAATGGTACGATCAGGAAAAAATAGACGCATTTTTTAATCAGTTAGGAGGAAAGAACCAGGAGTTATATGAAGGGCTTCTCTGGATTGGCCTAGAAAATGCATTGTATCCAAAAGAAGAGAAGATAAGATCGGCACTTAGGGATATAAGGAAGGAGTATGCAAGGGAAAGCCTGAGGCGTTATCGGAAATATAAAGAGTATTCCAGAATTGATCAGATACGAAACGGACATTGCAGAGAAATTTTGGGACAGTCATCAGGGTTAAAAGAGGAAGATGAGCAGATTTTACATGCGTTTTCTTTTTCAGAAGATATGTCAACGGATCAAATTCTGGAACAGACAAGAGAAAATCTGTGGAAATATTTTGCGTATTGTCCGACTGAAAAGAAGAAAGGAAATTATTTTCTGCAGAAGGTATCCGGAGCATTTCAGTCTTTTGGAAAAGTAAGTGCTACTTATGTACGTGCCAGAAATTATGATGACCAAAATACATTTTTTGATGGGAAATCGGGAATAATGGAGCGAGGCAGACACTATATATTCCAGTTGTCGCTACAGAGAAATCCGGAAGAAACAAAAAGATATGTAGAGGCATGTTTTGGGAAGAGTATCTATTCGCAAGAATACCAGGAAAAAATAGAACAAAAATTGTGTGTGGGAAATCATAAAAATTGTCATCTTTTATTTACAAAAGGGAATTCAAGAGCAAGGGAGGATGGCCTGAAAGAGTCGGAGACAGAAAAAAACAGAAATAAGATCTATACCGGTGAAAATGAATTATCCAAGATAAAAGGAAAAAGAGAAAAAAAGGAAATTAGAGAATTTCAGGCAGAGTCTGCCAGACAATATGAGAAGAATAAAAAACATTATGAACAGAATTATGTGATTTATCAGAATGCCATTCGAAGACTTACAGAAAAGCTAAAGATTTGTCTTGAGGAACAAGAAGAGAGATTTCCAGAGAAAGCAGCTCATGGAAAACTAAATCCACGGGAAGTGTGGAAAGCAGTCTATCTGGACGATCCAAGAGTATTTGAGAGAAAAGAAGAGATAGAAATTCCTGGATTTTCTGTTGATATTCTCATAGATGCCTCTTCTTCGAGAAAGCAGATGCAGGAGCAGATTGCGGCTCAGGCGTATATTTTATCCAAAAGTCTGAAACAATGTAAGATTCCGGTACAGATTTATTCTTATTGCAGTATCCGCGGCTATACGATATTGCACATTTTCCCTAATTGCAAAGAAGAGAGAGGGGATGAATTGTTCCGGTATGTTGCGGCGGGAAATAATCGCGATGGACTTGCACTTCGGGCGGCAGGACACTTGATGGAGAACGGCGAAAAAAGAAAAAGAATTTTACTCGTACTGACAGATGCAAGCCCACAGGATGATCAGGATAGTGGAGAAGGTGCTTTTTATAAAAATAAAGAATACACAGATCTGCTTGCGATTCAAGATACTGCAAAAGAAGTGCAGAATCTGAAACAAAAAGGAATTCAGGTGATCGGAATTTTTATGGGAAGTGCGCGCTCTGGAGAAGTAGCAGGAAAGATTTTTGGGCAAAATCTGATAAAGATTCGAAATATCAGTGATTTTTCACAGGCGGTCGGAAGAGTATTGCAGGAAATTGTTTTTTCATGAAAAGTATTTGCACAATATACTGAGATATAGTATGATAGTGCAGAGCGTTAAAGTGACAAAGAGCTCAGAAAGGATATTTCTGAAATGGTTGTATCGTTAATTGAAAGAATTTATGCATTATTGTGGGGAGATTTGATACATGTTCCATTGCCGGGTGGAGATAGTGTGGGAATCTCATTGCTGATTATATTATTGATTCCGACAGGGATTTATTTTACAGTGCGCACAAAAGTATTACCTTTGCGTTTGTTCCCGGATATGATTCGGGCACTGATGTCAAAGAAGGAGAATAAAGACAGTCTGTCCACGTTTCAGACGTTGATCGTATCAACAGCGACGAGAGTCGGCATGGGAAATCTTGTCGGGGTTGTAGCTGCAATTTCCGCAGGAGGTGCAGGAGCAGTCTTTTGGATGTGGGTAACAGCCCTGATTGGCTCTTCAACAGCATTTGTAGAGGCAACGTTGGCACAGATTCACAAAGAAAAAGATCCACTTTACGGAGGATACCGTGGAGGTCCGGCTTACTATATTCATCATTATATGGAAGAAAAGACAGGAAAGAAGAAAAATCATACCTTGATTGCTGTTCTGTTTGCAATTTCCGGTCTAATCTGCTGGTGTGGAATCAGCCAGGTAATCAGTAATTCAGTTGCATCTTCTTTTGAAAATGCATTTCATATTCCACCGCTTTATACAACGATTGTCCTTGTTGCAGTTGCGGCAGTGATCGTCCTTCGTAAAAACGCGACGGTAAAAGTTCTGGACATGATTGTGCCGATTATGGCTGTATGTTATTTCTTCATTACGATTTTTATTATTCTCATAAATATGAAAAGTATTCCAAGCGTATTTGGTCGGATCTTTGAGGAGGCATTTGGAATCAGACAGGTTGTATCTGGAGGTTTCGGAGCAGTTCTAATGAATGGCGTGAAGAGGGGATTGTTTTCTAACGAAGCAGGATCAGGGTCAGCACCATGTGCAGCTGCGGCAGCAGAATGTGATTTTCCGGTAAAAGCAGGACTTACACAGGCGCTGGGAGTATTTATTGACACCATTGTGATCTGTAGCTGTACTGCAATGATCATGCTGTTGGCACCGGAAAATGTAGTTGCCGGAAAGTCTGGAATGGATTTACTACAGTCAGCAATGAAATATCATCTTGGAGAATTTGGTGTAATCTTTATAGCACTTACATTATTTTTATTCAGTTTCTCGACATTTTTAGGAATACTCTTTTACGCAAGAAGTAATGTATCCTATCTCTTTGGTGATAAATGGTTCTGGCAGACTGCTTATAAAGTACTTGCACTTGTAATGCTGTTCATTGGTGGAATTGCAGCTTATACATTTGTTTGGGATTTGGGGGATGTAGGAATTGGTCTTATGACCATATTTAACACTGGAATTCTATATCTCATGGGTGGTCAGGCATTAAAAGCATTGAAAGAATATGAAAGTAACAAAGAGAAAAAATAGAAATATTGAACGAAAAAAAGACAACACATGCGTCGTGTATGTGTTGCCTTTTTTTGTATGCGTTTAGTGGAAATCTTTGAATTAATGTCGGCGAATATATTCTAGAAATTGTCGCTCAAGATTGGATCCCTGTTCGGCAGTATTCTCGTCAAGTTCATATTCTTTTTGTACATTATCAGAATCTTGTGCCGCATCAGAATCTTGTGCCGCATCGGGATCTTGTGCTGCATCGGAATCTTGTGCCGCATCAGAATCTTGTGCCGCATCGGAATCTTGTGCTGCATCGGAATCTTGTGCCACATCGGAATCTTGTGCCGCATCGGAATCTTGTGCCGCATCAGAATCTTGTGCCGCATCGGAATCTTGTGCCACATCAGATTCTTGAGCTGGAACGTCTTCTTTTTCAAAAGTTTGATTTGGCTGAGGTGTTTGTTCTTGAGGTTCTACGCTTGCGCGCTGAAGTTCTAATCGTTCTTCAAGCTTTCGACGATGTTTCTGTAACTTATCGAAGACTTCCGGATGTTCACGTAGAACACGGTCTCTTAAAATACGTCTTCGTTTTTCAATTAACTGAAGAACTAATGGTTGGTTTTCTGCCAGTGCCTGTGACAACTCATCGAGATGAAGCTCGATACGGCGAAGTAATTCGTCCTCATCAAAGGCACCAAGAGAATGCCAATTTTCAAGGTGGTCTACAAGACCGTTTTCAAGAATCTCTTCAATATCCTTTAATCCGTGAATATGATTTAAGATGTGGTGAACTTCATGTTCCATTTCCTCGACTACCTGATCACCATAAGCCCATGCAAATTCCTCCAGTGTATCCTCATCTTCTGCAGGAAGAAATGTCAGGTTTAGTTTTACGCTTTCTTTTTCAGAATCCGGGATATCCAGTTCATATGGAGCGTAAATATCTGCGTCGTGAAGAGCAGCCAGTATTGTCCGGCGGACATGTCCCTCGCGGATTAGATGTTCAACACCTAACTGACGCATTTGCTGGTTCAATTTTTCAGTATGTTCAGTGATATAAAAATGTATTCCAAGGTCTGTCAGACGCGAAGATAATTCCGCAAGGCGGTCTGCAGCAGTAATGTCGATGTTGTTGATTGCTCTTGCGTCAATGATTACGACTTGCGTATCTGGACTGACTGCATCTTCAAGATCTTCCTGAAGAATCTTTACATTTGCGAAAAACAGGTTTTCATTAAACTGGTACATGACAACACCTTTGATAGGATACGCATGTACATTTCTTATAAGGTCATAATATCCATCTTTTCCGGGAATCACACCAAGAAAAGAACGAGTTGGATTCGCGGATTTTGTGATAACAGCAAAGAATGAAAGCAATACACCGATGAGCACACCGTAAATTGTTCCTAAAAATAATACACTGATACAGGCTGCCATGAAAATGGAAAAATCCTGTTTGCTTAGTCGGAAGAGGCGGATACATAAATGAACCTCTACAACGTCCATAAGTGCGGATATCACAATTGCGGTCAGAACCGGAATCGGCAGGTATCCAATGAAGCCTGTGAAAAATAACAGTAGAATTGCCATAGTAATGCCTGCAGTAATGGAAACAACTTGAGAGTGCCCGCCATATTGTTCGTTCATAGATGTCCGGGAAATGCTTCCATTCACCGGGCAGGAACCTACAAATGCAGAGGCAACGTTACCGGCAGCACAGGCTAAGATTTCCTGGCGATCATTCAGATTGTAACCATTGCGGAAAGCAAAATTGTTTTCTGCAAGCAAAGTTTCAGCCATTACAACCAGTGAAATCATCAGTCCACGCCCAACAGCCTGAGTCAGATCTACCTGACTAAAGTCAGGAATGAAAAATGGCGGAAGTCCGGTTCCAACAGAATCAAGCAGAGCCACACCCTTTGCGTCAACATGGAAATACACAGTAGATACTACGCCTGCAGCCATGATAAGAATTGCAATTGGAAATTTTGGAATCCATTTTTTGCATATTCTTATAATAAGTAATGTACCAAGTCCTAATCCGAGAGAAAGCCCGTGGAAATCCTGACCGGCGGCATAAATGTGTTCTGCAAGTTCGATGATTTCACCAGATCCTGCAGAGCTTCCCATAAGTTTCGGAATCTGCATGAAGATAATAGTTAAAGAGATTCCACTGATGAATCCGCCCATAACAGGGGTTGATATAAAGTTTACAATCCGATCGGCTTTTATAATGTAAAAGAAAAGAAGCCACAGACCAGTAAAAAGTGCCAAAATCGGTATATAATTCAACGCAGCTTCAGATCCGGGAACGATACCAAGAGAAAGCAGCGCACTGCCTGCAAGAGCAGCGGGAGCAGCATCTACACCAAAAATAAATTGTTTTGATGTAGAAAAAATTGCGAATAATAATATAGGAAGAATAGAACCATACAAGCCATAAGCCGGAGGAAGCCCGGCAATCTGTGCATATCCCATGGAAATGGGAATAGATACAGCGGCTATAATGATACCAGAGAAAATGTCCTGTTTTAAATAATCCTTTTTATATTTTTTTAATGTTGATAAAAGCTGTATTTTCATAAGTAAAAGAACCTCCGTCTAGCAATTATAACAGTAAGTAGACAAAAGAACAATATTGGAGACGTAGTGTTTTGTTAAAATGTATGATCGGAAATTGTGATTCGAAATGCATTCTTGAAACTGTAGTTATGATAGAAAGTAAAAAACTGAATTGTGTGAATTGCGCGAATAAAATAAAAAATAAAAATAATATTGACAATTAGAAAAGGACATGGTATATTAATTAAGCTGTTTCGAACGACAGAGATGATCGAAGCGGACAGCGAAAAAGAAAAATAA
>OGDN01001968.1_pt1 | contig 29354 bp, 27 predicted proteins | sample 1570271 | NCBI WGS metagenome assembly OGDN01 (sample SAMEA4384481, study PRJEB24528) | human gut metagenome | reverse complement strand
TTCTCCCGCCAACTCCCGCTCGACGATAACGGCTATTTCGTCGCCGGAGAGGATTGCAAAACCCCGCTCGAAGGCGTGTTCGTCGCCGGGGACTGCCGCTCGAAGCTGCTTCGCCAGATCATCACTGCCGCGGCCGACGGAGCAGTGGCGGGCTATCAGGCGGCGGCCTATGTCAACGGGATATAAATCATTTTTTGCTTTTCTATTTTCCTATGCACCAAATCGCCTGCCGCGGCTCTGTCCGGCGGGCATTTTTTCATCATAAAAAGCCGCGCCAAGCTTCGGCCAGTCGTTGCATGGCCGCCTCAAATCCTTTATAATGGAAAAAGCTTGGAAAAGAGGATGGATGACGGCAGAAAGCGGCCCTCCCCGCTCATCCGCCCTGTGAGCCTCGCGGCATTGAGCAGATCTTTCACCGCACGGGTCAATGAGACGCGCGCCGCTTTTTTACTTCCTCGCAGAGAAAGGATGATCGTATTCATGAAGCTGACGGATTGGTATTTCCACAGGGGCGCGCTGGAGGATGGATTTCAGTTCAGCGCGGACATGTGCCGGTTTGAAAAAATTCAAATTCCACACACCTGGAATGCGGCAGACGGGCAGGATGGCTGCCCAGGCGGCAAGGATATCAACGAAACTAACTATTACCGTGGCGACGGCTGGTACCGCACAACGCTCACCCTCTCCGCGGAATCGCTGCATAAGCGGCATTTTCTGCGATTTGAGGGCGCGAATATGCGCTGCGACGTATTTCTCAATGAACAACTCATCGGTTCACATGAGGGGGGCTACACCGCCTTTTGCCTGGAGATCACAGATGTTCTGCGGGAGGGCGGTAATCTGCTCGCGGTCAAGGTAAACAATGCATTTTCCCAGCGGATCGCTCCATTGACGGCAGATTTCACTTTCTATGGTGGCCTTTACCGCGAGGTGGAACTGATCGAAACGGAAAAGCTCTGCTTCTCCCGGACGCAGCTTGCCGCTCGCGGGCTGCGGCTGATCCCTTCTTCGGTAAGCGATGCATCCGCCTCCTGCCGGGTGGAGGCGACGCTCGAAAACCGCGAGGCAGAGGAAAAAACAATCCGGGTGCGTGCCCGCTTTGGGGATAGCGTGCAGACGAAAACCATACAAATCGCGTCAGGGCAGAATCTAGCGATCGGATTCGATTTTCGGATCGACAGCCCGCACCTATGGAACGGACGTGAGGATCCGTACCTTTATTCCGCCTCCATGGAGCTATCCGCAAACGGAGAAACCATCGACACGCTTTGGGACGAAGCCGGCCTGCGGTATTTCCACATCGACCGGGAAAAGGGATTCTTTCTCAACGGTCGCCCCTATCCCCTGCGCGGCGTAAGCCGCCATCAGGATCGGGAGGCCCTCGGCAACGCGCTGACTGAGGCGCAGCATGATGAGGATTTTCAAATTCTCTACGACATTGGCGCCACCGCCGTCCGACTTGCGCACTATCCGCAGGCGGAATACTTTTACCGGCTATGCGACCGACACGGCATCCTAGTGTGGGCGGAAATTCCCTTTGTCGATCTTGTGGGCGGTAACGGAAGCTATGAAAACCCCAATACCGACCGGGAGGCCTTTTTTGAAATTACGAAACAGCAACTTACTGAATTGATCGAGCAGAATCGCAACCATCCCGCGATCTTCTGCTGGGGCTTGCAAAACGAGGTAAAAGCACAATTCGACGATGTGATGATCCCCTTCACAAACGAGCTACATGCGCTTGCAAAGCGGCTCGATCCCACCCGCTACACTACGCAGGCCACCAACCAAAAAACGGCTTACCATTGGAAAAGCGATCTGATTGCTTGGAATATTTACCCCGGCTGGTATGGCATGAACCGAAGGCAGCTCGGTTCCTTTCTGGATAAAATGCGCTGCGATAGGCCCGTGGGCATTTCGGAATACGGCGCGGGCGGCAACCATTTGCAGCATGCGGAACGGCCGAAAAAACCTTTACATAACGGCAGCTTTCATCCCGAAGAATACCAAACCCTCTGCCATGAATCATTTCTTCGGCAAATCGACCGGCGGGACTACCTTTGGGCTACTTTTGTATGGAATTTGTTTGACTTCGGCTCGGATGGACGCAATGAAGGAAATCGCCCCGGCATGAATGACAAAGGCCTCGTTTCGTTTGACCGAAAGGTAAAAAAGGACGCCTATTACGTTTATCAAAGCCGGTGGAGTAAAACACCCATGCTTCAAATTGCGCAGAGCCGCTGCATACAGCGGAAAAGGGCGAAAACAGAAATTAAGGTTTATTCCAATACCGATGCTGTTACCCTTTTTGTCAATGGAAAGCAAATCAGCACAAAAGAGCAGAAAAAAAATAAGCAGCCAGGCATCTTTCGCTGGAAGGGATGCAGGCTACAAAAAGGAAAAAATAAAATAATAGCGATTGCTAGGGCGGGGAGCAAAGAGCTGAAGAGTGAGGCGATATGGATACTCGCGACGTAATGTTTCGTCTGATCATAATGGCACGGAAGCCTTTCCCCGCCCACCTATACTAGGGCAGGCGATATGCTGGAATCGGAAAGCCGAATCAAGCGGCAGGCTGAGAAGTCTGCTTGCTTGATCCGGCCTTTTTCTAATGCTTCTAAGTTTCAAAGCCTGAAACTTTACGATCTCGTTTGAAGCTATTGTATCATACGCACCAGCCATCCCCAGCGAAAAATGGCGTTGCCGCTCTGCGGCAGGAGGCGTTTTGCGCCGACAGGCATTTTTCCAATGCTTTAAACGACCCCGTTTGAAGCTATTGACTCGTGCAAAACAATACAATGATCATAGAGGTGCGTCGCGCCATTTTTCATTTTATAATAATCTCCATATTTGGGGTTAATCCATAACTTACCTCTTGCGCAACGACCGTTTTATGCTATAATTCTCAGCGCGGGATGAAACCGTAAAACGAAATTGAATCATTCACGTGAAAAACGGTATTTTCACATGGAATTTACGAAAGGATGAAGGTTTGTTATGAAAAAATTATTTTCAATTTGGATGGCTGCGGTTTTTGCCATTTTTCTCTCATCGGGGCTTAGCCAACCGGTGCAGGCGGCAAACAGCGCTTCCATTGCAGGCACGGTAACAACTGCCTCCGGCGCCCTCAACGTTCGTTCTTCTGCTTCCACATCCGGTAAAATTGTAGCCAGCCTCCCACGAGGCAGCAATGTTACCCTGCTTTCAAAAAGCGGCTCCTGGTGGCAGGTCGAATATGCAGACGGTAAATATGGCTATGTACATGGCGATTATATGAAAAGCATCTCCGGCAGCTTTGCCGCGCAGGTCAATACGAGCTCCGGCAACCTGAATGTCCGTCAGGGTGCAGGCACGAGCTACGCTGTACAAACTTCTCTTCCCAAAGGGAAAACAGTAGTAATTCTCTCCCAGTCTGGCGGATGGTCAAAAATTTTGTATCACGGCACACGCACCGGTTTCGTCAGCAGCCAATATTTAAAGCAATTCTCTGGGGATACCACATATCCGGCTGTAAAGCTCTCCGTTGTCAGCTTTAAGCAGACCGATCCGCGCTGGGCCAACGTGAAGCTGGGCAGCTCCGGCCAGACGATCGCCCAGATCGGCTGCACCACGACAGGGCTTGCCATGATGGAATCCTTCCGCACCGGCACGACAATCTATCCAGACGCAATGGCAAAAAAGCTGAGCTATAGCGCAGGCGGCGCACTGTATTGGCCCTCGAACTATGTGGCGGATACCAACGCAAACGGTTATCTCGGAAAGCTGTATGCACTTCTGAAACAGGGCAAGCCCGGATTTATTGGTGCAAAAACTGCCTCTGGCGGGCAACATTGGGTGGTCGTCACCGGCTATCAAGGCGGCAATACGCTTTCTGCCTCTCAGTTTTTGGTCAATGACCCCGGCTCAAACACGGTGACCAACTTGCAGCAATTTTTGAATAAGTATCCGAATTTCTATAAAATTATGTCCTACAAATAAATCAGCCCCAGATAGCAGGAGGTACGGCGAGCTATGCCGGCCTCCTGTTTTTTTAGAAAGGACTGGCACAAAATTTTATCATTTCACATATACTGCATTATCCTTGAATGATCTGGAGGACAACTTATGTTTGCTACGCTTTGGGGGCAACTTCTGACAAATCTCCTCTATTTTGCACTGCATCTGAGCTCTTCCAGCTCCTTTCCCCCGCCTTTAAGCGCTGCAAAAGAGCGGGAGTATCTGGAGCGGATGAAACGGGGTGAAGAAGACGCCGCGGATGTTTTGATCGAACATAATCTTCGCCTGGTGGCGCACATTATCAAGAAATATTACGCAAGTTTTTCCGAGCAGGAGGATTTGATTTCTATTGGCACGATCGGGCTAATCAAGGGCATCCGGACGTTTGATGCAGATAAGGGCACAAGGCTGGCAACTTATGCGGCAAGGTGCATTGAAAATGAAATTTTAATGCATTTCCGAAGCCAACGAAAATCTGCACAAGATGTTTCCATGAGCGACCCAATCGATATCGACAGCGAAGGCAACCCCTTGACGCTCTCTGATATCATCTATACAAACGATACCATTGCCGACGATTTAGATATCAAGCTTAAAAGCGAACAGCTGCGGCGGTATATCAGCGAACTGAAAGATCCGCGGGAACGCATGATTATCGTCCTGCGATATGGATTGATGGACGACAGGCCGCTGACACAACGAGAGGTCGCGACAAAACTTGCTATATCCCGCTCGTATGTATCACAGCGCGGTTACTGTAAACGACGGCGCGGAAGCGTTGATGAACAAGGGCTTCTTGGAAACTGATTTTTGAGAGATCGCAGCGCGCTTATTGTAAGCGCTGGTAAAACACACAAAATAAATAGCGGTTGTTTGTTGAATGTGACAGAAATCAGGACAAGCCAAATTAAGGCCAGAGCAATCCGGTAGCAGGAGCTCAGGCCTTTCTATCCATATTATACTTTTTAATTGAGTCAAAAGGCAAACAGTATTTTTAAAATCGGACTTAAATTCCATATTCACCCGTATGAAAATTCACATATTTATTTGTTTAATAACATGATAAGAAAATATTGACATTTTGTCGAGATAAGACTAAAATGACAATAGAAATACAGGATAATATCCAATTATTATATGATTAGTTGGTGAATTTTAATGAAAGAAATAATTACAAATACACAATTCTTATGGGAGCCACTACTTGAATCAACTGCACAAACCATTGTTGGAGCAATAGGTGCATTTGCCATTAAAGAAATATCATCAAAATTTTACGCTCAAAACACATTTGAAAGTCCAATGGACTTATGGAAAAGAGGTATTCACAATCATAGTATTGAGATCGGGGATAGGATAAAACTAGAATGTATAATATCGCCCTACACACAACTATTCCCTTGCGATCCATTTGAAAATGCAAAATTATGGAGAAATCTATATACATTTGAAGGTAAGGTTTCAGCACAAGAATACCAGGCAATGGAGTTTTATGTCGGAGCTGATGAAACATTAAGAATAGGGAGTTTCAATGGAGAAACGATGGTAGGCTTATACTACAGATATGGATATATTGGAGAAGGAATAATTGGCGTTATCCCAACTCAAATTTTAAAAAAAGCAATTCCTAATTTTTTCGAAAAAGATTTTTTTGGCGCTCGAATAATAGCAAAAGGTACTATCGAGTTATGTCCAGCACAGCACGGTTTTGTCGCGCAAGGTATAGCAAAAAAAGCAGGAATTAGTATTGGAGAAACAGATTATTCTAAACTACCCTACTTAAACATAAATTCAATAAAAGTATTTCATAAAGATACTACTTGTTCACTCCTTGGAACGCCATGGGCTGTAACTGATAATTTAGATGAACAATATTTATTACAATACGGATATTTAGATCAACGAGACGAATTACAAATATGTTTATTTAATATTCAACATAATCTGTCTTGGAATAATGTAAAGGTATTTTTTGATGATCTAAGTGCTCCAACTGAGGAAATTAAATTTAAAAAAAAATATCTTTAATGGCCTCTTTCAATTGTATTGATAATTGTGCGTTTAGGAGAAAAATATTTATTAATTTCGTCAACAATTATTAAGCCGTTTATTTTCCCACAAGTGAAAACATCCATGAAAATTGAACTATATTCTGAATATGCATGTAAAGAAACATGAGATTCTTTTAATAAAGATAGTAAAGAAAAACCTCCGTTTTCAAATGAGTAGTATAAAGTTTTAATTAAGGTTGCGCCGGATTTTTTTATACCTAATTCAACAGCGGATATGATTTTTTCTTTATTTGTAAATTTATGATTGTTAATTTCATAAAGTTCAGCGATGATATGTATTCCATAAAATTTGAAATTCATTTATTTCCCTCGTATCAAATTATTAACGTATGGCGGTAAATATAAATAAAATCTGCAAAATTCACTATTAAACAAATGACATTTACTATTAAACCCATCGTTATGTTCATAATTTAATGACTTTTCTAAATTTTGAGAAAGTGCCTTTTGATTCCCCCAAATAGTTAAAAAGTGTAGTATTCCAGGATATTCAGGAACGGCAACTAGAGACAAAACTGTTTTTTGTTTCTTAATAAGTCTATTATATGTTTTTAACATAATTTGATTATCAAATATATGCCTATATACTAGACTGCTGCAAACTCCTTGTTCAGTGAGCATATTCTTTAACAAAAAAAATATTTTCTCATTTTCAAATGAACTTACTAAGTTAAAACAATCATCTATTATTAAATCGAACTTTTCATCACAGCAATTAATATAATTTTTTGCATTTCCTATAAAAAGATTAAAGCGTTTGTCCTCAAAAACTTTTTTTGCATGTGCATAATATTTTCTAGTTAGCGCTAAAACATTTTTATCATAATCACATAACACTAACTTTGATATCGTATTATATTTTAAGATTTCAGCCGCAGCATATAAATCTCCTCCACCTAATATTAGAACTTTTTCTACTCTAGGTATAAACATGATTGGTATATGAGTTATTGATTCATGGTAAAAAGGCATCCAATTTTCAACATGTTGAATTTCATTATTTATTACTAGTACTTTTCCTAGCTGATCATGATTGTATAACTGTACGCATTGCAATTTGCTCGAAAAGTCATCCACTAATTCCAAGTCATTTAAATATAATGATACTTTTTCTTTTTCAAAAAACTCCATTTTTTACCCACCAAATTTTACTTCTATAATAATTGGATATTATCCTGCAATCAAAACCACCCGTTGAACAGGTGGTTCAGCCTGTCGAAAAAGCCGCTGTTTCGACAGGCTAAGCCCTCCATCAAATAATATGATGAAGGGCTTAATCTTTTAAATCTCCAACTTATTACGCGGATGCTTTGCCGTTAAAATGTCTCTCTGCTTGCTGGATGCAACATGTGTATAAATCTGTGTTGTAACAATAGAGCTATGGCCTAAAAGCTGCTGGATATATCGAATGTCCACATCTTCCTCCAGCAGCAGCGTCGCAAATGAATGACGGAACATATGCGGCGTGATATGAAGCGCAATCCCCTGCCGATCCACATATTTATGAATCATGAAGCGAACCGATTGTTCCGAGAGCCGCCGGTTATCCCGATTCACAAAAAAGAAACCCGATTCTGAGATCGCTTGAGAATGCGCGGATTGATATCTCTTCAAAATCTGCAACACCTGAGGATTCCCAATCTGGATAACCCGCTCCTTTGATCCCTTCCCCAAAACACGAACGGTCATGTTGACGAGGTCTACATCCCCCTCCCCCAGTGAGCACAATTCTGACACACGAACCCCCGTTGCAAATAACAGCTCCAATACCGCCGTATTCCGGAGCGCCGACCGGCTTTGATATGCGGTTCGGGCAGCTTTTAAATCATCATAGGCCGCAGATAACAACGTTTGAATCACATGGATCGGAATCGTCCGGGGCAGGAGACGCGGCTCCTGATACTTTATTTTCAGCTTGGAGAATGGGTTCTGTTCGATGATCTCTTCATATTCCAGCCAACTGCAAAAGGCTTTCAGACAGGCAATTTTCCGTTTCACCGACTTCGGCTGATATTCTTTATGGAGATGAACATAATAGCGGGATAGGGTGCTTTTATGCAGCGCTTCCTCTATCCCCTGCGCAAATTGAAGAAACTGTGATAAATCAATTCGATACGCTTTCAGTGTATGGGGGCTTAAATTTTTTTGGTATTCACAGTATTCTAAATAATCCCCAATGGTTTTTTCGAGTTGCAGCATTCATCGTTCCTCCACTTCGTTTGATCGATGGAGCTATTATGAATGCTTCACGGGACGTTGTCGAATGGCGTTTCCAGTTCTGATTTTTCCGTCTATTTCAGTGCATTATGGGACAAAAATATCGAAGAGCAAAACACAAATGCTAAACAGATCAAAGAAGGGTAACAAACTACTAACAAAACTAAAAATGATAGAGAGTATAAGCAAAAAGCTAGTGGAATTTATAGGCCACTGGCTCTTTGTGTTTATTTTTAATTCTTGTAATATAAATCCATTATTTAAACAGGCTGTACTATCTTCATTTAACAAATGGTCGATCGTATGAAGCCAGAAACGGAGCTTTTCTATGATAAAAACGGTTTACTATTAAATGAACTGTTGCTCCAAATCTTTAATCGAATGGTTCTTCCAAACACATTATCAGATTCTTCCCTTCAAAAGCGTCTTTTAGGAAAGATTTTATGCTGTATATTCTTTGGTTTTTGATTTATTTTATGGCTACCAGCTATTTTAATCGGAACGTGGAGCAGCTATGTTGTTTGCGCCGGTTTGCATATTGTTTCCCTCTCGATTGCGTTCGGCCCATTGGGAAAACACTATTGCGAATCTTCAATCATGTGCGAAAACTGGATATCAAATGGAAACGGGAATATTTGCATCCTATATTTCAGGAAGTCTATCAGAAAATCTTCCAGTAACGATATAAGTTACCTAAAATTAAAATCTATATCATCGATCGTTTGACCGCTAACGCACTTGCTATAGGCAGGTATACAATTACCGTGACGCGGGGAGCCGTTTAAACATTCAGCGAAAAAGAATCCTTGACTATGAAATCACCCATACCAACTTCAGACATACAAAAAAAGCGCTGTTGAATACGGTTGGCAACAGCATCTTCTCCGTTTTTTGTCATCATCATGAAGATTTTTTTGACGCTGATGGATTTATTCATGGGCGTTGCCAAATTTGAGTTCTGTGAGGGCCGAACCGTGATCGATACGCTAGATACATACCGTACAAGCGCTCTTACATACGTTTTACCATTCCAATTTTTTAGAATGGTGGCGTGATGGATGAGCAACGTAAAAAAGCAAGCTCCTGTTAACATCCAATGTATTTTTTCCGATTCCGGTGAAGAGCCGGAACAGATCATCCGGCAATCCTTTCTGTTGTTTCTGCAATGCTGCCTTGATGAAGAGGCGCGTCCCCATGTCTGACATCAACAAACAACCGCTTATTTCTGGAGGTACGATATGTATTTAGAAATAAGCAAGCCAATGGACTATCGTGTTGGGCTATACATCCGGCTATCCAAAGAGGATGACAGGGAGGGGCAATCGGAGAGCGTTGCAAACCAGCTTTCCATGCTCACCGAATTCGCCAGCCAGCAGCGCCTTGACGTATACGATACTTACATCGACGACGGCTGGAGCGGCACCAATTTCGACCGCCCCGCTTTTCAGCGGCTCATTGCCGACATTGAGGCGAAAAAGGTAAACATGGTCATTACAAAAGACCTCTCCCGCCTGGGGCGCGATTACATCATGACAGGGCACTATATGGAGCGGTATTTCCCGGAGCACCGGGTGCGCTATCTCTCCCTGCTGGACGGCGTCGATACGGGCGTGGATTCCACCGCGAACGATATTACCCCCTTCCGTGCCATTATGAACGACATGTACGCCAAGGATATCTCCAAGAAGATTTCCAGCGTCAAGCACGACAAGCAGCGCAAGGGATTATTCATCGGCGGCAAAGCGGTATACGGCTACAAGCTGCATCCCACCGAGAAAAACAAGATCATCATCGATGAGGAAGCGGCTCCCATCGTACGCCGGATCTTTCAGATGGCGCTGGAGGGGATGTCCTGCCGTCAAATCGCGGTGAGGCTCAATGGAGAGGGCGTTCCCACGCCAGCCGCTTATGCGGGGATTGCCGTTTCTCATCCCGGCCCTTATTCCGGCCTGTGGAGCAGCGAGCGCATTTCCGACATGCTGCAAAACGAGACCTATATTGGCAACATGGTGCAGGGCCGTAGCCGAAAGCTCAGCTATAAATCCAAGAAGTGTGTCCGGCAAGACCCACAGGATTGGGTGATCGTAGCAGGGACACATGAGCCAATGATCAGCCCGGAAACCTTTAAAAAGGTGCAGCTTCTGATCAGTAGCCGCAAAGCGACCCGTTCCCGCACCTACGATTTTCCGCTGAAGGGCCTGATCTTCTGCCATGAGTGCGGCTATCCCCTGGCTGTAATCAACCGCAAAAACGCGCGTGGCGAAGATCGGCTTTTCTTTATCTGCCGTACCTATCAGCGGTTTACAAAGGCAGGCGTTTGCACCTGCCACTCCATCAAGGAACAGACGGTGACAGATGCGGTCATGCAAAAAGTGCAGGAGGTCTGCGCACAATATTTGCAGGCGGAGCAGCTGCTTCCCATCGCGGAGCAGGAGCTTGTAAAAAGGAAAGAATACGCAGAAAAAGCAGCGGAGCTTGCCAGCCTGAAAGCAAAGCTGGACGCCTTAACCGCCCATCTGGACAGAATGTATCTCGATAAACTCTCCGGCCTGCTGACCGAGCAGGATTTTGACCGTATTTACCGGCGTATCAGGGAGGAACGCGCCGCGCTGGAACAGCGCCTCAGGGAGAGGGAAAAGTCGGACTTCTCCCCTGCCAGGCAAGCCGAGCTGGCGAAAGAGCTGGTGCGTCGTTTCCTTGATACCGCGACGGCTAACCGGGAGCTGCTTGTCAGCCTCATTGAACGGGTGGAATTGACCCAAGAGAAAAATATCATTATTAAATTTCGTTTCAGGCAGTTACAGGGTTATTTTCAGGAATAATCGTTTACAACAGGCGCGGCGCGATGTATCTCGCATTGAAAAAAAAGCGCTCGAAAAGCTGAAACGAAAGTTTGACACGGGCAGCGCTTTGGCAAAGCAGAAGTTGCCGTAATCCTCCGGCAGCCTGATGCGTATATTCGTGCATGATGCAACGCGCCCGTATCCGTAAGCGATTCTTTTCTCTGCCTTTCGCCATCAGCCTTCCTTCAAATAGGAGTAACGCCAAAATACTGAGAGAGTTCCTTCCGCAGCCCATCCGGCTCCAAAAAATCGAAGATAAACTCCTTACGCAGCAGCTCAAAGGGGATATACGCATTATATTTATGCTCGATCTGCACTTTTTCCGGCAACGGCAGGCCGCTGAGATCATCCGATTCCACTGCAATCTCCCGCAGAGCGCTTTCGATCCGCGCTTTCGCATTCGGCACTTTCCCACTAAAGGTCACCTCTAGATAAACGCAGGTCCGCCACAGAATTTTACTCTTGAAGCCGCGCTCCAGGAGCATAAAATGCAGGGTAAAGAGCTGCCGTGTGCCAACCCAAGGGAAAATTGCATACTTATTTTCGGATAGCTGCGTAACGACGTGATTCAGAATGCCGGAATTTCGCGCCAAATAGCGAATTTCCTCCAGCCTCTCCCGACAGGAATCGCTCAAATAGGCATACTGCTCCCCGCACAGTAAAATATACTTCATCTTCTGAACCAGCGTGGTATGCAAATCCGCAGTGAAGTCCACATCCCAATCCACAGTCGAGATGCCCGGCACCAGCTTGACAAATAACACCTTGGCCTTCTGGTTCACCTCCAGCGTTTCCCACGTTCGCCCAGCAAGGGCAAAACGCGTGCCCTGCGGGTAGATTTTATCCACCGTGCCGATTGAGCGGTTTTCATCCTTCACCAGATAATACTCGGGCACTTGGAACACCGCGAGGAAATGATAATCGCTGACCACCTTCTCCCCTGCACGGCCGATGATGAGCCCGCCGCTCTCCATCTTTTGCAGATGGCCGATCAAAAGCAAATGCCGGAGCAGGATGCGGTAATCCTCCTGTGGGATCTCTTGAAAACAGGATAAACGCAGGACAGCACCCATCAGCTCCCGCGCCGTGGCCTCGCCCGCGGATAATAGATAGCTCATCGTTTGATGATAAAGCATTGAATACGGATACCGGCCCGGCGTGAGGGGCTCCACCCACTTTTGCTTTGTATACAATTCGATGATGGCGATCATGCGCAAAAAGCTCCAATTGATCGGCCCCAACTGATCCGCCGCAGTAGTGTGCACATCGTCCATGAAAGTGAACAAAATCTGTGGAATCTGGCCACGCCGGCCGCAGCGGCCCAATCGCTGCGCAAAACTTGAAACCGTTGCGGGCGTGCCGACCTGCACAACCTGATCCAGAGAGCCAATATCAATACCGAGCTCCAGCGTGACCGTCGCCCCCGTGACGAGCTTCTCCTGCGCGGATTTCATTTCATCCTCCGCCTGCTCGCGCAGGACGGCAGAAATATTCCCATGATGCACTCGGTAAACATCGGGTGTTTTATTCTTCAGCGCAAGCTGCCGCAAATGCGCCATGACAAGCTCCGTCTCCTCCCGTGAATTGGTGAAGAGGATGGTTTTCCGGTCCAGCGTCATGCGGTAGAGGTATTCATAGTGCGCGGCCTCGCCCGCATCCAGCACGCCATCCGGCGTGGTTTGATCCGCCCTCTGGAAGCGCTGCACCAACAGCCGGATCTTCTGCTTTTCCGCACCGCATACCGGAGCCGCACAACTGCGGCCGGTGCCGGAATTGAGCCAGCTTTGCGCAACGGTCAGATCGCCCAGCGTGGCAGAAAGCCCAATCCGCCGCGGCACAACGCCCGCAAGCCTTTGCAACCGTTCCAAAAGGCACAGCACCTGCACGCCGCGCACATCGCGCATAAAATAGTGCACCTCATCAATGATGACAAAGCGCAGGTCGTAAAACAGCTTGACACATGCGCCGCGCTTATGGATGAGCAGGGATTCCAGCGATTCGGGTGTAATCTGCAAAATTCCCTCCGGATGCTTCAAAAGCCGATTCTTCTCCGCTTGAGAGGCGTCCCCATGCCATTTGCAAACAGGTAGATTGGATTCCGCCAGCAGATCATCCAGCCGCTTGAACTGATCATTAATCAGCGCTTTCAGCGGGCTGATATACAAAACCCCCACCGAGCTAGAGGGATGGTGATACAGCTCCGTCAACACCGGCAAAAAGGCCGCCTCCGTTTTGCCGGAAGCCGTGCCGGAGGAGAGCAGGAGGTTCTCATCCGTATCGAAAACGGCGTGACAGGCAGCCACCTGGATCTCCCGCAGCTCCGTCCAATTGTTCGCATAGATATAATCCTGAATATACGGCGCAAGCCGGTGAAACATATCCCCCACGCCATGCCCTCCTCTATTTATAAATCAAACTCCAAAAACGGTTCCTCCTCCTGCGCTGCATCAGCCAGCACTAAGCTGCTGCTTCCGAGGATTTCCTGCGCGGTGCTGGAGGGGTTTTGGTATAGAATATTAAGAAATTCGATAAAATCTCGGATAATCTCCCGCGGCGTGATGTGCGTATCCGCGCCCACGCGATTATACTCTGCGCTTAAAAACGCCACCAGCTCCTCCTGCGTGAGCTTGGGTTCATAAGAGAAGAGCTGGCCGTGCATCTGCACGAGTTTCTCGATGAGCACATACATTTCTTCATAGGTAAGCATCTTCAGCCGGATAATTGGCGACAGCATATCCTTGACCGTGTCGGACGCGAACCGGCCCTCCGACAACCGGGAGCGCAGCGCCTCATAGCTGAACACGCCCTTATACTTATCCTCTATGCACTGCGGGGTTCCGCCGATCAAAAAGCCGATGTGCTGCGCCTTGCCCTGCAAAACGTCGTTATATATGGTAAGAATTTTTTCATAGTTGCTCTGGCGGGTGGCTGAATGTGGAATTTTAAAGAGATTCACCAGCTCGTCGATGAGCACGAGCATGCCCCGGTAGCCCGCATAAACCATGAATTCGGCAAAAATTTTTAGAAAATCATACCAGGTATCATCCGTGACAATAAAATTGATATTCAGCTCGCGCTTCGCTTCGGTTTTGGTAGGGTATTCGCCCCGGAACCATTTAAGCACGTTTGATTTAAGCGAATCATCGCCACTGAGATAGGCTTCATAATACAGCAAAACAGCCTTTGCGAATTCAAAACCGTTAACCATGCCTTGCAGATTGCCGGTTACCTGATAAACTTTCTGTTCGACCAGCCGGTCAAAAGCGGGGTCGCCGGGCAAAACACCATCTTCAGCGGCAACTGCGGATTGGATGCCGGAAATCCAGCGCTCCAGAATCAGCGGCAGCGCGCCGCCATCCGGCTTGGTTTTGGTGGACATATTTTTCATTAATTCTTTGAAGGTGGCAAGCCCTTGCCCCTTGGCGCCGACGAAGCGCCGCTCAGGCGACAGGTCGGCATCCACCACCACAAAGCCTCGCTCCGTGGCATAATTGCGGATGGTTTGCAGCAGGAAGCTTTTACCACTGCCGTATTTGCCGACGATAAAGCGAAAGGCCGCGCCGCCATCCGCTATGATATCGATATCCCGAAGCAGCGCGTCGATTTCCCGGTCGCGGCCCACTGTGATATATTCGAGCCCCACCCGCGGCACAACGCCGCCCTTAAGCGCGTTGAGAACCGTGCTGGTGATCCGCTTGGGCGGATTCGTCTGTTTCACTGAACATCACTCTCTCCAATTCGTCTTTATATTCCTCAAATACTTCCAAAACATCTGTGCAGTCTATTATCGTATCCTCCACCGTGTCAACAGCCTTTTCATTGATGCCGTCTACCAGCACCTCCAGCATGATTCGGCGGCTTTTCGCATATGCGGAAAGCTCGGCCACAGATGCGCCGCGCAGGGCCCTGCAAAGCGCCTCCCTCTCGGCTGCATCCAATGAGGCGGCAAAATGATCCCACGCGCTGCCTTCCGCTTGCATGGGCAGGCTAGTGTGAAGCTCCTGTGAACCGGGTTCGGCGGCAGGAGAAGGATCGGCCTCTCCTTCTTTTAACAAAGCGTTTTCGTCTGGCCGCGAGTTATCGCCTACCGCCTGCGCTTTCTGCTCAGCTTCCGGGTTCACCAGCAGTTTTTCCTGCGTGATCTGGGCCCGCTCCCGAATCTGCGCGAGCTTCTGCGGATCCACGGTGACCGTTTTGCGCTTCGAGGCTTGATAGTGCGCCCGTATCGCTTCATCGATGCAGTGAAAAAGGCTCGCCCCGCCATCTGGCAAGCGTGTCAGCTCCGAGAGATCTATTTTGCCCTGATCAGCCTTGATCTGATACCGAAAGCCGGTAGCCTTCCGATAAAACTGCTCAATCCGCTTGAGCATATAGCCGATCATCTGCCTGCCGTTTTCCCGGCACACCCGATTTTTTGAGGCTGTCCAGCATTCACCGTGAAAACAGTAAAGCTCTGTGTCGGAAATGCGCACGGTTTTGCCCGGCTCTATCCCCGCAAAATCGGGGTGGTATAAAGCCTTGCGGTAAGGCTTCCACAAATTCCCCTTCCGCCCGGCAAAAACAAGCTCGGCAAATGTAAGGCCAAAGGCCTGCATCAGCGATTCCACCGCTTCCATCACCTGCTGGAAGCAGGAGCGGAGAACAGGCTCCGTTTCCGCCGACCAGAAGATGGATTTTTGAAACGGATAGGCCGAAAACGGCGCATAGCGCTCAAAATAACCGGTTGCTTCCTCCGGCTGATAAAAGTCCTGCAAAAGCGGATGCTCCCGCACGAGAGCAGCAAAGGAACAGGAAAAAGCATTGACAATAAAATAATCCTTCACCCATTCCGCCAGATAGCGGTCAAGCTTCGGCTCAAACGCCCGATAGGCCTCCCAAAGCGCCAGAAGCTTAGAGAGCCCGTCCCGGCAATCCGCTACGCCAACGTTATTCAGCAGCTCATAAAGATAGACAAACACATAGGAAAAGGATGTTTTCCGGATAACCCCCTTGCGGACATTGGTACGCCAGGTAAAATAGGTACGCAGCTGTTCATAGCCCATGGATTGGTAATCGGGAAAATACATAGAGAAGGGCTCTTCCTCCCTATAATCATCCTCAAAATCCGCCATCAACTTTGCCTGCCTGTAAAACAACTCTGCCTGCATCCTGCTATATTGGCTTTTAGAAAACCAGATGCTGCGCGAGAGGCGGCGCATTTTTAAAAAGCGGCGGCGGATTTCCCTCTCCTGCGGATCGGGCAGGCGGAGCGTCTGGGGAGCGGGGGGCTCCTGCACTGGGGCCGTGTGGTCCTCTTCCACCGTAATTTCGGCAAAGTCCTGGCCGGTGTTTGCATGCTTTTTCTGTTTCATTTGGGCGACCCACTCGTTGACATAGCGGATGATCTCTTCCTTGCTCTGCGCCATTGCAAACACCTCCAATTATCCGAACTTATGTTCTGTCCCATTGTAATCCACCGAAGGGAAAAAGGCAAGCAAAAAAAGAAAAAACGGTTCCGAAGGATCGGAACCGCTGCAACATCCTAATTCCTATTGCTCATCCCGCAGCACCATCTCCGCGCAGCGGATACCATCCACCGCCGCCGACACAATGCCGCCCGCATACCCAGCGCCTTCTCCGCAGGGGTAAAGCCCGCGCAGGTTCGACTGCAAAAATTCATCACGCAGAATGCGCACCGGCGAGGAAGAGCGCGTTTCCGGCGCGGTAAGCACCGCATCCGGCAGGGCGAAGCCCTTGAGCTTTTGATCCATCTGCACGAGCGCGGCACGCATCACCTCAATCACGCGCGCGGGCAGCACCTGGGCAATATCGCCCAGCAAAACGCCGGTGGGGCAGGTCGGGCGCACCGCGCCGAGCTCATGGGAGGGCCTGTCCGCCAAAAAATCGCCAACGAGCTGAGCCGGCGCCGTATAATCCCCGCCGCCAAGCCGAAAAGCCGCCTGCTCAATCTTTCGCTGGTCGTGCATGCCGGCCAGAGGATGATCGCTTGAAAAATACGCCGGTTCAATGCCGACAAGGATCGCGGAATTCGCATTTTCCCCATCTCGCGCCCATTCGCTCATCCCGTTGACTACCACGCCGCCCTGTTCGCTCGCCGCGCACACAACCGTGCCCCCCGGGCACATGCAGAAGGTATACATCCCCCTGCCATGCGGCGGATGGCAGGCAAGCTTATAATCCGCCGCACCGAGCGCCGGGTGGCCTGCAAACCGCCCATACTGCACACGGTCGATCAGCTCCTGTGGATGCTCAATGCGCGCGCCGATAGAAAAGGGCTTTTGCATCATCTGAATCCCTTGCCTATAGAGCGCTTCCACCGTATCCCGCGCGGAATGGCCGATGGCGAGGATCACCGCATCGGTTTCGAAATCGACCTCACTGCCCTGCGCATCACGGTAAGTAATGCCATGCACCGCGCCGTTAGCGGCGATCACGCGAAGAAGCCTGCTGGAAAACAGAACGGTTCCGCCCAGCGACACAATTTCCTCCCGCATGGATTTGACAACCGCGCCGAGACGGTCTGTGCCGATGTGGGGTTTGGCGTCATATAGAATCGACTGCGGGGCGCCGTGGGAAACGAATTCCAGAAACACCTTGCGGCAGCGCACATCCTTGATACCGGTGGTGAGCTTGCCATCGGAAAACGTGCCCGCACCGCCCTCACCGAACTGGACGTTGGAGCTTTCATCAAGCGTGCGCGTGCGCCAGAAATCCTTTACATCCTGCGTGCGGGTATCCACATCTCGCCCGCGCTCCAGCACGAGGGGACGATACCCGGCGCGTGCGAGCGTGAGCGCTGCAAAAAGGCCCGCTGGGCCGAGGCCGACCACAACGGGGCGCAGCCGGGAATTGCGCGCTGCCCGGGGCGGTTCATACCGGTAAGGCTCCGAGGGCTGTACGCGCGGCCCCTTCTGGCGGGCAAGCAGATCCTCTTCGCCGCGGTCGAGCGATACGTCGACAGAATAGACGAAGAAAACGCCCTCCTCCTTTTTGCGGGAGTCAATGGATTTCCGCACGACCTCCAGCGATTGAATCCGCTTCCGGTCTATTTTTAAAGCTTTTGCTGCCGCCGGATAGAGCGACTGCTCAGCCGCCGCGTCCAGCGGTAATTTGATTTCATTGATTCGAATCATTATGCAACATCCTTGTTCTACCGATCATCCAGCAGCCTGCCCTTTGATCAGCTTTTGTGCCGCGCTCCGCCCGGCAAGCCTGCCGGACGACCAGGCCCATTGGAGATTAAAGCCGCCGCAGCCTGCATCCACATCCAGCACCTCGCCCGCCGCGTAAAAGCCCGGCTGGGACAGCGCCTCCATCGTTTCAGGCTGGAAGGCAGCGCGCTGGGCGCCGCCAATCGTTACTTGTGCCGCAGAAAAGCCGCGTGTGCCGGTGGCGGGAAAACGCCATCCCTTCAGCAACCCTGCAACAGCCCCAAGCTCCGCCTTTTGCAAAGATCCAATCGGCCGAGAGAGCAGGTCAATCCCCGCCTGCTTCAACAAAACCTGCCCTACCCTCTTCGGGAGAAGCCCTGTGAGCAGATGCTCCGCCGCAAGCTCCGGGTTGTGCCGAATGCGGCCTGCGAGGTAATCCGCCGCCTGGCCGTGCGAAAAAGCTGGCAGCAGATCGAGCACCGCCTCCATCCGCCTCCCTTTTTCCAGGGAAACAAACCGGGAAAGCTGCATAGCCGCAATACCCGAGAGGCCAAATTCTGTGAATTGGATTTCACCGCGCTGGGACGCGAGCGTTTCCCGCCCCGCGGAAAGGGAGATTTCCGCATGCACGCGCATCCCCTTGAGCGCCTTCACCCGCTTAGGCTCCGTGGTGATCTGCACGAGCGACGGGAACACTTCTGTCACAGGGATATGGAGGGCGCGCAGCAAGCCGTAGCCGGAGCCGTCGGAGCCGTGCTGGGGCGACGCCTTGCCGCCGCAGGCGAGGATCACCGCATCCGCCGGGAGCGCTCCATTGATGCGAAAGAAAGGCCCCGCCCCCCTTGGGGCAGTGCTTTGGAGGTCCTCCGCCTGCGTATCACATTGCACAATCACGCCCAACCGCTCCGCCTCCAGGCGCAGCGCGTCGAGCACGCTCGCCGCCTGGCGGCTCATGGGATAGATACGCCCCTCCTCCTCTTCCTCACACAAAAGGCCCATTGAGGCGAAAAAAGCCAGCGTATCGTCAACGGAGAAACGCTCCATCGCAGGGCGCACGAAATCCACCGCCTCAAAATAATCGGCTGGAGAAGCGCGCCGGTTGGTCAAGTTGCAGCGGCCGTTGCCCGTTGCAAGCAGCTTTTTCCCCACGCGGGGAAGCTGCTCCAAAACCGTTACCCCCCCGGGAATACCGGCCTGCCGGAAAGCCCGCGCCGCCTCCACAGCAGCTGCAAGGCCTGCCGCTCCCCCGCCGATGACGCAGAGCTCCGGTGTTTTACTCTTCATACCCATCCTCCTGCCTGGAGAGATAGTCATATAGATGCTGGATTGTCTGCGCGCTCACAACGTGCTCCATCCGGCAGGCATCCTCCTCCGCAATTTCCTCCGGCACGCCTAGCGTGTGATGGAGGAAATGGCGGATCATTCTGTGCCTGCGCAGCACCTGCGCGGCCCGCGTTTCGCCCTCCGGTGTGAGGGCGATCGTGCCATAGAATTCATGCTCCAGCAGCCCAGCCTCTTTGAGCGCGCCGACCGCGCGGTTGACGCTGGGCTTAGATACCTTCAGCGACGATGCAATATCCGTCACGCGCACCTCGCCGCCCTTTCGGTGCAGAATGAAAATCATCTCAAGATAATCTTCCAACGAGGCAGAAATATCATCCATTGCCGTGCTCCTTTCCACACTCCTGCGGGAACTCTCCGCAGCAAGCGCAACCGGCCCCAGAACAGCCTGTGCAGCCGGAGCACCCAGAACAGCCGCAGCCGCCCTTTCCATGTGCCTGGCGCACTTTTTGATATAGCATCACGCCCACAGCGCAGGCGGCCAACACCGCAATCAGCACATCGGCGATCCATCCCAATCGGAACACACCCTCACCTTTTTAAAATACCAGCATCAACAGCCGGCCAAGCTGATACACCACAAACGTGACCAGATAGGCGACCACCGCTTGAAAACCCAAGGCAAACACTGTCCACTTGCCGGAATTCATCTCGCGGCGGATTGTCGTCACAGCGGCGATGCAGGGGATGAACAGAAGCGCAAAGGTCATAAACGCATATGCGCCCGCCGGGGAATAAACCGCCTGCAAAGCAGCCGTCAACCCGGCTCCGCTCGCCCCGTAAAGGATGCCGAGGGAGCTTACCACCTGCTCGCGCGCGATCAGGCCGCTTAAAAGGGAGACGCTGGAGCGCCAATCCCCAAAGCCCAGCGGCTGAAACACAGGCGCAATTGCCGTGCCGATCACGCCGAGGATGCTTTGCGAACTATCCTGCACATGGTGAAAAGAGAAATCAAAATATTGCAGCGCCCACACAACAACGCTCGCGCCAAGCAGCACAGTGCCCGCCTTTGTCAAAAAATCCTTAAGCTTTTCCCACACATGCATGGTGAGCGTTTTGGCGGTGGGCAACCGGTAAGGCGGCAGTTCCATTACAAAAGGGGCGTGCCCACCTTTGAGAACGGTTTTTTGCAGAAGGAATGCACACAAAATCGCCACCACCAGGCCGAGCAAATAGATCGAGCATACGGCAAGCCCGCTCGACGCGCTGAAAAACGCCGCAATAAATAACGAATAGATCGGCATTTTGGCACTACACGACATAAAAGGAATGAGCATGATCGTCAGGCGGCGGTCCTTTTCATTCTCCAGCGTGCGCGAGCTCATCACAGCGGGCACGGAGCACCCAAACCCCATCAGCATTGGAACAAATGATTTGCCGGAAAGGCCGATCACATGCAGCGCACGATCCATAATAAAGGCCGCGCGCGCCATATAGCCGCTATCCTCCAAAATGGAGAGGAAGAAAAACAGCAGCAATATCTGCGGCAAAAAGGCAAGCACCGCACCCAGGCCCGCGATGACGCCGTCACAGACAAGGCCCGTGGCCCAATCCGCAGCGCCAATTCCGGTGAGCAGGCCGCGCACTGCCTGCGCCAGTGTTCCATTAATCAAATCGCCGACGAGATCGCTCAGCCGAGGGCCGAGCGCGCCAAAGGTGATATAGAACACAGCCCCCATGATCGCGAAGAACAGCGGGATCGCAAGGTATTTATTGGTGACAATTTTATCCACCCGGTCAGATACTGTCAAGTGCCCATCCTCATGGCCTTTTTTGACGGCCTTCTGGGTAACGGAGCAGATAAACTTATATTTTTGATCCGCAATCACCATCTCACGGTCGATATGGTCCGTTTCCAGCTCACGCACGATTGATTCCAAGCAGCTGAGCTGTGTATCGCTCAAATCCAGCTTTTCGAGCGTGGGCGCATCCCCTTCAATGAGCTTCACGGCTGACCAGCGCAGGGGAAGATCGTGCTTTTTACAATTCTCCCGAATCAAATCTTCAATCAGCTGCACCGCCTGGCGCACCGCGCCGGTATAGAGATCGGGCGGCTGGCCTAAATTGCAGTGGCGGTCCAGATGCGTATTGCTCGTTGCGTGAATTACTTCGTGCTCCGCCGTATGAATCAGCTTATGTACCCCGGTGCCCCGGCTGGCGGAAATCGGCACGACCGTAATGCCCAGCAGCGCGCTGAGCAGAGGGTAGTCGATCGTGTCGCCGCGCTTCTCCAGCATATCCACCATATTTAACGCGATCACCATCGGGCGGCCAAGCTCCGCGATCTGAAGGGAAAGGTAGAGGTTGCGCTCCAGATTCGTCGCGTCTACAATATCAATAATCAAATCCGGTTTCTCATCAATCAGATAATTCCGGGTGACAATCTCCTCCATGGAATAGGGGGAGAGGGAATAAATCCCGGGGAGGTCAACAATCGAGGCGTCCGCTTCGCTGCCAATGACCTTGCCCTCCTTTTTTTCAACCGTAACACCGGGCCAATTGCCGACATATTGATTGCTGCCTGTCACCGCATTAAAAAGCGTCGTTTTCCCGCAGTTGGGATTCCCCGCGAGCGCATAGCGATAGCTCATCCTTCAAACCATCCTTTTTGCAAAATCACTCTGAAACCTCAACCCGGATATTTTGCGCTTCCGACTTGCGGATGCTCAACTCATACCCTCTCACATTAATTTCAATTGGATCCCCCATCGGGGCTGTTTTCCGCATGACGATCACCGCGCCGGGCGTGATCCCCATATCAATAATGTGGCGGCGCACCGCACCCGTGCTGCCAAGCCCTGTCACAACGCCTTTTTCCCCAGGGCGAAGCCGGTCAACTGTTTTCAGCATCAAACACCGATCCCTTCACACTCATTTGGATATTTTGCCTGTTTACAGCGCCATAAGGCGTGAAAGGGCAAACTGCTGCTCCTCATTCAAAAAGGCCCGCCTCCCTACAGAGGAAACCTGATTTCGAAATTGTTAGCCACGGCTAAATTATAATATAGCGGAACCCTCTTTGTCAATTTATTTTATACTTTGGAGCAAAATAAAAGGTTCTAATAATTGGACAATCTGCAAAAATGCGTTAAAAAGTGTGTTCTAATCTGCGTTTACAGGTTCCGCTTTTGAAAACGCGGTTGACGGAAATACGATTTCGTATTATTATATGAACGTTAGATTGTGTTTATGGATTGCTGTTTTTGTGCAATTTGTTTGTTTTCATCAGAGATGAGGAGTGTGCGCCTTGAAGGGAATCATTTTAGCTGGAGGATCCGGCACCCGGCTTTACCCTTTGACAATGGTCACCAGTAAGCAGCTGCTTCCGGTCTATGATAAGCCAATGATTTATTATCCGCTGTCGATCCTGATGCTCGCTGGTATTCGGGAAATTCTGATTATTTCTACACCTGAGGATACGCCGAAATTTGAAGCGCTTATGGGCACGGGGAAGCAATTCGGCCTTAAGCTTTCCTACGCTGTGCAGGACAAGCCGAACGGCCTTGCGCAGGCTTTTGTCATCGGAGAAGATTTTATTGGAGACGATAGCGTTGCCATGATCCTTGGAGATAATATTTTTTATGGCAACGGTCTAGGCCATTTGCTTCGCCAAGCGGCCATCAATCCGGGGCGTGCCACGATTTTCGGCTACTATGTGGATGATCCAAGCGCTTTCGGCGTGGTGGAATTTAACGCAAAAGGCGAGCCGACCTCTATTGAGGAAAAACCGAAGGAGCCAAAATCAAACTATGCTGTGACCGGGCTTTACTTTTATGATAACCGCGTTGTGGAATTTGCGAAGGCGCTTCAGCCCAGCGCCCGCGGAGAATATGAGATTACGGATATTAATCGCAAATACCTGGAGCTGGGCGACCTTGACGTCCGCTTCCTTGGCCGCGGCTTTGCCTGGCTGGATACAGGCACGGTGGACGCCCTGATGGATGCCGCCCACTTCATCCGCACGGTTGAAAAGCTGCAAGGGATCAAAATTTGTTCCCCAGAGGAGATCGCCTATAACAAACGATGGATCACCAAAAAGGCGCTGATCTCATCTGCTGAGAAATATGGGAAATCAACCTATGGGCAGCACCTGCGCCGAGTGGCGGAGGGCAAAATCCTGTATGAAAATGCGCCGGGCAAACGTGCGCGCCGCTGGGGCTCAGATGACGACGACCCGATGATTCATGCTCTTGATTGAGCCATCGTTTATTTTCAGCGAAGTATTTTTATGAAAGACGGGGCTATGTATGAACGTCATACAAACCAAAATTGAAGGCGCTTTTTTGATTGAGCCCGACGTATTCGGAGACAATCGGGGTTGGTTTATGGAATCCTATTCCTATGAAAAATACGCTGCCTGCGGCATTCAGGTTCGTTTTGTGCAGGACAACCGTTCCCGCACTCAGCACAAGGGCACCATCCGCGGGCTGCACTGTCAGACAAACCCAAAAGCGCAGAGCAAACTGCTAACGTGTACGCGCGGCGCGCTGCTGGATGTTGCCGTTGATATTCGACACGGCTCCCCTTCCTACCTGAAGTGGATCGGCGTCGAACTGACAGAGGAAAATAAAAAGCAAATTTTTATCCCAAAAGGCTGTCTGCACGGCTTTTTGACCTTGACCGATGATGTAGAGGTGGAATACAAGGTGGATGAGTATTACGCGCCGGAAAATGACCGGAGCATCCGCTTTGACGATCCGGCGCTCGGCGTCCTTTGGGGGCTGCAACATCCGATACTATCTGCCAAAGATCAAAACGCTCCTTTGCTGGCCGAGAGTGATGTGCGTTTTATTTATCCACTGTAAAGCCCTTTTTCAAACAGAATGCATGCGATGGAGCAGCGTTTTCGCCGCTCCTTTTCTCCTATTTTTGGATGGGTTAAATTGTCATTTTTTGAATAAATGCTATTAAAAATGGGCAACAAAAGCCCGTAAAATGCTAGAATTGCGATTTGCTTTTGTTGTTTTTTCCCCGCGCACCACCCAGAAGGCGCGGGAAAAACCGGAATGGACCGCAAGGCGGCTGCCGCCCTGCGGGCACAGGTTCCTAATCGACATATTTTAAACAATAGGAAGGACTATTTTCTATGAAGATTTTGGTAACCGGTTCCAACGGCCAGTTAGGTTACGACGTGCTCAAAGAACTCCACCGGCGTAAAATCCCCTGCCGCGGGATTGATCGAGAGGAGTGCGATATCACGAATATGCCGCAGGTCATGCATTGGGTCGAAACCTACCAGCCAGACGCTGTGATCCACTGCGCGGCCTATACCAACGTCAACCGTGCTGAAACGGAGCAGACGCTTTGCATGGATATCAATTACCGAGGCAGCGCAAACATTGCCGCGGCGGCCAATAAAACGGGCGCAAAGCTTATTTATATCAGCACGGATTATGTGTTTGGCGCCTCCGGAGAGCAGCCGCTCGGCATCTATGAAGCCAAAAATCCACTGAACACGTATGGGGAAACAAAATTGAGCGGCGAAAACAGCACGCGAATCCTATGCCCACGCTCTTTTATCGTGCGCACCTCATGGGTATTCGGCATCAACGGCTCTAACTTTGTAAAAACGATGCTTCGGCTTGGCCGGGAAAAAGAAGAGATTTCCGTGGTAAGCGATCAGATAGGCTCCCCCACCTACACGGCAGACCTTGCCCCCCTGCTGTGCGATATGGCGATGACAGAGCGCTTCGGCACCTATCACGCCACCAACGAGGGCTATTGCAGCTGGTATGAATTTGCAAGAGAAATTATGCGTCTGGGGCACCTGCCTGCAAAAATCCACCCAGTTGCCACGGCGGATTATCCCAGCCCGGCTGCCCGTCCGCTAAATTCACGCCTTTCTAAAGAGAGCCTGGATGAAGCAGGTTTTCCGAGACTGCCACATTGGAAGGATGCTTTGCAGCGGTATCTATCCGAACTGGCAATTGCAGAAGAGGAAGGGGTTCTCAAGGCCTTTTAAGCGATCCACCTAGATGCTCTATACCATCGAAAAGATAGCAGCTTTATGCAGGATAAAAATAAAAAGGCGCTGTTGCACAATGCTTTGCAACAGCGCCTTTTTATTTTTAAATCATTTTAGTCAATGACAGAATTCTGCTCTTCCTCTGCCCTGTCATCTTTCATCCCGATGCGCATTCGGTAGCAGAAATCCATGCGGAAAATTTCATCCTCAAAAATCTCATGCACTTTTTTCTCAAAACGGGACACGCAAAGCTTGACGATCTCCGGCTCCATGCGCAGCATGGTTTGCAGGCTCCCCTGGCTGAGCGCAAGGTTGATGAAACGGCGTGCGTCACACTCCTCCGTATTCGAAAAAACAATCTCACGGGTGTAGCCAAAAAATCCGCTTTCTTGAATACGGGATAAATGCTCGCTTTTCTCCCAACGTAAAAAGCTATCTGCATAATCCTTGGTAGCGCTCGCAAGCTCCTGAATCCTGCGTTGCAGGTCGTTATAAGCTTCCTCCGCCCTGCGGTCGCACACAGGCGGCCAGTCGCAGTCGTAGGTGGCAAAAATACCGCCGGGCTTTAAAATGCGATTTACCTCCTGCAACGTTTCCTCCGGCTCCATCCAGTGAAAAGACTGGGAGCAGGTCACCAAATCAGCGCATTCCGGCGCAAGCCCCGTTTCATGGGCAAAGGCATTGACAAAGCGGATATTTTGCTTCGGCACACGATGCTCCTGCGCATAAGCAATCATATCCGGGCTTGGTTCCACGCCGATTACCTCAGCCGCGGCGGTTCCCCACAGGCGGGTGGAAAGCCCCGTTCCACAGCCCAGGTCTACGACCGTTTGCGGAAAATACCCCAAATAGTTAATCAGGCAGTCCACGACAAAGCGTGGACCGCGCGGTCGCGCCATGTGGTAGACATCCGCATAGCCCATAAAGCGCTCTGCGTTTTTTGAAACATCCATCATTGTAAGACCCCTTTACATCCTCTTTTTCATTCCAAATAATATTGCAACAGCGCGAATCATACAAAAAACACATTTTCAGCATGCATTGTAACGGGATGCACGCTTGGCCTTCTATATGAATCCTTTGCTGTGTTGGGCAACTTTCCAGGCTGTTGGACACCGATTTTTTACAAATAATAGCTGTCATTCCGTGGTATCTTCCACAAACGGTCAAACAAGGCATATCAGATACACAATTTATGAATCATCTATGGGGATATTATAGTCTAAGAACCCCCTACACGCAAGAGCATCTACAAAATCTTTCTCGCCGGAAACGACGCTCTATAAAGCGAGGCTTCTTTATACGAATTTCACGGAGCGGAGGCCTTCTTAACTACTTCTTAATGCGAAATATGCTATCATAATGCAAAAGTAAGGAAAGTAGGGATCGCCGTGTAGTAAACTCCTCCAGCAAAACATTCCATTCAAAAACAAAACTGATTCAAACCACAAAGAGGTTATCCAGTATGAAAATGAAGGAATACGGTTCTGAAAATCATCCCACTATTTTGCTCCTATGTAAAAAGGAGCCTAAAAATGAAGGATGGAATTCTCTGATTCACGCACTTGAGGAACAATATCATATTCTTCTTCCCTCTCTAAACGATACATACCAGATGCAAACCCAATATGCCAAAGCACTGCATGATATCACACAATACGTTAGCACCCATTACGCAGGGCGAATTTATGCCGTTTATGGGTTATCCGACAGTTGCGGACTTCTGCTGGCAATGCTCCGGCAAGGTAAAATACACTCTAGCAAAACGATCATAGAATCGGATGGATGTCCACCCGGATACTTTGCCTTTTCCCTTCTTCCCCCTAAGTCTTATTCAGAAAGGAGCTTTGACTTGCGATGAAAAAAACGGTTTTTGCCGGCTCGGCCACCGCTCTTGTCACTCCCATGAAAGAAGATCTGTCTATTGATTTTGACCTGTTCGGCACGCTGATTCAGGAGCAAATACGCCACGGCACGGATGCGCTTGTCGTTGCCGGAACCACTGGTGAAAGTGCAACTCTTACGGATGAAGAGCATATTGAGCTGATCCGATTTGCCGTCAAGGCTGCCAAGGGCCGCGTTCCGGTCATCGCGGGTGCGGGCAGCAATAGCACAGCCCACGCCCTCCTGCTCACCAAAGCGGCGGAAAAAGCGGGAGCGGATGCGTTGTTGCATGTTACTCCATATTACAATAAAACTTCTCAACGCGGGCTGATCGCACATTTTTCTGCCTGCGCTGCTGCAACAACGCTCCCGATCATCCTATATAACGTCCCTTCACGAACAGGTGTCAATATTCTACCTGAAACCTATGAAAAGCTAGCGCAGCTCGACAACATCGTTGCCACGAAAGAAGCTAGCGGAAATTTTTCACAAATGGCCAAAATTGCCTCCGTCTGTGGCGACAGTCTCGCAATCTATTCCGGCAACGACGATCAGATTACATCGGCGCTCGCATTGGGCGCAAAGGGCGTTATTTCAGTGCTTGCAATCCTTTTGCCGGGAGGGGTTAAAAGCCTCGCCCAAGCCTCCTTCGCGGGCAACGCCGCGCTGAGCGATTCCATGCAGCTAAAGTATTTGGAGCTAATCGAGCGCCTCTTCAGCGATGTAAACCCTATCCCCGTGAAACAGGCACTCTGCTATATGGGAATCCCGGTTGGTAGATGTCGCCTGCCTCTCTGCGAAATGGACGATATCGCCGCGGAGCGGCTGCTCGCTACCCTGCAAAAATATGAGCTATGCAATTCAGATGAAACGCACCGGGCAGGGAGCGTGACTGTACATCATCTCCCAGTTGGCCTTCTCTGGAACATGAGCGCCCTTTAACCCCTCTGTACGCCCTGTGTTTCACCGCCATGCGGTAGCTGAAACTTCTTCTGCGGAACGCCCTGTTCCCTTTTTTAATCAGGCTGCAAGGCTTCTTTTCGCTCAGCCTCAATTTGGTGCGCCAAAGCTTGCGTCGGCTCCAAGTAAGTCTCCGATCCAGAATTATCAATCACGATAAGCTCTGGTATGCTCTCCGGAGGGTTAAAATTCCGGCTGCCGACATAGTCCTCCCAATGTGCCAGTTTCCAAGTATCCCGCTCGGAGGCGCGCATCTGCATCCGTTTTCGGCAAACCTCCAGATCCGTATGCACCCAAACCACCTGAAGCCGGGCGCCCATCTCCGCCAGCCTTCGACGCATCTCCTCCAGCCTTCGACGCATCTCCTCCAGCCATACAGGATTGCGCACCTCACGGGTAAAGGGCGCATTAACGAGCACGCAGTGGTTGAATTCCAGCGCCTCAAAGGCGATCTGGAGGATTGCGTCATATTCATAATTGCGTATATTCTGCTCAAAAAAGGCAGAGCTGCGATCAAACGGCTCGCCAGCGGCCTGAAAAATCCGGCGGGATAAAACAATGACGCTATCCTTATCAAGGTAAACACAGTTTTGCAGCATACTGGCTAACTGCTTGGCAATAAAGGTTTTTCCGCTGGCGGGTGGCGAGGTCACTAAAAGAAATGTTTTCATTGTACACGCCCTTTCGTATCCAACGCGGTATGAACTTAGTATACGACGCCAGGCGCAAATCAAACCAACGCTATGGAAAAAAGTACCCGCCGGCTCAAGCATGCCGGCGGGTGCCATTTTATTTTTTATTACGAAGCAAAGCCAATCGGTCCCATAGGATCAAAGAGATGTAACCAGCTTGCCGCACACACTTGGCCGGCGGCTATTTTTTATTACGAAGCGCAGCGAGTAACAAAACAGGGCCTGCCTTCATT
>OGDN01001966.1_pt1 | contig 29364 bp, 23 predicted proteins | sample 1570271 | NCBI WGS metagenome assembly OGDN01 (sample SAMEA4384481, study PRJEB24528) | human gut metagenome | reverse complement strand
AACAATGGGCTTATAGCCCTAGTACAAACCACCCGTTTAACGGGTGGTCATGACTTTGTATTATGCTTCCTCAGAGATATTATTCTCTGCAGCTTTTTGTGCCTGTGCAGCACGATGCTTTTCAAGAATACGGTTGATTCTGTCAGTCGGATTTAACAGACCATGAATTGATACATTGTGATTTAAGTTATCAATCAAAAGTGCAATATACTTGCTCAGATCAACATTTACATAGTACGGACGAGATAGCAGCTCTGGTCTCTGGTAAACAAGGTTAGTGGTCAGGATATGATCAATGATACCCTGCTCATAAGCAGCATCAAATTTTGCCAGGCCATTTGTAAACAGACCAAAAGTAGCAGCAGCGTAAACCTTGCGTGCCTTACGGCGTTTTAATTCGCGTGCAACATCAAGAATGCTGTCACCAGAAGAAATCATGTCGTCGATAATGATGACATCCTTTCCTTCTACGTTGGTACCTAAAAACTCGTGAGCAACGATAGGGTTCTTTCCGTCTACAATGCGGGTGTAATCGCGGCGCTTGTAGAACATACCCATATCAACACCAAGATAGTTAGTCAGCTGGATTGCACGGCCCATGCCGCCCTCATCTGGGCTGATGACCATAAGATGCTCATTGTCAACCTGCAGATCTGGCTCTGCACGAAGCAGTGCTTTGATAAATTGGTATACACACGGAACGCTCTCAAATCCATCACGTGGAATTGCGTTCTGAACACGTGCATCATGAGCATCAAAAGTAATGATGTTGGATACACCCATTTTTGTAAGTTCCTGAAGAGCCATAGCGCAGTCAAGAGACTCGCGGGAAGTACGCTTGTGCTGGCGGCTTTCATACAGGAATGGCATGATTACATTGATACGGCGTGCCTTGCCTTCAACAGCAGCAATGATACGCTTTAAATCCTGGTAATGATCGTCTGGAGACATGTGATTCACATATCCGCACAGAGAATACGTTTGGCTATAGTTACAAACATCCACCATAAGATACAGATCGCAGCCGCGGACTGATTCCTCGATAACGCCCTTTGCTTCACCGGAACCGAAGCGAGGATTCTTTGCTTTGACAATATAGCTGTCCTTGCTGTATTCAGAGAAGTGAAGCGCAGTAGACTGTGCATGACTTCTCTCAGCGCGCCACTCAGTCAGGTATTGATTAACCTTCTGTCCAAGGCTTGCGCAGCTTTCAAGTGGGATAAGACCCAGTGTGCCCACTGGTATCGTGTTCAGATTCTTTTCGTTTGGCATGATGACCTCCATGATTATAATATGCAGCTTACCTGCGTCCAAAAGTACGAACCTTAACTAATCATAACATGAAGATGTCGAAGATTCAAGCCTTACGTCGAAATGGATAAAAAAGAAATTTACGTAAAAAGAAAGAAAAATTTGTGCAACATGACCCCAGAGAATCAAAGTCATAAGCGAATTAGCAGTGGTCATGTTATTTTTTAGAAAAAAATATGTCTACGAATTTCTTAAATCTTCTCCAAAAACAGGGATAGGCGTATATTGCCCCATAAGTCGTGAGGAGATTCGCTCTGTGTAGGTACTTTGAAGCTCTTCTGGGCTTAGATTTGTTGAGATAATAGTTGTTTTCCTTGACAGATCACGCGAATTGATCACATGAAACAGCTGACTGATTACAAAAGGAGTCAGATTTTCAGTTCCAAGATCATCAATAATCAACAGGCTGCATGTGAGTGCATATGAATCATTTTCTGATGAATCATCGTTGTTAGAATGAAAACGCTGCATAGCTGATTCAAAAAATTCAGGAGCAGTCATATATAAGACAGAAAAGCCTTTGTCAAGAACAACCTTTGCAATACAGTTACAAAGAAATGTCTTGCCAACGCCTGGATTTCCAAAGATTAAAAGACTAGGGTTTCCATCCTTGAACTGATAAGCATATTTTTCATAAATAAGTTTGAGACGCTGCATATGGGCGCGATTACTCATTCCGCCAAGAAGTGGATTTGGTGCATCTGAATAGCGGTTTATATCAAATGTGTTAAAATTCTCACGTTCCAAACGGTCTCTAATGCCAGATTGTTCATAGAGTAAGCTTATGCCAGCCTGCTCAAAGCAGTGACATTTACGGTTTCCGTCAAGATATCCAGTATCTTTACAGTCCGGGCAGCTATACTTTGGCTGAAGATCATCAAGTGTATAGTGAAGAGAAGAAAGAAGCGCACCGCGCTCGCGTCTAAGTGCATCAATCTGCATCTGTGCATTTAGAGCCTGCACTTTATTGCCAGTGATTTTAGCCTTTGCAAGAGCAGCGCTAGATGTCGGAAGAAGCTTTGAAATCTCAAGAAGTCTTGGGCACTGCGCATAGATATGGCGCAGACGTTCTTCCATTTCATGCTGGTGTTGGAAACGGATGCGGCTGTAGCGGCGCATCAGTTCATTATATTGTGAATTGGTCAGAGCCATAAAAAGTCAATCCTTTCTGTGATAATCATTCATTTGAATCTTGACTATACTGCTTTAAAATCTTTTCCATGTAATTATTATTTTTGCGCTCAGTAAAATTACGAAACTGTTGTGTACCCTTTGCGACAGAAGAAGCACGGTTTGAACTGGTGCGCTTTGCAGCATCACTTTTTACCTTTTGATCGCGCTGATTTTCAGCAGCCTGTGCATCAGCAAGTGAATGCACATTTTTTTCCTTCCAGCGCTTTAAGATGCTTTCTGTAAAATTAACATTTGGGCGCTGACATTTTTTCATCGTGATATTGCAGGCATAAACATAGACATCTGTAGGAAAACTGTAATCCTTGATCCATTTATTGATATATTCAAGCTGAGCCGGAGCAGGAGTCTGATTGTATAAGCCATATGCCTTCATGATAGCATAGACAGTATCATTATGAAGCAGGTTGTACTGACGAATAGCATCAAGTGTATGAAGACCCTTTTGATGCCAGGACTGGGCAACAGAATCAATAAATTTCATATTAAGCTTGCCCTTGCAGTGATTAGCGCAGTAATCAACAAGATAATCAATGACATCTGGTGAGCGGTTAAACTGAAGATACCAATAGCCAAATGATTCTGTGTCTGCATAATTAAGCGGATGCGAAAAATACTGCTGCCATGCCGACATATACATGTTAAACTCTGGATCGTTCTCAAGAAGAATCAGCTCCTCTTGGGAAAGATGAAGTGACTGTATAGAAGGGGTCGCATTTGCAGCAGAATGTGTAGTAGTTTGTGTGGAAGCCATTGAGCCAGAAGCATTTGCAATGGTTGTATTTGCAGGAGAAACTAAAGCAGGAGTGGGCGTAGGAATTACAGATTGTACGCTTGGAGCAGGTGCAGCTGTCTGTGTAGGTGCAGTCTGTGCAGAAGCCTCTGTCTCTGCCTGAATAGATGGATCTGTAAATGCAACTCCTGACAATTCGTGACCCGATGTAAAGCTAAGGCGCATCAAACCAACAGATTCCCAATAGCTAAGAGAACGAAGTACCTCGCGCTCTGAAATATCAAGCCTGTCACTAATTGAAGCACTGCTTAAACCAGTGGCTGATGTCGAGACAGCGCGAAGCAAATATAGGTAAACCTTTACATCCGTACCGGAGGCGGCAGGAAGAAAACGGTCTATAAAATAGCCGGGAACAACAAGGGTATCTATGCTGAGCCGGTTCTCCAGTAAAAGAAAGGACATAAAAAACCTCCAAAATCCAAGTATCATCTTTGTAAAGTATAGCACAAGTTATTTCTTTTGAAAAGCGATAAAAAATCCCCAATTATTTCCCTTAGGATCAGGGCAAGCAATTGGGGATTTTGCGAATACCTTATTTAGAAATTAAGTCTTCTCCGATTTTTACAACATCACCGGCGCCCATAGTGATCACCAGATCACCAGAGGCTGCATGCTGCAAAATAAATTTTTCAATTTCTTCAAAGGTTTCAAAATAATGAGCACTTGTACCAGCCTGCTCTAACAAAACGCGGATATTGTCGGAGCTTATGCCAAGATCATCAGTTTCTCTTGCCGGATAAATTTTTGCAAGAACGACCTCATCTGCTAAGGACAGAGCTTTTGCAAAATCAGTAAGCAAAGCTTTTGTTCTTGTATAGGTGTGCGGCTGGAAGATGCACCAGATCTTTTTGTGAGGATACTTCTTTGCAGCAGTAAGTGTCGCTGTGATTTCCTGCGGATGATGTGCGTAATCGTCAATAATAGTAATTCCATTTACGACACCCTTCTTTTCAAAGCGTCGCTGTGTGCCATGGAAATTCAAAAGACCGGAAACAATGGCATCCATTGAAAGATTCAGCTTTTTGCAAAGGGCAACGGCAGCAAGTGCATTGTAAACATTATGCTCTCCAGGAACACTTAACTGAATGTGACCAAGTGTAGTGTTGCTTGCATCTGTGACGTCAAAGGAAGCCTGAGCAAATTCATTATATGAGATATTAGAAGCACGATAATCGCAGGATTCTCCGTGTCCAACAGTGATAATCTCGCAGTCAAGTCCATTGATCAACTCAGAAAGATTATGAATATCACCGTTAATTACAAGTATTCCATCCTTTGGAAGCTTTTCCATAAATAAGCGGAAAGAATGACGGATATCGTCAATGTCCTTAAAGAAGTCAAGATGGTCTGCTTCAATATTAAGGATAACTTCCATAGTAGGATAGAAGGATAAAAAGCTGTTTGTGTATTCGCAGGCCTCAGTGACAAAAAGATTTGAGCCACCTACGCGAATATTTCCTCCGATTGTTGGAAGAATGCCTCCGACAGAGATTGTCGGATCAGTATCAGCAGCCAAAAGAATTTCAGTAACCATAGAGGTCGTAGTTGTCTTTCCATGAGTTCCAGCAATGTTAATTGCCGTTTTATAGTTTCTCATCAGCTGTCCAAGAAGCTCAGCTCTTGTTAACAGCGGGATATTGCGCTTTGTTGCATCAACAATCTCTGGATGTTCAGGATGGATCGCTGCTGTGTAGACAACGACATCTGTTCCCTGCGGAATGTGAGAGATGGACTGATCATAAAAGATAACAGCGCCAAGTGAGGACAGATGGTCAGTCAGAGGTGATTCCTTAGAATCAGAGCCGCTGACGGTAAAGCCCTCCTTCATTAAAACCTCAGCAAGTCCGCTCATGCTGATGCCTCCAATTCCAATAAAATAGACATGGCATGGATTTTCAAAATTAATATGGTACATGGTACTTCCTCCGAATAATCAAGTTAAATAAGCAAAGTCAATACTGAAAAACAGTTGTTTCTTAACACAAATACTGCTTGATTTAAGTATACTCGATTTTGGAGGAATGTAAAGCGTAAATGTTATTATGCTGTGCGAATGAACGCCTATTCACAAAATTGCAATATTTACAGTATGCCCGAAGGTGAATGGATTTCACGAGCCGGATTAGTTGCATTACAGTTCACGGAACGCCTATTCGCAAAACCGCACGTTCCGTGCGTCGCTGCTAATCGCAAACAAAGTTTGCTTGCAGCTTTGTTTTGCTCATAAACAGGCGTTCACCCCGTCCTGCTGATCTGTCAAATTTCCATGCAAGCATGAAATTTGTCCAGATCTAGCATGACGCGTGAACTGTAACAAATAAATAAAAATGCATAATTTTTTTTCTGTAAATTGTTCACTTTTTGAAAGAGATGTGCTATAATAACGACAAGTACTAAAAGATTACAGTTCCCCAAACGCCTATTCACAAGACTGCACTTATGTGCATTCACTGTTAGACAGTTCTATTTCACTTGATGACAGGCGCTTGGTGAACTGATAACACAACAATTAAAGAACAAAGGGGTGATTTTGTGGTTAGAAAGGAAATGATCGCCATGTTATTGGCGGGCGGACAGGGAAGCCGTCTTGGAGTTTTGACTTCAGAAGTAGCGAAGCCAGCTGTATCCTTCGGCGGGAAATACAGCATTATTGACTTCCCATTAAGTAACTGCATTAATTCAGGGGTGGATACAGTAGGTGTGTTAACACAGTATCAGCCACTTCGTTTGAATACCCATATCGGCATAGGTATTCCGTGGGATCTTGACCGTAATTATGGCGGAGTGACAGTACTATCTCCATATGAAGCAAACGAGAACAGTGATTGGTATACTGGTACTGCAAATGCAATTTACCAGAACATTCGCTATATCGACAGCTTTAATCCAGAGTATGTATTGATTTTAGGCGGTGATCATATTTATAAAATGGATTATCAAGTGATGCTTGATTATCATAAGGCAAACAATGCAGACGTTACGATGGCTGCTATGCCTGTTCCGATTGAGGAGGCAAGCCGTTTTGGCGTGCTGATCACAGATGATACAGGCCGTATCACTGATTTCGAAGAGAAGCCTGCACATCCAAGAAGCAATTTAGCTTCCATGGGTATTTACATATTTACATGGTCTGTGCTTCGTGAGGCATTGATCACAAATAAAGATATTCCAAACTGCGACTTTGGTATGCATGTCATTCCATATTGCCATAAGCGTGGTGACAGAGTATTCTGCTATGAATTTAATGGATATTGGAAGGATGTTGGAACACTTCATTCCTACTGGGAAGCAAATATGGAGCTGATTGATATCGTTCCTGTATTTAATCTGTATGAAGAGTTCTGGAAGATATATACTAAATCTGATAACCAGCCGCCGCAGTATATTGCAGATACGGCACAGATTGAGCGCTGTATCATAGGTGATGGCTCTGAAATCTATGGAAGAGTACGAAACTGCGTTATTGGACCAGAAGTTATTGTTGAAGAAGGTGCAGAAGTTTATGATTCCATTTTGATGCAGGGTGCTGTAATCAAGAAGGGAACAAAGATTTACAAGTCAATCATCGCACAGGATGCAGTTGTTGGAGAAAATTGTACGATTGGTGTCGGTGAGTATGCAGACAGCCAGTATAATAAGAAGGTTTACTGCTGTGATCTTGTAACCGTTGCAGAAGGCTCCGAAATTCCGGATGGCGTTACAATTGGAAAGAACGTAGCAATTGCCGGAAAGACCGCTATCGAAGATTATCCGGATGGAAATCTTGTAAGCGGCGGATACATCATCAAGGGAGGCGAGGAAGAATGAAAGCGATTGGTATAATTTTAGCCGGTGGAAACAACAAGAGAATGAAGGAGCTGTCATATAACCGTGCGATCGCTGCTATGCCAATGGTAGGAACCTATCGCAGCATTGATTTCGCGCTGAGCAACATGTCAAACTCCCGTATTCAGAAAGTAGCAGTTTTAACACAGTATAACACCGTATCCTTGAATGAGCATTTAAACTCTTCAAAGTGGTGGGATTTTGGAAGAAAGCAGGGCGGTTTATATGTATTCACCCCTACTATAACCGCTGAAAATAGTAACTGGTATCGGGGTACAGCCGATGCCCTGTATCAGAACCTGCATTTCCTCAAAGGAAGCCATGAACCATACGTGGTTCTGGCTTCTGGCGATGGAATTTATAAGCTGGATTATAATAAGATTCTGGAGTACCACATTCAAAAGCGTGCTGATATCACTGTTGTCTGCAAGGAAATGCCAGAGGGAGAGGATTTAAGCCGCTTTGGACAAGTGAAGGCAGATGATGACGGAAGAATCCGAGGCTACGAGGAAAAGCCAATGATTGAGACTTCCAGAAATGTTTCATGTGGTATCTATGTAATCAGAAGACGTCTTTTGATTGAGTTAATTGAGCGTGCAGCAGAGGAAGATAGATATGATCTGGTCAAGGATATTCTGATCCGTTATAAGGATATCAAGAGAATTTATGCATACCAGCTTGAAACATATTGGAACAACATCTCCTCAGTTGAGGCTTACTACAGAACAAATATGGATTTCTTAAAGAGAGATGTCCGCAGTTATTTCTTCAAGGAAGGCAACAGTGTATTCACAAAGGTAGATGATCTGCCGCCGGCAAAATATAATCCGGGTGCTAATATTTCAAACAGCCTGATCGCATGTGGAAGTATTGTAAACGGTACAGTTGAAAACTCTGTTGTATTCAAGAAGGCATATATTGGAAACAATTGTGTTATCAAAAATTCTATTATCATGAACGATGTTTATATCGGAGACAATGCAGTCATTGAAAACTGCATCGTAGAGAGCAGAGGAACCATCGAAGCAAATGCATGCTATAAGTCAGAGCCAGGTGATATTCGCATCGTTGTAGAGAAGAAAGACCGCTTCATCATTTGATAATACCAGGGGATCAAAGTCACAAGCGAATCATGCTTGCGTGAGAAAGCTTGTGACCTTGATTCCCGCCAAAAACATGAGGATTATATATTTATAAAAGAAGAATAAAAATTAGCTGCACAAAGGCGTGCAGAGGACGGAAAGGCAATACTGGGATGGAAATTACAGATGTGAGAGTGCGCAAAGTTGCACTGGATGGTAAGATGAGAGCAATCGTCTCTATTACGCTGGACAATGAATTTGTGGTTCACGATATCAAGGTGATCGAAGGAGAAAAGGGAGTATTTGTTGCGATGCCAAGCCGTAAATCGGCGACAGGAGAATACCGAGATATCGCACATCCCATTAACTCAGAGACAAGAGATTATGTGCAGAAGATTATTCTCGAGAAATACGAGGAGGCTTTGCAGGAAGCATAAACTCTGAATAACAATTCGAAAAAGATATGTGAATACTTATAAAAGAAAGACTGCCTTCGGGCAGTCTTTCTTTCTCTTGCAATTGTCGTCTTCATTCGGTATAATGTGGCTGAGAGAAAATGTAACGTAATTATTTTTGGAAAGGCGAGGTTTTAAAGTATGAAAAGGAGAAAGACAGCAGCGGGACTATTGGCGGCATCACTGCTAGTAGGAGCAGCGCCGGTGGTGACAAATGCGGCGCCAGTGAGAATTGTATCAACAAGCATAACAGAACAGTCTTCGTCAGGCTATCGTGTAAATGTAACATTTTCGGCAGATGCAGGTGTGAGCCGTGTTATGATGCCGACATGGACAGAGGCAAACGGACAGGATGACATTGTGTGGCATCAGGCAAGTGTTAGTGGTAATACTGCATCATTCTATGTTCCAGTCAGTGCCCATAAAGGAGAAAGCGGTGCATATATTACGCATATTTATGTATACGACAGACAGGGACAGTTTGCGCTAAAGGGCGAAAATGTAACAGTTCCAGCATCGACATCTGCGTCATCAAGCCTTTCAATCGGTGACGTTTCTATTACGGAACTTAGTGCATCGGGCTACCGAGTTACGGCAAAAATAAATGCACCGTCAGGAGTAAGCAAAGTATTGATGCCAACATGGACAAACGCAAATGGACAGGATGATCTAGTGTGGCATCAGGCAAGCGTAAGCGGTGATACAGCTACATTTTACGTGCCATCAAGTGCCCATAAGGGAGAGAGCGGAGCATACACGACTCATATTTACCTATATGATAATGCAGGAAAATTAGCACCATTAAAGGGAGTCAATGTAACTGTTCCATCAGGTGCAAATCCTGGAGGCAGCTCAGGAAATAATAATGGCAGCGGTACAGGTGTGCTGTCGATGGCGATTCCATATGTAACAGAATTATCATCAAATGGTTTCCGTGTGACAATTCAATTTAATGCACCTGCAGGCTATAAAAAGGTTTCAACTGCAGTGTGGACAGCAGCAAATGGACAGGATGATCTGGTATGGCATAACATGACCGTATCTGGAAACACAGCGACATGCTATGTTCCAGTAAGTGAGCATAAAAACGAGCACGGTTCATACATTGTGAATGCGTATGTATTTGAGACTGATACAAAATATGTACTTCAGGGAATGACCGTTCCAGTGCCGTAAACAAAGAAAATGGAGGAACAAATGGCAAAGAAAAGACGCAGCTGGGAAGACTATCAGAGAAAGAAAATAAAAAGAGGCCAATCAGGTGCGCCTATTGTAATACTTTTGGTGCTGCTTGTAATTGCATGTGCAGGTCTTGGTGCAGTGGCATTGGTATGCCTGCGCCCAGTGACGCTTCCGCATGTGCAGTCAGATCAGGCAGCATCAACAAAAGCACCTGTGGAATACGAAACATGGAAGGCAACAGAGGCGGCTGCGGATGGTGCTCTTGTACAAAGCAGTGATCCAGTCGTACAGGCTGCTAATTTAAAAGCAATGCAGTACGATTATGACGGTGCAATTGCACAGATTCAGTCAATACCTGGCTATGCAGATAATGAAACATATGTCAGCTGCATTCAAAGCTATGAGAGTTTGAAATCACAGGCTGTACAGTGGACAGACTATGATAAGATTACACATATCTTTTTCCATAGTCTTATTGTTGACAGCGAGCTTGCATTTGCAAGCTATAAGAGCAGTGATTATGATCAGGTAATGACAACTATCGAAGAATTTAAGGATATAATGCAGTCTATGTATGACAAGGGTTATGTTTTGATAAGCCTTCATAAGATTGCAAAGATGGAAACGCAGCCAGACGGCACCGTGCAGATGGTGCAGCAGCCAATTTATCTTCCGAGAGGAAAAAAGCCATTTGTACTTTCCGAAGACGATGTATGCTATTATGAGTATATGACAGGAACTGGATTTGCGACAAAGCTCTGTCTTGATGAAAACGGTAAGGTTGTAAATGAGTATGTTGAGCGTGATGGAAGTGTATCATATGGTTCTTATGACGTTTTGACTGTTTTAGAGGATTTTATTGAAACACATCCTGATTTTTCTTATCAGGGTTCAAAGGGTATTCTGGCATTTACAGGATATGATGGTATTTTAGGCTATCGCACAAGTGATTTCTGGTACAATGAAAATTGTGACTATTACGTTTCTACACCTGCAAACGATAAAGAAAAGCGCGAAGATCATACGTCACCAAATAAAAATATTGAGCAGGACAAGCAGACAGCACGAGAAGTTGCACAGGCAATTCGCGATCTGGGCTGGGAGCTTGCCAGCCACAGCTGGGGTCATCTGAATATGACAAGTACAAGCTATGAACATCTTGTATGGGACACAGATATGTGGGAGCGCGAAGTAGAATCTATAATCGGAGATACAGATATTATTTTATATCCGTTAGGAGCAGATGTAGGAGACTGGAGACCATCACAGTATACATTTGAAAATGAAAAATTCAAAAAGCTCTGGGATGTAGGCTTTAGATATTTCTGCAACGTAGACAGTACTCAGTACTGGCTGCAGTATGGCTCAAATTACATGCGTCAGGGCCGTCGCAACATGGATGGTCAGATGATGTTTAAGCAGATGGTTTATCCAGAGAAGGTACTCACAAGTGATCTGTTTGACGTATATGATGTCTTTGACAGACGCAGACCGCTTCCTGTAAATGGAATAACAGTGCCAGAAGATTTTGATCTGCAGGCACTTGCCGATTCGCTTGGAATGAGTGACCGTATAATAAATTGAACTAACATGAGCGCCATCGGGGACAGGGACGCCGCGGCAATTGCTTTTTAATGCCACCGTCCCTGTCCCCAGTGGCAGAAGGAGGAAAAAACATGTATATCATAGCAGGTCTGGGCAACCCAACCGCACAGTATAGAGGAACAAGACATAACGTTGGCTTTGAGGTTATTGATTACCTTGCTGACAAATACAATATTGATGTAACAACAAAAAAATTTAAGGGCTTAATTGGAACAGGCGCGATTGAGGGACAAAAGGTTGTTCTAGTAAAGCCTCAGACCTTCATGAATTTAAGCGGAGAGTGTATTCAGGAGGTCATGAATTACTACAAAACAGATATCTCTGATTTAATTGTAGTATATGATGATATTAACCTAGAGCCAGGACAGCTTCGCGTGCGTGGTAAAGGAAGTGCAGGCGGTCATAATGGTATGAAAAATATCATTCTGCATTGCAATTCACAGGATTTTCCAAGAGTGCGTGTCGGAATCGGAGCAAAGCCGCCAAAGATGGATTTAGCAGACTTTGTACTCAGCCATTTCCAGGGCGAAGAAAAAAAGGCAATGGAAGACGGCTACAAAGAAGCAGCAGATGCAGTATGCTCCTTAATGAACAATGGACTAGAGGCAACCATGAATCATTATAACCAGAAGAAAACAAAATAATGATAAGGAGGGTCAATTGTGGGTATTTTTGCAAATCCGCTGACGGACCTGCTGGAATATGAAGACTTTTCAAGAGATTTTTTGAAGGGAACAGATCCAGTGGGCATGACAGGCTGTATTGACTCCGAGAAGGTGCATTTTATGAGCACCTTTCTTGGAGAGAAAAAAGTGCAGCTTGTTGTGACGTACAATGAACAGCGGGCAAGGGAAATTGAAGAAGATTATAAATTATTTTGCAGTCAGGTCTATGTGATTCCACCGCGTGACCTGATCTTTTTTAGCGCAGATCTGCAGGGAAATGCCATCATTGCAGAGCGCATGAAGGCATTTGCAGCACTTTATCAAAACGAGGCGAAGGTTATCATCACGACAATGGATGCGCTCATGAGCGCGGCAGTGCCGTTTGAACAGCTGATGAGTCATGTGATAAAGCTAAAAGAAGGTGATGAGCTTGATCTTGAAAAGCTAAAGCATGACCTGACTGTGATGGGATATGAGCGTGTAGGACGTGTGGAGGAGCCAGGACAGTTTACTGTTCATGGAGGTATTGCTGATGTATATCCATTGACAATGGAGGTTCCGGTTAGAATCGAGCTTTGGGGAGATGAAATAGATACGATTCGCTGCTTTGAACCGCAGAGCCAGCGCTCAATGGATCAGATCGAGTGCGTATCTGTTTTTCCAGCGGCAGAGGTGATCGCAGATGATACGGCAAGACGGCGTGCTGCGGGAATGATTCAAAATGAGCTTGAGAGCCAGTTAGCTGTCTTTAAAAAAGCAAAGGAGCCAGACAAGGCGAAGCGTCTTCGCGAGGAGACAAACCGCATATTAGAGGCACTTGGTGAAGATGTTGTATTAGAGGCACCAGACAGCTATATAAGCTATTTTTATCCGCGCACTGTTCAACTTTCTGAATATTTTGATGAGAAGAACACGTTAGTTTTCCTTGATGAGCCGATGCGTCTTAAAGAGCGCGGTGATGGTGTGCAGGCTGAGTTTGAGGAAAGCATGAAAAATCGTCTGGAGCAGGGCTTTCTTTTGCCAGGTCAGACAGCACTTTTAACACCGGCAAAACATGTGCTTGCTGCTTTTGAGCGCGGTCAGGTTGCAGCACTGTCTTCACTTGACAGCCGCCTGGCTGACTTTACGGTGGTAAACAGCTACGCAGTAAATGTTCAGAACATGAACACATATCGTGAAGGTTTTGAACTTTTGATTAAGGATTTGACACACTGGAAGAAGGAAAAGTACCGAATTGTCCTTTTGTGTCCGTCAAGAACTCGTGCAAACCGCATTGTCAATCAGCTTATAGAGTATGATCTTTTGGCATATTACAGCGAGGACGAGGATAAAAAGATAAATCCAGGTGAGATCATGGTTACTTATGGAAACCTTCACCGTGGCTTTTTATATCCGATGCTAAAATTTGCTGTTATCACAGAGAGCGATATCTTTGGTGTTAAGAAAAAGAAAAAAGAAAAAAAGAGCCACTATCAGGGTCAGCGAATAAGTGATTTTGCGCAGCTAAAGCCTGGTGATTATGTGGTGCATGAAAATTATGGACTGGGAATTTATCGCGGAACAGAGCGACAGATTGTGGATAAGGTAACAAAAGATTATATTAAGATAGAATATGGTGATGGCGGAAAGCTGTATTTTCCTGTCACACAGCTTCATATGATACAAAAGTATGCTGATTCAGAGTCTAAGCAGCCAAAGCTTAACAAATTGAACGGCCAGGAGTGGACAAAAACAAAAAGCCGTGTTCAAAAAGCAGTCAACAACATTGCAAAGGAGCTTGTGGAGCTGTATGCAGTGCGCCAGAGTGGTCACGGTTATCAGTATGGAACAGACACTGTATGGCAGAAAGAATTTGAAGAGCTTGTACCATTTGATGAGACAGCAGATCAGCTTGCAGCAATTGATGCGACAAAAGCTGATATGGAAAGCACGAAAATCATGGACCGCTTAGTGTGCGGTGATGTAGGCTACGGAAAAACAGAGATTGCCATCAGAGCTGCCTTTAAGGCTGTGCAGGACAGTAAGCAGGTCGTATTTCTTGTGCCGACAACTATTCTTGCTCAACAGCATTACAATACATTTGTTGAGCGAATGAAGGACTATCCAATTCGAATTGAACTTTTATCACGCTTTCGCACGTCAGCACAAGTTAAGGCATCACTTGAGCGCTTAAAAAAGGGTCTTGCCGATATTGTAATAGGAACGCATCGTGTGCTGTCAAAGGATGTTGTATTTAAAGATCTAGGCCTTTTGATTATTGATGAGGAACAGCGCTTTGGTGTCACACACAAGGAAAAGATTAAGCAGCTTAAAAAAGACGTTGACGTGCTGACACTAACGGCAACACCGATTCCGAGAACACTTCATATGAGTATGATAGGCGTGCGCGATATGAGTGTGTTGGAGGAAGCACCGTATGAGAGAAGACCGATTCAGACATATGTAATGGAAATGAATTGGGAAATGGTTCGCGAAGCAATAAACAGAGAGCTTGCCAGAGACGGACAGGTTTATTATGTGTATAATCGTGTCAAGGATATTGATCAGATTACGGCACAGATAGCAAAGCTTGTGCCAGATGCAAATGTTGCCTTTGCGCATGGTCAAATGTCAGAGCGTCAGCTAGAGCAGATCATGATGGACTTTGTTAACGGTGATATAGACGTGCTTGTTTCCACAACTATTATAGAGACAGGCTTAAACATTCCAAACGTAAATACTATTATCATCCACGATTCTGACCGCTACGGACTTGCACAGCTGTATCAGCTAAGAGGACGTGTAGGCCGTTCAAACCGCACTGCCTATGCTTTTATCATGTATCAGCGAAACAAGATTTTAAAAGAAGAGGCTGAAAAGCGTCTTCAGGCAATTCGTGAGTATACTGATCTTGGTTCAGGTATTAAGATAGCCATGCGTGATCTGGAAATTCGAGGCGCTGGAAATCTGCTTGGCAGTGAGCAGCACGGTCATATGGAAGCAGTAGGCTATGATTTGTACTGCAAGATGTTAAATATGGCTGTCAAAAAAGAAAAGGGTGAGCTTGAGATGGAGGAAACCTTTGAAACAACGGTGGACATTCCAATCAGCGCTTACATTCCAGACAGCTATATACGAAACGAAGAAGACAGGATGGAAATCTACAAGCGTATTGCAGCAGTCGAGACAGAGGAAGAGTCAATGGATATGATCGACGAGCTTATCGACCGTTTTGGAAGTGTTCCAAAGCCAGTCACCAACTTGCTTGAGGTGTCAATCCTTCGTGCGGATGCGCATTCTCTTTATATTAAAGAAATCAAGTCCTCGTCAACAGAGATTCGCCTGTTCATGCATCCAAGAGCAAAATTTGACACGATGCGTGTGCCGGATCTGATACAGTCTTACCGAGGTGCACTTCGTCTGCTTGACAAAGACAATCCTTATTTCTTATTGAGGGCAGGAGATGGCGCAGTCAAAGAAAAAATGCTGACATTGAAAACATTGAAAAAACTGTTAAGCGATATAAAAACGTTGATTGTTTAATAAAATCATGCTAAAATGAAAAGCAAAGTTCACGAGGCGCCCGATAAAGAAGATGCACTTCGGAGCGTTGATAGAGAATATAGAAATAGAGTGAGGTAAATTTATGAACCGAATTATGAAGTATGCAGCAGCAGCCCTCGCAGCAGCTACTGCCGTTAGTACATTAGGCGGATGTGAACAGTTAGAGAAAAAGGCACCAGAGGATACAGTTGCTGTTTCATTTGGCGATACAAATATCATGCTGGATGAGATTACTTATATGATACGTTCTATGGAGTATACCTATGAATCCTATTTTGGATCAAACATCTGCGGCAACGATATGGGCGATGGTTCAGGCATGACAGTCGGTGATTACATCAAGCAGATGTCTCTGTCACAGCTTCGCCAGACACTTGTATTAAATGAGTATGCAAAGAAAAATGGCATTGAGTTAAGTGATGATCAAAAAGCAAAGGTAGATGAGGCAATTGAGAAGCTTCAGACAGAATCAGAGGATTATCTGGAAGCAGTCGGCGCAACAGATGAGCTGATTGAAAAGACATATACAGAGAATGCAATTGCAAATCTTGTTTATATGGATCTTGTTGCTGATGTTGATACAACAGTTGGTGATGATGAGTTCCTTCGCAAAAAGATCGCATATGTAAAGCTGACGCCAAGTGAACTGACAGAGACGACAGCAGCCGATGGGGCAACTACAGAAGTGTCAAGTGATGAAGACAGCAGCGAAGAGGCATCTTCTATAGAGAATACAGAAGCAGAATCAGAAAGTGCATCCAAGGATGTAACGACTTCCACAGAAGAAGCAAGCAGTGAAAAAGCATCAACTGAGGCAGAAACACTTTCAGAAGAAGAGCAGGAACGTCAGGATGCGATGAACGATGCAGCAGACAAGATCCTTAAGGAATTTGAGGAAGGAAATGATGCAGCAGACTTTATCAGTGATTATCAAAATGACAGTCACTTTACTGCAACAAATTCTGAGATTTCCATTAGTGAGGATGGAACTGCTGTATATAATGCATCTGCATGGGCACTGGCAACAGACGAATGCACTGTATATAGAAGCGATGACGGCAGCATCTACATCATCCGCTGTCTTGATGATAACGATGAGGAAGCACGTCAGAGTGCCATAGATTCAGAGATCGAAAGCAGAAAGACAGCATTGTTCTCAGAGAAATATGCCGAGATTCAGGACGATTCTTCCAAGTTTAAGGTAGATGAGGATGTGATTGACACAATCCGCTTTACAACTCCGGTTTACGTAGCACCAAGCGAGGAAGAAACATCAGAAAGTGAAACTAGTGGCGAGGAAACCTCAGAAAGTGAAACTGGCGAGGAAGAATCAACAAAAGAAGAAAAATCAAGTGAGTCTGATGAGTCAGAGGAAGCGGTAAGTGAAGCTTCTTCAGAGGAAGAGAGTAAATAATTAAGAGCCACCTAATATCGGGAAAGGCACAGTAAAGTGTCATTTTCCTGATTGCAGGTGGCTTTTTTGGCGAAAAACGCGGTCTCTTTCTTAATCGTTATCCCGATTTCACTTGACATCTCGTAATAATTTTGTTATAATGCCCCTCGAAGTGTAATAATTTTGTAATATTTAGTAATAGTTCACTCGTGAATTGTTACTGTGAAACTAGCGAGGGAGTGCAAGCTTACTCGCTCGCAGATAAGAATGTAAAGAGGTTTTAAAAGAAAGGCTTGGTATATATGAAGATCAAAGGAAACAGATTTGTTACGTCAATCTTAGCAGCGTCTATGCTGTCTGGTACATTTTTTGTTCCGGCATCCGCAGGTGAGCTTGAGGGTGAGAGCGCAATCGCAGGCATGGCTGTTACATTGAATAACTACTACGCAGGAGAGGAAACTCCGGATGAGGCAATCTTAGATTATCTTGTTCCTAAGGCTCAGGCAACATCTGAGGCTGAGAGTGAGACAGAAACCGAAGAGCCAAAAACCGTTATGGCCGCTACTGTTGCTGTCACTTCAGATGCTTCTAATGTAGGACTGGTAAGCGCAGCAGGTTACTTAAACGTGCGTGAACAGCCATCCACAGGCAGTGTAACAGTCGGAAGACTTTTCAGTAACTGCCAGGTTAACATCAAAAGTTCCGTAAACAACAGCGAAGGCAGCTGGTATCGTATCACTTGCGGCGATGTAGAAGGTTATGTAAGCGCAGCCTACGTATTAGTTGGCACAGCAGCCAAGACTGCTGAGGACAATATCCAGAACCGCTATGCAGTTGTTACAGCAGATCAGTTAAATGTTCGCGACAGTGCATCTGACAGCGCAAATGTTGTTGGAACTGTATACAAGGATGAAGAGTACGCAATCATCGAGGATCAGGGTGATTTCGTAAAGATACATATTGCAAATGATGAGGTTGGATATGTTTCAAAGTCCGGCATCACCATTAAGACTCAGTTCGCTCAGGCTCAGAAGGTAGACAATGAATTTGTATCTCAGGAGCTGGAGAACTTCATGATCGATATCAACTACTCTAGAAACGTATACGAGCAGGCAATGGCAGAGGGAACAGGCGAAGGCTACTATCGTGCATATGCAGCTATCGTTTACGCAGCAGAGCTTCTTGGTTACTACAGCGAGTTTGCAGCAGATTCTGGATTAGAAGATCTGGCAGCAACTTCAAAGCAGGAGCAGGAAAGCGCACTTGCACTTGCAGATGCAGCATATAAGTTAGCATCAGATTCTGGTTACTTTACTCAGGTTGCAGAATCAGTAGCATCAAGCGAGGCAGCAGCAGAATCCTCCGCAGCAGCAGAGTCTGTACAGGAAACTCAGACACAGCCATCAACAGATGCATCTTCTGAGGGAAATACAACAAGTAATACAGCTGAGACAACAGCACCAAGCAGCTCAGCATCTGATGAAACCATAAGTGTAGAAGTTCCGACTGCAGCATCTGTAACAGGCATTGAGGCTTGCTATCAGGGCGGTACAAAGTATGTGGGTGATGTTGTCTACACCGCAGAATTGTTTGTAAGAGTAAGCTACAGCGATGGAACTGTAAAGGATATTTACGACGGATGGTATTCACCACAGGTAGGTATGACCTTAAAGCAGGAGGGCTATAATGTTGTAACCATGTATTATGGTGATTTTAGCTCCAACCTTGAAGTATACGCAAACCCGGCACCGGAAACTCAGCCGGCAGCACCAGAGACACAGCCAGCGGCACCAGAGACACAGCCGGCAGCTCCAGCGCCAGCCCCAGAGACTCAGCCAGCGGCACCAGAGACACAGCCGGCAGCTCCAGAGACACAGCCAGCAGCTCCAGCACCAGCCCCTGAGACTCAGCCAGCGGCACCGGAGACTCAGCCGGCAGCACCGGCACCAGCACCAGCTCCAAGCGGTAATGGACAGTCTATCGTAGACTATGCAATGCAGTGGGTAGGACAGTGTAATTATGTATGGGGCGGTACAAACCTGACACCAGGAGGCGGTGTTGACTGTTCTGGATTTACCATGAACGTATACGCAGCATTCGGTATCAGCCTTCCGCACTACTCCGGCGCACAGATCAACTATGGACAGGCTGTATCATACGAGCAGCTGCAGCCAGGTGATCTTATCTGCTTCTCAGGCCATGTAGGAATCTATATCGGCGGCGGCATGATGGTTCATGCAGCAAGTGCAGAGAGAGGTATCGTAGTAGATAATGTATTCTATAACAAGCAGCCGATCGGATATCGTCGTCTTGTATAAATAGTTAAAATTCAAGGCCGTCTGTCAGAGTTGACAGGCGGTCTTATTTTCGTGTATTATAACCGTAAGAAACGAAGACATTAACAGTTAACGTTAACTGGGAAAGAAGGTAATATTGCATGAGACGTGATAAAGTCAATTACTATCTGGATCTGGCAGAGATCGTATCCCAACGAGGAACCTGCCTTAGACGCCGCTACGGTGCTGTTATCGTAAAAAATGATGAGGTGGTATCTACTGGCTATGTTGGTTCCCCGCGAGGACGCAAAAACTGTACTGATTTAGGGTTTTGTATCCGACAGAAACTTCAGATTCCAAGGGGTGAGCGCTATGAATTGTGCAGAAGCGTTCACGCTGAGGCAAATGCCATAATCAGTGCATCAAGAGATCAGATGATCGGAAGCTCTTTATATTTGACAGGAGTAGAAGCAGATACAGGTGAATATGTAAAAAATTCCAACAGCTGCTCCATGTGTAAGCGAATGATCATAAATGCAGGAATCGAGACTGTATATGTGCGTGATGATAAAGATAATTACCGAGTCGTAAAGGTAGCAGACTGGATTGAAAAGGATGAATCACTAGAGGGCACATTCGGGTACTAAGCAAAACATGAAATTTGGCTAATTTTATCTTGATTTTCGACAGGCGGTCATATATAATTAGGGGTGGTGTCCATGCGGCAGATTTGTTCGTGTGCGTTTGGCAGAAAAGAATGCAAGAAGCGTAAAGGCACCATGAAACCTAGGCTGGCGAAGCAAATGGTAAAAGGGCTTCGTCTGTGTGAGAATGTCACAACAACAGGAAGGAAAAGACAAATGATACATCAGCAATACGAAGTAGATGACCATCTTCATGAAGAATGCGGCGTGTTCGGCATTTACGACATGGATGGCAATGACGTAGCGTCGACTATTTATTATGGTCTTTTTGCTCTGCAGCACAGAGGTCAGGAGAGTTGCGGTATCGCGGTAAGCGACACTAGCGGTCCCAAAGGACTAGTACTGAGTCATAAAGGAATGGGTCTGTGCAACGAGGTGTTTACCCCGGAAGACTTAGAGTCAATGAAAGGAAACATCGGTGTAGGCCACACCAGATACTCGACGGCAGGTAGTTCTACGAGAGAGAATGCACAGCCGCTTGTATTAAACTACATCAAAGGAACACTAGGCCTGGCACATAATGGCAACCTGATCAATACGCCGCAGCTGCGCCAGGAGCTTGCAAGAACAGGTGCAATCTTTCAGACGACAATCGATTCTGAGATTATCGCGTACATGATTGCAAGAGCCAGAGTTGAACAGCCGACCGTACAGGCAGCTGTCGCAGAGGCGATGAAAAAAATCAAGGGAGCGTATTCACTTGTTGTCATGAGTCCGAGAAAGCTCATTGGAGCAAGAGATCCATATGGATTTAGACCGCTGTGTATCGGAAAGCGTGGCAATGCCTATATACTGGCATCAGAAAGCTGTGCACTTGACACTATCGGTGCTGAATTTGTCCGTGACGTAGAGCCGGGCGAGATAGTCACCATCACACAAAAAGGAATTGAATCAAACCGAAGCATGTGTATCCCAAAGGAGCAGCATGCAAGATGTATTTTTGAATATATTTATTTTGCCAGACCAGATGCCTATATTGATGGCGTAAGTGTATATGAGAGCCGTCTGATTGCAGGACGTTCTCTTGCAAAGTATCACCCAGTTGATGCTGATCTTGTTGTCGGTGTTCCGGAGTCTGGTAATGTCGCAGCTATGGGTTATGCGATGGAGAGCGGCATTCCGTATGGCATGGCATTTGTAAAGAACAGCTATGTCGGCAGAACCTTTATCAAGCCAAAGCAAAGCAGCCGTGAGTCAAGTGTTCGCATTAAGCTGAACGTACTTACAGAGGCTGTAAAGGGAAAGCGTGTCATCATGATTGATGACTCAATCGTGCGTGGAACCACAAGTGACCGTATTGTAGGTATGCTTCGTGAGGCAGGTGCAAAGGAAGTTCATGTAAGAATCTCCTCACCGCCGTTCTTGCATCCGTGTTACTTTGGAACTGATATTCCATCTGAGGATCAGCTGATTGCTCACAACAGAAGTGTAGATGAAATCTGTAAGATTATCGGAGCTGATTCCCTCGCATACTTAGACGAGGAATGTCTGTATGAGATGTCAAAGGGACTTGGCATTTGTACTGGATGTTTCAATGGCAAATATCCGCTGGATCCGCCGACAGAGGACATCCGCGGCGACTATCAAAAGTAAAAAGATATAGAAGAAAGGTTGGTTTACTATGGCAACAGATCGTTATACAAGCCCACTTTCCGAGCGCTATGCCAGCAAGGAAATGCAATATATTTTTTCACAGGATAAGAAGTTTACCACATGGAGAAAGCTGTGGATCGCACTTGCAGAGAGCGAGAAGGAGTTGGGATTAAATATTACAGACGAGCAGATCGCTGAGCTTAAAGAGCATCAGAATGATATCAATTATGATGTTGCAAAGGCGAGAGAGAAGGAAGTTCGTCACGATGTTATGTCTCACGTTTATGCATATGGTGTACAATGTCCAAAGGCAAAGGGTATCATCCATCTGGGTGCAACCAGTTGCTATGTAGGTGACAACACTGATATGATCATCATGCGTGAGGGACTGCAGCTTGTAAAGAAGAAGTTAGTCAATGTCATTGCTGAGCTGGCAAAGTTTGCAGACCGCTACAAGGCGCTGCCGACACTGGCATTTACTCATTTCCAGCCGGCACAGCCAACCACAGTCGGAAAGCGTGCAACGCTTTGGATGATGGAGCTTGTGCAGGATTATGAGGATATCTGCTATGTAATCGATTCCTTAAAGCTTCTTGGCTCTAAGGGAACAACAGGTACACAGGCATCATTCATGGAGCTGTTTGACGGTGACCATGCAAAAATCAGAAAACTGGATCAGATGATCGCAGATAAGATGGGCTTTGCTGGTGTATATCCTGTTTCTGGACAGACCTACTCCCGTAAGGTAGACAGCCGTGTATTAAATGTACTGGCTGGTATTGCAATGAGTGCACATAAGTTTACAAACGATGTGCGTCTTCTGCAGCACTTAAAGGAGGTAGAGGAACCATTTGAGAAGCATCAGATCGGTTCTTCTGCAATGGCATATAAGAGAAATCCAATGAGAAGTGAGCGTATTGCTTCTTTGGCAGACTATGTGATCTCAGATGCTATGAATCCGATGCTTGTCGCTTCAACTCAGTGGTTTGAGCGTACACTTGACGATTCTGCAAACAAGAGAATCAGTATTCCAGAGGGCTTTTTGGCAGTTGATGGTATTCTGGATCTTTATCTGAATATCGTAGACGGAATGGTTGTTTATGAGAAGGTAATTCACAAGCATCTGATGGCAGAGCTTCCATTTATGGCAACAGAGAATATCATGATGGATGCAGTAAAGGAAGGCGGAGACCGTCAGGAGCTGCATGAGAAGATCCGCCAGCTGTCCATGGAGGCTGGACGTAATGTCAAGGTAAACGGTCTTGACAACAACCTGCTTGATTTGATTGCAGCAGATGATACATTCCACCTGACAAAAGAGCAGCTGCAGCAGTGCATGAATCCAGAGCGTTACACAGGACGTTCTAAGGAGCAGGTAGAGGATTTCCTCGCAGAAGTAATAAATCCAATCCTTGCTAAGAACAAGGAAGACCTTGGTATGACAGCAGAGATTAACGTATAAGAAAGGTAAGGTAACTGATATGGCAAGAGCAATTGTAGGCGCCAATTGGGGCGACGAGGGCAAAGGTAAAATTACTGATATGTTAGCACAGGAGTCTGACATTGTAATCCGTTTCCAGGGCGGAAGCAACGCTGGACATACAATTATCAACAATTATGGAAGATTTGCAATGCACCTTCTTCCATCCGGCGTGTTCTCACAGCACACTGTAAATATCATTGGAAACGGTGTTGCACTGAACATTCCGTATTTTATAAAGGAGTTAAACAGCTTAACTGAGCAGGGCGTTCCGAAGCCAAACATTATGGTTTCTGATCGTGCACAGATCCTGATGCCATATCATGTAGCATTGGATACCTACGAGGAAGAGCGTCTGGCAGGAAAGTCCTTTGGTTCCACACGTTCCGGTATCGCTCCGTTCTACTCTGATAAGTATGCAAAGATTGGCTTCCAAGTAAGCGAGCTGTTCGGAGATATGGACGAGTTAAAGGAAAAGTGCGAGCGCATCTGCACCTTAAAGAATGTTATGCTTGTTCATCTGTACCACAAGGATCCATTAAATGCAGATGAGATTTTCAATACACTTATGGAATACAAGGAGATGATCGCTCCTTACGTAGCAGATACAGGACTTTACCTGCATCAGGCAATCAAGGAAGGAAAGAAGATTCTGTTAGAGGGACAGCTTGGTACCTTAAAGGATCCAGATCATGGTATCTATCCGATGGTAACTTCTTCCTCTCCATTAGCAGCATACGGTGCAATCGGCGCAGGTATCCCGCCATATGAGATCAATGAGATCACAACAGTTGCAAAGGCATATTCTAGTGCAGTAGGCGCAGGTGCATTTGTCAGCGAGATCTTCGGTGAGGAGGCTGATGAGCTTCGTAAGCGCGGTGGTGATAAGGGTGAGTTTGGTGCTACCACAGGCCGTCCGAGACGTGTGGGATGGTTTGATGCAGTTGCAACAAGATATGGCTGCCGTGTGCAGGGAGCAACAAGCGTTGCACTTACAGTACTTGACCCGTTAGGCTACTTAAAGGAGATTCCGATGTGCGTAGGCTATGAGATCGACGGCGTTGTAACAAAGGATTTCCCAACCACTCAGAAGCTTGAGAAGGCAAAGCCGGTATACAAGGTACTGCCAGGCTGGAACTGCGATATCCGCGGAATCCGCAATTACGAGGATCTGCCAGAGGCTTGCCGCAACTATATCGACACCATCGAGCAGGAGATTCAGGTTCCGATCACACTCGTATCAAACGGACCGGGAAGAGAAGAGATCATCCACAGAGAGTCAAAGTTAAAGTAATATTTACAAATAAAAAGAGCAGGCAGGGCATCTGATATGTACCCCCAATACTGGACACCCAGTATTGGGGGTATTTTTATGAAATATAGTTATGAATACAAGAAAAAGTGTGTGGAATTGTACCGCCAAGGAAAATGGCCAGAAACACCAGAGGGAGTAAATGAAAAACGATTTCATGATACAATTCGGATTTGGGTTCGTACAGAAGATGCTTGTGGTCCAGAAGCACTTCGACATAAAAATCAAAACAAAGTATTGGCAACAGAAGAAAAGTATGAGCTGATTGCTAAAATTTTGGCCGGTGCATCGTGTAAAGAAACGGCAATTTCGGCTGGAATCAGTGACGGTCTCTTGTACCAATGGGAAAGAATAAATGGCAGGAACATTACAAATCAAACACGGGGCAAAGATGCGTGTGGCATATGACGCACCAGTCGGTCAGGAACCAAAATTTAATATGGTATGCACATTTAATAAGGCGATTGACGAGTCAGCGTTTCTTGTATCAGTTCCAATGGTTGGAGGAAAGGCGCTGATTCCAGAAGATACTCAGAAGATGCTGTTCCAATATGGAGAAGGCGATGATGCACAGATCATTGCAGGATATGTAGATGATACGGTAAAAGAGGGTATACGCCGTTATTGGAAGGTTCGCCGTGTCACGGAGCAGCGACAGTTAATCAAACGTATTGATGTCCGTATGAAGATTGAACTTCCAGTTCAATTTATGCAGGATACATGGTCACTCAATTCAGATGGTGAAATAGATAAGGAACAGGGACAGACAATGGATATCTCCAACAATGGTCTTGCTGTTTACATGAACCATTGGTTTGATGTTGGAGAAAGCTGTATCTTCACGCTGCCCCGAATAGGAACGGTATCATCCGGACAGAAATCACATGATGTGGTCGGAGTTGTCTGCTGGATGCGTGAACTGCCAAAAGGCGGTGCTTTTCGTTTTGTAGCAGGTATTCAGCTGCGCTTTGCAGATCTTGAAGAGCGCAAACAGATGCAGGAATATGTGGCTTATGTAAAGAAAAGGTATAAGCTGTAAATGTCATGAAACTAAGAAAAAATAAAAAACAAAAGACGGATCAAATTATACGTATCGAAGAGCTTGAAGCTTTGATGCAAAAATATGGTGACGATTTAAAGCCAGAAGATATGGAAGATATCGTCAGCATGTATATGCCTCATAGAAAGCGCCGAAAACTTGGAGCTGCCCTGCTTCGTCTTGACAAGCTGCAGTTACTTCTATTAACGTTAATGCTAGTTGTCTGCATTCTCTTTATTACTGCATTCATGCAGGAGAAGATGGGAAACTTCACTATTAACCTGAACCGACTGGAGCTGTACAGAAAGGGTGTCAATATAGCAGATACTGGAGACTTCAAGGGTGCGACAGCACGACTTACTGCAAGCACAGTAAAAGATGCGACAAACATCTCAATTGACGATATTCCTGAAGATGTGGATGATATAGAAGGCGGTCATAATGGAAAAAACTATATGGCGTACACCTATTATCTTAGAAATGCAGGAAAGGAAGATTTAGGCTATGTTGCATCCATTACACTTGACTCATGCTCAAAAGGTGCAGAAGAAGCAGTCAGAGTGGCAGTCTGGAGAAATGGAGAACGCACTGTTTATGCAGAACCGTCTGCAAATGGAGATCCAGAAGAAGGATGCGTAAATTTTGAGTCCGACACGATTGTGTGCAGCTATGAAGAAACAAATTTCCTTGTAGGAAACGTAGATAAATACACAATTGTAATATGGATGGAAGGCGATGATCCAGAATGCGTAGACCGCATTATCGGAGGAAGCGTCGAGCTTAACATGAATATAGATTCAGACTACGACGATCAGTCAAGTCTGTTATGGAAATTTGTTACCGATATTAAAGATACACTGTTTGACGACAAGCCAATTGATGCCGCCGGAAACGAAGCACCAAACGACAGTTATTACAGTGACAGGGTAATCACCTGGGAAAATAGAAGAAATCAGTAAGATATAAGCGGTGCCACAACCACCGATTATATATAAGGGGGAGATTCCACAAGGGAATTTTCCAGCGGCTGAATAATAAAAAAGACCGAATAAAAGATAGATTTGTATTGAGATCATATCCTCACCGAAAACGGCAGAGGAGATAACTCAATTAACCGGGCCCGGTGAGAGCCTGATCTGAATACAAAAGCCTTGTTCGATAAAAGGAAATATACATTTCAGCCGTAAAGGATTGGAGGAAATTATAATGAAGAAAGAAAATTTAGGAAGCGTAAAAGCTCTTAAAAAACAGCTTGGCGCAGCGGTTGCCATGGTATGCGTTGCAGCTGTAGCGCTGGGATCAAGTACATATGCGTGGTTTGTGACAAATAATAAGGTTGATGCAACAACCACAAATATCAGTGCACAGTCAAATGCAGCGTACATGACTATTACAAATGGCGAAACTGGTGCAAGCAAAGTAGATACTACTTCTGCTCAGACACAGATTACTGGACCGATTAAACTTTATCCTGCAACATATGGCGAAAATGGAGCAACAAAGGGAGTTTTCACAACTGGTTATGGTAAAGATCTTGATGATGCTACTTTATCTGGTTCTTTAAAGAATGTAGGTACAAGCGGTACTCCAGATGAAGCTGATACTGCACAGTATGCAAAAAAAGAGCAGTTTAATATTAGCTCTAAAGGTCAGAATCTGTCAGACTTAAAGGTTGACAGTGTTGAAGGTGCTACGGCTATTGTCGATGGTCAGTTATTAAAGACTGCATTCCGTGTACTTATTACTAATAAAGATAATACTGCATGGGTTGTTTATGGATTGAACACTGCGGGTACTGCATATGAAATTAAACTGTCCTCTGAGTCTGATAATAAAACAGCACCAGTACTTGGTAGTGTAACAGCAGGTCAGGATACTCTTGTTAATGTATATGTTTATTATGAAGGATCTGATACAAATATTCATACACAGAACCTTCAGAATAAGCTGCTTGAGTCTTCACAGAGTGTAAAGATCAACTTTACAGCAACAGCTGACAATAAGTAAAATAGATTAACAGTATCTTTTGTCCACTCCTCAGTTGTGGTGGGGAGTGGATATTTTTTAATACTGTGAGGAAGGAGATGGCCTTGTGGCGGTAAAACAATTAAAGAAACAGTTGATTGCTTCCATACTTTCAGTTGCCGTAGCATTCGTTGCACTGGCTTCATCGACTTATGCATGGTATGTCAGCAATAACACCGTAGATGCCACTACATCTACGATTGCAGCAAAAACCGATAACTTTGTATTACAAGTTGCCAAATTGACAGAAGGTGCACAGCATGGTACAAACCAATCTCTTGTAGCTTCTTCAGTAGGACATAAAATTAGTCCTTCTTCGACCAATGATTTAAAAGACTGGTATGCTTCTCTGACATGGGGGCAGGATGGATTGGTTCACTCTTATATGCAGGCAGATGTAAATGAAACAGGTGAATACACACGGGATAAAACCGGAACATATACCATTGCCCCGGCACGTTATGCTTTTATCAAAAGCGAATATGTTATTTATACTGTTACTCAGACAGGTATCTGTGATGTTTATCTTGCCGCTGAGGACGGAGTACCTGCTGTTCAGGTTACTGCGACAGAAACAGCTACATCCGATATTATTCCGAAATCTCTCAGAGTCGGTATTACCATGCAGGATTTGGATGGAACCACTCCAAGCGGAGATGAAGAATTAGTATTGGTGTATGCACCATATGATGAAACCGGAAAAGGAAACGATGGCACAGGAATTGACGGTTGGACTTATGTAGCGGACACTTCACATGTGGCTCCTGTTACTTATCCTCATGTTTATGGTGAAAATTATATCTGGACAGATTCTTCAAATGCACAGCATAATTACGCAGCACAGAAAAATGGTTCTGTGTACACAGCACCTACATCAAATGCAACAACACTTGCATCAGATGTAGATTATGATGGAAAAATCATGCGAGTATATATCTGGATGGAAGGTACTGATGAGCAGTGTGTTAATAATTCCAGTGAAGAAGACCCATCAACCTATCAGGTTACAGTATCGCTTGCAGGAGTAGCAAAATAATACGATTTTCAGAAGGTCATGGTTTCCAAGTCATGGCTTTTCTTTTCCCTCAATATCCCCCATATTGTCTACTATCCGCAATCTCCTCTATGCATTTTCGGTACATCTGATGAATTGCTATTTCTCCGACTTCTGGTATAGTCATGTAACTGAAAAGAGAACTTCAGAAGGGAGAAATGCAATATGCGAAAAAAACAGGATATCATATGGGAGCAAAGTACGCTAATAACAAAGCAAATACAAGCAATAAAAATGGAATTCCCTAAACCAGAATTCCACTTTATATTATTTCTTCAATAATATCTTCGTATAAAAAAATGTCTCCCCTGGGGCACATCGTTGAGAGGTGTGGGGAGTCCTGTTAATATTATTATATGTATAACAGATAATAATATCAATGTGCAAAATAGCCCAAATTCATCCTAATCCCTGACAATGCAACCTGACATACGCAAAATACACAGATTTTCTATCCAACATTATTGACGTATGAAAAACTTCGTGGTATTTTATTTTTGATAAAAATGGAAATTATTTCAGGGCAAACCTGCTGAAAGGCAGGGACGCAAAGCCAGAAGTGGCTAAAATCAGTGTGATGTTAAAGAAATATAGTAGGGACGCTGGCAGGTTTTGGAAGGTGTCCTTTTTTGTATGCAAAAATGGATAAGAAAACTGGCAGGGATAGGTTCTCTGTATACAGATAAAAGCAGGATAACGAAGCATGAAACAGAGTGAGGATTTTTATAAAATGGGAAATTATGAAGACAAAATATATTCTTTAAGTGAGACTGTACCGGGACAGACACAGGCCATGTCACAGGCCGTACAGAAAACACTGGAAAATAATGGCGGGG
>OGDN01001943.1_pt1 | contig 29702 bp, 34 predicted proteins | sample 1570271 | NCBI WGS metagenome assembly OGDN01 (sample SAMEA4384481, study PRJEB24528) | human gut metagenome | reverse complement strand
TGCGTATCTCTCAGGTATTCTCACAGGAGACCCGAAAGCATCAAGTAACTTATTAGTTCTACCTACTTCATCGTCCGAATTTACAGTCACCATATCGTGGGCCACATTGGAAGCTCCATAGGACTGAACTGCCCATGACTCCATGCCGCCCATTGCCTGACCGCCACCTCGTGCACCACCTGAGGTTGGCTGTGCAGAAGTCATCATATATTCCTCTTCAAGAGGACCTCCACGTCCATGTATCTTAGACTCACCCTCTTGCTTCATCTTTAAGATGGTAGAAACTCCGATGGTTATCTTGTGCGGGAACCACTTTCCGGTCATTGGATTGTAGAGTCTACAATCACCGACTTCGTCGAATGTTCCGGCCCAATCCATTACCTGGTCCATATTTCCGTACACGGTTTCTTGTAACTCTCGTGGCATTCTATACTTTGACATAATACTCCAGCACAACTCCTTGTTACCACAGTTAGCCAGCTCATGGGTCATCTTCATCAGCATCTGAACTTCTTGCAATGATGCCCCATTAAATGAGTCAGAGTTTATATAGATTCCCAGAACCGTAGCCACTAATCCTAAATGTGCTTCCATGATCTGTCCAGCATTCATACGAGACGGTAAGCCATGCGGATTCAGCAGTATCTGAATTGGAGTGCCATTAGGTAACATAGGCATGGAAGAGTTGGAATCTACTTTTGCATCAACTCCCTTGTTACCATGTCGTCCAGATACTTTATCTCCAACAGTGAGCTTTCTGTATCCAAGAAGATTGAAATGTAACTCTCTCGCTCCTCCCATTCCAGTGTCGTCAATGCTGTACCAAATACCAGAGACGTTTGTGTGTACATCGTGTGCGTCGATGAAATTTCCTTGCTTCTTAGTAACTGTTGTGATTTTCTCACCAGCCTTGTAGTACTTGTACATACCATCTCTGTTTACTTCATAGCTTCCGCTAATCTTTCGCCTAACGAACTTAGCACTTGGAGAAGTCATCTCCACGGATGCTTCCATAGAAGTGTGAACAGCATCCTCATAATTGTATCCAGTCGGCATGTACGCTACCAGCAAGTTTTTGCCTGGGCAGTATACTCCATCCTGACTTGCCGAACTGTCCGCTAAGATCTGACCACGAACTACTCTCTCATTCTCTCTGACTCTGTAACGCATGCAAAGAACTCGCTCTGTATTAGCTGCGAACTCATTTACTTTGTACACAGTTTCATCGGTATCACCATCGTACATAACAGTGATTCTTCCAATATCAATCGCAATCACTGTTCCAGTCTTTTCTGCTACTAATAGGTAAGCGTCTGAACACTTGAAGATATCGCGGTACATACTTGTCTGAACTCTCGGCTTATCTGGATTGAGAAGGTAAATACCCTGCTTAATCATCTTGCTACCGAATGATACACGGATAGCATCATCAGTTGTTGCGAAAGGAATGAGTGACACTGTCGGTGAAATTAAACTCTCAGTGTGAGAATACACATAGTCCAGATCTTCTGCCATAATTTCAGCTATAATCTGTCGATCTCCCGTAATACTTGGGTTAGGTACTTTCGCCTTGATACGCGTGTTCAAGTACTCTCCCTCTTTCTCTCCAGGCGTTAACTCCAATACGTCTGTGATTCTGTACTGTAACTCCTGATCGACAGATAAAGTTTCTATCTGATTGGAGATTGTTAAAGTGCCACCATTATGGAATACCTTCCTGACTGTACATAACAGGTTTCCGTCTTTGATTTCACACCCGAGTGCTTTTGTGTTAACAAGTCCGAGTCGCTTACCCTCTGGCGTCTCAAACGGGCACAATCTCCCGTAGTACGGGGTGGATATCCTACGCACAATCTCCGGGGGTTCTTTCATGTCAACAGACACATGAAGCGCCTGTGATATTTCCGCCGCATAGTTTGTTACGTCACATCTATCCAGTAACTTCTTCTCGTTTAGACGCTTAATGAAAGAATGTGTCAGTGCATCGAATATAACACCTTTTCCGGGGTCGCCTGTTTTTACATACTGACGGACACTATCCCTATAGGTGTTGACATGCTTCCTTATTGTGTAGATTAACTCTCGCTTAAGTGCAATCTCTGGTGTCTCAACTTTCTTAAGGAAGTCTTTATCTCTATCGAGGAATACAGACTTACCTCTGAGTAAGATATACCCGATGGTTGAAAGCAATGCTAAAAGATCATCAGCATAGAGTCTGTCTTTACGATAGGAACTATCTGTGTTATCATTTAAGTAGCAGAACCACTCGTGAGGTGACACACCCATAGTTTGACACTCAGCTTGTGAATACACATCACCGTACTGCAAGGTGTGATTACTCAATATCTCCGTCTCGAAGTAACACGGTGTTGCATCTGAGCCGATGTAGACTCCAGGTTCACCAGCACCCTGCAAGAAATCAAGAATCTCCTTTGATGCGTACTTCCCTTTAAATGAGAAATCGTTCAGTAGGTGGTGTGGTACTGAAGTATCCGTAGGTATTGTTGGATACTTAACAAGTTCAGGTATTCTGTCCGCAAGGTACTTAGTCACAGTCCACCCTTTACCTAGTACAGTATAGGTGAGTTGCTTGTTGACCATGCCTCCTGCGATTTTACTTGTAGAGTCCGGTACTACAGTTTGCACATATATGCAGTTGACTTTGTTGCGCTTAAGATCCTGTATTACAGCAGGTGTTACATAACTACCAGCCTCATAGTTTAGAACAGGTCTAGATAGTGTTTCGCCAAGAGCTCTGTCCAAAGATACTGCCTTGTTGATAGAATGTCTGATTCTGGTTACAGCGTATGCAGGCTCCTCGCGAAGATTGTGGATAAGCATAGTGCCACTCTTCTTATCCGAGGTATCGTAGTCGACCATTCTCGTCTGTGCGTAGAATACAGGTATTTCTTCCGGCTTTCTTTTTACTGCTTCTAGCGTTGGTATTAGTAATGGATTACGAATAATATCCCAGATATCTATCTGTTCTCCATCCTCATACGCAATGAAAGCAGCCAAAGCAGCTAGCGAGATTGTACTTCTGCCAAGTCCATGAGCCTCTATCTTCTTACTCTTCCCACTTACAGTGATCTTAATCATGCGTGATGCCAGCACTAAGCTAAGAGTTTGTTTAGCTAAGTCATAGGACACATCGTCGGAGGAGGCTAACTTACAAACGAATGATTTTACATTCTTATTAAAATGTAGTTTGCCGAGATTATCCATGTATGGCAAGTCGATAACCCGAATTGCTCCTGCTTCTGAGCACCCCTCTGGGTAACATTTAATCTGAATATGAGGATCATCGCTACCGAAGCCCTCTACTAATGTGGGTTTGAATATCAGCTTCTTGTAATGACTATCCTCTGTTTCCATGATCTCATTTATGCTTTCGAGTGCTTCATAAACTCCCTCATTTATGAACTTGTCGAAAGATTCATGTAAATCCTTGAGAAGGAGGAGGTGCTCTCCCAGGCTGGGGTTGTGCACCTTCTCAAGGGTTAGCAGATTACTGCCTTTATCGTAACTAAGCATTTAGTCTTCCTTCTCATACTCAATGTCTGCGCTGTAATAGAACGGCTCACAAGCGTTCGTGAGCGGATCATACAAAGTACGCATAACTGCATGCTCCTCATCTAACAGAACTACTACACGCCCATCTTTGCAGAAGATAACTCCAACACAGTTAGGGCCGTATACTCCGGTCTCGATTGCCTCAACAAAATTATCTACCCTCTTAACCGAGAGCGGCTCTCCAATATTTATTTCGGATAAGCACCAGCAGCCACCATCCTGAGACGTCTCAAATACTAACTGACCCACTTCGTCACAGTAGATCTCTTCTGCGACCTCATTGTAAATGATCACGCCACAAAGCGTCATGTTGTCCATACTCTCTAACATTTTTCTACCTCCATGTAGTTCATTATAAAACATATACTGCTGTACGACTCCCTCATATCCTTTGCACCAAGATAAATCGATATGCCCATTAAATTCTCTATCTATTATCTGCTTGATATGCACGTCAATGGGAAATGAAGAGTACTCCCGCAAGCTAAATAATGCTATGCAGTTTGCTACCTTGTCTCCGACTCCAATAAGTGTCTTTAAATACGCCACTTTATTGTGCGCCTGCTTTAACCCATTTATCCAGTAATTATCACACACCTGGACAGCGTTCGCTAAGTACCGTGCTCTGTAACCAACTCCTAATTCCTCCCATCTTTCTACTGTCCAATCCAACAGCTCATCTCGAGATGGGAATGTAGGATTGCACATATTACTGATAATGCTTTGGATTCTCGTAATGTTATTATTTTGTGATATAATAAAACTGAGAATTGTTTCAAATACTGGCTGATTTAATATCATCAATCCACGACCAGTTTGCGCGCACCTAGCCCAATAACCACCACGACTTAACATTGCCTGCTCAATTTCTCCGTACGGAGTTTCTGTATCAAATAGTTCAGGATACTCAAAGTCTATGATGGTCGGACTAAGTTGACAGATTGGCTTATCGCCGTATAACCAACCAGAACGTGTTCGTGTAAATCTTCATGGTCGTTAATTTATATAAGGTGATTTCTTCGAACTAACTCGTTCGGTCGGCTCAGGTTATTGCTGTAGTTTAACTCGTTTACTAAGTGTAGGCTATTACTCTAGTTTAACTCATTTTCCTTATGTGTAATTCGTTGCATATTTATAGGTTATTCTAAATCAGTAACTCGTTAAGTTACAATAGGTTATTTTATGCAAGGTTGATTTATCCCATTAACTCGTTCCGGACCAATAGGTTGTTTTATGTTGATAACTCATTATTAAATGATAGGTTGTTTGTTCATGTTAATTCGTTACATACAATCAGGTTACTGTCACACTGTAACTCGTTCTATTATATAAGGTTATTTCGTCACATGAACGTATAGGGTTATTCTACAGGTCTCATGTCTGCTTCGTTGTATCCATGCGGTGCCATTCCTAAATGAGCCTCCGCATATGACTCCGGAATAGTATAGCCTTCATAGGTTCTCCACTCTATCCACAGATCTCTCAAGAACGCTTACTTCACCTTTATCATTTTTCCAGTCTGCCCTGGTACCGGTTCTTGTAATCGTCGTACACCTTTCTGTACTCGCTGCCAGATCTCTTCACGAAGCTATCTCCAAGTACTCCAAGAAGTTTGGTATGTAAAAAGTCATTATATCCAATTGACTTGCGCATCTTTATCAAGATATACCGCGTCGACAAGAGCTTTTCTGGACATAGCCACACGAGGTGCGTCTGGATCGTCGGCTGCTCTAGTTCCTACACCAGCATAACTCTAGAAAGAACTAACATATCGAGCCTTGTGGGTATCCAGATAAGAGATGCACACAGCTGCCATGAGAGGGCCGCACCCATCCACACTCTCGAAGAATCTATCCCACATCGGGTGTTCCTTAACCAGCTTTGAGATGAACTTGCTAATCTGCTGCTCCTGGTTAAGTAATGCTACATACTGCTCAGCCATGTTATAGTCGATTTCAGACTTAATGATCTCAAGATCGTCAGTAGCTTTAATAGCCTTGCCCAAACTTCTACGGCTCGACTTGTATTTCTCAGCGAGGACATCCGTAACCCTGTTATACTCAGACGCGAGAGTCTTGAGAATATTATCATTCTCAGTTTCATCATCTGTCTGTCTGATAGCTGCACAAATTCTGTTGCCACACTGGATACGCAGTTTTTGTGTGTCATAGAAGTTGTCGATGGATGCTCGAATTTTGTACTTAACAACATCCTGCATAATGTCCTCCTAAGATGGACTCCTGTTCGGAGTCCTCCATATCTAATAGTATTTGTGGGGTTGTTAATCTGTGCGCCATTGGTAATGTGCAAACGCAAATACAAAAAGCTATAAGTAATATTACCATAACAATTCCTCCACCATCTGATTTACCTGTTTAGTGTAAAGCTTCCTCAAAGTCTTTACTGGTAAATCTATTTCATATGCTGGACGTAATTCCTTAATGAAATCGACAAATTCACTGTCTGATTCCAAGAGGAGAGATTTTAATTTCTCGACCAGCTCTCTGTACAGAGATACAAAAGACTCTTGATCTTCTAATGTACTTATCCCTCTTTCTCGTAACCTACGAATGAAGTCTGAGTCTTCCACAGCAAACTCTGCACACAAATCTAATATGTTCTTTACGCACCGCTTAGAGAGTGCATCTGACTTTATTACGGCTCTGTAGTCTATACTTACTAGACGCAGGGCTTTGTATGATCTATATGATTTCATTTTCCACACTTCTGACTAGTACTGCCAGTCTCTTCCTGTAACATATTAAATCTCCTTAATCTTTTCCACCCTACGCACTAACGCAGAGGATACATGCTGCCACAAGTCTAATATGGCAGTGTTTAAGCTTTTCCTAAGTAACTCTTTTACTTCCTCTTCAGTTTTTGTAACTGTAGCCATAGTTACTTTGGCATCATAACCGTCTATCGACACAGTAGGATACTTATAGTAAAATACCCCACCCTGTATCCAGCCGGTGTCTCCTGCTTGCTCTGGCACAATAGTGTTAACCGTCCAGTAGGGCTCTTTCGTACTCATAGTATAAACGTATACCATTACTTATGTAACGCCTCCCACACTAAAGCACGTAGTCTTTCCTTATTATGGAAAGAGGTTAATACGCACTTTAAACAATTTTCTACCGCAGTAGGATACGCATCAACGTCAAAGCATTCCCACTCGAAAAGTTTCATACTATCTCGAGTAGTGCATACCTTTATTTTATACCCGGATAAATCTCTTGGCTCCACTACTTCACTAGAAACAATCTCTGGCTCAGCTGCTACATATCCGGATAACTCCTGATTATCCCTCCTAAGCTGGGCATTCTCTATTTCCAGCAAGCTATACTTAGTGGGCCATTCCTCCAATTTCTTGATGAGCTTGTCAATCTTTCGAGATTGACTTTCTAGGGGATTGACTGCGCCTATATTACTTCCCACAATGTACATAATAATTCTATCACAAATCCCACTAGATATGTGAGCCACTTCTGTGTACATGCGTGTGCTGAGTTTAGGACGCTGTCCTCCGTGTCTTAACCAATCGCTGTCCTCTTTTAAAGTTAGATCCACGTCCCATGCATCTTTTACCATTAATGGGTACTTTGAGAACATAAGCCACATAACCAGTGAGATGCCTAGCTTTTCTTGAACGCATAGATACGCCATATCGTTTGCAAATGTTTTAAGATTTTGTAGTATTCGTATTTGGTTATCTACGCAACACATAGCATCTTCTGCCATCGCACTGGCTTGCCTGTTCTTACATAGCTGTAGCAGTAAGATTGGTTCATTAGGTATGCGACTAATTACTTCGCGAACCTTCACAAATCTCCCTCCTCTCTTGTAATATTGTGAACGGATTACCCGTCAATAATATATGAATTGGTCTCCATGATTTTTTACAATAGAGGTAGGTAGCGGAGAGCCGCCACCCACCATCTTTTGTTAGTGCGTACCCTCAGTTGAGAGGTCATTTCTGGAAGTCTTAGAGTTAGTGTAAACAAGCACAACTGTCTTATCTTCCGGTCCGTTAGCGCCGGCATCCTCCCAGCTTATCTTTGTAGTATTGTTGTCGAACAGATAGAATGAGCGCTCTCCTACTGGAGTGCCATCATACCCAAGTGTCCAGACTGTTCCCTTTGACTTAATATCAAGAGCTACAACAATTACACCCTTGTCCATGTCGTACTTCGCAATGTTCTCCGGAGTACAAGCTTCTCCCTGTCTTACGAAGGTCGCTGTTGACGGAAGTCCCAATGTGAAGTGCCATCTCTGGGCCTGTCTGTTAAACTCTACTTCAGGTATTCTGTTATCTGTCTCAGTATTGGCACCGTACCTGTTACGTGTACCGATAAATGTTCTGTTCCTATCTCTTAAGAACAGCATGTTTGCAGTACCATGCAGGTATTTGATACCGTGTGGTAACTGTATCTTGCTACGTGATCCAGGCTGCTCTAGATGAGCATCGTCAGCAGCTGTACAATAATAGTACACATCCTGTACTGCCTGAGAAGCATTCTCTTCTTTCTGAGTATACATACGTCGTTTCGCTTCGGCCTGCCAGTTAAGGTCATAGTAGAAGTTATACTCCGTAGTGGACTGGTCTGTACCATAATCGTTGATCATCTTGTATGAATCTCCATCCTGTCTAATGTAAACATCCATCGGAGTCCACTGTTTTGTTTCAAGATTATAGTAATAATAGAATGGCTGTATCTGTACCTTATACATGTTGTTGCTTACATAATCATTCTCTCCGTAATAGTTACCTACAGTTACTAATGACATATAATCTGAGTATCCTATACGGTGTGCCTGATTCTTCAACGCTTTCACATTATTCTCTCCAGGAGTTAACGGGAATGGTCTAAGTTTACTTATAGGTTCCATCCAGTCGGTTAATCCCCAAGTGTTCTGACCGCGTGTAGCCTCTGTGACAGGGTCACCGAATATAGTAGTATCATCTATCGAAACAAAGTTCTGCTTTGACAGATCTACCTCATGCACCACCTGGTCGACTTTCCAACCTTCGATAGCTTCCTTGTAGTAGTTCGAGAATCTGAAGTCACCAGTATCAAGAATTGAGAGAACTCCAATTCTGCCTACAACATCGATAAAGTAATCTTTAAAAGCATCATGATAAGCTCTCTTTGTACTACCATATCTGGTGTAGTTATGATCTTCTAGCTTACTCTCTACTGGGTCTACAGGTGTGTTCTTAGCCACCGCGACATATCGAATCTTAGTTGCAGCTGCTTCAAGATTATTAAGTAAACAATGGAATGTGTACTTATAAGCATCAGCGCCTCCAGCAGGAGCATCATCATGCCACGTATAAGTAGCTTCATCGTAAGTGCCCAACATAACCTTTTCTCCGGCTAGATAAGTCTTGCCTTTGTAAGTTACATCGAATGGGAATACGACGTATTTCTCTTTCAACCATATGGTTGTGTCCATAGGATCTTCTCCGTCTTTACCACCGTAGTATCCGAATCCTTCTGGTTTTTGCGTGTTGCCAATACCTAAGTTGCCGTTGCCATAGAAGTCTCCGAGGTTCGGGAAGTAAATCTGGAAATCGTAATCCAGTATTACAAACTTTCCTGACTCTGCCTTGTCCGGATTGTCATTCGGTTTTACTGGATGTTTCTTGTGATTGTTATCGTTCATACACGGATCGTAACAAGTATCATCTCCGAAGCTGTAATGATGCTCTGAGTTCTTGGAACCTCGAGTCTCGTAGCATGCGGCATCATAGCTTGTTACGGGCCAGCTGCACTTATGCTTTGTTTCATTGTCCACAGTATATGTGTCAAGTATACAATATGCACCACAAGTATCACAGGCATCATTCTGAGGGTCGTCCTGGGGTCCATGTGTTAAGTGAGTTTGACCGTCATGTTTGATGATATATAATTCATCCACGTTGTCTTGCGTAATAGCAAAACCAGTTGGAGTATAAAGCGTTGTACCATTCGCACAGAATGGACAACCTACTCCTTCGCAAGAGTATCCACCCTCATGTTTCCATCCCTTTGTGAAAAGATGGTAATTGCTGTTTGGAGCGTGATGTGGTTCTTTACAGGATAACTGTAATGTGCTGTCAGTTTCACCTTTACCAGGATATACTACTACTGCGTAACCAGAACCTGAGTTCTGTCCAGGCAGGAGTTTACCGTTAGAGACATTTCCAATCTTACCGGAACCACCTCCACCACCAGCATTGTTTCCTTTACCCATGTAACCACCGTACCAGCCAGCGCCTCCTGCTCCCATGTCAGTATAACCACTGGAAGTACCCGTAGCATCCTGCCCTATACCCGGTAACCAACCTGATGTAGCATTCGCAGCATTGTTTGTAGGTTTACCATCAGATAATCCTGGCGTACCGGCCTCTCCGCCACCGTCGCCACCAGTACCATCATCAGCACCTCCAGTGGTTCCACCTGCGTTATCAGCGCCACCGCCACCTCCGGCAACAAGAACTCTGTCATTCATGTCTACAACAAAAACTTCTGAGATATAAACTCCATCCTTATGTCCTGCTACATGGAATTCCTGCGTATTAGCATCAGGCTGTGTGTTCACCCTATAAAACAGCTGAACATGTTCAGATGATATATAAGAGTGTAAGAGTGTAGCGTTATTCAAAGACTGTTTACCATTAACATAACCATGAGCTGCGAATGAAGCTTTATCAAGGTTCTGTCCATAGTAGTCTACGCGATAAATATGATCTTTGTATGTTGTCATTCTCGGTCCCCAGTACAGTGCATTTGCACTAGGAAGCGACAAACGATTACCTTGTATTGAACCGCCCGTCTGCGTAGTGTTGAGCAGCCCTCCGGCTTTGTATACGAAATTGGTTGCAACATCTGTTGCACCTCCTCCGCCCCATCCACCGACATTTCCGGTATTGGCATTACCTCCACCGTTGTATCCTCCGGAACGAGATGCGCCCACGGAATCGGCATTACTACCTTGTCCACCACAAGTCACAAGTACTTGCTGACCTTTGGTGAGTAGTATCTGTCCAGCTGCATAACCACCTTTACCACCACGAGAAGGTTGATCTGTTCCAGGCTTACCTGCGCCACCTCCAGCAGAACCATACAGATGGAATGAATAATATCCATCCATTGAGGCTGTGAAGATATGCGGTTTAAACTCAGTCGGAATTACTTCAGCTGCATTCTTGTCGTAAGTGAGCGAGCCTGTGATTGTCGGTTCGTATGTGGTGTACGTAGTGTCGATGTTCCAGGAGATCTGAATAAATCCATGTCCTGTTCGTACACCAGACTGCGTGGAGTAATTTATAACACGTTTCTGTCCGTCTATAGTACTACCAGTATCTATATGTCCGGAACCGCCTCCGCCACCAGAGTCGTCTGGATCGTGGTATCTCGGCTCATCAACACCGCCAGCCCCTCCGCCGAACCAGCCGCCTCCGCCGCCTCCTCCGCCTGAGCGTCCGCTAGCAGAAGTAGATCCACCTGATCCTTCCATACCTTGGCTTCCGCCTTTACTGCCTCCTGCACCAGGACGTGTCTGTCCTCCTCCTGCACCAGGTGAACCAAATCTATCTCCGCCTGTTCCTCCAGTTTCTCCGCCTCCAGCGCCACCTTCAGCGGGCCCAGCACCACCACCGCCACCAGCGATTAGAAGCCAGCTATCATTTTGATTCCATCCTGTATTAGGAAGTCCGGAATCACCTCTTCCATTAATCGGATTTGCGTATTTATTTAAAGTATAGTGCTGACCGTAGATAGATTCATTGTATCCTCTAGTGCTTAAGCAGTACCCAGTTGTGTTGTCGTATAAATAGTACCATCCCTTAGCCGCGTACGATCTGTTCGGATACGCTATATAATAATCATGCGCAGAGTTTAGGGTAAAATCAGTTGTATTGCTTGGATCAATGACTACACCACGCCACTGCCCATCAGTGCACAACCAAGTAGTCTCATGTGTAAAGTAATACCGTTTTTCAACTCCAGTACTTTGACTGTTGTTACTAGGAGCTGCTTTGCTGTTAGCAGATAGCGATACTGAAGACATACCACCACCACCGCCGCCTTGTGGGCCTCCGAAGTTACCCCCATTGTATCCACCTAACTGGTTACCTTGGGAACTTCCCATCTCCCCCACATACATGTAGATGGTCTCGCCTTGTCTTAGGTAGACATCTCCTTTTGTGTAACCTCCGCGTCCGCCTGAGCCTCCACGTCTTGAGGTACCACCTTGTGCACCCCATACTTCTATACTATATCTACCAGTTACTGGTGCTGTGAATGTTTGTCGAGCACCCGTGTAGCCGTATTGCTTGGTACCTGTATTCTTAGTACCATGCTGTACGGGTTTCATCTCGGTGTGGATATCACCAGTTACAGGTACAGTAGCTAGACCATTACCTCGTACTTTAGCGTAACAATCCTCGGTATGATACCAAGTTCCATTATAGTTACAGTGGAGTTCTGCGTAAGCACAGGCATTGGATTTTCCAGGACATTTACCATTATCCTGATTCAGTGAGTCAATAATCAGATCATCATCGATACGCTGGTCTAAGTCACTCGGAAGGGCAACTAATTCAGCGTACTGAGTTGATACCGGATTATGGATTATGATATTGTTGATACCATCATAATCATCGCTGTAGTTAGTATCTACATGGAAACCTCTCTGCTTGTAAACAGGATCCTCTTCCTCTGACCATAACGGCATACCAGAGTCAGGCCCTCCCGCAGACGAGTAAGAGATTATGTTATTATAGAAGATCGTGGAGTTCGTAAATTCCTTCTCCCCATTATGTACCTTAATATCATGTACATCTATTGGCTTCGACACTAAGATAAACGGATCTTCTGGATTGTTCCAACTCTGAGGAGCTCTAGTGTTGAATCCTGAGTTCTCCACTTCTCCCTGAGTATTATGCTGGTAACCAACAGCAAACACTTTCTTGTTGGTGTCACCTTTCCAGTTATCAACTCGTCTAATACCCTGATACTTACCAACCTCATCGAGTTCTCCTGAAGAGTACTCTCCATGTTTATCGGCGTCTGTATCTGAGTAGTCTCCGTTGTATCCGCCCCACGAGATATCATCCGAATCAACATGTCCACCCTTGAATGTTTCTGGGTTAGTACATATCTTCTCTTCGTTACCATCGTTAGCGTTTGCTGAACCACCCTGCCCCGTTGTAATAGGAGCGTTGTAGTCTATGATCTGCGTCTCGAATATTTCTCCGCGAGTATCGTAAGTTATCTTATGCCACTGATTATCCGGTCCGAGATACTCGTAAGCATTATCCTGCCTAGAAGTCTGGTCGGTACCAGATACTCGAATGTTCAAGATAGGATACTTGTTGGCGTCTTTATTTCTCGACTGGTACTGAGCGTAGAGCAGAGATGCTGTCGCACGCGTACCTTTCAGAACCAGGTAGTCGGATATTACCCAACCTTCCTCAAGCTGTGTAGCTGGAGTCTGGTCATTGGCTACCATGTTCTCATTTGTTTTTATCAAGTCTTCTGCTGAGTTATGCACAAAGCAGTGACAACATCCACGTGTCGGTAATGTTGCTTTAAACTTGAAGTTATCTCCATCTTCTGGGTGGAGCATGTAATACATTCTACCTTCAAGTGCCGTATCGTCCTCAGCTACATTGAAGATAGCATCAGCATAACTGTCGGCTTCTCCGAAGATATAGTCTGGATCCTCAAATGTTAACTGACGGATACCTTCCATTCTAGAACGCTCTAATCTCCAAACATGAACGTCTTTGATCTTCGCATAACGAATGTCCTTGTATGTCTGCTTGAACTTAATGTTCGCCTGATTCTGATCGTGCTTATCATTCTCGTTGTATGTGGAGTGATAAGATGTTACAGTACCGGACCATCTGGTCGCACGCACGGCAGAATCGTGACTACAACATCCAGATGGCGAATCCGACTTAGCATCATGTCCGGGACAGTCAACTACCTCGTGTGGCGGTTCTCCCTCTGTATGTGATTCATACGGACAGCCTGTCCAATCCCAGTGGGTGGCGTGCAGGTTGATTTCACTGTAATAACCACCTGGAGACACTTTATCACCGCTCTCACTATTCTCTATAGAAGTGGAGTGGATAGCTTCCTGACCGGTTCCATTCTGATGTACTGTGCCGCATTCTGGACACACATGTGCTGTTATGAACTCACCAGAGGTATGCGGCGAACCCGTCCAGGTATTTAGCCAAGCCTGTACCTCTTCTGTTGTAGCATTATTAAATGTTTTAGTTACAGGCTGCCAATACCCGCCACATTGTGTAGCTGAGTATCCCTGCTCATAGTTACGAATCGCATTCTTGATTTCTGGGTTCTGGTCCTGCTCAGTAGGTCCGATATACTCATACTTGATCTGAGCCACAAAGTCCTGTCCGCCAGATGCGAAGTATAAATCTTCCGTGGTTGGTGAACCAGCCATCGCTTCGTAGTTCTCGTAATATCCTTCATCCCTGTTGAAGTATCCACACTTGATCTCAGCATATCCATCTGGGGAGTCTGATTCGAATGTGTATGTTCCAGGGATTGATCGATACTCTACCCACTCTGCCTGGTCATTCGATAACTGATGCCTCTCGCCAGTGTCCTTACAACCGATATCGTAATCTACATATACTGCATATGTGACACGAACTCCCTCCGGAGTACTTCCATTTACAAGTCTACCAGCTACCGTCTCGGAATATGTCAGACCTGTTGCCTCTTTCATGATCTTGAGGAACTGATCATCTGTTAGATTCTGAGACCACGTATTGTTGTGCAACTCAGTAATTGTGCCTGCCGGGAATCCGGTTATGTTTCCGGCGGGGCTGATGGTTACTTTATTGATGGGAGTGGTTACATCGGCGCCCTTCTGTTTGACGGTGTCCCGGGCGTATTTCGTTGCGGGCTGTTCCTCGGCGAGGTTTTCAGAAATGTGGTAGATGCGGATGCGGAGCTTATTACAATCGATACCGTCTCCACGTACAGCACTAATCCACCTATCATAGTTGTCCGCATTATGTTTATTCTGAGAAATGTTTAACTCATAAATAGTTGACGACTCATTAACTTCCTTCTCTGGGGTTTTGTCGTGTACACCGTCTGGAGTGAGTTTCCATTTGAAAGAACCCATAGTGTTGTGATTATCCGGGGTTCTGTTAGGATCGTCGCCCGGCATACCATCAGACGTGTATGTCCAGTTTATGAAGTAACCGAAGTTAGTCAAAGTGTCATTCTGAGGTCCAACAGTCTTTAGATAATTACGATATGGCACATACGAACCTGTAGCATTATGCCAGGCGTTGCCAGCCGGATAACCGCCAATACCCTGCATCAATGCTCCACGCCCTGCATCATCAGGAGCACTGTCCCCAACTATCTCCACCAATGCCTGTTGCGTATTATTGTAAGCAGAATCAGGCCACTTTTGGAATAGTCTCTCGGCAAAACCTTTACCTTTATATGCTTGAGCTATTGTAGCTGGCAAAGTGGCAAAATAATCAGGACCTTGAGTATTATTACCTATACTATAATCGTGCGTAGACTCCACCATGACGATTGGCATAAGTTCTGCCTTAAATCCACTACTTACCCAGTTGGCTGTTGTGTTCGCAAATGTAGTATACGTAGCAGTGTCACCGATTTCTTGCGCGGCCCAACATAGCTGTATACACAAAGCTAAATGTCCAAGCTTCGACCACTTAACTTTCATATAAGGATCATTGGTTCCACCGGAATCAGGAGAGTGTGTAGCCCAAGTGAATGATGCGAAATTCTGAACAATATCGGCTCCGCCGGCGCCCACTAAGGCTGTCATTAGGGCTTTCGGATCTTTTAAATGACCGTTACCGCTAGGCAGGCTGTTATACACAGCGTGCATATCAGCTAGCCATTTACCAGGGTCTGCTCCAGCTGCTGAGGCATCCAGTGCCATACCGTGTAAGTCAGCACTATAAGGTAAATCTGCGTATGTCCTAGTCTGTCCAGGAATAGTGTCCCATATATACCAAGCTAACGGGTTTATTACATTTTGCGATCTAGCATCATACCCAGTACGTATTCCTGGTCTGGCTTGGTATCGACCTTCACTACTATCGTATACGAAATTAATATTAGGTCCTGATGTGTACTCATCTCTAGTGTAAAAATTTAAACCCCATCCCCCAGGAGTCCAATATCGAGTCTTGGTTATATTTGCTATCGCATCGTAGTTGCTCTGTAAGTCGTCACTAGTGTAAGTATCACCTAGCTGAGGCACATTCTCCTCGAAAATAGGATCTGTCGGGGCCATAGTTATACGAAATCCCCAGTTCTTATACGTCGCAAAAGTTGGGTTACCGCCACTACCTCCGATAACTGGAGGCGGTACACTAGGTACCAAGGAATTACCTAGGTTATCAGCAAAAGCTGTTAATGTGTTACAACACACGAGTAACACTGAAAGTATAAAAGCTAATAAGCGGTTACTCTTTAACATATCCTAAAGCAATAGCCTCGTCTTCTGTTATGGTTACAAATGTAGCATTCACGCACTTGTAATATATGTTACCACTAAGTATACACGAATCTACCATAGGCGTATTCATTGCTGCAGTATAAAATGTGTTGTCTGTATCATAAATATATAGCGTAGTGTACATATCCGAGATTGATTTAAAAGTGCTCTGAGCTACTTCAACTTCCTGCTCTCTTGGAGCAAATGGATTACCAATCTCGATACTATTAAAATTATGGTCTATAAACACGTACGTATCATCCATCCCCCACAGCTCTAAAGCTGCTAAGTTCTGCGTGTAAACTACACCATCTATGCGGACATAAGCTACCTCATCCGGGTAACCATTCACTAAACAACCTCCTGCTATACACTCAATACCTGTGTTATCACACATGCGCTTGATTAACCAGGCCCGTTGCCCTGCTCCGATTATACCCTGCAAATAAGCCTCATATGCCTCTTGCGAACCTAGTTGCTCAGAAACACAATCCCAGTTAGTTATTACCAACTCACATATACGACGATATCTATCCCTAGGATTTACAATTTTATTGAGCTCTTCTGTAAACTGATCCGCCCAAGTATTTAATGCGTTAAACTCTGAGACACTGTCACATATATTTATGTCTGTCGGGGCTCCTTCAGGTAGAGCAGCGTAAGCTGGGATGATTGATGACGATGCGAGCATTACGGATAATGCTGTGATAATGATTCTCTTTTTCATTTGGGTTTCCTCCTTTAGCGCTACGCGCATGTTATATTTTCAGCTTCATTTTAAGTCCTAAATCAGAACTCATTTTATCGTACAATAGTCTCTCACCTTCAACTGTGACGCTCTGTCCTGGTAAATCGTCAGTGGAAGGATAAGCTGGTAGAGTATATACTAGACTTAATCCCTTGTCTTTTCTCGATACTCCATCCTTCTTGCTACAATGTCTCTGACAATTTCAATCGCCTCTGTAATACGCTCCTATATAGTCTTTATTTTGATCTATTCGGTTAAGCGTACAAGGATACTTAGTCTTTGTCATTAAAGATTTATCGTAATAAGTAGTGATTAGTATACCAGCTTTGTGTAACCACTCACACAAGTAATACTCTATACAAGGTATAGGTATAATATGCACTCTTTGATTATCTCTGTACATTTGGTACTTATCTACAGTGGCATCATTATCGAGAACTACATCTTCTGCATTACTAGCTAAAATACTCTCCACTTTATCACTTACAGAGTCTGATCCTCCTGAGAAATAATACTTACCCGGAAGGGTATAACAGAGTAATTCAGAAGATGGAGTGGTTGGATTATCCTCAAACATAAAAACCATTACAACTCCTCCACGAGTAAAGTACCAGGACTATACTTTACAGTATACAACCCGTAATCTGTATATTTAGCGTTTTTTAGGGTTTTCAGAGATATTATACAAATGATATCCAAACTATCTCTGCATCAAAAGACAAATCTCCACTATCATATACTACAACATCCCCTTCTTGTAATGTATTCAGTATGCTCAATACTGTGCTGCTAGTAGCGTTGTGTGGTATCTCTACATAGGTTACTCCAGCGTCTTGCAGGTAAGATTTTATCTTACTGAATAAGAACGTCTTGCCAGATCCACTTTCGCCCCACAGCACATTGAGCTTATGTCGAGCATTACATCACCTCCGACAGATACCTCTTTAACTCAGATAATTTGGTAAAGTGCTTTCCATCCCAGACAATATCTATATTGTCGGACGTTAGTCCGGGCGAGAATATGAAAGTGTTAGGTATATATACATTGCCCTGATTGAAATTGAGCATATATGATATGGCATTGTACCCGCACTCTACTGTACTGAAACATTTATCCGGGTGATTCAACACATTAAGCAGTGTCTTTGTTCCTGTACTTAAATGCTGTTTATACAGAGCGCCCAGTGAAGGATCTCTTCCGATAAACGTGGCTGGCGAGTTGTATACTGCTTTGTCAATTACCTTAAGAATACCGGCACACATATCGCCTGAATCAAGTTCAGTATGCCCATCAAAATAAGTATCGTTATCTACTATGACACTTATGGGTGGATCTGTTTTATTGTAAACTTGCAGTGACATCTAGATCACCTACTCCTTTCTCCTTTATTTCCCTATATAAATCATCATCTACATATCAGTAGCTACCTCTTTTAATATTTTACTATAGCGCTCCCGCTACACTATATTATAAATAGTACACTATGATTATTGACAATACAGGTAGTGGGAGCAACTTGAGTTTTTAGTTCATATATAATGTGTCATGATGGTATCCAGCCTCAGCTGCATCTTCTGGAGACATGAATACTTCCTTTATAAACGCCTGATCGTTATTGATACCGTCTGGTAACAGATCTGTGTAAGAGTAATACTTGACCATATTACCGTTGGCATCTTCTCTGATATAAGCAGATACAGGACGAGCTACCTTTGCACGGGAGCCACCGATACCAAACGCCTGCACTTTATACATAGTATCGAGGTCGATATTATCCATGAAAGCCATAACAGTTGGACTCTGTACCGGGTTGGTTCTTGTTAGAGCTGTCATAGATGTTGGGATATAAACTGATTGCAACCATCCGTTAGTGTATGCACGGTCAACTCTCTCCATTAAATCGTCAGAGATTCTTGTATTGATTATCTTCATACACTCGCTGTCAGACACAGGACTTGGCGCTTGTGTGATCGTAGCGTCAGTCAGTTTGTAACAACGCTGGTTTCCCATGTTGAGCGCATAGGTGACGTATCTTCCGGGCTTGGTTGTGTCTGCATATAAGTATGGAATCTTTGGAGATCCTACTAACGTATATCCACCATTCTCAGCATTACGATGATCGTATATGTAGTACCCATCGTATCCGGCAACACAGAAAGCTTGGATATAGTTAGTTTTAATCATTTCTCTGTTCTCATTGTTTAGCGGTAATCTGTAGCTTAACAGAAATGTATCGACAAAGTCTTTCAAGGCTAAGTCCGGGTCAACATGGAATTTACCCCAGTCGGCATAGTCCATGCCAAGGTCACTGGCTTCGAGCAATTCCTCGATGGCTGAGTCAGTGCAATAATTTACAACTGTCTTGATTCGCCAGTCCTCGATTGACTGACTTTCGACTCTGTAAAATGTTATGGTCGCTAAGTATAACATGGCTATGAACCAGATTGGTATAATCATTAAAAGCGAGAATACTTTACTCATATATGTTCTCCTTTCTTAACAGGAAAACTATTGAATAGTACAGCTGCATGCATAGAGATTGAGATATCCCCAGCTCTGTCATAATTTCGAATAATACAGGACTCTTTAATAAAGCTCTTAATGCTGACCTCACAGACTTTGTATCATATATATTATGACTGCATACATTACGTGCTCTTAGTAACAGTTTCCACCCGGAGTATCTAGTGATACAGTATTTATCAACAGGATACTCCATTTCCGCTCTAGCACATAATAATACTATAGATAACTCATAGATGTACGGTAATATCCATAACACGTTTGAACTGTTTACCTTCTGTACTAAGCCTAGGTCTATATCTTTAAGTCTATCTTTTGTCGGCATTACAATCACCTCCTACTCGTAGAACTTGCCGTTCTTGTATATAACGTGCATACCATCCTCCATCTCTTTTGTTTGTAAACAAAACGACCTGAGTTCGGGAAGTGCATGTATCTCATCGTCAATGTAGTTATCCATATAGTTCATAAGAATATCTTCGACTTCCTCATTAACATCCGCGTAGATAACAACGCCGTCCTCTTTAGTGTTCATAAATGGTTCAAAACTATAAACTTCTTTAATACCGTATTCAGTAAATAACTTCTTTAATCCTTCAAGATGCTTTGTCATAACTAATTCTTTCATAATTACCTCCTACTTGTAAAATTTACAACTAATCATTTATATGCGACACAGACAAGAATGTATTCTGATCAAATACACGAGAAAAACACTTGTCGAGTCTTTCCCTAACATCAGTGTCGGCTCTATTATAAAACTCGATAGCTGAGTGTATTAACCTGGCTGCTATCACGCCCACATCTATTAACATATTTCCATATGCGGGTTTACCATTCACGAAAGGCTGCGTTTGTACAGGGTATTTTATATCTGCGCGTGATATATCTAAGGCTATATAATAGCTTTGGGCTTTCACTGACTAATCTTCCGTACTCCTCCAATGTGTCAGCACACATCTGTTTACAACCTCCCTGTTGATATTTACCACATTTTACGCACAAACGTCCTTCCAATCCTCGTGTAACCGGTGTTACATATTCCTTAACCCATTTCTTATACCTTTTACCTACGTCCTTGATCTCGTATAATGCGCTGCCGCACACATCAGGTAATGCTATAATCGCAGGAAATACCCATCTAAACGTGCTTGCTCCAACAGATTACAGTAATCTACAAAGTTAGCTACTACGCGATTCTCACTCATAAGATAAATCCTCCTTGTCTAAGCCACCTATGGTAACTGTTGACAAAGCAGGAGAAATTCTCCCGCTTCTTCTTAAGCTTCTTGCTCAATATCTCTTGTGATATAATGATATACGAATGGATCTGCTGTAAATCCAAATAACACGTGCAATGCACTCCGCACAATACCGTGTTTCCCTACTGCAATGGATACACGATAAATGTAAATACAATGTATTACGTACAACAGAATATAACATAATCCAGGTATAAACAAGAATATGTTCGGTATTAGTCTATATTTATATGATACTGTGATATATAATATCAACCCTATGCCGCGCACAGCCATTCAACTCCACAAATAATCCATAAAAGTGTTTGCCTAATGCCTGTAACTCCTCTGAGGCTTCGCAAATTGCAATCTCCCGTACACTAAATGGTACCCATATATACCACCTAAAGCACCTAATCGTCTCTCGAAAGCTTCGACTCTAGTTGCTTGCCGCACCCGACAAATTCCTAAAATAATTGCGACTGCAAAACTAGCAGAAGCTATTAGTAAATCCGGGTACCTTATCAGTGGCTTGAATACTGATATTAGAACAAATATATCCACTATCGCACCCTCGCCGTGAATGTATAATCAATTGGGTCTATCCACGCTCCAATAATCGGACGTAGCATCTTAGCTGCACTCGTATCACCAATAGCGTGCACTCTGAGCTGCACCTTATCTCCCTGATTATACTCTTTGTTATTTTCTGAATAAACGTATGTGGTGTAAATCTTTCCCTGATTGATAGGGTCCGGATCTACTACACGCACGTATCTGTTTACTTCCACATCACATATCGGACCAAGTCCGGATATTCCAAGATACAAGTCCTCAAGCTGCTTATCTGTTACTGCTCGAGTATCAATTACTTCATCAATAAATGACTGCATCTCGTTCATTATTGTTCTTCTCGCTACCATCTCGTTAGATAGTGTTACCATCGTAAAAGGTGCAAAGAAGAGCAGGATGAAAGCAAGCATTGTTCCCAATACTTTACCAAATATATCGCTCACAGCTTACCTCCAATCCACTGTTAAAAATATATCATCTCTATCTGCGAACAATCTGGTAGCATATTTCTCAACCAGTGTGTTCCGCGTCTTACCGATAAGCCTTAACTTATGGTTAGTTACTTTACTTACCTCCACCATGCGTTTATACATAGCAAGAAGCGAGGTTACATCCAAGTACTCCGGCAATGTTATCTCTACCGGTACTACTTCATCTGAGGCAAAGTTAGCGTTACTTATGTTCTGCACTAAAGAACCATTGTCCGCTAATTTGTGTAAAACCTCCATCGTCCTTCCTCCGTATCACTGTAGTAATAATCATAGCCAGAGATTGGCTGGTCAACAATATCATGAAGATATGAAATGTAATATCTCTGCAAGCGACCTTCCATGTTCTTCAAATAATCAGCATCGAACTTTACAATCGTATTTCTCTGAGATTCTCCTATCTTCAAATCAATTGCTTGTGGTGCAGGACAGAACTCGTCCGCTACCATCATCATAAGAAGATAGTCTCGCACATACCACTGATACGGCTCTGGCGTATTGTCTTGTGCTGATGTTAAAGCAGTCTTATCAGTTCGCGTATATGAACCTAGATTGCCCATGATAATTCCTAGACAGAAACAAACTGATACAATTCCAATAGCTGCCCACAGAATGATTGATACTATATCAAACCCGTCATCTAAGTGCACTGTCTCACCTCCTGAAAAACTTTAAATAAAATACGATACTGTGCTTCTGGATATATAAAATACTTAATATCTCCCTGAACTGGATATAGTAGATACAAGCATCTTCGGTCAAGATTATCCCGACTCCTTGCTATGAACGTGTAAAGCATAAGCTGGACCCAATACTCTCTATTGTAGCTAGAGGTGCGAGATACTTTCATGTCCGCAATACCTTTGCTGAACACACAGTCGCACTCTATCTTACCTATTGGCGGTGTTTCGCTAAATGGTAGTCCGTAAAATCCGGAATAGGCCCCTACTGATCTGTACATCGATATAGCACGTTCTGTAAGTATATTATAATCCTTGTAAAAAGCGTTTGCTAGATGTCCTGGGTATTTTCCTGTCACCAACAAATACGCTTCTGTGGCAGATAAAGAGGACGCGTCTAAGAGTGTTTCCACTAAGTCACTGTCCTCTTTATATCTACCACTCCTTAACCCTTTTTGAACATATCCAAAATCCCTATATTGATTTCGCGCTCTCACTCCATAGTCACACATTGTGCCTAGAGTTTTCATATACCTAGGCATGACCGATAGTTCATGGGGTATAAACACTTTCCTAGTTTGTATCTCATTTGGAGCTGGTATACAAGACAGTAGGAAAGTATAGAGCGCTGTGCCTTGTATACCCTTTAAACCCACGCTTAATCACTCCAATCCTGATTCTCTCCATCTGGGTTATTCTCGTGCGACAGTTCACTTACGCACAGCTGTAAATACCCATTTGGAGTAGCATAATATACGTAAACTTTCTTATTGTAGTAGTTACGCATCGTGGTTATAAGAGTTTGCATCCTTTCCGTATCAGCTGCTGAATTGGTAGCCATTGGGTAGGGTGTGCCCTCCATTGTATTCTTTAAATCCTCCATTTGTAAACACAGAGTCTCTGGAATACCATATAAATCGAGTGCTGCTACAACATTAGACATTGGAACAGGTTTACCGTAAACCGCCATAGTTTGGAAGTTGTCTATCGCTTCGACATTTACTTCCATTAGGTCTAGTCTAGTGTTATAGTCCCACTCTCGAACCATGCTAACTATCGTAAGAACTATTCCTATGATAGCGCACATGATGATCATAGCTATGGCCATTTTAAAGCCATCGGATAGTGTACTGCCCATTAGTCAGGTATGAACTCCCCAGCATCATTTGTTGTTCCCTGCTTGAACGTTACTCCAAGGACTTCTCCATTCAATCCATAAGATAGACTGCCGAAGTACACTTTGTTAACATCAAGCTGGTCCGTAACTTTTGTGGCTGTATAATCATTCTGCTTCTTGGCGCCTTCGAATAACCAAGCGCCTTCTGGTAAGTCGGATAAGGCAGACTCAATGTCTTCATTATCACACCAGTAGGCCTTGAGATTCGTACCAACTAAAACTCTGACAGCAGCACTTCCTCTTTTTTGTAGTACAAGAGAAACAACATCCTGCGCGTACACAGTGTGGTTATTATATCCGTTATATTCTCTGTATTCCTGCATAAGTTCCTTATTCGCTCCTTGTCGGCTGAGCTGTTCGTTCAGCTCTCTACCTTTTCCGACATAGAAAACCATACAGGTTACTACGAATGCACTTATGAGTAGGCCTATCGCGATTAAGACTGTCTGAGACCACTCTTGCATTATTTACTCTCCTTTCATTATTGGTGTTATTCTTAAATTGTCACTGGAGAATACTACGCATGTATCTGAGGCTAACTTAGTATCGCCGGTTATAGCAACATCATGGACTCCTAAGCAAACAAGCTCCGCTAGAGTATCAGCTAACTTCTCTCTATCGTCTGTCAATATTCTCATGCATACATATTCGCCCCCGCTCTTCTACGTATACACCACCCCTTAGGTACGTAGCTGGCTGGTTGCTCTTCTTCGAGTTCTAGATGGACATTGTACAAGCCTTCTGATATACGAGATACTTTAGCATTTGTATGTTCTTCCATGATTCCCTCTAAAACTTCTTTTGCACTGCTCCCCTTTACTTCATAGTCTTTAACTTTCATCCTATCCTCCATAAATGATAAACTGCTCCTGCATCCGAGATACTGTTAGTCAGTATAGCTAGGTTGTAGAGCGCATTGACCATAAATAATATGGCCGCCTGTTTGTCTTTCTTAACATAGCATAAGCTTGCAAGACAAAACACAAGAGATATACTTATAAGTAATAAGTATAACCACAATACCAGCTTGAGTGGAGTTTTGTACCCTAACCACATCAATACTAGTGGGATTATTGTTGCTGTTGCACCTGAGCAAATGGAGATGCCGACAGCTAGTTTCTTATACACGCGATAGAGCTCCTTTGAGCCTCGGTGTTATGATGTAATCGGATTCTGATTGATTTATATAGACATGTTGTTTGAATCTCGAGAAGTATTTATCAGCTCGCTCTCCATATATCTTGGACGGTATATCCCAGATATAATCATCGAGAACGATTACAGCATATTTCTCAACCCACGCCTGACAGGGTATTTGAAATTCTCCTGCGGCCTGGATTATCATTCTACCGAATTTGTATTTCTTAGTCCCATACTCGACTCTGGAGTTGCACACAGCACAGAAGGGTTCTGTGCACATAAGTGACATGTATGGGTTATTCGGAAGTTTCATTAATCCAACAACTCTCTCTGTAATCTCTCTTCTGAAATCCCTATCGAACGTATTTACACCTCCTCCGATTTGATTAAAGTTACTTTACCAAAATTCCTATTCATAATAACCAGAGCGGCTTCGTGCGCGTTCTGATGCTATACAATCTGTAACTATCCTAAATAGATCACCATAGATACCACTAGAAATATTATGCCCAATACTAAAGGTATGAGTTTAATCCACATATAACTGATTCACCCCAAATCCTGCAACATCACAAGCATCGGTAGAAGTTGGTATAAATTTCGCTCCTGGTATGGAAGGATGCATGAACTCTAACATGGCGAAATTTGCTATGTCCACTAAGAATTCTTCTTAGCAGGTCCGTATTTATAGAAGCTGTTAATCATAGCTTTCTTACGATGTTCATCGAATGCCGTAGAGTATTCTGTCTTTAGTATGGCCTCAAAATCATCCATTGTATTTCCTCCTACTCAAGTATGCTCAGCCTTCTTATTTCTATTGTCTAAGTATTCCCGATACGCGGAGCTGAAGTACATCTTCTTCGCCGATCTTCTATTATAAATTCCTTCCAGCGTCTCTATTCCAACCTCAATAGAAGGTATCTTCGGGATAGTACTACTATACTTATCCAATTTATCTTTCAAAGTACTAGGCACTGCTCCATTGTCAAGCATGAATAGAGCTGCTTTCTCCAGAAACGCAGAAGATCTCTTACTGTTCCGAGCAGGCTCCAATACATCCGATAATACCTGTAATTTCTCATCTAAAGGAAACTCGAAATCATCACTCTTAATTTTAGCCACACTTCCGGTTGTGTAGTTATTGGTAATTACAGCAACTAACGTGTTAGGTTTAAGAATCTTTGTAGCTACGTACTTCTTGTCGAGTTGTATGTAATTTTGATGAGCAATACTGCCAGCCTTAGACGCTATAACATCCCGTTCTGTCCACTTCTTCTATGTACTGCTTATATCCTGAACAGCCGCCGCTAATCGGTGATGCCCAGAGATGATGACATAATCCTTGTTTACAGTGATAGGCTCAATGTCCCACCCGTTCTTACGGAACTTCTTATAGTTTTTCCAACTACTTTATCTGACATAATTTCCCTCCTGTAAAATAGTAAATAATCGTTTAAATGATTTACTATTGCATCCTCCTATACGATACACCTAAATTCAGACCGAACCATCTGAACTCAAGTCTATCTATAGCGTGGTATCCACAATACATAGTTATGGAGTCCCACTGGAGAGCTGGAGCACTCTCCGCGTGCCTAGGTCGTTAAACACTAGGACTTATTCATCTAATCCTCAGATTAGTTCTGCTGTGTAAACATAACACCGATCTTGGTACCAGTTGGGTCCTTGATCAGCTCAGCCATGAACTTAGCAGAAGAACGAACATAAGTTCTCTTACCTGTTACGGAGATAGGCTTAGTGTTCATGTTGTACTCTACAACACCAGCGTTATTGGTGAACAGGGCTGCTGTCCAGTAAGAGTTGCCAGAGTACTTAGTAACAGCCGCGGTCGGTGCTGTTGCCGGCTCGTCAGTATCTGCTGTATCTACCTTTACGGCGTAGTACTTACCAGCGTTGGTACCTGCATGTTCTCCGGCTTCACCATCGCCGTTACCGCCAGTAACAGTTAACTTCGCACCATACAGGTGAGCAGTCTGATCTGCTGCTTTCTGGTCTGCTGTGGTGTTGATAACGAATGCAACAGGACGACCCTCAAAGATCTTGATAGCTGCTGCAACATCAGTACCGGATACAACCTTCTGGTCGTAAGCCTGGAACTCAGAGTCACCTAACTGATCCAGTCCATTCTGCAGGGACTGAGAACCGGAAGAGGTAATGTTCTTCATCATAGTTAATAAGCTGAATACGATTGCAATCAGAGCGCAAAGAATAATCAGGATAATACCGACTTTAGCGCCTTCAGAAATATCTGTTCCCATAGTAGTAAAAAATCTCCTTTATACTTTTTCATTAGATTTCCACCTACTATGAATGTAATTACCACCCTAGTAGGTGGATTACACAAATAAGTTATTTGATAAACATCATCGCACACACTGCAGCAACTGCTAATACGACAATTACGCCGGCGACGATAAGTAAAACCTTACCATTAAGCTTGTCCAAGATTTTCATCGACAACCCCTCCTTTCTTGATGCGTGTAGGTACTACTCTCAGTGTTTTGCCCGAACCGGCAACGTAGCCATATAGTCGCACATAATCACCCTTCTCAAGGTCCATCATAAACCTTGCAAGAGCCCCATATATACGGCAATCTACACGCACTGAGACCGGATTACGAAACTTCACCATGTACTCCAGCTCAAACTGTAATGACGTACTGCAATCGTTCGTCGGTTTGAGACATGGTTCAGTAGCAACATAACCCTCTATTTTTACATACCTCTTGTCGCGCTCGCTATCTGTAGGGTTAACGAACGTAGCTTCGAGGAATGAGACGATAGTCGTCTTTTTCAAATTCTTGTCGTTCTTCCTAGTCTTCTTAGGGAAGGCTAAGAGTTCGACGCGCTGTCCTTTGTATTTATCAAAGAAGTGCTGTGACATTACAACCGGAATGTCCGCCTCGCAGCATTTAATGGAAGTAAACACATAATGTTCTTTCCCATATTTCTTGTGAGGCTCCATTTTAGTTGACAAATCTCCAACGATCGTATTTATATTTACCTGATTCATTGGTAGTTAATATCCTCCTAAAATCCTGCCTGAGCAAACGCTTTAGTAAACTCGGCAAATCCTAAAATACCAACAGGAGCTAGTATGTGTAATCCGGCTAACGCAAAAATAGGTGCGAGAGCCAGAGGTGAGGCTATCATTCGTTTAGAGTTGATAGTCTGCTCCTGTACCATCTCTCTGATACGCATTAAATGAGCACGCTCAGGAACTAAATCAGCAAATGCTTCTTTAACTGATATCTGATGTATTGTGGTTATAAGCTTATCGCACATATGATGGAACTCAGCCACAGTTGATTTTGACTTCAATCTGTTTAGAGCCAACTCCGGGTCAGATGCATACTCGTGATAACAATATCTGAGTGCATGCTGATGTACAGAACTGTTCTTCTCCATCCAGTATAAAACCGACATAGTGTCGAGTGAGGTCTCCATTACAGCCGCAATAATCGTCTGCATCTGAAGTACATCCTCTTCAGCTTCAGCCTTTACCATATATGCACGGAACTTGAGTAGAAACTCTGGTATAAACCAGCCGACCATTCCAATTCCGTAGCAGATGAGAACGTACCACCATCTATAGTAAGTGTTGTGGTATTTCTCGTACTTAAGCTTAATACGTGATACCTCTTCAAGTCTGGTGAACTCTGTCGCGTTTGGAAGAACCGAAGATAACTGTGACGACATAACATCATCAGTCTCAAGCGAAGTCTTCTCCATTACAGAACAGTCGTACTCAAACAACCTATCGTATTCCTCAAGTGAGTAGGTCGTTCCGCCGACGAGCGACAATGATTTGGTATTGTTGTAGATAAACTGCCTAGCTGATATAACCATGATTACACTGGCTATTAGTGCCAAGACAAAGCAGATAGTTGAGAATAATACTTTCTCCCCATATATGTATTCCACATCTTTAGAAGACAAGCATCCACGTATCTTGTTGTTTATCTTGAGAATCACTTTACCTTTCTTTGTAGCTACGTTCTGTACAATACGCTTATACCATCTTTTCTGAAGTAAGTTGTCCACAATATCCATTCTATCGTTCGAGCGTACATACTGCTCAGAGTTGATATTTGTGATAACATAAAATCCTATGATTGCTAATATAACAATCGAGAATCTTGATATAAATCCCAGTAACCCATTATACATAACGGAAGTTCCTGGAATGTTGTTCATAAAGAAGTTCTGAACTATCGACACACAAAACAACGGTACAATTGGCAAATATTCAAGCATGTTGAACTTGATGTGTACCATGGTGTTCTTACGAACCTCCAAGTCAACCTCATCTTTGATAAGTCCTATGTCAACCTTGAACGATGACTGCCCTCTGGCGTCGACTACATCACCAGTATCGTTTAAGATATAGCATACAGCTGCCAGTGTCTTCAACTGCCTGAACTGACATTTAGCGTAGAACTCGTTAAGTCTATCCTCACCGTCTACAGCTGTACAAATGGAGTAGATATCTTCCATCTGTGACTGCAGCAACTTCCCTTTCTCACACTCAGCGATTGCATCTGGGATATTACCTAATCTTGTATATTCTTCTCGCAGGGATGAAAGGGTTGAGGAGAACTCATTAAGTAACTGCCTTCTTGCTTTCTCAACGTTTTGGTCAATGTATTTGTTCTTTACCATGTACGCGAATAAGAGCAGAAGCAAGGAACTGATAATATCCTTGAATATAATGGTTCCGACAAGCCACACACCTATCATGCAGATCATACTTGCTTTGAAGTAGCGTACTGCTTTGAATCTGACTTCCTGGAAATTGTAGATAGAAAGTCTTGAGAGCATCTCTACCAGACGTAAGTAGTCCTTACGTGTCAAAGCCCATGTTGAAAACTTCCGGTGTTGCTTGTTTATCTTCGCGTACTTATTAGTATCAGCCTGTCTCTTAGTTTGTTTCGGTGAAAACACCAAGATAGCGATGATTGCTATTGGCGCTATAACCAGTGTAGCTAAGAGCGGTAACAGTGCTGGGTTACTCACACGCA
>OGDN01001936.1_pt1 | contig 29755 bp, 49 predicted proteins | sample 1570271 | NCBI WGS metagenome assembly OGDN01 (sample SAMEA4384481, study PRJEB24528) | human gut metagenome | reverse complement strand
GACACCTACGCTGAACTCTTTTCGGACATGGGTTCGACTCCCATCGCCTCCACCAGTAAAAAGCACCTAGATTCGTTAAAATCTAGGTGCTTTTCTTTTGTGTAAAACCCACATTGCAACCCACCCAGTCATAGCCTACTCTTCCGATTCCGCAAGAACCTTATCCAGAACACCTTCCAGCTGTTCAGCAGTCCGCTGCTTCTCCCCTTTTATCAGGTGGGCATAGATGCCGTAAGTATCCATCTGTCGGGAATGCCCGACCAGCGACTTTACCGTGCCTTCCGGCAGAGTCTTGGCCATCGAGACGAAAGTATGCCGTAGATTGTAGGGTGGGACATACTCGATGCCATTTGCCTCGCAATAGCGCTTCCAGCAATGGCGATATGTGCTCTCTGCCTCAATGGGAAAGACGAATTCCTCCCCTCCTGTCAACTCGCGCTGCGCCTCGAGTATCTCTTTTGCCTGTGAGGTCAGCGCGAAGGAACGCAAGGCATTGCTGTTTTTGCCTCGAGTTTTCTCGCCGTGGACGTTTATCGCGCCGTGGATCATCACCATATCGCCCTGAATGTCAGCCCACCGCAGAGCGATGAGTTCCCCCGGGCGCAATCCCGTGACGAAGCTGAGCCGGTAGGCGTTGATGTACGGGTCCGGGACTCTTTTCCCCCGCCAGAGCGTGGAGTCCACGGCAAACAGCACCCGCAGCGCATCCGGCTGCAATATCTTCTTTTCTTCAGAACGGGCGCCTTTGGGAACGTGCAGCTCTTCCGGGTGAAACGTCGAGAGCTTGCCCAGCCGCAGCCATTTGCAGAATGCCCGCAGGTCAGCGCACAGGCTTATCAGCGTCTTTTTACTCAGTCCAGCAGCGAAGGCTTTGTTCACCACCGCCTGCAGCATCTGCTCGTTCAGGTTCGCTACCTGCTTTTTGCCGAGGTCGGGCTGTACCCATGTCCGCCAGCGGCTCTCGATGGGCTTCCAGTTCGACTGGCTGGTGGTCATTTTCACTTCGGCGATCCAGTTCACATAGGCCGTCTCTACCAGCAGGCGGGTGCTCGAGATTCCCTCATCCAGCCACAGATCAGCCTTGCGGTTTGCTTCCCGCTGGCCGGTGCGGCCCGGCTTTGCGCTGGTGAAGGTCTTGCGCACACCGTCCTTCTGTACTTTAATCTGCCAGCGGTTCTGATTCGGAAGCCAGACAGCGGTATTCGTACGTCGTCCCATAATACACCTCCGTTTGAGTACACTTTGACAAGCCCGCCCAAAAGAGGTATAATCGCATTGCTTGAGTGTGCGATGACCCCGCAAGGGCGAGCCGCTTATCTTACTCCTTCGGTGAGCCAACACCGGGGGAGTTTTTCTTTTACATACAGGTGAGTGATATTCTACACCTTGCGGCACCCCGTCACTCCCGGAGGTTAAACATATCCACAAAAGCAATGTGCAAATTTTGCACATTGCTTTATGTCTTCAGTTGTTTTACTGCCTTATCAAAATCAGACACAATTTTCTGCGTCGGATTGAACAGCTCATACTCTGCCTCAGCCTTCTCTTTGGCCTTCCGAGCAGAAATTTTTCCTTTATCCGGCAGAATATCATAACGCCGGAATGACAAAAACTCGTTGATACTGGATGCAAACTGTTCCATCGTGAAGGTGTTTTCCCGTTCTATCAAATCTTCAATATAATCGAAATAGCCCGACACTGTGCGCTCCAGTTGGCGAATCTGCTTTTCGGAGAGGTAATTCTTCGCCACCGATACGTCCGATTTCAGCACCCGACCCTCGGGGGCGTTTTTCCATGTAGTCAGGCCCATATGTTCCTTGGTGTGGTCAGCCTTGTTATAGACGATTTCCGCTGCTGTCTGGCCGGTGATGGCATAGTGAAATTTATTCTGCACCATTGCATAAAAATCCTTTGTCACCAGTGAGTTTCGGTCATAATCGATGCTGCACTCCGCAAAAATGTCCGTCACCTGCTGCCAAATACGCCGCTCACTAGCCCGGATGGAGCGGACGCGCTCAAGCAACTCACGGAAGTAATCTTTGCCGAAGGCATCCTTGCCCTGCTTCAGGCGCTCATCATCCAGCACGAAGCCCTTGGTCATGTACTCCTTGAGAATACCGGTCGCCCAGATACGAAAGCGTGTGGCCCGGCGTGAGTTGACGCGATAGCCCACGGAGATAATTGCATCGAGATTGTAAAAATTTGTCTCCTGTGTTTGTGTCTTGTCCTCTAGCGCCCCGTGGTGAGTGGTTGTTTCCATTTTGGAAACAACCACTTTTTCGTCAAGCTCGCCCTCTTCAAAGATTTTTTTGAGGTGCTTGCTTATTGCAGGCTTTTGCACACCAAATAGCTCTGCCATGCCCTGCTGAGACAGCCAAATGCTTTCATCTTTTACGATAGCATCAACAGAAATGTCCTCTTCCGCTGAGCGATATATTAAAAACTGAAAGTTGTTCTCCATCTCTTCTTCCTCCTCACACCAACCCCCGGCAGAAACCCACGGCCAGCCCCTCCACCTCCACCTCTTCCAGCTGGGGGCCGGTATAGACCATCGGTGGGCATACAGACGAGTTATCGGCCAGAAGAGTCATCACATCATTCTGATAGTAAAAGTGTTTCAGGGTCGCTTCTTCCCCTATGCGCACTGCGGCGATCTGGCCCTGCTCCACCTCCGGCTGTTTCCGGATACAGACTACATCGCCGTCGCAGATGGTGGGCGCCATGCTGTCGCCGTGGCACTCTAAGGCAAAGTCCGCCCGCCACGCTGCCGGGACACCGATATAGCTCTTGATGTTCTGCTCTGCCGTGATCGGCGTACCGCACGCAATAGTGCCGATCAGCGGCACCTGCACCATCTCCGGCATCGGCATGAATCCCGGCGGGATGGCAGGCGCTTCCGAATGCAGTGACACTTTTTGATTTCCATCCAGCATTGCAATCACATCGTTAAAATCAGCACCGATGGCTTGTGAAACAGCCTTGATTGTTTCCAGTGAAGGAATAACCGGTTTCCCATTGACCGGGTTTACATTACGTTCAAGAATTGAAATGTATGCTTTGCTCAAACCACTTTTTTGTGCGAAAGCATCCATACTATATCCGTGTTCCTTACGATATTGTTTTATGAGGTCACCAAGGATCAAGAGATTCACACCCTCTTTCTTTGTATTGTCAAGTATATCATACAATTTGCTAGACAAAAAATCAAGTGTTTCGTAAAATATACTTGACACGTTTTGTTTAGTGCGCTAGACTTACGCTGAACGAAGGAGGTGAACAAAACAATGCCTTTTAAGATTCGAGAAGCACGTAAAGCAAGCGGATTCACACAGGAAGAGTTGGCCAAACGTGCAAAGGTGTCTCGTGCAACGATTATCGGCCTTGAAAACGGTTCCATTACGGTGACCACTACGGAGACTTTAACCAAAATCGCAGGAGCTCTGAATAAGAAAGTCAGCGAAATTTTTTTGGAGTGATTGTCTAGCAAACTAGACGTCTACATCTACTTGCTCCCTTTTGAAGGAGGTGAAGAAGATGAGCAACAGCAAAAGGCCCCACGCTCCTGAGGAAGAGAAGCGCGGGGCGCAAGAGATTCAGCTGTCGCACTTGGACAATCGTTTTAGCTGCCAGATAGACGGAACGGTTATCCAGAACGTGAAGGATTATTCGTTTGTTCAGTCCAGCAATGGAAAAGCATTGTTAAACTTGACCATCGAGATCAGTGTGGAAGTTGTGTCAACCACGATACAAGCGCAGCTGCAACAGCACTTGTAATCCACGAGTGACGTTCCATCGTTTCGGAAAACTTGGACAGCAAACCCTTTTGCGGAGGAATCCGGTCATTTACGATCATCTCAACAAGGTCAATCAACTTCTGGACTTGCTCTTTGTCCGGCGCGTTTTCAGCTTCTGCCCGCTCCCGCAGTTCCTGGAAATTCGTCTGATAGTTGATGGTCGCCGTATTAGCCGTTCCGATTACAGAACCGTAAGCTGTACCGATATTATAAATATTACTCTGACGCTGTTCAGTTTCTTTCCTTCTTTTCTCGACTTCGGTCATATAGAACGCTTTTATTTCTTCCTGATGTTTTTGGAAGAACGACGCCTGCGTTTCCGTGATATAAAGCCGTTCATTGGCCGGAGTGATAATAACATCGTCTATTTTAATATCGGTTTCTGGGCGAAATCCAACGTACTGACGGTTTGTTGCCGTTTCTCGGTTTGGCAAACCTGGAACGGTTGCAATAATTTCACCATCTCGCTCAATTTGCATATTCAGACCATGCATTCTTAAAAAATTTTCAAAAATCATTTTTCCATTCACCTCCTTTCCGTCTTTTTATTTTACAGCGAAAGTGAAGTGAATACAAGGAGGTACAAATCCACATGAACGACTTACAAATCTTTGAGAACCCGGAGTTCGGGCAGGTGCGCACCGTCGAGATCGACGGCACACCTTGGCTGGTGGGCAAGGACGTTGCTGTGGCACTGGGGTACAAGAATCCCGGCAAGGCCATCATCGCCCACGTCGATGAGGAGGACAAGCGGCTTGAGATGCTGCCGCAGGGGGCAGATTCCCAAAATGGGAATGTGTCCCCCTCATCCAAGACCGCCCTCATCAACGAGTCCGGCCTGTACAGCCTGATTCTGAGCAGCAAGATGCCCACGGCCAAAGCCTTCAAGCGCTGGGTGATCGGCGAGGTTCTGCCAGCACTTCGGAAGAACGGCGTGTATGAAACCGTGAAGGCCCAGCAGCATATCGAGCAACTGGAAGCCACAAACGACCGCCTGACCATGGCGATCCAGTCCGTAAGTCAGGCTAAGGACCAGTTGGCCGAAATCATTGATATGCGGGACCAGTTCATCAAGATCCGTGATAAGAGCAAAAGCCGCTTCGTACAGGCCAAGGCAGATTACAGCCGGGACTGCGACAGCCTGCGCCAAGCAGAAAGCCTGGTCCAGCGGGCACAGAATCAGTTGGACAGCCGCATCGACCAACTGCGTATCGTAGCCTTTGGCCTGCCCGCCTTCAATGAGATCATGAGCGAAGCACTGGCAGGTGTCTTTTCCGGGAATGCCGCTGATGCTGACCGGAACACCGCCCCGGCGGGGCCGCAGGAAGGGAGGTGAACAACGTGGCCGACAACATCTTCAAAGGAGGTGAATGAAATGAAAATTAAAATCACCGGGGATGCCAAAGAAATTGCCGCTCTTGTACTGGCGGTACAGGAGCGGCAGGGTAAAGCTGTTGTTGAAACAACGGATTGGGCTGGCAATGTTATTGCGAAAGCAGAAAAATCACAACCGACTGGTGCGGGAATGAGGTGAGGGAATAAAATGCACGACTTTTTTAGAAACCTTGGCGAGTTTTGGGCTGACAACCGGAAAACTATCCTGTTATCAGCGGCCACAACCATTGTAATGCGTCTACTGTTATGTTTGTTATGATGCTGACAACGATTGGCAGCCAAAGAGACTGCATGGCCATCTCCCGGAAACGGTCTTTCTTGTACTCCCGGTAAACCTGATAGAAGTCTGACACACAGTATGCCCCTGCTCCAATCGGATCGTGAAAGCCATCCACTTCTCCGCTCGGGTCTTCCTGAACCAACCCAAAGAATCGCAAATTACCAAGTTCCTTTGGGTCGCACCTGTAATGCGGATGTGCTTCGATCTTCTTCAGAAGTTCTTTGTCTGCTGCACTCAGGACGACATTTTCACAGTCAGCTTTTTGCTGATACATAAAACCAGCTCCTTCCTACGCTCATTTTAGCAAAGGAATAACACAAACACAAGGAGGTCAACCACATGGATAACCAAGTTGATAAAAACGAAGAACTTCTCAGCAAGCAGATGCAACTGCTTGCTGAGAAGTCCTTGAACGCAGATGCGGATACTTTAGTAAACCTTACAGATGCCATGTGTAAAGTTTATAAAGCTCTCAACGGTGATCTCTGAAATAACCATTGTTCCGCTTTTCTCGCCAGTCCTGCTTGATTTCATACAGTGCATCCTGATACATCGTATGAATCTCAGCCGGGGTTTTGCCTCTCAAGTCTTGATTCTGGACGTACAGAAGGGCAAGCGCTTCAATATCGGAGCTCGGAAACGTTTTTAATTCGATATCTTCCATCGTATCACCTCCTTTCCAAAATTATTTTACCGCAGAAATGAGGTGTGTGCAAGGAGGTGAAACACATGGACAACAACAAAAAGCCCAGCGAACCGTCGGAAGCGGAACGCTGGGCAAAGATGGAAAACGAGATTCAGAAACTCAAGCGGAGCAGGTCAATCCTCTGTGCCTCCAGTTTCGTTCAGAGTCTTCTCCTCTGGCGAATCATCGGGCAAATCAACCAAATCCGCGAGCTTTTGACTCTCTTGGTCAGGTTCGATGCTTTGGTCAGCCAACATCTCCAGTCCTTGAGCAATTCTCTCGTAAATCTCTTCCGTGATTTCGAAATGCTCCTCGACACGTTGACGAAATTCTTCTGAGTGTTTAAGTTCTTCTTTTTGCAGGTCAAGCATTTCTTCCTGATTTGCAATGATTGCAGTATTTGCTGCTTCTTGATTATGCTGGTACTCGTCCGGCAAGCAATCTTTTATAAACCCCAGAACACAGATAACGAACGAAATAATCTCCATCACCGTTTTCCACGAGATCTTACTTTTAGATTGTTTCTCTGACTGAATCCTTTCTTCGATTATCTCAACTGCCTCTGCTGGTAAGTATGGCTTTACTTCTTCAACCACTGCCTCTGCTTTTTCGACAGGAACCTCATCGCCTGACGAAACTGAGCGGAATACTTCAGCAAGACTTTCTGTTATTTTGGCAACCGCTTCTGGTTTCATTTTCGGCGTATTTTTTTCTAATACCAAAATTGTAGCTCTTGCCGACTCGGTTACAGCCTGATGGTCAAAATCCATAGCTTTCATCAGTTGGGCCATTGCCGCCTGCGTGCTGGCCATGATCTGCTCATTTGTTGGCAGACTCGCAACTACCGAATTTGCAATCTGTTGCATCCGCAATGCACTAAGCTCATCCATAATTTCACCTCCCTTCTGGTGCCTCTATTCTACCGCAGGAGGGAGCCAACCACAAGGAGGTGAACCACATGGACAACAACAAAAAGCCCAGCGAGCCGTCAGCCACGGAACACTGGGCAGAAAGGAGAGCAACTATGAAAAACCCTTTGACGATTCAGATATTCGCCCTGAGCATCCAAATTCTGGCACTGGTCGCTATTTTATTAAAGAAATGATCATGGAAGCCACTTTACCGCAAAAAGGCACATCAAACAAGGAGATACATCATGGAACGCTATATTATTTTCATCCCGGCAGATGGGCCGTGCAGGCTGGTGCCCTGCGACAATGGCGACATCTGCAAATTGAGCACCTTGCAGCAGCTGGTAGGCGGCTTTATCGAGGTGACCGAAAGCAGCTTGGACCCCACCTGGGCGCGGGAGCCGGTGGAGTGCATCCACCTGATCGTCAACGAGGAAGGACTGCTGCATCAGCTACCGGATAACCCGCGTGCATCGAGCCTGTATATTTTGGGTGACAGGTCCGCAATCGTCGGTAATGCTGCCCTGATGGCCGGACACGGCGAAGATTTGATTGGTTTTCCCAAGTTGGTATGCAGGACTATCTGCGACGAATGGGAGCTTGAAATGGAGAACGGCGCATGGAACGACTGACAAACCCACGCTGCAATGGCATCAAGACCGGCTATTGGAGCCCGTCCAAGAAAGAAGATCTTGTGCAGCGCCTTGGCCGGTATGAGGACATCGGACTCACGCCAGAAGAGATCATGGCCCGGCTTTCCGCACAGGAAACGGCAATCGACGTGCCTGTGATCGAGACCGACGTTCGACCAGATCATGGTCGACATTTTCACCACTGAAAAAAGGGAGTGACCATCATGAAGACTTACAAGCACCCTTCCCCTGTTCCCGGCACCTTCCGGCGCAATCCTTACTGGAAGCTGCAGGCGCTCTTCCGGGAGCGCGGCTTCCATGACTACGAAGTCGCCGCCGCTCTCGGCACCAGCCCCCAGTGCCTGAGCCGCCGCATCCGGGGCGCGGCCCCCTGGCCCAGCGATGAGGTCGCCGCCATCTGCAAAATCGTCGGCATCCCGCAGGAGCAGATCGGCTACTATTTCTTCCCCGACGTTGAACCCGAAGGCAAAAAGGAGGCATCCGCATGAGAATCAAATCTGGCGTCTTTTACTGGCTGGCGGTTGCCAGCGGTGCCGTCGGGATGCTGTATGCACTGGGCTTTGCAGGCAGCATCGAAGCCCTCGGCGTCATCTCCGACACCGACTTCATCACCGCGATGGTGCTGCTGTTGCTGGCGCTGTTCTTCGCCCAGCTGGGCGACCATGCCGCAGAGCGCGAAAAGCAGCACATCGGCCTGGCTGTGACCGAGGACCGAGAAGAAAATGCCCGGCGGGGTGCATGACATGACCAGGCAAAAAGAAAGAGCCTGCCCGTGCACCACCACGGACAAGCCCAATACAAAGATATTGCACCCCCAGTATACCATGGACTCCGGCTATCTGCAATATGTGGGCGTGAGTTACTACGCCGCAGATGATCGCGGACACACATTCCCGGCCGCCGTTGCCCTGCGCATCGACAGGACCCAGTACGGTGAGCTGATCCACTGACTGGATTTTCACCTGAAAGGCAAAGACCCTCCGCCTGCGCTGTACGCGCTGGAAATGCTGCTGCAGCATCTGGAATACCTGCGCGGCGGGCGGCACTACCTTTACAACTCGATTTACGAGATCACGCTTTTGGAGGATGCGTTGTGAAAAAACTTGCTGTTACTTACACCTGCCACGAACACCTGTCGTCTCTGGATGCTTTGGAGACCGTGGCATATTTTGAAGTCGAGGATGATGTGGCCACCGATATGCTGGAGGTCGAAAAGCCGTTTGGGTTCATTGCCGTTAAAAGCAGTCACCAGAGCCACATTGCGATGATCGTGTATTGGATTGCAGCGGCGCACGACCGCTATATCCTTCAGAGTGATCGGATCCTTGATGTCGCATTAGCTTGACATCGCTTTTCCCTCCAATGGTGGCAGGCGGTAAAACAAAAGCCACTGCCAGTGTATAGCACAGAAAGGAGTGTTGACCTTTATGGCAACGACCAAAGCAACAACGCCCCGCCGCAAGGCCGTGCAGAGTGCACAGGAGTGCCCGACGGCACCGGTGGTGCAGTTTCCCTTATCTATCCCCACTCCCCGGCAGACGCGCCCTGCGGAAGCCGTGGTGATCGTTCAGGAGACGGCAAAGGATGCCGTAAAGCTTTTTGTGATGCCGAGCCCGTCCGCAGTGCGTGGCATCCTGAATGAAACATTCGGCCCACTGGGCTGGGCAGAACGCCGCTATTTCGCGGACGGCCGCCTGTGGTGCGCTGTGGGCGTGTTCAACCCGTGCATGAGTGACTACTGCTTCAAAGATGCCGCCGCACTGGAAGGCAAGCATCCGGGCAGTCATGAGCGCTGGAAGGAAGAGACCAGCTTTGTGGCTGCGGCAGAGCTCTGGGGCATTGGCAGCGACGTGATGGCGCTGCCGTCCATTGTGCTGCGTGCGGATCAGGTGTCCATTGTCGGGGTGCAGAAGCCGGGCCGCAAGCCCAGCGACCCGCCGCAGCTGGCGGGCTATAAGCTGGCCACGGTGCTGGCTGTAGATAAATTTCTGCGTCACCCGGACACCGGCGAGATCATCGGCGTCCAGTTTGCGGATAAAGATGGCCGCAAGATCACATGGGAAAAGTAATCGGCCGCCTGCCGGTGGTCTATGACCCTGCCGCCCGGCGGGTGCAGGTGGAAAGCTCTGCGGAATTTGTGGAAACGCAGCTCCTGCAGCGGCTGGACGATCTGGCCCACGGGCAGCCCCTTCGCCTGACCCTGACCGTGGAGCCGGAACGTAAGGGGCGCAGCACCCAGCAGAACCGGCTCATGTGGGCGCTGCTCACCATCATGGCCGACGCCTACAACGCCGGGCGCACCGGCGGCGTGACCCCGGAAGAGTGCTATCTTGATATGCTGGAGAAGTACGGTGCCAAAGTTGATTTTCTGGAAGTCCCGGCGGGTGCGCTGGAGATCCTGCGCCGGTGCTATCGCCTCGTCCATGTGGTGGAGATCCTCAACAACGACCGCTGCACGGTCAAGTGCACGCAGGGCAGCTCTAGCTTTACCACCGCTGAAATGAAAAATCTGATCGACGGGATCTTTGACCGCCTTGCTGAAATGGGCGTGAATGATCCTATGGTAACTGCCTACTGGCAGGAGTGGAAGGAGCCGTAAATGGACAAAAGCATCATCCAGGCAGAAAAAGAGTGCTACATCTGCCGCCGCTGGTACAATGTCCGAACCACCAGCGGGCTGGAAGAGCATCATGTTATCACCGGGCCGCTGCGGGCCTTTGCTGAGCGCAACGGCCTGAAGGTCTGGCTCTGCCACCGGCACCACAACGAGCCGGGATACTCGGCCCACTTTGACGCCGGGCTTGCCTTGGCGCTGAAAGCAGCGGCTCAGAAAAGTTATGAAGAAAAGAACGGCCCCGGCGCACACGCTGCATGGATGGCCGCTGTTGGAAAGGACTATCTCGATGCTTAATGTTGTAGCTATCATGGGCCGTCTTGTGGCGGACCCGGAACTCCGCACGACCCCGGCAGGTGTGAATGTCTGCCGGTTCCGCATTGCCTGTGACCGCAGTTTCGTCCGGCAGGGCGAGCAGCGGCAGGCAGATTTCATCGACATTGTGGCATGGCGGGCGCAGGCTGAGTTTGTGTGCAGGTATTTCTCCAAGGGCAGTCTGATCGCCATCGATGGCCGCATCGAAACCAGCAACTATCAGGACAAAAACGGCAACAACCGCACCTCTTTTGCTATCGTGGCCAACAACATCAATTTTGCCGGGTCCAAGAGCACCGGCACAAAGCCGACGGATGATGGCGGCGAAGCACCCCCGGCGGGCTATCATCTCAGTGAGCCTGCACCGGAGGATTCCGAGCACGACGATTTTGCAGTGATCGACGACAGCGATGACCTGCCGTTTTAATGAAGAAAGGCAAACAGGATGAGAACAGATGGATATGTTGTGGTACAGCCGTGGATGGTGACGGACTACAATCTCAAAGGCAACAAACTCCTGATCTATGCCCTGATCTGGGGCTTTTCGCAGGATGAGCAGTCCTGTTTTTATGGCTCCACCCGTTACATCACGGATTATTTCAAGCTGAGCGAGCGGGCTGTAGTGGGAATTCTGGATGAACTGGTGGATGATGGGCTGCTCTGCAAGTGGTCTGAGCCGGTAAACGGAAGGACCACAAACAGGTATTCCGCTCTGCGCCCGGCGGCGTGCTCTGCTGAGGATGATGGGTGCAAAAATTGCAACCATGAAGAAAATGCACCCATGCAAAAAGTGCAGTCTGACCCCTGCAAAAAATGCAGCTCTACCCCTGCAAAAAGTGCAGACAAGAAAGAAAATAATAATAAAAGCAAGAATAAAGGCACATCCGCAACTCGGTTTTCACCGCCCAAAGCGGAAGAGGTCGGGGCGTATTTCCGGGAGCGGGGGCTCCCGCCCACATCAGCCCAGACCGAAGCTGAAAAGTTCATTGACCGGTACACGGCCAATGGCTGGCTTGTGGGCAAAGCCAGAATGAAGGACTGGAAAGCGGCGGCGCGCAACTGGCTGCGGAACCGGAAAGAGTGGGGCCAGACCGCCGCACAGCCTGCTGGCCCGTATGGCGGGCGCACCTGGGAGGATCTGTGATGGATGCGCAAAGCGTATTGATCGGCGCGCTGCTGCTAAATGATCAGCTTGCACCGTATTCCCTGCCAGAACTCAGCATCGAGCACTTTCGGCCTGAGCTGCAGCCTGCCTTTGCCGCTGTGCAGGGGTTCTGGATCAAGAACGGTGAGCTGGATATTCTCCAGATCGTGGCGCGCTATCCGAACCAGAAACAGCCATTGATGGCCTGCGTGGGAGCTTGTGAGAGCGAATGCATCCGGCTGACCCGCGACCGCGTGGAAGAGTGGACGCGCATCATCCTGGAGGACTCCGCTAAAAGCCGCTTTCAGAGCCTTGCGCTCCGGGCTGTGGATGCCGCGACCGCCTTTGCCGATCTGCCGGACCTGTACCAGCAGATGGGACAGGCGCTGGACACCCACACCGAAAAGGGCGACTTCCAGAGCGTGGGCGATCTGCTGGATGATTACATCCGGCATCTGGGCGAAAAGCCTCAGTACATCCGCACCGGCTTGTCCAAGCTGGACGAAAATCTGCACCTTGTTCCCGGCAACTATTTCGTGATCGGCGGCAGACCCAGCGCAGGCAAAACAGCCCTGAGCCTTCAGCTGGCGGCGGGTATGGCTAAGTCGGGCAAGCGGGTGTGCTATTTCAGCCTTGAGACCGACCCAGCTACGCTGGAAGCCCGCCTGATCGCAAACCAGCTGTACGCGCCCCTCTCGGCGGTCAAAAATAAAACGCTGTCCCTGCGCGAGCTTGACCGGCTGGCAGACATGAAACACTGGCCGCTGTATATCCGGTCTGCGGCGGGCAAGGGCGTCGCATGGCTCAAAGCGCAGGCTTTGCGCATGAAGGCAGACATCATCTTTGTGGACTATTTGCAGCTGATCCATGAGCGCAGCGGCGGAGACCGCTACACAGCCATTACAGAAATTTCCATTGCACTGCATGAGCTGGCCCAGACCACCGGCATCCTCGTGGTGGCTCTGGCCCAGCTGAACCGCAACGCCGCGCGGGCCGAACCCTCCAACGCAGATCTGCGCGAATCCGGCCAGATTGAGCAGGACGCAGACGCCATCCTGCTGCTGTCCGCTGATGGGGATGCATATTTTAGCCGTCTGACCAAGAACAAAGAGGGGCGCGTGGGCAATGCCGGGCTGGAATTTGATAAAACGCTGCAGCGGTTCACCTGTGCAGCTACTTGAGTAAGCGCCGCCCGGCGGGGCGGTAACGGATAGGAGTGATGCCCAATGACCTATGAAGAAAAGAAACAATGGCTCCGTCAGTACGAACGCGCCAAGAAAAAAGAGCTGCATCTGACCCACGAGCTTCAGGAAGCAGAGTTTGACTATGGCCGCATGACGCAGACACTTTCCTCGGTGCCGGGAGGTGGCGGCGATGGACAGGCGCTTCCTCGTGCTGTGGAACGAGTAGAAAAAGCAAAGCAGGCTTTGGACGCACAAATCTTGTTTTGCGACGATCTCCATGCCGAAATCACGGCAGTGCTTCTCAGCTTGGAAGACCCCGACGATTACGAGATTTTGAAGCTGAGGTATCTTCACTTCAAGACATGGGAAAGCATTGCAGCTGAAATAAAGCTCTGCCTCCGTCAAATCTACCGCCGCCATCATCGCGCCATTGATGAGCTGAATTTATAATGTCAGTCAATGTCACCTAGAAGTCATTTTATGTCACTCCACGTTATGCTAAAATGATACCATCGGCAGAGCCGGAAAGGCCACCCGATACACGCAGCCTCCGCACCATGTCCTCCTTGACGATTGACCGCATGGTGTGCGGGCTGCTTCTATTATGCCGCCTGAGCGCAATTTGGTGCGCGGCGCGTGTGACCAGACACGGCTGGTTCGATTCCAAGGGCGGCACCATGACGCTGCGCCCCGCCGCAGCAACAGCCTGACGCATGGCCTGCGAAACCGCTTGGGGCTGGCGTGCCGGATGGGAGTCCCTCCTTCTCCCCGTGAGAGTCCGGCACACCACCGGAGGCCCCGGAATCCGCAGTGGGTTCAAGGATACCCCACCGGATGTGCGTCAATCACCCTGCACAGAAATGTGCGGGGATTTTTTATGCAGCTTCTGCCGTTCGGAAACCCCGGGCGGCTTTTTCATACCCCCGGGGTCTGCAAAAGTACCCCTTCCCTCAAAAAGACCTCCCTCTCCGGGCATGACCCGGCGGGGCAAAGGAAGCCGAAGCTTCGAGGACCACCGCACAGCACGTCAGCAAAAGGAGGCTGCATCCTAATGGCAGGCAGGACACCGCGCCGCAACGAGCGGCCAGACCACGACGGCACACACCGTCTGGCCTTTGAGCGGAACAAAAAGAAGATCTATGCGACGCAGACCGTTTGCGGCATCTGCGGCAAGCCGGTCGATTTCAGCTATAAGTTCCCGCATCCGCTCTCGCCCTGCATCGACCACATCATCCCCGTCGTCAAAGGCGGACACCCCAGCGACCTTGACAATCTTCAGCTCGCGCATTTCTGCTGCAACCGGGCCAAGAGCGACAAGCTGGTGGCCCGCAGCGGAAAGGCTCAGGAGCAGGCTGTCGATTCGCCGCGCGTCCTGCCCCTGTCCCGTGACTGGACGACCTACCGCAGCCGATAGGGGGGATGGCCCCCTCCCCCTGCCCTCGCCGGACTCCCCAGCCGTCACTGGGAATATTTTCTCACGAAAAGGAGGAATCCCCCATGAGCCAGACCCGCGGCATGGCCTATCTCCGCCGCAAGCTGGAGCTGAAGCGCAGCCGGGTGCTTACCCGCTATAAATACTATGAGATGAAGAATGCCGTGAAGGACTTCGGCATGGTCACGCCGCCCGAGTTCCGCACCTTCAGCGAGGTGCTGGGCTGGTGCGGCAAGGCTGTGGATTCGCTGGCCGATCGGCTCATTTTCCGGGAGTTCCGGCAGGACAACTTCGACCTGAACAGCATCTATCGCCAGAACAATGCCGACATCCTTTTCGACAGCGCTGTCCTTTCGGCCCTTATCTCGAGCTGTTCGTTCCTGTACATCTGCGCCGGTGAAGACGGCTTTCCCGCATGTCGGTGCTGGACGGCGGCAATGCCACCGGGATCATCGACGATGTGACCGGTCTGCTGACCGAGGGCTACGCCGTTCTGGAGCGGAACGCCGACAACGGCACGCCCACGCTGGAGGCCTACTTCACGGCTGGCAGCACATGGTACTACCCCAAGGGCGAAAAGCCTTACCTTGTGACCAACCCCGCCCCCGCGCCGCTGCTGGTACCCATCTGCTACCGCCCGGATGCTGCCCGGCCCTTTGGCCACAGCCGCATCTCCCGGGCCTGCATGGGCCTGCAGCAGGGCGCACTGCGCACTCTCAAGCGCAGCGAGATCAGCGCCGAGTTCTACTCTTTTCCGCAGAAGTACGTTCTGGGGACCTCCGGCGACGCCGACCCGATGGACAAGTGGAAAGCCACCATTTCCTCCCTGCTGGAGATTTCCAAGGACGAGGAGGGCGACCATCCGGTGGTCGGGCAGTTTACTCAGCAGAGCATGAGCCCCTATACCGAGCAGCTGCGCACCTTCGCGGCACTGTTCGCGGGAGAGACCGGCCTGACGCTGGACGATCTGGGGTTTGTCACCGACAATCCCTCCAGCGCAGAGGCCATCAAGTCCAGCCACGAGACGCTGCGTCTGGCCGCCCGCAAGGCACAGCGGACCTTCGGCAGCGGCTTTCTCAATGCCGGATATCTCGCCGCCTGCCTGCGGGATGATTTTGCCTATCAGCGCCGCCAGCTCTATCTGACCCGCCCCGTCTGGGAGCCGGTCTTTGAGCCGGACGCCGCCACCCTCTCCGGTATCGGCGATGCCGTGGGCAAGGTCAACGCTGTCATCCCCGGCTATTTCGGAAAAGAGAACCTGCGCGACCTGACCGGCGTGCAGGCCGAGGGATGAGCAGATGGACAAGCAGGATATTGCCCCCGCGCTGCTGGGGCGCATCCGGGCCGACTTTCTCCGCCTGCTGAGGAACGCTGCTCCTTCGGCGGCCACTTACCCTGCGGCTCTGGACTACGCTGACCTTGTCGGCGGCGCTCTGGCCGAGGCGTTCCGTCTCCATCTCAGCGCCGACACGCTTCCGGATGGACGGATGTACTGGAACATCGCCGACCGCGTCCTCCGCCCCCTGCTGGAGGAGGACCATGCACTGGTGGCTGACGCCGCTGCTGCCGTACAGCAACAGCTCAACGAAGCGGCCGGTCTCCGTCTGCTGGCCCAGCGCGTCACGGTGGATGAGGACCGCATCGACGGCATCCTGAACAAGATCTGCGCCGCTGAGCACTACGAGGATGTGGCCTACATGCTGGATGAGCCGGTACGGACTTTCTCCCGGATGGCAGTAGACGATACCCTGAAAGCCAACGTGCAGTTTCAGGGTCGGGCCGGTCTGCATCCCCGCGTTGTGCGGCGCACCACCGGGAGCTGCTGCGAATGGTGCAGCAGGCTTGCCGGAAGCTACGACTATCTCCATGTACCTGCCGACGTCTACCGCCGCCATGAGCGCTGCCGCTGCAAGGTCGAGTATGACCCGGGCGACGGCCGCAGGCAGAATGTGTGGGATAAGAAGTGGACGGAAGATCCCGAAACCCTTCAGGCTCGCAAAGGATTTGCGGAGTCTCCACTTGTCACTAAAATCCGCTTTCCGAAAGAGGCCTCTCTGCAGAACGTCCTCCCGGAATATCTGCGGACGGCTGCTCCGGGAGTCGGTTCCATCTCATACGATGCTGGTTACGATATGATCCGCCATGCAGACGAAGTAAAAACAGCACAATGGCTGCACGCCCATTTGGGCGGCGACATCGTGCTGTTGAACGAAGCAAATAATTATAAAGCGATGACTCCAGACTACATCTGGAACGACAAGCTCTGGGATTTGAAAACGGTTTCTACAGAAAAGTCCGCAAACAGCGCTGTTCGGCATGGTTTGAAGCAGATCCAGGAGAATCCTGGCGGAATCATCCTGAACTATGAGCAGAATACGATTTCTCTGAAAACGCTGAAAGATGTCCTACGGAAAAGATTGACTGCCAGTGCGACGCAGGATGTAGACATCCTCGTCATCTGCAAAGAGAAATTATTCACTGTTCAGCGATTCACTGCAAAAAAATAGAGGTGTCGAGCCCCCACCATATAGCGGAGGCGCACCTCATAGCTATTATATAGCACATTTTCGTCTTTTCGTCAATATTACATTTTCATTCTCATAAAGGAGGCCCCGCCGTCATGCCCCGAGCGTCAGAAAAGGCCGTCCCGGAAAAGCTGGGCCGCCAGACGCCCACGGCGGCGGTGGTGCTGCCCTACACCACGACCCACGGGCAGGAGGCCATCGACCTCTACAACACCACCGGGCGTACCGCCCAACAGTGGCAGCAGCTCCTGCTCTACGACATCCTCGCCGAAAACGAGGACGGCCTGTGGGTACATACCAAATTCGGCTACAGCGTCCCCCGCCGCAACGGCAAGAATGAGATCGCCGCCATGCGGGAGCTATACGGTCTCCAGCGGGGCGAGAACATCCTGCACACAGCCCACCGCACGACCACCAGTCATGCCGCGTGGGAGCGCCTGTGCAGCCTGCTGGACAAGGCCAAGATAGAATACAGATCCATTCGTGCCTCTGGCCGGGAGAGCATCCGGTTGAAAAGCGGTGAGGGCCGCATCGAGTTCCGCACCCGTTCCTCCAAGGGCGGTCTGGGCGAGGGCTTCGACCTGCTCATCATCGACGAGGCGCAGGAGTACACCGACGATCAGGAAAGCGCCCTCAAATATGTGGTCACGGACAGCCGCGACCCGCAGACACTCTTCTGCGGCACACCGCCCACGCCGGTCTCCTCCGGCACGGTGTTCCTCAAACTGCGAAACGCGGCCCTGCAGGGCGAAACACAGAACACCGGCTGGGCCGAGTGGAGCGTGGAGCAGCAGACCGACCCCCATGATGTGGCTGCATGGTACGAGACGAATCCCAGTCTGGGTACCATCTTTACCGAGCGCAGCATCACCGACGAGATCGGCTCCGACCCCATTGACTTCAACATCCAGCGCCTCGGCCTCTGGCTGCGGTATAACCAGAAATCGGCTATCAGCAAAGCCGAATGGGAGGAGCTGAAGGTCGCCGCCCTGCCCGAGCTGAAGGGCAGGCTTTATGCGGGCATCAAGTTCAGCCCGGACGGGGCCAGTGCAGCGCTCTCCATCGCCGTCCGGACTGCCGACAACAAAATCTTCGTGGAAGCCATCGACTGCCGCCCCACCCGGGCAGGCAGTGGGTGGCTTTTGGATTTTCTGAGCAAGGCCCAGTTCGCCGCTGTGGCGGTGGACGGTGCCAGCGGGCAGCAGCTCCTGGCCGACGCCATGAAAGCCGCCCATCTCAAAGCGCCCGTCCTTCCTACCGTCAAGCAGATCATCACTGCCAACGCCGCCTTTGAACAGGCACTGTTTGCGAAATCGCTCTGCCACGCCGGACAGCCAAGCCTTGTGCAGGTGGCTTCCAACTGCGAAAAGCGGGCCATCGGCACCAACGGCGGCTTCGGCTACCGTTCCCTGACCGAGGGAGGCCATATCGAGCTGCTGGACAGCATCATCCTTGCCTGCTGGCAATGCTCCGAGGGCAAGGAGAAACGCCGCCAGCGCACCAGCTATTAACTACGCCGAAGCAGGGCCTCCGCCCTGTTTTTATATGCATCTGTCAGAATGGAGGTTTTCTCATGGCAGAATTTGAACCCATCACCACGCAGGAGGCATTCGACGCCGCCGTTGCCGACCGTCTGGCTCCCTTCGCCGACTACGACGGCCTCAAGGCGCAGAATGCCGACTATGCCTCCCGCATCCATGCCTTTGAGATGTCGGAGCTCAAGACCCGCATCGCCCACGAGGTCGGCATCCCCTTCGACCTCTCCCAGCGGCTTACCGGTGAGAACGAGGACGCCATCCGCAAGGATGCCCAGTCTCTCGCCAAGCTGCTCAAGCCCCAGACCCCCAAATCGCCCCCGCGCAGCACCGAGCCCGCAGGCGGCAGCAGCCGCCGCGATGCCCTGCGCGCCTTCACCAACGACCTGATGAGCAAAGGAGAATAACACATGGCAGACATTCTGAGCAAAGGCTCCCTGTTCCCCGAGGAGCTGATCCCCGACTTTATCAAGAAGACCACCGGTGCCTCTGCGCTGGCCAAGCTGTGCAGCGCCACCCCCATCCCCTTCAACGGCGTCAAGGAGTTCACCTTCTCCCTCGACAAGGAGGTGGACATCGTGGCAGAGAACGGTGCCAAGACCAAGGGCGGCCTGACCGTCGACCCCATCACCATCGTCCCCATCAAGATCGAGTACGGTGCCCGCATCTCCGACGAGTTCCTCTACGCCTCCGAGGACGCGCAGCTGGACTACATGAGCGCCTTTGCCGACGGCTTCGCCAAGAAGGTCGCCAAGGGCCTCGACCTGATGGCCTTCCACGGCGTCAATCCCCGCACCGGCACGGCCTCCTCCGTCATCGGCACCAATCACTTCGACTCCAAGGTAACGCAGGCTGTGACCATCTCCTCCGGCGACAAGCCCGATGAGAACATTGAGGCCGCCATCGCGCTGGTGCAGGGCGCAGACCGGGACGTCACCGGCATGGTGCTGGCCCCGGCCTTCAAGTCCGCTCTGGCCAAGCAGACCACCGCCGACGGCGCAAAGCTTTACCCCCAGCTGGCATGGGGCGCAAATCCCGGCGAGGTGAACGGCCTGCGGGTGGAGTCCACCTCTAACCTGTCCTCCGGCTCCAGCCTCGACCGCGCCCTTGTGGGCGATTTCGTCAACTGCTTCAAGTGGGGCTATGCCAAGGAGATCCCCATCGAGGTCATCCGCTACGGCAACCCCGACAATGATACTCAGCTGGGCGACCTGAAGGGCCACAATCAGGTCTATCTGCGCGGTGAGGCCTACATCGGCTGGGGCATCCTCGACCCGTCTGCCTTCGCCCACATCAAGGCCGGCGAGTAAGGAGGACATGACCATGCTGTATCGCAACAAAAAGACCGGCGCTGTTATCGAAACGGACTGCCTCATCTCCGGCGGCGACTGGGAACCTGACAGGGCAGATGCCGCGCCGGACGCCACGTCCGAGGCCGACACCGAGGCTGACCCTCCCGCTGCCAAGTCCAAGCGGAAAGGCAGGGCGACGGTATGACCTACGCCACCGTGGACGACATGACCACCCTCTGGAGGCCCATGACGGAGGCAGAGCAGGCCCGCGCCGGCCCTCTGCTGGAGGTCATCTCAGCCAGCCTTGATGTTGAGGCCCGCAAGGTGGGCAAGGACCTGCCCGCACTGGTCGCTTCGGACTCTGCACTGGCTCTGGTGGCCAAGAGCGTCGCGGTCGATGTGGCTGCGCGGGCGCTGATGACCAGCACCGATCAGGAGCCCATGACCCAGCTGACGCAGGCCGCAGGCGGCTATTCCGCCTCCGGCTCCTTTCTCGTTCCCGGCGGCGGCCTGTTCATCAAGAAGTCTGAGCTGGCCCGGCTGGGGCTGCGCCGCCAGCGGATGGGGGTGATCGAGCTGTATGGCAGCTCTGATTAAGGGCACCCCGGTCACGCTTTACGAGCGCACCAAGACCGGTGAGGATGCATTTCACGAACCCGTCTACGCCGAAACGCCGGTCACAGTCGAAAATGTGCTCATTACGCCTGTTGACTCTGCGGCATCGCCCACAGAGCTGCAGCTTTCCGGCCGTCATCTGGTTTATGAGCTTTGCATCCCCAAGGCCGACACTCACAAATGGGAGGGCTGCGCTGTGGAGTTTTTCGGGAAGAGATGGCGCGTCCTGAACGGCGTGCAGCAATACATCACCCAGCTCACGCCTCTGGACTGGGATAAGAAAGTACAGGTGGAGCGGTATGAATGATTTTCACTTTGAGCTGAACCGCTCCGGTGTCCGGAAACTGCTGAAGAGTAAAGAGATGCAAAACGGCCTTTCCTCCGTCGCTTTTGCGGCACAAAGCCGTCTGGGCGATGGATATACGGCCAGTTACTACACGGCGGACACCCGCGCAGTGGCTGAGATAAGCGCCGATTCTCTCTCCGCCCGGAGAGAGAACGCCGAGACCAACTCCATCCTGAAAGCGCTGAAGTGACTATGATCGAAGAAATCATCCTCAATTATCTGCGGGAAAGCGGTTTTCCCTGCTATCTGTCCGTGCCGGAGGAGCCCTCCGGCAATTTTGTTGTGCTGGACAAGACCGGCTCCGGCCACGACGAGGGGCTTTTCCACGCCACGCTGGCCGTGCAGTCCTACGGAAAGAGCAAGTTCAGCGCGGCCCAGCTCAGCCACCATGTCGTGCAGGCCATGCTGGATGCCGACACCCTGCCCGAGGTGGTCAGCTGCAAGCTGGTCACTGACTACGATTTTCCCGATACCACCCGGAAGCTGCCCCGCTATCAGGCGGTTTTCGAGCTGGTGCATTACTGAGTTTCTGAAAGGAGCTTTTCCTTATGGCAAACGCAAAGAACGTCACCGCCGCAAAGCCCAAGGTCGGCGGCGCGGTCCACCGCGCCCCGCTGGGTACGCCTCTGCCCACCGACGCCAAGAGTGAGCTGGACAAGGCCTTTGAGTCTCTGGGCTACATCTCCAGCGACGGCCTGACCAACTCCAACTCGCCCTCCAGCGAGAACACCACCGCATGGGGCGGCGACACCGTGCTGACCCAGCAGACCGAGAAGCCGGACACCTTCGCCTATACCCTGCTGGAGGCGCTGAACCCGGCCGTGCTCAAGTCGGTGTATGGCGACAAGAACGTCACCGGCACACTGGAGACCGGCATCACCGTCAAGGCCAACAGCGATGAACAGCAGGACTGCTGCTGGGTCATCGACATGGTGATGAAAAACAATGCAGCCAAGCGCATCGTCATCCCGGACGCTGCCGTTTCTGCCGTGGGCGACATCACCTACTCCAACGGCGCGGTGGGCTACAACACCACTCTGACCGCTGTACCTGATGAGCATGGCAACACCCACTATGAGTACATCGTCGCAGCCGGCGCAGAGACGCAGGCTGCCAAAGAAGCTAAGGAGGTCAAGGCATGATCACTGCTGAAACCAAGGACGGCTTTGCTGTCGAACTCAGCGAAGAAGCGCTGGACAATGTGGAGCTTCTGGACGCGCTGGCCGCGGTGCAGGACGCCGACGTCCTGTCTCTGGGCCGCACCATCCGCCTGCTGATGGGCAAGGCGCAGGCAAAGAAGCTCTATGACCACCTGCGCACCGAGGACGGCCGCGTACCGGTCGTTGCCCTGAGCAACGCTCTCGGCGAGCTGATGGAATCCTTCCGTGCCGGAAAAAACTCTTCTTCCTCTCCGGCCTGATCGCATCGGATGAGGGGAAAGACAAGCTTATCTGCGATTTTGCCCAGTATTACCATCTGCTGGACTGGCGCAGCCTGCCGGTGCGGCTGGCGGCCACGCTGGCCTCCGGTCTGCCGCCGGACAGCCGATGCATGATGCATCTGGCCGGGCAGAAGCTGCCGGAGAAGACCCTGATGGATGCCGCCGCGGTGGATGCTTTGCACCGCATCGAATGGCGGCTCATCGGCTGCCCCGGCAGCCGCCCGCCCGACTCCATCCTTGCCGCCCTCACCGATCCCGATACAGGCGGCACCGGCAATGTGCAGAGCTTTGACAGCCCGGAAGATTTTGAGGCGGCACTTGCCGCCATGAAAGGAGGTTGAACATGGCAGACGGCATTGAACTTGGCAAAGCTTATGTCCAGATCGTACCCTCGGCCAAGGGCATCAAGGACAGCATCGCCGAAGAGCTGGGCGGCGAAAGCGCCCGCGCCGGTGAGTCTGCCGGACAGCTCTTCACCGGCAAGTTGGTCGGCACCATCAAAACGGTGCTGGGCACTGCCGCCATCGGGAAGATGATCGCCGACTCGGTCAACGCGGGCGGCGCTCTCCAGCAGAGCCTCGGCGGCATCGAAACGCTGTTCAAGGACAGCGCTGACAAGGTCAAGACCTATGCCGCACAGGCCTACAAGACCGCCGGACTTTCGGTCAACGACTACATGGAGTCCACAACCAGCTTCGCGGCCAGCCTGCTTTCCAGCGTCAGTCAGGACACCGACGCGGCGGCGCAGCTGGCCAACATGGCGATGGTGGATATGTCTGACAACGCAAACAAGATGGGTACCTCGATGCAGGACATCCAGAACGCCTATCAGGGCTTTGCGAAGCAGAACTACACCATGCTCGACAACCTCAAGCTGGGCTACGGCGGTACGCAGGCTGAGATGCAGCGCCTGCTGAAGGACGCCGAGAAGATCTCCGGCGTAAAGTATGATCTCGGCAATCTGGCCGACATGTACAGCGCCATCCATGTCATCCAGACCGAGCTGGACATCACCGGCACCACGGCCAGGGAGGCCACCACCACCCTGACCGGCTCCTTTGCCTCCATGAAGGCCGCCGCCCAGAATGTTCTGGGGCAGATGGCGCTGGGCGAGGACCTGCAGCCCTCGCTGGAGGCCCTTGTGGAGACGGCCCGCACCTATCTGGTGGACAACCTTCTCCCGCTGGTCGTCAATGCGGTCGGCGGCATCCCGGAGGCCATCGCTGCGCTGGCCCCGGCCATCCTTCAGACCGGCACGGAGCTGCTGCAGAATCTCACATCCGGGTTTGCCGCAGGCATCCCGGATTTTTTGTCGCAGGCGCTGCCCGCCGTCCTCTCCTTCACCGAAGAGCTTCGGGCGAATTTCGGTGATTTCGTCTCGTCAGGCATCGACCTCATCCTCAGCCTTGCAAACGGGCTGGTGGAGGGCCTGCCGCAGCTCTTCGCCTACATTCCCGATATTGTCATCAATATCGCGGGCCTCATCAACGACAATGCACCGAAAATTTTAGCCGGTGCGGTCGGCCTCATGGTGCAGCTGGGCAAAGGTCTTATCGACAGCATCCCTCTCATCATCCAGAATCTGAGCAAAGTCGTGGAGGCCATCGTCTCGGTGATCTCCGCCTTCAACTGGCTGAATCTCGGGGCAAACATCCTGAATGGGCTGGCCAGCGGCATCAAAAGCATGGCGTCGTCTGTGACGCAGGCCATGCAGCAGGGCATCTCCGGCGCGATCAGCTGGATAAAATCCCTGCCCGGGCAGGCTGTGCAGTGGGGCAAGAATCTCATTCAGAGCTTTATCAGCGGCCTGAAAGGCACCGGCACGGCGGCGACCATCGCCACTGCAGGCATTCAGGTCGCTAAGACCGCTGCACAGCCTGACACCGACTGGACCCTCCGTGACGATGTGGTGGACAAGGCCGAGGTCAATGCATTCAGGATGCAGAACCTCGCAAAGCAGGTCGAGGACACCATCCCGGCCTACACCAAGTCCGGTAACGCTGCGGCGGCAGCGGCCCAAAAGGCCGGCTCTGCCGCAAAGACTGCCGCCTCGGTGGTGAACTCCTACAGCAACACGGCCTATGAGGTCGTCGGGAACACCAAGCGCACCATCCAGACCATCAACGAGGAGCTGTCCAACGGCACCACCCAGCAGAAGCAGGTCATCACCTCTACCAGCCGCGAGATGGTGGACGGCGTCCTCAAGGACGTAAAGACCGTCGAGACCATCGCGGCGGACGGCAAGCGGACGGTCAGCCAGACTATGGAGACCGTGCGGGACGTGGTGAGCACCGTGACGGCCACCACCACGGCTATTGTGGACGGCATCAAGACCACCACCCAGACCGTGACCAAGACCCTCGCGGACGGCACCACCGAGCAGCAGCGCGTTATCACCCAGACGCAGGACAAGGTCATCGACGGGGCGCTCCGCACGGTGGAGACCGTCAAGACCATTGCCGCCGACGGCACCGAGCAGGTGGCCGAGACCATCAAGGACAGCGCCGCCAAGACACTGGACGGCCTCTGGTCTGCCCTCAAAGACCGGGCCAACGAGGGCATCCTCGGCACGGTGGATACGCTGTGGGAAGCCGTGCAGAGCGGCGACTGGGTGGGCATCGGCAGGTGGGCGGCATCCGCCCTCTACGCAGGCCTCACCGCCGACCAGAAGCAGCAGCTCACCGACTACGCCCTCTCGCTGGTGGACGGCCTGAACGGCGTTCTCGGACAGGGCGCACAGGGGCTGGCGCAGGGCGCGGCTTCTCTGGGGCAGCAGCTCTTCGAGGGCATTACCGGCCGCTTTGGCGACGTTGCCTCTCTGGCCGGGCAGCTGAGCGGCACCCTGCAGGACACCTTCGCGGCTCTTAAAGGCCCCCTCGGCACAGCGGCCAAGGCCATCAGCACAGCCCTCTCGGGCAACCTGCTCTCGGCCTTCCCCACCATCTTCGCCGCGATGGGTACCCTCGTCACCACGGTCGGCTCTGCCTTTGTCGCCATGCTGGAGTCCATCGGTGCGGCCATCTCGGCTACCGGCATCGGCCTGCTTGTGGGTGCTATGGTCATCGCTGCAGGCGTCGCTCTGGCTGTGGCCATCGCGGCCATTGCCATGAAGCTGGGGAGCAGCAGCAGATCTTCCGTGAAGACGCCCAACAGCAGCTCCGGCTCCGGCAGCGCCGTCACCGCCCCCAGCTACTCGCTGTGGGACTACGAGAAAGAAACCGCTCGGCCTGAGCGCAAGCCCCGGCCCTCGTATGAGATCAACCAGTATATTTACTCCAAAGCGCAGACAGCGGCTGACCTGATGCGCGAAGCACGATACGAACAGGAAAGGGCGGTGCTTGCCGGTGTTTGATGCCATCTTTACCGCCAGCAGCGGCCAGAGCTTCAGCTTCGGCTACAAGGCAGGCGTGCTCTACAGCATCGACCCCATCGGCGATCTGCCGGTGGAGCTGGAGACTAGTCAGGGCTACCAGCAGGTGGGTGCCACCGTGGAGAGCCGCAGCATCTCCGGGGTGACCCGCACCATTACCGGGCGCATCCTGCGGAATACTGCCTATCTCAAGCGTCAGCTGCGGGATATTTTCACCCCCGGGGCCACCGGGCGGCTGACCGTGGCCGGAAAATACTACTGCGACGCCGAAGTGCAGCGCTGCCCCGCCATCAGTGCCGCAAACCTCTGGCCCACCTTCAGCTTTCAGCTTTACTGCCCGAATCCCTATTGGCGCAGCGTCACCGAGACCAGCGCTTCGCTGTTCTATACGCAGCCTGCGTTCCGGCTGCCCGTCTGCTATAGCACCCACCAGTTCGGTCTGCGCATCCAGTCGGATTTTCTCAAGCTCAGCAACCCCGGCCCCGACACGCAGGATTTTGTGCTGACGCTGACTGCGCAGGGCGTCGTACAAAACCCCGGCGTGCGGGATCTTGCTACCGGAGAGTATCTTCGTTTTCTCACCGAGATGCAGGACGGCGAAGTCATTCGGCTCTGGCGGGAGGACGGGCGGCTGCGCATCGAGCAGATCATCGACGGCGAGACCTTCAACGCCTTCGAGCTGCTGGATGAGAGCAGCACCCTCTGGACGCTGCGTCACGGCACACGGGCATGGACACGCACCGCCGACAGCGGCATGACAGCGCTCTATCTGACCCTGAGCTTCAGTGTGGCATATGCATCTCTTGTAGTGGAGGAAACCTCATGAGCGGCGAAAAAACATCTGCCCTGACTGCCAGCGGCACAAAGACTCTCTTTGTCTATAGCCCCGAGCTGAAGCTTCTGGGGCGGATCGAGAGCTGGGTGTCGCTAGTCTGGCCGGAGCGGTACAACACCTACAAGAACGTACAGGGGGCGCAGCTGGAGCTTCATGAATCTACCAGCCTGCAGGCCCTCTGCCGCCCCGACCGGTATCTCTGGCTGGTAGGCAGCGAGCACCTTATGCGGATATGCTCCGCCCAGACCTCCGACCACCGCCTTGTGGTCTCTGCCCGCGACGCAGCCTACATCCTCGACGAGCGCAGCAGCCTCCAGACCCTGAAGAATTTTTCGGCAGAGACGACGCTCCGCCAGCTGGTCACGGCTATGGAGCCGTGGCCCGGCGTCGAGCTCGGCGACCTGGCCGAGATCACCGACACCTACACCGGCGAGGCCGCACCCGGCAGTCTGCTGGATGTGGCCGAGCAGGTATGTCAGGAGCTGGACATCGGCTTCCGGCTCCGGTTCGACCCGGCAGAGAAAAAGCTGCTGTTCGAGCTGTACCGCCCTCTGCTGGACCGGAACGCCCGCTATGCGCCCCAGTACGGCAACCTTACCGACCTGACCTACACCGAGAGCACGGCCGATTATAAGAATGTGGTGATCGTGGTAGGCGGCGACGCCACCGTCACGGTGGGCGCAGAGAGTGCAGCAGGAATTGCCCGGCGAGAGCTGGTGGTGGATGCCGCCAGCCGCACCAGAAGCAGCAGCCAGACCCAGAGCGACTACCTCGAAAGCCTGAAAGCCCTCGGCACGCAGGAGCTGGCCAAGCACACTCGGCTTGAGAATTTCCGCTTTACCCCTACGGATGAGGTCATGGTGGGCAAAGTCGTCGCCGCGAGCCTGCCGGGTACCGACATTCAGGCTGCCGCCCGCATCACGTCCATCACCCTGACATCCCAGAAGGGCGAGAACAGCGTCTCCACCGAGATCGGAACACCTATCATCAGGAGAAGAACATGAAGCTTGTGACATACCCCCTCGACGGGGTGACTTACAGTGCCGAAGATGTGGCCGCTTATCTATGCACCCGCACCTCCGGCGTCTACTCTCGCAATTCAAACTTTGCTGTGACCGTCAGCGGCCCCCGGGAGATCACCGTCTCCCCCGGTCTCGCGTGGATCAACTACGACGACTTCAAGGGCATCTCTGTCTGCGCCCGGGAGCGCGGCACGCTGGCGGTACCCGACGCAGACGATATGCTGCCCCGCATCGACCGGGTGGTGCTCCAGTTTGATGCCAACGCCAATCTGACGGCTCTGAAGCTCAAGCCCGGCACTCCGGAGGCCGAACCCACTGCACCGGAGCTGATCCGGACGCACTTCATCTATGAGCTGTGTCTGTGTGAGATCTCCGTTCCGGCCGGCAGTGCAGAGATCACTGCCGCATCCCTCACCGACACCCGCACCGACGAAGCCCTCTGCGGCCTCATGCGGGACGGCGTCACCGGCATCCCCATGGAGGCGCTGGGCCAGCAGGCATTGGCCAAGGCCAAAGAGACCGCCAAGCTTTGCGACAAGCTGCTGGCCAGTTACACCGGCGGCTATCTCGGCATCTGGCCCGTGACCCTCCCGGCAGACGGCTGGGCCGAATGCACCGACGTACCCGGCTACGCCTACAAGCAGACAGCAGAGCTGCGGGCAGCGAGAGAGGCAAACGTCCCCTCCGCCGTACCCACCCCGGAGACCTTCACCGTGGCCGTCTCTGCGGGTCTCGCAGGCGTCTGCGAGACCGGGGCGGGTACTGTCACCTTCTGGGCCGAGAACGTCCCGGAGGGGGACATCCAGATGCAGGTGAGCCTGCTGGGCCAAATCGCCGACAGCAGCAGCACCGAGACCGACGACACCAGCACTCTGGGTAACACCACCCTGGGCGATATGACCTTATAACGGAGGTGCAGCATGAAGTATACCAAACATCATTTTTCCAGCGGCATGAAAATCAACCTTGCCGACGTACTCAACCGGATGGAGGACGGCATCGCAGCCGCCTGCGGCGCGGCGGTGGAGGGCATCGGCAGCGTGACCACCGGCGACACACCCACCGCCGACATCCGGGACGGCAAGCTCTGCCTGACTCTGCCGCGCGGTGAACCCGGCCCGCAAGGCGACCCCGGCGAGGGCCTGAGTGACAACGCCAAGGCCCTGCTGCTCTCCCTGTTGGCCGACACGGCCCCCGGCAAAGCCGCCGCCCTCGCCGCCCTGCGGGCGGAGTGGGGCTTCGCCGACCCGGACGCCGACACCACTGAGGCCGCAAAGGCAGACGAGGGGGTGCTGTAAATGGCGCTGGGAAGTGTTGCCATCAGCGGCGGCATGAGCAAGAAAACGAAAGAGAGGTTGATGTATATGGACGGTAAGCTGGTTTGGAGCGCGGTGATGGGCGCTTCCAGCGGTATGAGCACCACTGCCCCGGCAGAGGTGGACTATATCGTGGTGAAGCCTATGGCTTTTGCTTTTGCAGATTCTCGCCCTTACTCGCAGCAAAAAACGGCACGGGTTGCCCGAGGAGGCTCAGGTCATGTATCGTGGATGCAACATTCAAGGTACAACAGTTCGATAGCGTCCAGCAATTATGCAAAGGTCACATTTTCAGCCGAGGGAAACATCAGCATTTATTATCCTGCGGATAACAGTGATGACTACTGCACTGTTGAGGGCTACCACTACTACTGACCCCGCCGCAACAAAAAGCAGCCCCGGGTGGGGGCTGCGGGAGGGGTTATTTGTCCCTGTAGTGGGAGCCGCACTGGACGATCTTGACCACGTTGCCATCAATGCGGTAGACGATCCGGTTTGCATCGTCGATGCGGCGGCTCCAATAGCTGGCCAGATCGCCGCTGAGGCGCTCGGGCTTGCCGATGCCCTCATAGCCGTTGCGGTCGATGTCCTTCAGAAGCTGTAGGATCCGCTTGAGCATCCTGCGGTCCTGGGTGGTCCAGTATTCAAAATCTTCCCACGCTTCTTCTGTCCATGCCTTAATCATCGAACTTGACCTCATGGATGGTGCCGCCGGTGGCCTCCATCTCAGCGATGGACTTACGCAGCCGGGCCTGATTCTGTTCCGAATAGAACGGGTCTACTGAAAGCTCGAAAGGCAGGCGCTGCTCCCGGGTCATCTTTTTAGCCAGCATAGTAACGGCGGTGGACATGGACATCCCCAGCTCGTTGCAGATGTGGTCAAAGCTGTTCTTCAGATCGTTATCCATGCGGATGCTTACAGTGGTCTGTGCCATGGTATCACACTCCTTCTGAATACAATGTAGCACATTTGCAATACAATGTCAACGGATAGAAAAAAGAAAGGTCGTGTTCTCTATCGCTATCAAAGAATATTCCATGTCCCGGGACT
>OGDN01001932.1_pt1 | contig 29810 bp, 22 predicted proteins | sample 1570271 | NCBI WGS metagenome assembly OGDN01 (sample SAMEA4384481, study PRJEB24528) | human gut metagenome | reverse complement strand
GTTTTTATCGTTTAAATGCATTTTGGCTCGTAACTGTGAAGGTACTGAACAGTTATGAAATGTAAATAACAGAGGCTGTGGTGCGTGCCGGTAAGACCGTACAACAGCCTCTTGTATAAAGGAAGAGGACGATGACAGACCAAACTGCTTACTTAAACCTGGTACTAGAAAAACTGAAGGAACGAATCGCAAAGCTGAATCTGTCCCTTGAAGAAGGGGCAAAAGAAGTAGAAGACATGCATGAATACTACTGGGAAAACTATACAGAGATGGATCAGTACGGATATGAGGATTATGATAATCAGCAGGCTCTGTTGAATCAGCTGAATACAAATCAGCAACAGATGCATCTGAAACACAGGTTTCAGAAAATGCTTGATTCCCCTTTCTTTGGCAGAGTGGATTTCTGTTATGACGGAGAAGATACGGCGGAAAGTTTTTATATTGGTATCGGCAATTTTGCTGAAAGAACCGGACAGACACCTCTGGTATATGACTGGCGTGCCCCGGTGAGCGGTCTCTTTTATGATTTCGATAAAGGAGAAGCCTGGTATGAAGCACCGGGAGGACGGATGGATGGAGAAATTGTCTCCAAGTGGCAGTATAAGATCAAAAACGGGAAAATGGTCTATGCCTTTGAGAGTGATGTGAAGATCGATGATGATATCCTGAAAGCGGAGCTTGGAGTCAATGGAGATGTCCAGCTGAAAAATATTGTGCGGACGATCCAGAAAGAGCAAAATGCGATTATCCGAAATACCAGTGATCGGATTCTGGTGATCCAGGGAGTGGCTGGAAGCGGAAAGACTTCGGTGGCACTTCACAGGATTGCGTATCTTTTATATCATGACCGGAAAAACCTGAAATCCTCGAATATTCTGATCTTATCGCCAAATGGTGTATTTTCAGATTATATTTCCCATATTTTACCGGAACTGGGAGAAGAAAATATTCAAGAAATGAGTTTTGATCTCTTTGCTTACCGGGAACTCAAAGATGTGGTGCCGGACTGTGAAGACCGGTATGATATGATTGAAAGGAACCTGGTACAGCCGAAGGAGCGGGGAAGATACTGGGAAAAACAGTCTCCGGATTTTCTGAACCAGATGGAAGGTTATCTGATGGAACTGGAGGACAGTCTGATGGATATCCGGGATTTTACGTATCGAAATTACGAGATCAAAGCATCCCGGATCCTGCTTTTGTTTTATACCCGGTTTCTGGAGATTCCGTTACTGTCCCGGATGGATGCAGTGCGGGAATATGTGGTTGATGATTATGAAACTCTTGCCGGACGGGATCTGAACGAGGAAGAACAGCAATATTTTTACGAACAGTTCATGGCGATGTATGAGACGAGAGATATCTATGTGCTGTACAGCCGTTTTCTGGAGTCTGTCGGGATGTGTCCGCTTCCATCGGTATGGTATGAGAAGCGTTTGCTGCGTTATGAGGATGTCTATCCGGTGCTGTATCTGAAATATCGTCTGTTACAGCCCGCAAAACGCGCAGGAGTCAAACATCTGGTAATCGATGAGATGCAGGATTATACGCCGATGCAATACCAGATTCTGTCACAGCTTTTTCCGTGTAAGATGACGATTCTTGGAGACCGGGCACAGACTATGGATGAAAAACAGCAGGATGTGCTGACATTTTTACCGGGGATTCTCGGGAAAAAACTTCGAAAAATCGTGATGGATAAAAGTTATCGGAATACGGTGGAAATCGCTGCTTATGCAGCTGAACTTGCCGGAATTACGGATCTTAAACTTTTTGAACGCCATGGAAAACCGGTGTGTGAGAAAAAAATTACAGAGAAAGAAGTTATCACACAGATTCTGAAGGAACTGCGGGTACAGCCGGACGGTTATGAGACAGCAGCAGTTCTTACCATAACCGATCAGGAAGCGTGGGAGATGGCAGCAATCTTGAAAAAAGAGCTGGGAGATGAACAGGTTACCTATATGAACAAGGACAGTTCCCGGTTCAAAAAAGGTATTACGGTGACAACGTTCTATCTTGCGAAGGGCCTGGAATTCGATCAGGTATTTACTGTCTGGGGCAGACAGCCGGAGGATGATCTGATCCGGCAGGCAAAATATATCTGTGCAACGAGGGCACTGCACGAACTGTATATGTATCAGGTTGTGACAGAGAAAAGCAGAGACAATAGAGAATAAGATACCGGGAAATAGAAAACAGACAAAAAGGATATCACCGCCAGAAAGTTACTGGCAGAGATATCCTTTCTTTCCTAACTCCTGTCCGATCAGATCCAGAGTTTCGCCGGAGTCCGCGGAGACGGTATGATAATGGTAGCCGGAAGTGACATCTTTCAGTGGCGTGGATTTGCCGCTTTTTAACTCTTCCAGAAAGAGCTGTACGTCTCTGCGTGATGAAATATGCAAAGGTGCCTGGAGCTGGCCGTAGATTTTATGATGAACAAAGACATCTTCAACGGTGCCGCCGAGATCCACAATAGTGCATAACTCATCGACAATCTGTTCACTGGTGTGAAAAACTTTGAAAATACGGGAAACACGGAGAGGTGCCTGGATCAGATACCCGCGATTGGTGGAAAGCACTTCATGTCCCTGAGCACGAAGCAGTGCCATATCCTGAACAATCACCTGGCGGCTGACGGTAAAATGCTTTGCCAGTGAGGCACCGGAAATTGGTGTCTGTGTCCCGGATAAAAGTTGTAATAGTTTCTGTCGGCGTTCGCTGCCTGTCATGAGATTCCTCCTGTTGTGATATGATATGAGAATTATAAGCGTACAGAGTACGGAACAATTCGGTATCAAAGAGGTCAGAATACCTTTTGACCCCGACATCTTAATATATAAAAGAGTATATGCCAGAAAGAGGATAATTTCCAGTTATATTTTATGAGAAATTTATAAAAATTTTCTGATAGTTTTCTTGCAGGAAGCATTTTCCAGGGTATACAATAAAGTATATGAGAAAGGAGAAAAAAGGATATGAATGAAGTCAAAAACAATTCGCCGAAACGGCCTGTGATTTTCTATTATGCAATCGCACTGGTCGTTCTGTTGGCTCTGAACTTTCTGCTGCTGCCTTGGATGAGTGAGCGAAGTGTAAAAGAGACCGGATATAACGAGTTCTTAAGCCAGGTCAGTGCCGGTAATGTAACTGAAGTAGAGGTACAGGAACAGAATGCTGTAATTTACTATAAAGTAAATGTAAACGGCAGGGAAGAGATCTGCAAGACAGGAACTATGAATGACCCGGAGCTGGTAGATCGGCTGAATCAGGCGAATGTAAAGTTTGGTTCTGTGATTCCGCAGAAACAGTCCATGTTGGGTACCCTGATTTTCAGCTGGGTGATCCCGATCCTGATCTTTGTGCTGATCGGAAACTGGCTGTCAAAGAAAATGGCCAAGAGTATGGGTGGCGGTCCGGGCAGTATGATGTTCGGAAAGAGCAATGCAAAGATTTATGTAAAGTCATCTACCGGTATCAAGTTTTCTGATGTGGCAGGTGAGGATGAGGCAAAGGAACTGCTGACAGAGATTGTAGATTATCTGCATCATCCGGAACGCTACCAGGATATCGGTGCACAGATGCCAAAAGGAGCGTTGCTTGTAGGTCCTCCGGGAACCGGTAAAACATTACTGGCCAAAGCGGTAGCCGGTGAAGCGGAAGTACCGTTTTTTTCCATCTCAGGATCAGAGTTTGTGGAGATGTTCGTAGGTATGGGTGCTGCAAAGGTGCGTGACCTGTTCAAACAGGCGAACGAAAAAGCACCGTGTATCGTTTTTATCGACGAGATCGATACGATCGGTAAAAAGCGTGACGGCAATATCGGCGGTAATGATGAGAGAGAACAGACCCTGAACCAGCTGCTGACTGAGATGGACGGATTTGACGGATCCAAAGGTGTTGTCATTCTGGCAGCAACCAACCGTCCGGATTCCCTGGATCCTGCACTGCTTCGTCCGGGACGTTTTGACCGGAGAATCCCGGTGGAACTGCCGGATCTGCAGGGAAGGGAAGAGATCCTGAAGGTTCATGCAAAGAAGATCAAGATTGCAGATAACGTAGACTTCAGTGCTATTGCGAAAGCTGCAGCCGGTGCTTCCGGTGCCGAACTTGCCAATATTGTCAATGAGGCAGCACTCCGCGCGGTCAGAGATGGCAGACGATTTGCCACACAGGCGGATATGGAAGAGAGTATCGAAGTGGTTATCGCCGGTTATCAGAAGAAGAACCGTGTACTTTCTGAGAAAGAGAAGCTGATCGTATCCTATCATGAAATTGGCCATGCACTGGTAGCGGCAAAACAGACGAATTCTGCACCGGTACACAAGATCACCATCATTCCCAGAACTTCCGGTGCCCTCGGCTACACGATGCAGGTGGAAGACGGCGAACATTATCTGATGAATAAGGAAGAACTGGAGAATAAGATTGCTACATTCACCGGTGGACGCGCCGCGGAGGAACTGATCTTCCACTCCATAACGACGGGTGCTTCCAACGACATCGAACAGGCAACCAAACTGGCAAGGGGTATGATCACCCGTTACGGTATGAGCGATGAGTTCGACATGGTGGCGATGGAAAATGTCAGCAACCAGTATCTGGGCGGTGATTCCTCCCTGAGTTGCTCCTTCGAGACACAGACACTGATCGACAAGAAAGTGGTAGAGTTGGTAAAACAGCAGCACGAGAAAGCACTGCAGATTCTGCAGGACAATATTATGAAACTGCATGAACTGGCAAAATACCTGTATGAAAATGAAACCATCACCGGTGAAGAATTCATGCAGATTCTGGAAAGACAATAGAAAAAGCCCTTTAATTCTTAAAAAAAATGTGGTAATATGAAGACTATATCAGAGCGTGTCTGGTTTCAGACACGCTCTCGTGGTTGCATTACATATTAATCATTAGTTCAATGGACCAATGATTGATTATTTTGAATTGAGGAGGAGTGTAATGGAAAAAGAAGTAGTTTCCAAGAATTTTATTGAACAGATTATAGAAAAGGACCTGGCAGAAGGGAAATACGAGACAATCTGCACCCGTTTTCCCCCGGAACCGAACGGATATCTGCATATCGGACATGCAAAATCCATTCTGTTAAACTATGGTCTTTCTCAGGAATATAACGGAAAATTCAACCTGCGGTTTGATGATACCAACCCGACCAAAGAAAAGATCGAATTTGTGGAGTCCATCCAAGCAGATGTAAAATGGCTGGGAGCTGACTGGGAAGACCGTCTGTTCTTTGCATCCAACTATTTTGACCAGATGTACGAAGCAGCCATTAAACTGATTAAAAAGGGAAAAGCATTTGTATGTGATCTGACAGCAGAGCAGATCCGTGAATATCGCGGAACCCTGACAGAGCCTGGAAAGAACAGCCCGTACCGTGACAGAAGCGTGGAAGAAAACCTGGATCTGTTTGAACGGATGAAAAACGGAGAGTTTGAGGATGGAACAAAAGTTCTGCGTGCCAAGATCGATATGGCATCTCCGAACATCAATATGAGAGATCCGGTTATCTACCGTGTGGCACATATGACACACCACAACACCGGAGACAAATGGTGCATCTACCCGATGTACGATTTCGCACATCCGATCGAGGATGCAATTGAGGGAGTTACTCATTCTATCTGTACGCTGGAATTTGAAGATCACCGTCCGTTATATGACTGGGTGGTAAGAGAACTGGAATATCAGTATCCGCCAAAGCAGATTGAATTTGCAAAACTGTACCTGACCAATGTGGTAACCGGAAAACGTTATATCAAACGTCTGGTAGAAGAGGGTATCGTAGACGGCTGGGATGATCCGCGTCTGGTATCCATCGCCGCTCTGAGAAGAAGAGGATTTACACCGGAATCCATCAAGATGTTTGTGGAACTGTGTGGTGTGTCCAAGGCAAACAGCTCTGTGGACTATGCTATGCTGGAGTACTGCATCCGTGAAGATCTGAAACTGAAACGTTCCCGTGTGATGGCGATCCTGGATCCGGTAAAACTGATCATTGATAATTATCCGGAAGGTCAGATCGAAGAGCTGGAAGCTCCGAACAACATGGAAAATGAAACTCTGGGAACCAGAAAAGTACCGTTTGGCAAAGAACTGTACATTGAGAGAGAAGATTTCATGGTAGAACCTCCAAAAAAATACAAACGTCTTTACCCGGGCAACGAAGTACGTCTGATGAATGCCTACTTTGTAACCTGTGTGGGTTATGATACCGACGAAGATGGCAACGTGACAGCCGTTCACTGTACGTACGATCCTGCTTCCAAGGGAGGCAATTCGCCGGACGGAAGAAAAGTAAAAGGAACCATTCACTGGGTAAGCGCACAGGATAATGTGCAGGCAGAGGTTCGTCTGTATGAAAATATCATTGATGAAGAGAAGGGTGTTTATAACGAAGACGGTTCCCTGAACCTGAACCCGAACTCTCTGACGGTTCTGAAAAACTGTTATGTGGAAAAGAGCCTGAAAGATGCGAAAGCATATGACAGCTTCCAGTTCGTAAGAAACGGATTTTTCTGTGTGGATGCAAAAGATTCCAAAGAGGGAGCGCTGGTATTTAACCGGATCGTTTCTCTTAAGAGTTCTTTCAAACTGCCAAATAAATAAAAAGATAAGAAAAGCGGAACAGCTGCAGATCTGTGAAACAGGAGCAGTCGTTCCGCTTTTTAACTTACATGAACAATCAGTCTTCTGAATTGTCAGAAGGAGTTTCTTTTTCAGAAGCGTCTTCTTCAGATTCTTCTATATGTTTTTCGTCTTCAGGAACAGGCGAATCTGAAGGAATCGTGGTGTAGCTGCGGCACGGGGTGCAGCTGCTGACTTCCGGGTTTTCTTCTTCACCATCCCACAGATCATCAAAGTCCTCCTCACCGAGGTCATTGACTTCTTTACATTTTTTTATATAGGCAAAGGCAGCACCTAAAGCAGTACCAACGATGGCCAGTCCAGTCAGAGTTTTTAAAAGTTTTTTATTCATTTGCGTCAGTCTCCTTTTTTGTACTCTCATATCATAATATCTATTCTAATCCATTTTGCGTTAAAAGAAAAGGATTATTTTTAAGAGAACAGATGGTGGAAGGTGAACAGTGTTACTATTCACTGGCAATATCCCGCGAGGTGTTTTTTGTGAGCGAAGGTCACAGAAAACCCGAGACATACCGCGCGAATTTATGCGATCAGCATAAATTCTGTGCATCGCGCAGCGTGTTACTGAGAACGGAGTGAACAGTAACTGAACAGTAATGCGTTTCCGCTTGCATCAGGCGGTGACAGGAAGTATAATGTAAGAAATCTGAGAATGTTGTCTGAAAAAAACGGATAAAACAAAGCAATGACAGATTGGGTTGAAAGGAAGAGGACAGAAATGTATAAAGCTTGTATTTTTGATCTGGATGGAACACTGGCAGATACGGTAGAATCCATTGCAAATGTTGCAAATCAGATTCTGGAGCGTTTTGGAGCGCCGGCACAGCCGGTAGAGGACTATAAATATCATGCAGGCGATGGCGGAAATGTACTGATGGAACGGTGCATGAAAGCTGCGGGAGCAGATATGAGCCGCCTGGAAGAAGGTCAGAGACTATACCGTGAGATTTTTGCCAGAGATCCATTATATAAAGTTACCGTATTTGACGGGATGAAGGAGACTCTGAAAGAACTGAAGCAAAGAGGCGTGAAGCTGGCGGTATTGTCCAACAAGCCACATGAAGCGACATATCTGGCTGTGACCGGACTGTTTGGCAGCGATACGTTTGAAGTCATCCAGGGGCTGGAAGTGGGGATGAAGAAAAAGCCGGACCCATCCGGAGCATGGAAAATTGCGAAAAAACTACAGGTGGAGCCGTCGGAGTGCATGTATGTGGGAGACACGAATACTGACATGAAGACCGGAAAAGCGGCAGGGATGTACACCATCGGAGTGCTGTGGGGATTTCGGGAGCGAAAAGAACTGGAAGAGAATCATGCGGATGAAATTATCGACCGACCGGAAAAATTACTGAAGATTCAGGAGGAAAAATAAAATGTACAGCAAGGAGTGCGTAGAAACCTTTTTAAAACAGCAGGGACAGCTTTTTGATGAACCTGTGGCAGAGACTTATGAGGAAGCAGAAGAATTTCTTGAAGAATGTATGGCTGTTGTAGTAAAAAATATCAAAGAAGTAAAAGAATATCTGGATGAAAGCGGCATGGATGTTGAGGGCATGAGTAAAGAAGAACTTCTGGAAGCCAGTGAAATCTTCTCTTTGCCGGACGGAACTTATTTGATCGTGGAAGGATGACAACGCTACAAAAAGCTATTCTGGAAATCTTGTAACTATTCAGCCACTATTATAAATGGAATGAATAGTTACGAAAATTATATGGAATAAGAGAAAATTAAGAAACCTCCTGTGTCTTTCTAAAAATTTGGCTGTTACTATAGTTCCTTGTAAACCAGGGAAAATTCGTAACAGAGAAACTGTAAAACAGTTACAAAATATTTTAGAAAGATACAGGAGGTTTTTATGAAGAGGAAAGACTGGACAGGTGGATTATTTTTTATTTATCTGGCGTTTGTGATATGGGTTATACTATTGAAGTTCAGCACATCACCAGATGCACTTCCTCATTTGCGAAATATCAATCTGATTCCTTATGGAGATTGCCTGATGATAAATGGAAATCTGAACATCAGGGAACTGGCGGAAAATATATTGATTTTTGTACCATTTGGAATATATGGAGGTATGTTGGCGCGAGAAAGAGCAGGGGGAACAGTGATCCTCGCCGGGGCAGGATTCAGTCTGTTTTTAGAAACACTGCAGTATTTGCTTGCTATGGGAGCAAGTGACATTACTGATGTAATCAATAATACTCTGGGAGCAGTTATAGGGGTTCTTTTGTGGAAGGCATTTCGTAAAATTGCGGGAGAAAAAAGCTGGCTGATCGTTCAGATTCTTGCAACTGTGGGAACTGTTGGTATGTTGGGAGTGAGTGTACTGATTTGTATCACGAATGCATAGAAAAAGAAAATGTGATATGTAACAATAATAGACAATATATATATAAATGTGCTTTTGGGCTTTAAATATTTGTAAAAGACATTGAATTCCCAAATGGATAATGCTAAACTAAGAAAGACATAAGAATCAACGGAACTGTTGAGACAATGAACAGTTTCGAATGAGTTCCTTAAGGAGGGAAAAGCAAATGAGAATCTTAGTTACAGGTGGTGCTGGTTATATCGGAAGCCATACATGCGTAGAACTGCTGAATGCAGGTTATGACGTTGTTGTTGTGGACAATCTGTACAATGCCAGTGAGAAAGCTCTGGAGAGAGTAGAAAAAATCACAGGAAAAAAAGTAGTATTTTATAATGCAGATATTCGTGATAAAGAAGCCATGAACGATATCTTCGACAAAGAGAAGGTAGACGCAGTTATTCATTTTGCCGGACTGAAAGCGGTAGGAGAATCTGTAGTAAAACCAATCGAGTATTATGAAAATAATATTGCAGGAACTCTGAATCTGTGTGATGCCATGAGAAATCACGGAGTTAAAAATATTATCTTCAGTTCTTCTGCAACTGTATACGGAGATCCGGCATTTATCCCGATCACTGAAGAATGCCCGAAAGGAACCTGTACCAATCCTTACGGATGGACAAAATGGATGCTGGAACAGATCCTTACTGACCTGCATACCTCAGATCCGGAATGGAATGTTATCCTGCTTCGTTACTTTAACCCAATCGGTGCTCATAAGAGCGGCATGATCGGTGAAGATCCGAAAGGAATCCCGAACAATCTACTTCCATATGTTGCACAGGTTGCCATCGGTAAACTGGAATGTCTGGGAGTCTTCGGTGATGATTATGATACTCCGGACGGAACCGGTGTACGTGATTACATCCATGTAGTAGACCTGGCTGTAGGTCATGTAAAAGCATTGAAAAAACTGGAAGAAAAACCGGAAGTTCGTGTATACAACCTGGGAACAGGACATGGTTACAGTGTACTGGATGTGGTTCATGCATTTGAAAAGGCATGCGGTCATGAAGTAAAATACCAGATCAAACCGAGACGTGCAGGTGACATCGCCATGTGCTACTGCGATCCTACCAAAGCAAAAGAAGAGTTGGGATGGGAAGCTCAGTACGGCATCGAAGAGATGTGTCAGGATTCCTGGAGATGGCAGAGCCAGAACCCGGATGGATATGCAACCGAAAAATAATAGCTGCTCGGCAGGTATCCCGTAACCGGGAAGATACTGGAAAGTTACGGGAAATGAAGTATAAATAAAAAACATATAGCCCCGGATTTCATACAGCGTGAAATCCGGGGCTATTTTTAAATTTACGCGAGCAACGAGCCAAATTCGCAAAGCGTATTTTATCTCGTTGCGTTGCAAATCAATTATGCATTATGAAGAATTGATTTGTGTTCGTAAATCGGTTCGCAGGTCAGCTGGATACCGAGACGTTTGAAGGTCTGGATATCAACCTGAGACAACATCACACTTGTGTGTACCTGACAGCCTTTCAGGTTCGGGATCTGTTCCAGTGCTTTCTGAGCAGCCGGGTTCAGAGCAGTACTGCTGGAGAGCGCGATCAGGATCTCATCGGTGTGCAGTCTCGGGTTGCGGCTTCCCAGATAAGAAGTTTTCAAAATCTGGATCGGTTCGATGGCAGCAGGGGAAAGAATATGTGTTTCATGGGAGATGCCAGCCAGCTCTTTCAGTGCGTTCAAAAGAAGAGCGGCAGAGGATCCCAGCAGATCAGAGGTCTTTCCGGTGATGATTTTACCGTCGGGCAATTCCATGGCAGCAGCCGGTGCACCGGTCTGTTCTGCGCGATTCAGGGCAGCACTGACAACCTTACGATCCTGTGGTGTGATATGTGCCTGCTTCATCAGCAGTTCCAGCTTGAAGACTTCGTCTTCTTTTTTGGAACCATCTACCAGTCCGGTCTTTGCCTGATAATACCGGCGGATGATTTCCTGACGGGAAGCCTCCTGGCATACCTCATCATCGATGATACAATTTCCAGCCATATTGACCCCCATGTCTGTCGGAGATTTGTAAGGGCATTCACCGAAAATCCGTTCAAACATGGCTTCCAGTACCGGGAAGATTTCCACATCACGATTGTAATTGACTGTAGTTTCTCCGTAAGCTTCCAGATGGAAAGGGTCGATCATATTGACATCGTTCAGATCAGCAGTGGCAGCTTCGTATGCCAGATTAACCGGATGCTTCAACGGGATATTCCAGATCGGGAATGTCTCAAACTTCGCATAACCGGCACGAACACCACGTTTCTGCTCATGGTACAGCTGAGACAGGCAGGTAGCCATCTTTCCGCTTCCAGGCCCCGGAGCTGTGATAACAACCAGAGGACGAGTGGTTTTGATGTAATCATTCTTTCCATAGCCTTCGTCACTGACAATATGAGAAACATTATTTGGATATCCGTCAATGGAATAAAGAATGTATACCGGGATATCTAAGTTCTCCAGTTTCTTTTTGAAGGCATCTGCGCTTTTCTGACCGGTGTACTGGGTGATCGCAACGCTTCCCACATACAGACCTTTTCCGCGAAATGCTTCGATCAATCGCAGTACATCCAGATCATAGGTGATACCGAGATCTCCACGAACTTTGTTTTTTTCGATATCTCCGGCACTTATAACAACAACGATTTCTGCCTGGTCAGAAAGCTGCATCAGCATCTGTAGTTTGCTGTCCGGAGCAAAACCGGGCAGCACACGGGATGCGTGATAATCATCAAAAAGTTTTCCTCCAAACTCTAGGTAGAGTTTGTTGTCAAACTGATTGATACGTTCCCGGATGTGTTCAGACTGCATGGATAAATATTTTTGATTATCAAATCCGATTTTCATCTAACCTTGTCCTCCTGTATAAAAAATAAAATAACGTAACTGTTCTGTGTCTTTTATAAACACCGCCTATCGGACAGTTAAAAAATACATTCTCTAGTATACTACAAAAGAGACGAGAAATGCTATACAGAAATGAAAAAAAAACAGTAATTTGAAAATTCGATGACGAAAGGGGGAAAAGAGTTGATTTATCGGGAAGAAATCTTTATAATAATGTAGGTATTAAAAGGAGGAAATTATGGACCAAAGACCGAATAATTATAACGATCAGGGGCCGAACGGACAGGGACCGAATGGAAATGGTGGACCCGGAGGCCCAAAGAATAAATCATCTCTGCTGGTGCTGCTGATCTGTGTACTGGCAACCCTGCTGATCTGGACAGTGTTCAGCAATATTTTACAAAGTTCCACATCGAAAGAAATCACTTATGATAAATTTCTGGAGATGCTGGATAAAGGAGAAGTCAAATCAGTAGAACTGCAAAGTGGTGTGCTGACCATTGTTCCAAGGGAACAGAAAGTGGAGGGTGTGGAATTTGAATATTCTACCACTGCGATGGAAGACAGCACAACATTGACAGCGAGGCTTCTGGAGGCAGAACAGAAAACCGGAAATAAGATCACTTTTAATGAGATCCAGCCAGACCCAACCGGATCGATCATCTATACTATTTTAAGTCTGCTGGTACCCTTTGTATTCCTGATTATCCTGATGAACTGGTTGATGAGAAAGATGAACAAAGGCGGCGGAATGATGGGGGTTGGAAAAAGCAAAGCCAAAGCCTATGTACAGCAAGAAACTGGTGTTACGTTCAAAGACGTAGCCGGTGAGAATGAAGCGAAAGAATCCTTGCAGGAAGTGGTGGATTTCCTGCATAATCCGGGAAAATACACGACAATCGGTGCAAAACTGCCAAAAGGAGCCCTTCTTGTAGGACCTCCGGGAACAGGAAAAACTCTGTTGGCCAAAGCAGTTGCCGGAGAGGCACATGTACCATTCTTTTCTTTGTCAGGGTCTGATTTTGTGGAGATGTTTGTCGGTGTGGGTGCTTCTCGTGTCCGTGATTTGTTTGAAGAAGCTAAGAAGAACGCACCGTGTATTATTTTTATTGATGAGATTGATGCAATTGGTAAAAGCCGTGACAGCCGGTATGGTGGCGGTAACGATGAACGGGAACAGACACTGAACCAGCTGCTTGCGGAGATGGATGGTTTTGATTCATCCAAGGGTATTCTGATCCTGGCGGCGACCAATCGTCCGGAGATTCTGGATCCGGCACTGCTTCGTCCGGGTCGTTTTGACCGTCGGGTTATTGTGGAACGTCCGGATCTGAAAGGACGTGTCAATATCCTGAAAGTGCATGCAAAAGATGTGTCACTGGATGAAACCGTGGATTTGGATGCAATTGCACTGGCAACTTCCGGAGCAGTGGGATCTGATCTTGCCAATATGATCAATGAGGCAGCCATTCTTGCTGTAAAGAACGGAAGAAAAGCCGTTTCTCAGAAAGATCTCTATGAAGCAGTGGAAGTTGTCCTGGTCGGTAAAGAAAAGAAGGATCGTATTCTCAGTCAGGAAGAACGTCGGATCGTTTCTTACCATGAGGTTGGTCATGCACTGGTAAGTGCACTGCAGAAGGATGCGGAGCCTGTGCAGAAGATTACGATTGTACCGCGGACCATGGGAGCACTCGGATATGTCATGCAGGTACCGGAAGAAGAAAAATATCTGAATACCAAAGCGGAGCTGGAAGCGATGCTGGTAGGTCTCCTTGGTGGTCGTGCAGCAGAAGAAGTGGTATTCGGGAATGTAACAACCGGAGCATCTAATGATATTGAAAAAGCTACGCAGATTGCGAAAGCGATGATCACCCAGTACGGCATGTCTGAAAAGTTCGGACTGATGGGACTGGCGAGTGTGGAGCATGAGTATCTGAACGGCCGTGCAACTCTGAACTGTGGCGATGCAACAGCAACTGAGATTGATCACGAAGTGATGAAGATGCTGAAAGAGTCTTACGAGCAGGCAAAACAGATGCTTTGCGAACACAGGAAAACACTGGACAAGATAGCCGCATTCCTGATCGAACGCGAGACGATCACCGGAAAAGAATTCATGGAGATTTTCCATGAAGCAGAAGGTATAGAGGGAAAAGAACCGGAACCCGCAGAAACAGCAGTGGAAGCAACACAGGAAACACCGGATGCGGAACCGATGACAAAAACCGCATTGCAGGAGGAAGAAGTAACTGCGGATCCTGTCAGCGATACACCAGAAGAAAAGAAAGCACAGGAGCCGGTGAAGGAAGATTCACAGGAATCTCCGATACAGGAATAAAAGAAATATCTGCCGGAAGGCAGGCAAAGAGAAAGGAAAATGGAACAGGAGACTGCGCCATTTTCCTTTTTTCAAAAACAGAGATCTGAAGAACATAGGAAAGAAGGGAAAACAGGGGTTATGTTTGATATACAGGAAGAACTGAAAAAACTGCCGGGAAAACCGGGAGTTTACATTATGCACGATGCGAAAGATACGATCATCTATGTGGGAAAAGCCATCAGTCTGAAGAACCGGGTTCGGCAGTATTTTCAAAGCAGCAGAAATCTTGGAATCAAGAAAGAACAGATGGTGCAGCAGATCGCCCGGTTTGAATACATCATCACAGATTCCGAGCTGGAGGCTCTGGTGCTGGAGTGTAACCTGATCAAGGAACACCGGCCGAAGTACAACACGATGCTCAAGGACGACAAAACTTATCCGTATCTGAAAGTGACGGTTAATGAGGAATATCCACGGGTACTGTTTGTGCGGCAGATGAAAAAGGACAAAGCAAAATATTTCGGACCGTACACCAGTTCCAATGCGGTCAAGGATTCGATGGAGCTGATCCGCAAGCTCTACCATGTCCGTACCTGCAACCGGAATCTGCCACGGGATATCGGCAAGGAGCGCCCCTGCCTGTATTATCACATCAAACAGTGTAAGGCACCGTGTCAGGGGTATATTTCCCAAGAGGAGTATCAGAAGCAGATTGAGGGGGTGCTGGATTTTTTGAACGGGGATTATAAAAAACTGTTAAAAGAACTCGAAGAGAAGATGCTTGCGGCATCAGAAGAGCTGCGTTTTGAGGAGGCCGGGGAATATCGGGATCTGATGCAGAGTGTACAGAAGATCGGTGAGCGTCAGAAGATCACCGGAAGTCAGGGAGAGGATAAGGATGTGATCGCGATGGCGATGGATGAAGAAGATGCAGTAGTACAGGTGTTTTTTATCCGGGAAGGTAAAATGATCGGAAGAGATCATTTCTATCTGCGGATCGCAGCAGATGCCACACCATCGCAGATTCTTCTGAATTTTGTGAAACAGTTCTATGCAGGGACACCGTTTATCCCAAAAGAGCTGATGCTGCAAAGAGATATTGATGAGATTGAAGTGCTGGAGGAGTGGCTCAGTAAAAAACGTGGACAGAAAGTGCATATCAGGGTGCCAAAAAAGGGAACGAAAGAGAAACTGGTGGAACTGGCAGCAAGGAATGCACGAATGGTACTGACCCAGGATAAGGAGAAACTGAAACGGGAAGAGGGAAGAACAATCGGAGCTATGAAAGAAATCTGCGATCTTCTGGAACTGGACAGTCTGCAGCGGGTAGAGTCCTATGATATCTCCAACATCAGCGGATTTGAGTCGGTAGGTTCCATGGTGGTTTATGAAAAAGGAAAACCGAAAAGAAACGATTATCGCAAGTTTAAGATCAAATCTGTACAGGGACCGGACGATTACGCCAGCATGGAAGAAGTGCTGACAAGGCGGTTCCGGAGAGGAATTGAGGAACAAAAAGACAAAGAAGAAGAGGAATTCAGTGGTTTCAGTCAGTTCCCAGACCTGATCCTGATGGATGGTGGAAAGGGACAGGTGCATGTGGCAGAACAGGTACTGGCGGAACTCGGGCTTACGATTCCGGTATGCGGTATGGTCAAAGATGACAATCACCGGACAAGGGGGCTGTACTATCAGGAGCATGAGATTCCTATCAGTCACACCAGTGAGGGGTTTAAACTGATCACGAGGATCCAGGATGAAGTGCATCGGTTCGCTATTGAATATCACCGTCTGCTTCGAAGCAAGGGACAGATCCATTCGATTCTGGATGATATTGAGGGTATCGGGCCGACACGGAGAAAGGCACTGATGAAATATTTCAAATCCATCGAGGAGATCCGAGTGGCAAGTGAAGAGGAACTTGGCAATGTTCCGTCGATGAATCGGCAGTCTGCACAAAAAGTGTACCAATTTTTTCATTCTTGATGGTTGATTTCTTGCAGTTTGAGGTTTCATGTGATAAGATATTTATAAAGTTTTGAAAAAGGAGAGCGAGATATGAAGGCTGTAAAACTGACCAAACTGGTTCAAGAAATGAACCTGAAGAATCTTACGCCGGAAGTGGACATGGAGCATGTACGCATCACTCTTCCGGATATCAACAGACCGGCCCTTCAGCTGACAGGATATTTTGAACATTTTGCCTCTGAACGTGTACAGATTATCGGTTATGTAGAGTATACTTATTTGATGCACCTGAATCCGGAAGAGAGAAAACGCAGTTTTGAGAATTTTGTATCCAAACAGATTCCCTGTGTGATCTTTACGACGATGACGGAACCGGATGAAGATATGCTGGATATGGGAAGAAAGTACAATGTGCCGATTCTTGTAACAGAAAAAACCACATCCAATTTCATGGCAGAGATTATCCGCTGGCTGAATGTACAGCTGGCACCGTGTATCTCCATTCATGGTGTACTGGTGGATGTATATGGCGAAGGTGTTCTTATCATGGGTGAGAGCGGTATCGGTAAGAGTGAAGCAGCTCTGGAGCTGATCAAACGCGGTCATCGTCTGGTAAGTGATGATGTGGTGGAGATCAGCAAAGTCAGTGATGTGGAACTGGTGGGAACTGCACCGGATATCACCCGGCATTTTATTGAACTGCGTGGTATCGGTATCATTGATGTGAAGACGCTGTTTGGTGTGGAAAGTGTAAAAAATACCCAGTCCATCGATCTGGTCATCAAACTGGAAGAATGGAGCCGGGATAAAGAATACGACCGTCTGGGACTGAAAGAAGAATATACAGAGATCCTTGGCAATAAAGTGGTGTGCCATTCTCTGCCGATCCGTCCGGGTCGAAATCTGGCTGTTATCGTGGAATCTGCGGCAGTCAACCACCGTCAGAAAAAGATGGGATATAATGCGGCACAGGAACTGTATAACCGTGTACAGGCGAACCTGGCAAAAAAGAAGGAGGACTAAAAAGATGAGTTATTGTTTTGGAATTGATATCGGAGGAACAACCGTCAAATGCGGATTATTTACAACAGAAGGTGTACTTCTGGAAAAATGGGAGATCAAAACCCGTACAGAAGAAAATGGAAAAGCAATCCTTCCGGATGTAGCAGAAACGATCCTGAAAAAAATGGAAGAAAAAGGAATTGAAAAAACAGAAGTTACCGGTGTGGGTGTAGGTGTTCCGGGACCGGTTGTAAAAGAAAGAGAAGTACAGGTGGCAGTTAATCTGCACTGGGGATATACCATGCTGGCAGATGATCTGGAAAAACTGCTGGATCAGATTCCGGTAAAAGTAGGAAATGATGCTAACGTTGCAGCTCTTGGTGAGATGTGGAAAGGCGGTGGAGAAGGTACAAAGAACCTGATTATGGCTACACTGGGAACCGGCGTCGGCGGCGGTATTATTGTGGATGGCAAGATTGTTACCGGAGCACATGGGGCAGGTGGAGAAATCGGACATGCCTGTGTGGAACCGGAAGAAACCGAAAGCTGTAACTGTGGAAATAAAGGCTGTCTGGAACAGATGGCTTCTGCTACCGGTATCGTAAGAATCGGTAAAAAAATTATGGCAGAAAATACTGCTGAGACAAAACTGCATCTGGATAATTTCAGTGCAAAAACCATCTTTGACGCATATAAAGAAGGCGACAGTGTTGCAAAACAGATTGTAGATAAATTTGCCGAGTATCTGGGAACCGCACTGGCTATTTTTACCTGTGTAGTTGACCCGGAAGTAATCGTCATTGGTGGTGGTGTATCCAAAGCAGGTCAGCCTCTGATAGATGCAGTGGCAGGCTACTACAAAGAACACGCTTTCATCAGCTGCAAAGACACTCCGATCGTTCTGGCAAAACTGGACAACGATGCCGGAATCTACGGAGCTGCAAAACTGGTAGTCGCTTAGATGAAAATAAGAACAAACAATGAGATGAAATCGTTGTCTGAATGTAACTATTCAGTAGCCACGTAACTGTGAAGGTACTGAACAGTTACGTCTGAATAACAAAAAGAACGGATACAAATCCATGAAAAACATGGTATTGTATCCGTTCTTTTTTGTTGCATTGTATCGCGATAACCGGTCCGGTGGACCAATTATGATTCCATCTGTTATGTGGATCTGTCAGGTGGCCGGAGCTGCATCCTGTCCGCCGGTATCCGGAGTGGCAGGATCACCGCCTGCAGCCGGAGCAGAAGCATCCGGTGGTGCAGCACCGGTGCCACCGGTATCCGACGGTGTTGCGCCAGCACCGGCATCGGTTGCTGTGCCGTCTCCGGTCGCAGAATCTGTGGTTTCTCCGCTAGTGGTATCACCATCTGTATTGCTCTCAGAGTCGGAAGGACTTGCTTCCGGTGAGGGCAATGGAGGTGGTGTAGGAGCCACATAATGGCGGGTACACCGTACAGTAGGAATTGTAGAAGTTTCAAAATATTCTGTACGGGTCGGGCATCCGGAACCTGCCAGCAGTCCGCTGGAGGTACAGATCGTAGCCTGCTTTACAGTAGAAGGAATCTCGAAATCCACATAAGGAAGATCCGCATGAATCCGGCCCATAACCTTTTTCCACAAGTTTTTATGGAAAGATTTACAGTCATCTTCCAGAAATTCGTTGGTGTCATAACCTGCCCATACGGCACAGGTGTAATATGGTGTAAAACCTGCAAACCACACGTCACGGGTTGCAGAAGTTGTACCTGTCTTACCTGCTACCGGCATATTATCCAGTTTCAGACCGTTACCGGTACCACCCTCATCGTTGACAACACTTTCGAGAGCACTTGTGAGCAGATAAGCGGTGCTTTCACGGAAGACTTCGGTTGTTTTTGGTTTGTTTTCCAGTATCACATCCCCGTTCTGATCCAGAATCTTGGTATAAAATACCGGTTTAGTGTAAGTACCACCGTTAGCGATTGCAGCGTAGGCAGCAGTCAGTTCCAATGTGGAAACACCGTTGGTGATACCGCCCAGGGCAGTAGGTTCTCTGGCGTCATCGAAAACCTGACCGTTGATTACTTCGTGATCGGTAACTTTTTCGAACCCCAGATCTTTCAGATACGTATATCCAAGTCGTGGGGTCACATCACGGAAGCACTGTACGGCAATGGTATTACAGGAATACTTGAGAGCATCACGGATCGTCATGGTACCGCGATAACCGCTGTAGGCATTTTTAACCGGGCGGTTTGTATTCTCATAAGTGATAGCCTGATCCACATAAGTGTCTGCCAGAGTAAGTCCCAGATCATTGATAGCAGGTCCGTAAACAGCCAGTGGTTTGAAAGTAGAACCAGGCTGGCGGTAGGTGTCGGTTGCCCGGTTCAGAGTAAGACTGGCAGTCTTTTCACCACGTCCTCCGACCAGAGCTTTGACATATCCGGTGTGCTGGTCAATGATAACCATAGAAGATTGTGGCTGAGGAGCAAAGCTGATTCGTTCGGCAAGAATAGTTTCACCTTCACCAACGACGGCTGCCTTATATTCATCCACATAGTGTTGTGCTTCTTCTTCGGAGTCAAATAAAAGATCAAAATTATCTTCTCCATGATCTTTGAAATATAGTTTCATCATTTCTTTACTATAGTTCTGGATGGTTCCGTCTGCTTTCTGCACTGTCAGGGCCCAGTCGATACCGAGCTGTATATGAGCCGGGAAGTTTTCTTCATTTTGATATTCTTCATCCAGGATAGACTGAATTGCCGGATCCTGTGTGGTATAGATCCGAAGACCACCACTGTAAAGTGCATTTTGTGCCTGTACTTTTGTATAGCCTTTCTGTTCCTGCAGATCGGTAATGATCTGTGAGGTCAGTTCATCAATGAAATATGAGTACGGGGTAGCGGTTTCCTGGGAAGAATCTGTTTCCTGGATCCGTTCATAGACGTTGTCAGCAAGCGCTTCCTGGTATTCTGATTCGGAAATATATCCCTGATTCCGCATATTGGTCAGTACCTTTTTGCGACGTTTTGCATTTTCTTCCGGAAAACGAATCGGATTATATGCATAAGGATTCTGGGGGATTGCAGCAAGTACGGCACATTCGGAAAGTGTCAGATCTTCACTGTTTTTTCCAAAATAGCGCTGAGCCGCGGCCTGAACACCATAAGTTCCCGCAGACAGATTGATGGTATTCAGATAATTTTCCAGAATTACACTTTTGGTATCCATTCCTTCGGCAGTCAGGGAAGCTTCCAGCTGAAGTGCCAGATACTGTTCCTGGATCTTACGCTTGAAACGTTCGATCTTACCTTCGTTGGTCCAGTTGGTAAATACATTATTTTTCAGAAGCTGCTGTGTCAGAGTACTGGCGCCCTCATTAAAATGAAATCCATGGGAGACACCGTTTACAAAAGCACGTAAAATTCCCTGGATATCAATTCCATTATGTTCGTAAAAACGTTCATCCTCGATGGCAACGATTGCATGCTGCATATTCAGCGGAATCTTGCTGATCGATACCGACATACGGTTGGCATTGGGAGCGGACAGTTTCTGAAGCTGATTACCATCTGCATCATACACGAAGGTGGCATTTCCACTGGGCATGATGTTTACATCAGAGATATCCGGAGCAGTATCGAGAATAGCACGGAAGGCGCCAATCCCCATGCAACAGAAGATCACACATACTGCAGCAAAACTCAGAAACAGAATGCGCAGAAAAGTGACACCCGCCCGTTTTCCTCTTTTCGAGGAGGCGGAAGACAGTTGTTTTCGCTTTTTCTGGGTGGAATTTTTTCCAAAATTCATTTGTGTACCTCCTTTATCCTGCTTATTATAGCAAATTTCAAAATTCAATAAAAGACTGAATTAAAAAGTTCACATTTTCCTTGCATCCAGAAAGGAAAATCCCCTATAATAAAAAAACAATGAATGATACTTATAAGGAGAATTACCATGTTGGAGCGATATAAAACAGTCTATCGTGGAAAAGAAGGGGAAATTATTGAAAAGAAATCCCGCTTTATTGCTACGGTACGTCTTGTGGAGACAGAAGAAGAAGCGCTGGCATTTATTGAAGAGATGAAGAAAAAGTACTGGAATGCCACCCATAACTGTTTTGCCTATGTGATCGGAGAGCGGAGAGAATGTGTGCGATGCAGTGATGATGGAGAACCAAGTGGAACAGCAGGAAAACCCATGCTGGATGTGTTACTCGGAGAAGAGCTGTATAACACAGCGGTTGTGGTAACAAGATACTTTGGTGGAACGCTTCTGGGAACCGGAGGACTTGTGCGTGCGTATTCGAAGGCGGTACAGGAAGGTCTGGCACAGAGTGATCTGATCGAAAAACAGTATGGAAATATCCTGGAGATCGGAACGGATTACAACGGGGTGGGAAAGATCCAGTATCTGATCGGAGAAAATAAAATTCCGGTGCTTGAGTCTGAGTATACGGATAAAGTACGGTTTCAGGTACTTCTTCCAATGAGTGAGACAGAACACTTTCAAAAATTGCTGACAGAGGCAACAAATGCACGGGCCAGTCAGGAGATTGTGGATAGCTGCTATTATGCGGTGTGGAACGGGAAGATACTGATGGGGGATGAACTGAGAGGGTGAGAAACGCCGGTGCCGAAAATGACACCGACGTTTTCCATGCGTTTTGACAGATCAATTGTTTTGAAACTTCCGGATTAAACAGTCACCGGTTCCGGATAAGTCTCGCCCAGTGTGTCGATTACAATAGTTGCAATCACCTGATCTTCCAGTGGTCTGTCACGGAAATCAGTTGGCACTTTGGCGATTTTGTCAATGACATCAAGACCTTCTGTGATCTTACCGAAGGCTGCATAAGCACCATCCAGATGAGGGGAGGTCTCATGCATGATGAAGAACTGACTTCCCGCAGAATCCGGATGCATGGCGCGTGCCATGGACAGAACACCAGGGGTGTGCTTCAGATCATTGGCAAAACCATTCTGTGCAAATTCTCCTTTGATGGAGTATCCGGGACCACCCATACCGGTTCCCTCCGGGCATCCGCCCTGGATCATGAAACCGGGAATGACACGATGAAAGATTTTTCCATCGTAGAAATGTTTGTTTGCCAGGCTGATAAAGTTGTTGACGGTATTTGGTGCGATTTCAGGATAGAGTTCGCCCTTCATCACATCACCGTTTTCCATTGTGATCGTAATAACAGGATTTGACATGATAAACGCTCCTTTTTCTTTTCATTTTTCAGCTGTTACAGCTGTCAGAACTCATTATAATATGGAAAGAACAAAGGCGCAAGAAAAAGAATAGATGAGGAAATTATGGAAAGAGAAATTGATTTAAAGAAAATATCTGATGGAAAATTATATACAAATAAAGATATGGTAAAGGCAGGATGCGGTGAATGTCAGGGGTGTTCTGACTGCTGTCGGGGGATGGGAAACTCGATTTTTCTGGATCCAATGGATATTTACCGGCTGACAACAGGATTGGAATGTACGTTTGAAGATCTTTTAAGTACCTGTGTGGAACTTCAGGTGGTGGACGGATTTATCCAGCCGAATATGAAGATGACCGGAAAAGAAGAACAGTGTCCGTTTTTAAATGAAAAAGGCCGCTGTAACATCCATGCGATCCGCCCGGGGATCTGTCGGTTATTTCCACTGGGAAGATGCTATGACGGTGAAGGTGGATTTCAGTATTTTCTTCAGGTATATGAGTGCAAAAAAGAGCCGAAGTCCAAAGTAAAGATCAAAAACTGGCTGGGCGTGGAAGAGATCGGAAGATATGAGAACTTTGTGGCACAGTGGCACTATTTTCAGAAAGATGCCCGGAAGGTGTTGGAGGGGATTTCACAGGAAGCACTGGTAAAGAAACTTCATCTGTATCTGCTGACACTGTTTTATCAGAAACCCTATGATGGAAAACGGGATTTTTACAGTCAGTTTGAGCAACGACTTCAGGAAGCAAAACAGCAGATTGGTATTGCAGGATAAACAAAATCAGACAATATTCGTTCCGGTGTACACAGATACGGAGAGAGTTCCTGCCCGTATAAAAGGCGATAAATGATCAGGGAACGATCAGGTTGCTTTCAGCGAATCCCTGTAGGGGATATAGGAAGTATCGAAAAGACAGAGTTCATCGAGACTGTTAAACTCCCGGACAATACCTTCTGGATATTTTCGAAGAGTCAGGGAAAGTTCGTCCAGATGATTACTGTAAAAAGCTTCCCAACTGAGGTCTTTTGAGCCAGGGTCATCGTATTCTTTCTGCATCAGTTCACAGAAACGGGCAGAAAACTGATTATCCCAGTAAGCGGGACCGGTCATATACCAGCAATTGCTGCCACCTTTTCGAATACGGGAAATTTTTCCGTTAAAACCGGTAGTAACACATAACTTGTCTGTTTTTGCTGAAGAAAAAGTACCGGCGTAATAAGATTCATATACATAAGAATCAAAAATATTTTCCATACAGTACAGATCAGAACAACAGATGTATGAATTCTTCAGCACTTTTCGCGCGGCATAAATAGATGAAAGATTATTTCGGACTGCATACTCTGTATTTTCAATCAGATACACACCATATTTTTCTGCCAGATAAGAAAATGCTTCTTTTTGATGACCAACCACGATATAGATTTCCGGAATCTCAGCCTCGATCAGCTGACGGATCATCCTTTCAATAAGAATCTCTCCCTTGACTTTCAGAAAAGCTTTAGGCTTCGTATCAGACAGAGGTTTGAACCGGGAACACATACCGGCGGCAAGGATGATGGCATTGTCTACATGATAAGGACGGAGCGCATCATAATTTCCGTTTTGAAAGCAGTCATCGAACTCAGACTTTACCATAACGAAAGAATCCTCCTGTGAATAAAACACAATAATAACGTTACGATTGTAGTGCAGTTTTCAGGGAATGTCAAGAAAAATGGTGTGGGGGGAGAAAAGGCTGCAACCAAAAACACATAAAGAGACGGAAATGTAAGAAATCTGTAACGAAATATGATTAGAATATTAATATAAGTATAATACAATAAAATAAAAAGTGTACGTTTGTATGTACGGAAAAATACAGGAGGGGAACAGATGAAAAAGAGAAGAGGCATATTATTCGCTTTGGGAATTGTACTGACATTATCGGTGGCCGTTCCGGCGGTAGCAGCAGAAAATGTAACAGGTACTACTGTTACACAGGATTCTGTCGAGAATGAACAAGAGCAGGAAGCATCGAAAGAAAATGAGACAGATGCAGCTCAGATTCCACAGATACAGGATGAAGAAAAATCTGCAGATGCTGCTGGGGCAGAAAAAAAAGTTGCACCGACATGGGAAAAACATAAAACTGATGGTGGAGAGGCCTGGCGGTTAAAACTGGGTGAGAATAGCTATGCACATGACACATTCTATATCAATAATGGAAAAACATACTATATTAATAAAGACGGTGATATGACGACCGGATACGTCAAAGTGGATCATCCAGCAACAGATCTGTCAGCAGTTAAATTCGATCCGGGATTGTACTATTTTTCCAAAGAAGGAAACGATCCTTCCACAGATACTCTTGGAAGTATGTTGAAAGATTGCTGGGCACAGGAAGCAGATGAAAACGGTGCATGGCATTATCTGGGATCAAATGGAAAAGCGGGAAATACCGGAGAAAAAACAGGATGGCAGCAGCCGGAAGAAGACTGGTATTATCTGAAAGAGGATGGAACCATTGATACTTCTAAAACAGGCTGGGTGCAGATTGAAAATGTATGGATGAAAGCCGACAAAGGTGTGGCGGCTATTCAGAATGCGGGCTGGTATCAGATTGAAAACAGATGGTATATGCTGAAAAACGATGGAACCAGAGACACTTCTAAAGTGAACTGGCAGCAGATCAACGGAAGCTGGTATTTCCTGAAAGCTGACGGAAGCAGAGATACTTCGAAAACCGGTATGCAGACAGGAATAAATGGAAAAACCTATTTCCTGAATGCAGAAGGAGTACCACAGAACGGATTCCAGACAGTAAACGGCGTTGCCTATTATTTTGATGTGCAGGCAGGAACAGCAAGACAGCTGGGAAATAATTGGCAGCAGATGAATGGTGCCTGGTACTGGATCGAAAACGGAAGGGTGGCAACCGGCTGGAGAGTAATCAATGGTAAGTGGTATTATCTGAATCCGGCAGACGGAAGAATGCTCACCGGATTCTATAAGGATGCAACCGGACAGTTGTTCTACAGTGATGGAAGCGGCGCAATGTTAAGTACTACCGGCTGGTATCAGCTGAATGGAACCTGGTACTGGGTAAATGGAAACGGATCTCTGGCAACCGGCTGGATCAATGTTGGCGGAACCTGGTACTACATGGGTGAAAACGGTGCTATGAAAACCGGCTGGTATCAGGTGAAAGGTGTATGGTATTATTCCAATGGAAGCGGAGCGATGCAGACCGGCTGGCTGAATCGTGGAGGAACCTGGTATTATCTGACGGGAAGCGGAGCGATGGCAACCGGTTGGATCAATCTGGGAGGAACCTGGTATTACCTGAATCCGGGCAATGGTGATATGGTGGGTGCCGGCTGGCATCTGATCAACAACCAATGGTATTACTTTGGCGGAAGTGGTGCGATGTACAGCAATCGCTGGATCGGCAACTATTATGTTGGCGGAAATGGTAATATGCTGTCGAACACATGGGTTGGTTCTTACTGGGTTGGAGCAGATGGAAAATGGATTCCTAATTATGACCCGGATGCTAATGCCAACTGGGTGAAATCCGGAAATACCTGGTACTATCAGAGACCGGATGGAAGCAAACTGACAAATTCCTGGAAGAGAATTAATGGAAGCTGGTATTACTTTGGCGCAGACGGTGCCATGACAACCGGATGGAAATATGTAGATGGTTATAAATTCTACTTTGGCACAGATGGTAAAATGGTACAGGATGTAGACAAGCTGATTGGGAAACAGTCCAGCTACAAACTTACCGTAAACAGAGTAAAATGTCAGGTCACAGTGTATGCAGCGAATGAAACAGGAAATTATTGTATTCCTGTAAAAACATTTACCTGTTCTGTGGGAAAAGCAGCAACACCGACACATGTAGGAACTTATCAGACAGTAAGAAAATCTAATCCGGTAGAACTGATGGGACCGTCATGGGGAAAATATGGAACACAGATAAATGCTTATGGTGACTGGTTCCATTCAGTTGCATGCAGTAATCCGGATCCGACATATTCTTTAGCGGCAGGTAATTACAATATGTTGGGACAGCCGGCATCTCATGGATGTGTACGTCTCTGTGTAAGAGATGCAAAATGGATCTATGATAACTGTGGCTTATATACTACTGTTGTTGTATCGGATACAGAGTATACACCATTTGACAAAGTACCGACGATTAAGATTCCGGCAGGTCAGAACTGGGATCCTACAGATACGGACGCAAGAAGATAAATAAAATACAAAAACAGATCAGAAAGATAGGAAGTCTTTTCTGGTCTGTTTTTGGGTATATAAGAGATATTTTAGGAAGTCCTATAGGGTATTCAATTTCTTACGATTTGCTGAATATCTGTTTTTTAGGCTTGAAAAGCCATGATAATTGTACTAGAATAAGACAGGTATAAGGAAAAAGATCCCATTTGAGAGGAGAATGATAATGAAAAGGAGAGCAAGTCTTTTATTTGGACTGGGAGTTTTAGTTTCTTTATCGATGTCTGTTCCAACCTATGCGGCTACGGATAACACACAGAGTATTCCACAGACGCAGGAAGCACAGCAGAATGAAGAAGGAACAGAAACCAGTGTTTATAAAATATCTGAAAAAACAGAGAATGGTCGGTGGCAGTTGCTGAAGCAGGATGGAGCAGTCGTGACCGAACGGAATTGTTTTTATATAATGGGCGAATATTGCTATTATGTAGATGCAGATGGTTATATCTGTACTGGATTTGTGGATGCAGCAGCGAATGAAACAACAGGAAAAGTTAATGTATATCTTGCATCTGGCAAACCCGCAGACAGTGTTGCGGCAGGTACATACTATGCATCAGAAGATGGAGATACACCGGAAAAAGGACTGGGAAATATCCAGAAGAGCAGCTGGGTAAAACAGAATACTGCGTGGAGATATCTGGATGAAAATGGTCGGGCAGTGGATACAAAAGAAAAAGCTGGCTGGCAGAATATCCAGAAAACCTGGTATGCGCTGAAAACAGACGGTACGGTAGACGAGTCTGTGAATGGTTGGGAAAATGTCGGCGATATATGGTTAAACAGCACAAAAGGTGTGGGAACAATTAAAACCGGCTGGCAGAATGTGGCAGATAAAACCTGGCTTTATCTGAAAGAGGACGGTACTGCCGACAAAACAAAGAACGGTATGCAGAACATCAATGGCAAAGTATATTTCCTGAAAGACGGTGTTGCACAGTCCGGAAAGCAGGCAGTCAATGGAAAAGAGTATATGTTTGATGCGGCACAGGGAACTGCAACACAGGTCTTTGGCAATGGCTGGCAGAAGGTTGATGGCAATTGGTACTGGTACGAAAACGGAGCACCGGCAAAAGGCTGGAGAGTAATCAATGGCAAATGGTACTATATGGAAACTAGTACCGGTGTTATGAAGACTGGATTTTTCCGTGATGCAAACGGCGGTCTGTACTACAGCGACGGAAGCGGAGCTATGGTAGGCAATCCGGGATGGAATGTTATCGGTGGTAAGTGGTACTGGATGAATTCCAATGGTTCTATTTACAGTGGCTGGCTGAATCGTCCGAGCGGCTGGTATTATCTGAATGCCGATGGCTCTATGGCAACCGGTTGGGCACAAGTGGGAAATACCTGGTATTATATGAATGGAAGCGGAGCCATGCAGACCGGTTGGGTTAAAACAGCCAGTGGCTGGTATTATCTGACCGGAAGCGGAGCAATGGCAACAGACTGGTATCAGGTTGGAGGAACCTGGTATTATAGCAATAATTCAGGAACCATGCAGACTGGTTGGGTAAATCCTCACGGAACCTGGTATTATCTTGATGGAAGCGGAGCAATGGCAACAAACCGTTGGATTGGAAATTATTATGTGACTGCCAGTGGTGCTATGGCAAAGAACACATGGGTAGGTTCTTACTGGGTTGGTGCCGATGGAAAGTGGGTTCCGGGATCAGGAAGTACTGCAGGCAGTGGCGGAAACTGGGAACAGTCCGGCAGTACCTGGTATTATATCAACAGTGATGGAAGCCGGGTCTGCAACAACTGGAAGAGAGTAAACGGTAAATGGTATTATTTTGAAGCCGATGGTTCTATGGTAACCGGCTGGAAACGTATCGATGGATATAAATATTACTTCAATGGAAGCGGAGCTATGGTACAGGATCTGGATGGTGTGATTGGTCGCCAGTCTTCTTACTATATTACGGTAAATCGTGCAAAATGTCAGGTAATGGTATATGCTAAGAGTGAGACAGGAAAATACGATATTCCGGTAAAAACATTTGTTTGTTCGGTTGGAATGCCAGGCACACCAACACCGACAGGTACGTTTACAACACCTGCAAAATATCGTTGGCATACCCTGATGGGACCATCTTACGGTCAGTATTGTACAAGAATCGTAGGTGGTGTATTATTCCACTCTGTAGCTGGTTCTAACATGACCAGTCACAATCTGAGTGCCGGTAACTATAATATGCTTGGTCAGCCGGCATCTCATGGATGTGTGCGCCTCTGCGTAAGAGATGCAAAATGGATCTATGATAATTGTGCACTTGGAACCACGGTAACAATTTCTGATACTGCAGCTATGCAGTTTGATAAACCTACAAGTATCAAAATTCCGGCAAGTCAGAACTGGGATCCAACAGATCCGAACGCATAATAAAATAATATGAAAACGTCCGTAGACTGAAAATGTTTACGGACGTTTTTGGACTTTAAAGGAAATTGCGTTGCATATCAATAGCTGGTCCGGTGGACCAATTTTGATTTTATGGAAAACATAAAACACCAGGTAACGAGAGATTACCTGGTGTACATGAAAATTCATATTTTATTTTTGAAAAGCAGATCATGTGGTCTGATACGCGGTGAAACAACAAAGGGGTATTAGTAATGTTCAAGAATTTCCCGGATTCGCTGTGGAAAATCAGCACTCATATTTTTTGATTTTACATAGGCGGCAAGAAAATCAAGAACTCCTGTTTCAGTATCACGGCTTTGAGAAATGGCATTTAAGAATGCCTGCTGTTCTTTATAGGCTTCTTTTGAAATAGCAGCAACATATGCTTTACCGGTTCTTGTATAAGATTTCCCAATCGAATCAACTTTCAGATAACCTTTATTTTCAAGGACAACCAGTGCGGGAGCTACCGTATTTCTTTTTAAAGCAGGCGATGCTTTTAAAATTTCCGAAATCAGACAAGGATGATCCATGTTCCATATGGCATTCATAATCTGTTCTTCCCTGGGTGTCAATCCATACATATTTCTATCCTCCGTAAAATTACATATTCTATAGTAGTTTCGTAACTATTCAGTAGCCGCTGTCCCACGAGGTGTTTTGACATGAATATGTCAAAATCCCGAGACATACAAGCCAAAATGCC
>OGDN01001925.1_pt1 | contig 29910 bp, 25 predicted proteins | sample 1570271 | NCBI WGS metagenome assembly OGDN01 (sample SAMEA4384481, study PRJEB24528) | human gut metagenome | reverse complement strand
AGGTGGGGCCGCAGTCCATCGCATCCAACTGGAGGTAGTGGGGGAAGGTATTCATGTGTTTTTATGGTTTTATACTGTTCATAGAGTCATGATTAATTCTTTGTATTTCTGCCGCATATATTTGATATGATATTTCTGTTCATATTCTCGTCTTGCACCTTGCCCCAATTTATCGGATAATTCTTTGGAAGCAAGCACCCTGACGATAGCTTCCGCCAACCGGTTGCCGTATGCCCTGGAAGATTGTCCGATTCGGGCTATTGCTGCATTCTCTCCTTCATGGAACATATCCCGCACTCCCGGGCCGTCTGATGCCACAATGGGCAATCCGTACATCATCATTTCGATACCTACATAGCTGCATTGCTCTGAGTAAGAGGATATGATACCTACATCTGATATTTGATACCATCTGATAAGCTCCTGTTTGCCGATGTGTCCGGTATAAGTGATTACTGACGCAATCTCCGAAGAGAAACAAGAGGGCAACGGATTTCCTGCAACTACGAGCTGTAAATCGGGACAACTTTTTATGGCGATTCTTATTGCATCCAACAAAGCATTAAATCCTTTTTCTTTACTTGTACGTCCTACAAACAATGCTATCTTCTTGCCCTTTGCTATCAATAATTGTTCTCTCCACCGTTCTTTGTCCTCATTAGAGCCAAGTGTGATTCCCCTGTGCCTTCTTAAGCCATTAGGTATCAGGGCAAGTTTTTGTTCATCAATGAGGCATATTTCTTTTAAGATTTGATAAGTCCCTTGTGAGAGGCAAACCACCTTATCCGCGATGTTCATCATCTGTTGTTCCCGCAACCAGGTGTTGATGACGAACTCTCTTTGTTTGTCGTTTTCCGTTTCTTTCCTGTCCGCCATTATTTGTTTTAGCTTACGGATATTTCCCAGCAGCACGCCGGTCCATGAAAAATCATGAATGACGTAGATTTGCTTTGATAATGGGAACGTCTGTCTTAATGCCAGCATTAATTTATCCGAAAGGGAATAATTAAAGAAGAAAACATTGTCTTCGGAATCAGTAATATGCAACTGCAGAAACCGATTGACAACAGCCGGGTGTTCCCAGAATCCACCGTTGGGAAAACAGGGAAAATTCATTTCCGTCCGTTTGTTACTATATGTTATATTGAACTCCTTACAGTCTGCATTGAACGTAAGCAGACATACTTCCGCCCCTATTGCCTGCAGGCAATAGAGCAATTCGGTTAAATAGGTGCCGATACCATTTTTAGCCGAACTCAGGCATTCATTAACTATATAGACGTTCTTCATTATTCTTTTATGTAGCAGAGGTTGGGTCTGCCGATAACCGATTCATAATCAGAGGGAGAAGGGCATAGCCATTGATAAATGCAATCACAGCAAGGCTTCCGGTTGCGGATGTGCAGCCATGATTTTCCCTCTGTCATTTCTTTGTGGACTAGCCGTCGGATACTTTCTGTATGCAAGTTCCCTATGGGGGCTTCCAAAACGCTTCCCGCCCGTACATCGCCGTTGGAGGCAACGAACAACTTACCGAATTTATGAGTATTAAGAACTTGGTTTCTCATAATCTCCTGCATGGATATGGGTTTGGAGAATATATCCTCTTTTTCCAAAAAGACTTGTTCCTCAAAGAAAGGCAGATTAGTGTTATCATATACAGGCTCTATTTTATAGTGCTGCAGTTCATACCGGTCTATCAGGTTGGAGACAGCTTCCAATTCACCTTCCGTATACACCCTGAATATCCACGAAACGGAACTATTGTCAGCATGGGGTAGGTTTCCTGCCGGAATATCTTCCGCATTCATTATGATTGTTGTCGGTTCATTGATTCCGTGCTTATCATTGAAAGCCAACTCCGCTTTCATCATCCATTCCACACAACCAGTTGCCTCTTCATGATTTTCCAGCCATGTCCGCAAGGTTTGAAGTTGTGATGCGGTGTAGATGATGATACATAAATGCTTCAGGCTGCCTGAACGGACCTGTTTCCAAACTTCATCCATCAGCGCACACAATGCTTCCCCTTCCAGTTTTTCAGTATCTACTGTCATTTTATACAGGTAGGTAAACATCTTGGTTCCGACATATTCTGAATCATAATTTAGTAAACGGTTGACTTCTTCCTGCAGGTTTAGGACAGGATAGAGTTGTATAGGTTTTCTATGTGATAAAGAGCATTCGTATAAATCTCCAAAAAATTTGTTTCTTATTTCAATGAGTAGATTATATATATTTTCAGAACTCCATTCATTTGCTGTAATTCTTACTACCCCACAGTTCTTTTTGTCTAATACTTCAGAAACAAAGGCTATTGCATCTTTATTTGTTACTTTTATATGTTCACCGTCAAGTGTATTATATAGTAAAGCTGCCTTTTCCTTTAATGTGATAAAAACATAGGGCTCAAAAGCAAACCAATATTCTTTTTCTGTGTTAATCATAATCTTAATCTTTAATTTAAAACGACTTCCATTATTCTTTCATAAGCTGTCGGATGTTTCTCCATAAACGATAAATTTTGACTGACATAACGCGCAAAATCTTCTCGATTTGTGAATCCCGGACATTTTATTTTCTCTGAAGAGTCAAGCTGATTAATGGTGTACATACACTGCATACATGATTGGGACATATAGCATGTTTTACATTGAGCACGTAACTTGTCGAGGTAATGGTTATGCATATCCGCTATTTTCTGAAATGACAAATCCACAGGAGTTTCAGGATTTACTACTCCTAATCCATATTGCTGTCCAATTCGTTCGCAGGCCAAAACTTTTCCGTTTACTGTTATAAATATTTTCCTGTCAAAAGGAGTACATCCTCCTGTAGGTATATAGTTTTCAGCTTTGAGTAAAGCAAACAAATCATTATAAGAACGGTATACGTTTTGGTTATACTTATAAAGGAACAGACATACATCATGATATTCGGGACTATTCATAAACATTTCATCAATCAATAACTCATAATCTTTACTTTGTTGTAGATTGTCTGCTACGTTTCTGAACATATTATTGAATTCTTCCTGCTTGTCAGCTCGAATACCTGTTGTGTTCAAGGATGTGATTCGAGGTTGCTTGCCGTAGCGTTCCTTAATGAATTTAAATACTTCGTCTACAGTATTTCTATTGTGCAATACGGTATTGAAATTGACATGCTTTTCAAAGTATTCCGGATATTTCTCTTTCAATAAGTCTACATTGGCAATATTCCTTTCAAATGAATCTTCGCCACTGGCAGTTACTCTATAACTGTTGTTCCATTTATTTCCATCCAGACTAATTAATAAACCAAATTTCTTTTCTGCTAAATAATCCATGTATTTATCCAGCAACATGGCATTGCTGGTCATTGTATATTCTATTGTGCGATTGGCTATATGTAAAGATTCCACATATTCGATTACCTGACGGATAAATGGCATGTTCAATAAAGGCTCTCCTCCATAAAAACTGACATAGATGACTTTCTGTGTAAATTCCTGCTTGCCGTTATTCCAAATATTTACAAGGAAATCTATTATATTTTTGGCTGAGGCAAATGTCATCTTTTGAGCGTGCCTTTCATCATGGTCACTATACAGTTCTCCATAAGCACAATACTTGCAACGTAAATTACATGCATCCGTTACTTCAAATACAATCTGCTTTAAATTTGCGAGATTATATTCTACGGTATCCGGGGATATGGTTCCGTCATATCGGTGGTTGATATCTTCCAGATATCCATGTTCTTTAAGATAAGCAGCCTTACGTGCATAATAACTATCTTCGTCTGCTTTTTCATTCTGGTTATATAAGAATGGAATCAGAGATGGATGAGTTAAGAACAAAAGTTTCTTATTCCTATTTATAGTATATATATTGTGACTATCAGTAGCACAGCTTAAAATGGCACCCATTTGAATATTATTTTATGTTAATCTTTCAGTTTATAGATAGCCAGAATCGGATTATCATCCGGCCCCAGCGAGTCAATCAGTTCCAAGAGTTGCTGACGCTTTTCGGGGAACTTCACGTTAGTGGACTCTGTTACTATCTTCTTAATCTCATCAGCGTTATCCGGAGTGATATAAATTACTATATCTCTGTCATCAATATAACTGAGGAACGGCTTAGAATAACTGCACCCGTCAATATCATTTACAAGACCGGAAAATTGTCCTTTTTTTGCTTTAAAATCATCTCTTGTATATTTCCAAAGACTTATGTTTGAATCACTTTTATTATAATGACAATCCCATATATTGGGACCTAAACAAAAGCTGAACAACAGATGTTCTTTTGTTTCAATAAAAGTCCCCATTCTAATCGCGTTATCATAAAAGTCTTTAGTTACATTTGTCACATAATCGAGAATCTCTCTCTTATGTTTTCCTTCCGGTATGTAATACCGTGGGTAAATAGAATCTTTTGTAACAGCATATACTGTATCAGTAGCACAAGAAAATACATTATGTATACCTTTATAAGTCCATGTGGATGGAGGCTCAAGTCTTAGACTTTTGGTAAACTTCCCGGGAAATCGGTGCACACTTTCCTGTATGACATTACCATCCCAATCTTGTACATAAGCATTGGCGTATGTTCCGTCTCCTGTTGCAGAACCGGGATAATGAATGATATAACTATCGATAAAATTCATATTTGGATATTGTACATTAGGCTCTAAAGGAATCTTCTTGATAAATTCCCCTGTAATCTTATGTGCAAAAAGTGCATAAGTATAGGTGGACGAGATATAGACTATACTGTCACTTTGTATTCCTACATAGCATGGCGAGAGCAGTTCTCCCGGTCCTTGTCCTACTTTTCCTATTGTCCTGATAAATTTGCCCGTAACACGGTCAAACAATAAAGCGTGGTCTACCATAAAACTAGTCAGGATAACATATTTATCGGACATTCTTACGTCTGCTATCTCTGCAATAAATCCTTTTTCCGTGGTTTCCAACTTTATATATTCTGCATTGCTCACGATATCACTTAACACTAGCGGCTTTCCGCAATCGGTCAGGTTTTCCGTGAAATTGATAACACGGAAGGCAGGTTCCTCCACCATAGTGTCATTGGTTACCGCTTCTTTATTGCTTGCTTTGTGTTGGCAAGAGAAACAGAAAGCTATTGCAATTATGAGGAAAAAAGAGTACTTTTTCATATTGATATTTATTAAATGATACATTGCCATTCTGTGAAATGGAATACATATTCAAATTGAACTATTATTTCCATTTCAATACAGAATGACAGATTGGTAAGCCTATTTACTAACTTTTAGGAGTTAGCTGCGCCACCTTGAATACCGTTTCCAAATTGGTCAGTGAAGCATACAACAGGAGTACCGGAAATGGAGTGACCTCCACTTGTACCAAGCTTATAGTTAGCCCCTCCATTATCTCCACTACCAGAGCCGCCAGGAGCAGAACAACTGCAACTGCATGTTCTACCACCATTGAGAGCGTTCATTTCGCGATCTCTCAATTCGGCATCATTCAAACCATTCAGTTTGATTTTTTTTAATGTCTTCATTATTCATTTAATTTAAAAATTACAATTTATTCTACCAATAAATTTCTTGAGAGGAACAAAACAAGAAAATATCCTATTGCCCAAGCGTGCGCACACTTAAGAGCCCTATTCCTTGTTCCGGTTTTGTTTAGGCACACCAAAAGAATTGCAAGCGCTTGCCGTTCTTTTGTCAACTTTGTCACATATATTTGTCACATATATATGAACTATATATCTTTAAGCAAGATTTCCAATCCTGCTTTCCAAGATAAACTTTCTGCTTTTATGTCATGCCCTATAATTCCTTCCCAAATTTCTTGTTCCGGGCATACATCGGGATAAGTTTCATACAAAGTCTGTCTGTAACTCTCTTCAAAAGGAAGCTCCCCTTGCAGAGAAACGGATAAACGGCTATGTGCGTAAGCCGCTATTCCTTTTGCTCCGGTTTCCAATGAACGGTCCTTCATGTACAGAAGATTGTATTCCATTACTTTGTCGTCCATGTCTTTAAATGTTTCTTGGATATCTGTTTCCATAAATCCCTGTTTGATGAGATAGAGCATGCCCCATCCTATACCTGCCAGCCCCCTTTTGAAAGAGATAGGTGTCTCACTGTACAGACCATCCAGTATTTCATTTAAAAACTCTTCAGCAAAATCTTCGTATAAACTATTTCCGGTATATCGTGCGTAATGAAAGAAGAAAATGACCATTCCCATCTTACCGTTGTATAGTCCTAAATCGGATTTAAAAGAACCATAAAACAAGCTATGATTAGAAATCCTTTTTAATAAAACGTCATCAATGGCCATATTCTTCTTTCTTATTAGAACATTTTTAAATACCTATTTTAAAATTCCCTAATAAATAGGTTCCTCTAGGAGTGGTTATCAATAAGCTATAACTACCCACTGCATATCGGCTTACATCAAAGGTTTCAGTTTGGAAATTTGTAAATGATACCGTGCGTGCTTCTACCGTACCGGAATTTCCCACAATAGATATAGTTACATCTTTTATTGTATCAAAAAAGGTAAGGGTAAGTTGAGAGCCATCCAGATATGCCTCAAGAGGGAGAACCAAAGACCTGTCCTTATGGTCTTCAAATGTTCCCATAATTTCGATTTCGGTGGGATAAGTTTCTTTCTTATCTTCATTTACTGTCCCCCATGTGGGAATGGTAATAAATGCAAGGAGCAAAAAAAGTACGTGTTTCATAGTTTGAAATTTTAAATGATGGCAAACGTAAGCCTATTTTAATTCATATCCAAATGAAACTTGGGGAAATAATGAGATACAATCATCTTGCTGATTATTAGAATATTACCATATTCTACACTACACTTAATTGCCGATGATGAGATGTTTTGACGAAGAGAAAATGTTAAAAAAATATATAAATCACACTTCCAACTCTTTTATAGAATTGATAAATTCTATAAAAATATGTTTTCCTCCCTTGGGAAGCCCTACTTTTTTACAAATATCACTGGTATATCGTTCGACAGTCCGCTCCCCGATACCCAGCAATGTGGCAATATCTTCTATGCTAAGGTTTAGTGCAGTTAAACAACATACGTCCATAAGCTGATTTGATTTGGATAATACAGGGTAATTCTTTATCAGCTTATCTGTAAAATTTTGATTCGTCAAGTTAAGCCATTGACGCAGGTTGTCTCTATCCCGCTCTTTGTCATACGTTTTGTCCTTCGTGATGGACAAATAGGTTTTGAAGATTGAACTATAATCATCCTCTTTGTCCTCCTTGCTCTCCTTTTTTTTGTTTATGAAATACTTAAGCCTTCTTTTTTCATTTTTTAAATAGCTTATTCGACTTTCCAACTTGTTTATTTGGATTACATCATGTTCGTCTTCTTGGGAAGTATCAGTTAGTACCTTCTTCTTTTCTTCCAATTCTTCTATTTGTTTTTGCAGAGCATTTACCATTTTCCATTTTTTGTATAAGAAAGCAGCTGCAATTATACTAATGAGTAAACCAACAGCACTGGTTAGTATCCATTTAAAACGTAGCTGGTCGTTGGCACGCGCCAGCACTTCATTATCGTATTTCTGCTGTATTTTTCCTACTTCTTTTGCACGGTTTTCCTTGTAAATGGAGTCTGTTAGTGTTATATAATGATTTAGATAGGAGCGCTCTTTGGGATGAGAGGTCAAAAAATAGTTTAATAAATCCAGATGGCTATTGGCTCGCACTAGCAAGTCCGAACAAGATAGCAAGTGTGTAAATAAGCTGTCTGCCTTTGTTTTTTGTCCGGTATGCAAATATAGTTTTGCTAGAACTAGCGATAGCTTGTTGGGGAAGTGAGGAGAAGATAATTTTATGGCATGAATCAGATATTTTTCTGCTTCTGCATATTTCTTTTCAAATATTTTTCGGTTTGCTATATTATTGTATATTTTGACTTGAAAAGTAGAGTCATTAATGGAACAAGCAATCTCTTTTAAGGAATTGATGCACCAATCGGTGCTGTCCACTTGATGAAGGGTATAATAAAGAGTTGATAGATTGAGCAAATTGCTGGCATATGCAGCCGTATCTTTTATATCTATATTTACTTGTAACGCTTTTTGGTAATATTCTTTAGCTAGCTCAAAATTGAAAGATTTTTTATTGATATATCCCAAACTGCTATAAATGTGAGCAACATAATGCTTGTCATTCATATCGGGAATACACATTTCGGCTTCTTTATAAGCTAGTAGGGCATTGGGAATGTCTTTACAATATTCTTCTAATATGCATCCCTTTACATAAAAGGCTGCCCCTTTTTTATCTGCGTCATTCTTATCTTGATAATATTCTATGGCAAGGTTAATCAAGGAATCGGAGGATACAGGGATATAACAGCGATATTGGGCTAGCGAGAGCAGCAAAACATAGTCTGCCTGCTCTTTTCCGGTTAAGCGGTTGGAAGTAGAGATGGACTCCAATATATGCAGCACCGAATCGGGGGCAGTCCATATAAGTTCCTCCGCTTGTGACAAGTGCTCTGTGACGTGACGAGTGGAACGGTCGCAAGCTGTACATGTCAATAGTAATAGAATGATTAAGTTCAATAGAATGGTTTTCCCCTTTTTCATAGTCAGTTTGTATACTTTATATATATTATTACAAAGTAAATAAAAAGTTTCGCTATATCAAAGTTTTAGGGACTTTAATGAATTGTTCTTTTTGCAGATTATCAGAACATTGTTATCATTTGCGTGCAAAGAAGTTTTCTGTTGTTCTTTATATTATTATAACGTTCCCATATCAGTCGGACAGTTTCTTCCTCTCTCCTTTCATTAGTCGTTGAAACACCTTGTTGATGGGGCTTCCGGTAGTGAATGGACACCCCTTCATCACCCCTTCAGCCTCCCTTCATTCGTCAAAGAAGGACATTGCTGAAGGCAGACTTTGAAGGGGCTTGGCTAGCGCGGCTGAAGGGAGGATGAGGGGATGTGCCGTCATTCTTAACCGGCTGATTATCTGCACGTTTTAATTAAAATGTAAGGATGAACGGACAGGAAGGAATGACCGACTTGGTGAGGGGATTGAATCTTGTCCCTACACTAAAAACATACCGAGCTTTTTTAAAAAGATGCTGAAGTTTTTTGAAAACATACCGAACTTTTTTGAAAACACCAAGGTCTTTTTACACATACGGCGGCACAAGCCTACACGTACGGTGGCATAAGCCTACACGTACGTACGCATAAGCCTACACGTACGTACGCATCGGGCTACACGTATATACGCATAAGCCTGCACGTATATATGTATCCAATTCATCGGGTTGGTATGAACAAGATTAGTGCAACTGCAAACAGAAGCCCGGTCAGCACAAAAGCCCATATATTCATTACCCGTGACTCAGCCTGTAACCGGTAATTATCTGCCAGAACCCGATAGGCATCCACTTTCCAAACCAACATTCCATCTTGCGCCGATACAGCATTGGAAGAGAGCAATTCTCCCGGCATGGATAATTCAAACTTTATCTGATATTCAAATAATTGTGTAGCGATGCTTTTCTCTTCAAATAATTGCTCCATCTGCCGGGCATAGTCTTTATATAAGTTGCCGAAAACGGCAGTTTGATACCTTTTGTCCAACAAACCGCATACATACTCCGGCGGACATTCTATTTCTTTCTTCCTGTTTCCGTCAGCACTGAAGACTTCCTCCTTATCCTTCTCCAGTCTCGGCAAATAGGATAAATCGGTCGGGGTCTTTTTCAGGAAATGTTCTACTATTTCATAGCTCATTTCAAACTGGGTATGATAGTACCATTCAAGGAAACGCTGCTCCGCATCTTCCAAACTGTTTATCAGTTCCACTCCGTTCATACCTGCATAACCATCCGCTTTCCCCTGCAGCAAAAAAAGCTGCTCGGCTCTATTCAGATACTTATCCATCGGTATAGGTCCTTTATCTTTTATCTCCTGAAAATCACAGGTATAAGTATAGTAAGTATAAAACCAACGAAAATGCTTTTCCAGTTTTTCCTTGGGAACCGCCAGTGGGCGCATCCAGTCTTCCCTTGCCGAGAAAAAATCCAGACCTTCCAGACCATCCAGCACTTTGTGTGCCTTGAGGTTCAGTTTTCCGTTTTCTCCAAAGAAGTCCGTTTCGATACATGAATCCAACTCCTCCACCTCCCAGTCTTTTCCCAAGCGGAACAGGAAAGGATGATGCGTTTCGTTTCCGGCCAGGAAAGCAGAATCGGCCAGTGCCCATACTTCCCTATCCACCGTTCCGTCTTTGTGGACGCGCGTCACCATTTGATAATCAGTGGAACATGATGCCAGTATCATCAGCAGGACTGCCATTATTATATTCATTCTCTTTTTCATATCACGTTCATTTTAATGGTTGTTACTCACCAATTGATGTATCAAGCGTTTCTGCTCGTGTTGTTTAGCCTTCCGTGCTCTCCACATTTCGGACAGTCGGGCGCCCTTTTCTTTTATTGTCATTTCTGCAGTGCAGCTTGCCGGCCATTCCGGTAGACAGGAGGGCAAGGAAGAAACATTGAATGGGGCATTCCGGGTATCTGCATGGAAAGATACGGAATAGAAAAAAGTCTCATACACCGTAAAGCAAAGCAAGAAACCGGCAGCTATGGCCGAAGCCCAAGTCATGAACTTTCTGCGCTCCTTTCTTTTTCGGGGAGTCCGGGCCACTTTCTGAAGAATATCCCGGGTCAAGTCATCAGGCCTTGTCAGTATCGGTTGAGTTTTCCTCACCTGTTGCAGCCATTGTTCATATCGTTCGTTTTCCTCTTGTTTCATAAGTCTGTTTCTATTTGATGGATTTTAGCTCTTATTTGTTTTCGCGCCTGATAAAGATTATGCTTTATCTGCTCGGCAGTCATTCCGGTGATGCTTATTACTTCTGCGACATCCAGTTCTTCAACGTCCCGCAATGTAAACACCAATTTCTGTTTGGGAGGCAAATCTCCGGTGAAACGGAGAATCAAATCCTGCAATTCCTGATTGGCCAAAGCTTCTTCTATATTTTCTTCCGACTTCCAATTCTCATTCGCCGGAACGAAATCGGATGAGAAAGCCGAAGGCGAACGTTGCAGTACCCGCAAGCGGTCATAGCATGTATTACAGGTTATCTTGTACATCCAGGTAGTAAACCGGCATCTTCCGTCATACTTGTCCAACGAGAGCCAGACTTTCAAGAATGTTTCCTGCACCATATCCCTCGTTTCGTCCTCATTGCAAAGCAAACGAAAAGCCAGTCTGAACACCATCGTCTGAAATTCAGAAACCAACTGAGCGAAAGCAATCATATCGTTCTGTCTGCTACGGTCAATAAGTTCCTCTATCTGTTCTTGATTCATCATGCTATGTTCGTTTATTATATGATACGTGAGAAAACGTTGCCGGTCGAATGCAAATTACAAAAAAACAGGCAAACTCCGGTTGTGGTATATTAAAACCGAAGTTTGCCCATTTCTGCTTTTTATATCATAGCCATTAAATTACACCGTGCGGGTATGCGTTGCGCTTCTTCCTCTGGATGGATTCGATTTTTTGTCATTCCTTTTATCCTCTTTCTTTGAATCTCTTTTCGGAGAGACGGAACGCCTGCTGTCACGACGGTCTTTATCAGGACGGGAATTATATTCACGGCGTGAAGGACGCTCTTCGTGCTTATAATTGTTGTCCTTTCCCGGTCTTCTGTCCGGCCGTGCCTGAGGCGGTGTGGGACGATGATTGTCTTTCTTCGGCGGACGGACGTTTACCTGAAAGTCACGGCGGCGATGATTGTCATAAGTCACCTTGTCATGACGGATGCGATAATGTCCATCGTAGATATCGTGGCGATACCGATTATGGAAATGGGTGCGATAATAACTGACGTTATTAAAATGAGTACGATAATGACCGCCGCAATATGAAGCATAATGATGCGGTTTTCCGAAATAGAAAAAGTTAACGTTATTGTAAACCATATAAATACGGAACTGCCATTTATTGTTTTGCGCATAAATAGGACGGTAGAAATATTCCGCTTTCAGGAAACGACGATACTGAGAACCGGATAGTATCCAGCGAAGGTCGTCATTGCGAACATCAAGAAAATCGTAATAACGCTCCAAAGCATAGTCATATCCTCTTACCACATCATCCATCAGATAACGGACATTGTTGATAAAGTCATAATTCACTTCGTATACATCATCATACTGTTGGGGGCTGAGTTTCAACTCGTATGCCATACGGTCGGTAAGGAAACGTGTATTCTGTCTCATCTTGCTGATGCTCATCGCTCCCATTGCCGGAACCGACAGGCCCAGCATCATAACCATTATCCATAGTGTAGTCCACTTCTTCATAATCATACTGTTTTTAGTTTGTTAGTTCTTATGGCACAAAAATAGGGGAAATCTCTTTCCCCCACAATTGAAACTCCCCATTTATTCATAGGGGTTTTCCTATACTTGATAGGGAAAGTTCCCGTCAGGCAAGACGGATTCCTCCTTCTTCCAGCACTATCAAACGTTTTTTATACAAATCGCCAACCGCTTTTTTGAATGTCTTCTTGCTCACACCAAAAGCACTATAGATTTCCTCTGCCGCACTTTTGTCATTCAACGGAGTGAAACCGTCCTTGCCTTTAATGTATTCCAACAAGACTCCCGAAAAATCTTCCACCTTCTTCACACCGTCCTGCTGCAACGCCAAGTCTATCTTGCCGTCTTCACGCACCTGTTTCACATAGGCCCGGAGCTGCATGCCTGTTTCGACGGGCTGGAATATCTCATTCTGATAAAGCAATCCGCTGAACTTGTTCTCGACAATCGCTTTAAAGCCCAAATCGGTTTTCTGCCATATCAAGATGTTCACTTCCTGTCCCTGGTGATAGTCAGGATGCTCTTTGGATAAGTAACGCTCTACCTTGGCGGAACCGACAATGCGATAGCTGTCTTCGTCTATATGTGCATGTATCACATACTTACGTCCTTGCTGCATCTTCATTTTCTGTTCGCGGAAAGGTACAAACAAGTCCTTCATCAGTCCCCAGTTCAGAAAAGCTCCAAATTCATTGACCCATGCCACCTCCAGACAAGCGAACTCACCTACCTGAACCAACGGTTGCAGGGTAGTGGCTATTAATCTCTCTTCGTTATCCAAATAGATAAACACATTGAGCACGTCATCCGGTTTGCAACCATCGGGCACGTAACGGGCCGGCAACAGTATTTCTCCATCATCGTCTCCATCCAGATAGACTCCAAAGTCTACTTCTTTCACAACCTTTAATTGATTGTATTTTCCGAGTTTTACGTTCATTAGCTAAAATTTTTATCAAAGATAAAGAAAAACCCCTATCTTTACGTTCTAAATAATAGAAAACCCTATAAAGATTATGAATAATTTCATTTTTTACAACCCTACCCGACTCATTTTCGGTGAAGGTATGATTAACCAACTGGCTCAGCAGATTCCTGCCGACAAGCGTATTATGATAACCTTTGGAGGAGGAAGTGTCAAAACAAACGGAGTTTACGAACAAGTGACCCAAGCACTCGAAGGACGTGACTATATCGAATTTTGGGGAATTGAAGCCAATCCTGACATAGACACACTGAAAAAAGCAATCGCCATAGGCAAAGAGAAGAAAATAGATTTCCTGCTTGCCGTAGGTGGCGGTTCGGTCATTGACGGCACTAAACTGATTTCCGCCGGTATCCCATACGAAGGAGATGCCTGGGAGCTGGTGAAAAAAGGAAGCTCACAGGTGACTATCCCATTGGGAACTGTGCTGACTATCCCTGCCACCGGCTCGGAGATGAACAACGGAGCCGTGATTTCACGCCGGGAGACTCATGAGAAGTATCCTTTTTATGCAAACTACCCCGTCTTTTCCATTCTTGACCCGACTGTCACTTTCTCTCTTCCCGATTTCCAGATTGCCTGTGGACTGGCTGACACTTTTGTCCACGTCATGGAACAATATATGACGAAAAGCAATGAATCATATCTGATGGACCGCTGGAGCGAAAGCATTCTGAGAACCATCGTACAGATAGCTCCCCTCATCAAAGAGAATAAACAGGATTATCACTTGATGAGTGAATTCATGATGTCGGCTACCATGGCATTAAACGGTTTCATCGCCATGGGTGTATCCCAAGACTGGGCTACCCACATGATTGGCCACGAACTGACCGCGCTGCACGGCATGACTCACGGGCAGACCCTTGCTATCGTGTTCACCGGAACACTCCGCACACTTGCGGATAAAAAACGGGATAAGATACTACAATACGGAGAACGCATCTGGGGTGTAACTTCCGGTGTGCCGAGCGCACGCATCGCACTCACCATCGACAAGACCGAAGAATTCTTCAAGAGTCTGGGCTTGAAAACCCGCCTGAGCGAAGCCGGAATCGGTGACGACACTATCGAAGAAATTGCACGCCGCTTTGATGAACGGGGTGCTGCATTCGGCGAAGACGGTGATGTGACAGGAGAAGTAGCTCGCCGGATTCTGCAGAATTGCAAGTAATATTTCCAAAAAACATTTAATATTAGGAGGAAACAAATGATGAAAACAGTTATTCTGACTACTTTTTACAACAATGTGCAAGCGCACATGTTGCAAGACCTCTTGAAAAACGAAGGAATAGAGTCTATGCTTCAGGGGGAATTGTCCGCCCAAGTGATAGCTTCCTATATTCCGGGATTGGGTATACAAGTTCTGGTCTTTGAAAAGGATTACGAACGGGCACTGGAAGTTTTGAAAACCAGTTTTCCGGAGGAAGTGGAAGGATAACTTTCTCCCCCTACATTCAAACTTTCTCATTTGCATCTTGTTATAGGGATTAATTAAACCTAAACCCTAGATGTATATGAGAAAGTTTTTATTTTTACCCTTATTGGCGTTACTGGCCTCGTGTGGAAAGGATGAAGATTGTAACAGCCACGCCCAACCGGAGGATTTGGTCACTCCGAAACTGTATGCCACACTGCAACAAAACACCACCGACCCTTATGACGGGCCGCTGGAAGTGCTCCCCTGCCAACCGGACGGTAGCGTATATGTGGGAAATTACACAAAAACCGGTTTACAAACACCCATACCGGCTTATTACAATATCGAAGCCGGAATAGGCAAATCAAAGAATGCACCGCTAAGACTTCCCGTCGGGACATACAATCTGATTTATTGGGGATATCCTAAGTTTTTCAATACCAACGATGCAGCTCTCAGTGACCCTCAGTTAATCATCGGAGAAGAATTGCAGGGAACCTCCTTGGGACTGAGGAAAGTACCGGTCGATACGGTTTACTATCCTGCACACGACCTTGTATTCGGCACACAAAACATCAATATCGGCCAAGAGGATATGCAAGCGCATCTGATACGTGCCACGGCTGCACTCGGAGTAGTGGTGACCGAGACCAACGGCAATGCCTTCAGCACCGCCATCGATTCTATGTGGGTCTATATCGGAAATATTTATAGTAACCTTAATTATTATAGCGCCCAACCGGAGGGAACTCCTCGAACCATACGCTTCGGCATAAGCCCCAGCACAGACAGGAAAGAATGGAGTAAAGAGTTCGTTTCTGTATTTCCATCCCAACCGGCCCCATTATTCCAAATCTTCGTTCAACTGAAGAACGGTACCATTAAAAGCTACCGGCAAAAGCTGACCACACAACTTGCTGCAGGAACCAAAACAACCCTCACCCTAAGCATGGACGGAATCTTACTGGAAGAAGGAACCACAGGCGGATTCCAAGTGGACAAGTGGAAAGAACAGAACGAAAAGATTCATATTTCTCTCCATTAAAGCTCCGGCGAGATGCGTCCGTCCACTATATGGATGGTGCGGTCGGTCAATTTGGCAAGAGTCTCATCGTGCGTAACGATAACAAAAGTCTGGCCCAACTTATCCCGCAAATCAAAAAATAACTGATGAAGTTCTTCTTTGTTACGGGTATCCAAGCTGCCCGACGGTTCATCTGCAAGGATAACCGCCGGGGTATTTATTAACGCACGTGCCACAGCCACACGTTGCTTCTCTCCTCCCGAAAGTTCGGCCGGTTTATGGGAAGCGCGTCCGGCAAGTCCCAGAAAATCCAATGTTTCTTTGGCACGCTTCATCGCATCTCCCGAAGAAGTGCCGGATATGAGTGCCGGTATCATCACATTCTCCAAAGCAGTAAACTCTGGCAATAACTGGTGAAACTGGAAAACAAAGCCTATCTGCTTATTACGGAAAGCGGACAGTTCTTTTTCTTTCAGCCGATTGACTTCCGTACCATTCAGTACCACCTTCCCTGCATCTGCTTTGTCTAATGTGCCCATTATCTGAAGCAAAGTCGTTTTGCCGGCTCCACTCGGACCTACAATGCTGACAACTTCACCTTTTTCTATCAGCAGGTCTATCCCTTTCAGCACTTGTAACGTACCGAAACTCTTGGTTATTCCTTGTAACTCTATCATGACTATAATTTTCTTATCACATACTCTGCCAAGTAACATCCAAACACAGCGGGCATATAACTCACCGTTCCGGCTGTAGACTTCTTGTTCTTTTCATCATCGACCAAAATGACCGCATCCGCATTGGCCTGTTCTGTACTGAACACAACCGGTAACTTACGTTTCATACCCATTTTCTGCAAACGCTTTCGCACCGCCTTGCTCAAGCCACAGTGATAAGTTTCCCACAAATCGGCAAACCTGACTTGGGTTATATCTGATTTTGCACCTGCTCCCATACTGCTCACAATAGGCAGACGGCGCTGAAGTGCATTATAGATAAGGTAACATTTGGGAGCTACCGTATCAATGGCATCGACCACGAAATCGAACTTGGCACTATCCAGCAACTCAGGAATGCGCTCGTCTTTTAAATATTCCGCCAACACATGCAGTTGCAAATCAGGATTGATATCTTTGAAGCGTTCCGCCAGAACTTCCGCCTTCAACCGTCCCTGTGTGGAATGCAAAGCCGGCAACTGACGGTTGATATTACTAGGCTGCACCGTATCGGCATCCACAATCGTCATTTGTCCCACACCGGCACGACATATCATTTCGGCTGCGTATGCGCCTACTCCTCCCAAGCCCACAACAAGTACATGGGAACTCCGCAAACGCTGCATTTTATCTTTAGCCAACAACAACTCCGTACGTTGCTGCCACTCTATGTTAGTTTCGTTCATCACCTTTCTTAAACCATTTATAGAACCACTTACCCACATTATCATATACCCGGGTTTCCGACTGCCCGCGCGGATCAGAGAAAGATACAATCTCTTGCGGGTCGCCCAACTGGTCGGGATACACAATCAACAAACTATTATCCGCAAAATACTTGCTGACCTGAGAAGGCAACCGTTCAAAGGAAGTCTGATAAGATATAGACCCCTTACGGGAGGAAACCACAACAAACAAATGGTCATAATTAACCTGACCGGTCAGCAGCAACAAATCATCCCACTCTTCCAGCACAGAAAACTCAGTAAAAGTATTCGCTTCCTGCTTCTCTACTACCGCACGCAAGTGTTTCAAAGTATCCTCTGTGGCAAAGAAATGCACACGGCATCCCAACAACTTACCCATGCGACACAACTGCACCACCCATTTCATAAATCCGACCTCATATTCGGCCTTATCGGGTACAGCCACCACAATACGTCTAAGCGTATTGACCGGCATCAGCAGCTTGGTAATCATAATTTGCCGATGAGTGCCTTTCAACAGATTCTCTGTCATCGTACCAAAGAATGAATCCATCAGATTGGTCTTCCGATGGAGACCGATGACCACATCCGTCACCGCATATTCTTTCAGCGTATGGATAATACCTTGTGCAATATTCAGGTCATAACGAAGCACCGTCTTAACCGAAGCATCGGCAGCGGCGGCAACCATTGCCGTGCGCTCCAGATTACGCTTGCCTATCAGTTCCTTTGTCTCCGAAGCATTATTATCGTTTATCACACTGAGCGCCACCAACGGTTCTTTCTGTTTAGGATGCCTCATCATCAAAGCCATTCCCACCAATCCTTCTATTGTATCGGGATTTGCCACCGGTATAAGAACCCGTTCTTGTTCCTTATTATTCTTATCATCATTGCCGGCCATGTTCTCTTGTGTAACCATTCTGCGTGCCGCCCTCTCTGTCACCACCGAACTGATAATACAGGTAAACAATATCATTACCACGGTTCCGTTCAAGACATCATCATTCAACAGACGCTCTCCGTTTTCCATAATAATCTCGTGTCCAATCAGCACTGCCGCCAACGTAGCTGCCGCCTGCGCATTGCTCAGTCCGAATATCAAGCTACGCTCCACCTTCTGCATTCCGTATATTTTCTGGGTAATCCATGCAGCAAGCCATTTACTGAATGTAGCAACCACCGTCATGACAACTGCCACCTTAAGTGCCTCACCCTGCGTAAACAGGCAACGCACATCAATAATCATTCCTACACCAATCAAAAAATAAGGAATGAAAAGTGCATTACCAACAAACTCCAGCCGATTCATCAGCGGAGAAACATGAGGAACAAAACGGTTCAATACCAAACCGGCCAGAAAAGCACCCAAAATGCCTTCCATTCCTACCAGTTCCATCAGTCCACCCCCCAAGAACACCATAGCCAAAACAAAGACAAACTGCATGACCGCATCTTCGTATTTCCTGAAAAACCATCGGCTGATACGAGGCATAAGAAAAATAATCAAGCCAAACAATGCAAAGACTTTTCCCAACAAGATGACCCAGAACAGTCCTCCCACATCCTCACCTTTATACATGCCTCCAATCACAGCAAGCACCATCAAGGCCAACACAACAGTCACCGCCGTTCCGCCAATCGTTATGCTCACCGTACGTTGCCGGGACAGACCATAACGGCTGATGATGGGATAAGCTATCAAAGTGTGGCTGGCATACATACTGGCCAACAATACAGAAGTGACAAGACCGTAATCCAGTAAACTCATACTGCTCCACACTCCAAGCACCATGGGTATCAAGAAAGTGAACAGCCCAAAAACCAGTCCCTTTGTCCTGTTCTTTTTAAAGTCGTCCATATCCATCTCCAACCCCGCCAGAAACATGATATAATACAACCCCACTTTTCCGAATAACTCGAAACTGCTATCGCGCTCCAAAATATTAAAGCCATATTTACCGACCAATACACCGGCAAGAATCATACCGATGATATGAGGAATGCGCAAACGCCCCAATATCATAGGAGCAAACAGGATGATAATAAGTACCAGGAAGAATATCCAAGTAGGGTCAGTGACCGGAAAATGTATATCTAAACCAAATAGTTCCATTGCTTTTATTTAAGGGTTATACCATAATATCGACAAAATTACGAAAAAAGTTTCTTTTTTACTGATTTATATTCCAAAATGTTCTAATTTTGCAATCTGAACCTGCTCGCTTTGCAGGTAAAAAGATAAAGTATTACTAATTTATAAAAGGAAAAAGCAAAATGAAAGTAGCAATTGTTGGTGCGAGCGGAGCTGTAGGACAAGAGTTCCTGCGTGTGCTCGATGAAAGAAACTTCCCGTTGGATGAGTTGGTGTTGTTCGGTTCTTCACGCAGTGCAGGACGAAAATACACTTTCCGCGGTAAAGAGATAGAAGTGAAACTCCTTCAGCACAACGATGACTTTAAAGGTGTTGACATCGCTTTCACATCAGCCGGTGCCGGAACCACTAAAGAATATTGTGAGACCATCACCAAGCATGGCGCCGTATTAATCGACAACTCCAGCGCATACCGTATGGATGAAGATGTACCTTTGGTTGTGCCTGAAGTGAACCCGGAAGACGCATTAAACCGTCCACGTAATGTGATAGCCAACCCCAACTGTACAACCATCCAAATGGTAGTTGCCCTGAAAGCCATCGAAAACCTTTCACACATAAAACGTGTGCATGTCGCTACTTATCAAGCTGCCAGCGGAGCAGGTGCAGCCGCGATGGACGAATTATATGAACAATATCGTCAGGTATTGGCCAATGAGCCTGTCACCGTGGATAAATTTGCTTATCAACTGGCATTCAATCTGATTCCCCAAATTGATGTCTTTACAGATAACGGATATACCAAGGAAGAAATGAAGATGTTCAACGAAACACGCAAAATTATGCACTCAGACATTCAAGTCAGCGCAATGTGTGTACGCGTTCCGGCACTCCGCTCTCACTCCGAAAGTATCTGGGTGGAAACAGAACGTCCCATCTCACCGGAAGAAGCCCGCGAAGCATTCGCCAAAGGAGAAGGCTTGGTATTGATGGATAATCCTGAAAAGAAAGAATACCCCATGCCTTTGTTCCTGGCAGGTAAAGATCCTGTTTACGTTGGCCGCATCCGCAAAGACTTGGCCAATGAGAATGGACTGACCTTCTGGATTGTAGGCGACCAAATCAAGAAGGGTGCGGCACTGAACGCTGTACAGATTGCAGAATACCTGATAAAAGTGAAAAATATCGGATAAGATATTTTTTCTCGAAAATATCCTTTAAAACTTTAATATAATCTTTATCTTTGTGCAAGTATAATAAAACTTGTTGGGAAGGGTAAAGGTTATATTATTTTTTATAGTAGCGTGTTGTCTTTCTACTATGACCGCAGCAAACCTGAATGCTGTGAAGGATAGTCTTGTGCATGAACTGTCCTTAGTGAAAACCCCTCAAGACAGTATTCCCATCCTCTATCACCTGTTCGACATTTCAACCAGCAAAGGCAACAGAACTGAAACAATCGCACTCTTGTTTTCAACCGCCGCAAGAGCCAATGACGTATCTACCGAACTGGATGTGCTCCGCACCTGCTGCAATATGAGTACGAATAATGATTCATTAATGAACCTATGTCTTCAAAACACTCAAGCCCTTCCGCAAAGCAATGAAAGAGACGAAGCCATTACCTTTATTGAAATAAACAAAGTTTCTCTGAAAACCCGCACTGCTCCGGAAGCTGAGAAAATCCAAACATTACAAAGACTCATAAAAGAGTATCAACAAGGAGTGCAACAGTCCAACCTGTATGATGAAATAAAGCAACTTTATACTTTATGCCTCTATCTGTCTCATTCTACAACAGGTGAACTCTATACCGAATATCTGGAGAAACTGCATATACTTATCAATAAACTGCCGGCTGACGGAAGAAAAGTCTTACCTAATCTTTACTACACACAACTGGCTATCATTTACACTCAAAATCATCAATATCAAAAAGCAATTGAGACTGATAAAGAATTGATAAAAATCATACATCATCTGGAACACGAGTATAAAAGCAAAGGCCGTATATTCAGAAATTATGATATTGCGTATTACAATTGCTATAGGCGTATACTCAGAAATTATCCGGGCCTTTCTCCCGAAGAAATTGAATATTACTATCAACAAATTATCGATATCACTTTACGAAACAAGAACGTAGCAAAGGATTTCGAGGAGTCACAGCGCCCACTTATCTACTATTTAATAGCCAAAAAAGAATACGCACAAGTTTTACCCATAATAAAAAAGGTATATAGCAATCATAATAACCGAAAACAGAAGATGGAGCTTTTGCAATTTACAATAGAAGCAGCAAAGGCAGTCAATGATAAAGCAACCCTGCTGCAATCAACAACAGAATACAATGCTTATCTAGAGGAATATAACAAACTGAAAGCAACAGAAAAATACAAGGAACTGCAAATCCTTTATGATGTAAACGAGCTTAAAGCCGAGAATGCACAATTGGAACTGGAAAAGAAGCAAGCCGAAATAGACTCCGGCCGGCTCATTATTCATATCACATTTATAGCCATCACGGTCTTACTCTGTCTGTTGGCCATTGCATTATGGCTGTATTACCACACCCGGCAGCTTGCCCGCAGTCTGCAACACTCCAAGCAAAAACTTCAAGAGGAGCAGGCGACTTTGCTACAGACACAAGAGGAGCTGACCACTGCACGCGACCAGGCTGAAAGCGCCAACCGCTTAAAGACCTTCTTTATCCAAAACATGAGTCATGAGATACGCACTCCACTCAATGCCATAGTAGGCTTTACCGAAATCATGGCCGAAAGTGCCAGACAAGAGCAACAAGAAGAATGGACAAACTATGCGGAATTAATCAGCAGTAACAGCGAGTTGTTACTTACACTGGTAGGAGATGTTCTGGATATAGCCCAAATGGAGTCAGGCGAAATCAAACTCAACCAACAACCTTGTTCCTTGCAAGCCGTGTGCAATATCTCCATAGACAGCGTGAAACATCGTTGTCCAAAGGATGTCAAGATGTATTTTCGAGAGAGCAATCAGGACTTTATTTTACAGACGGATGCAGTCCGTGTGGAACAAGTGCTCACCAACTTCCTAACAAATGCAGCCAAATTCACCACTAAGGGAGAGATTGTATTATCCTATGATATTGACGAAAGTCAGCAACAGGTCATTTTTTCTGTAACGGATACCGGCATTGGTGTTCCTGAAGATAAAGCAGAAGTCATATTTGAACGTTTTGAAAAGCTGGACTCTTTTGTGCAGGGTACAGGACTCGGTTTACATATCTGCCGATTGATAGCCAAACTCTTACAAGGAAAGGTGATGGTGGACACCTCGTACACACAGGGAGCCAGATTCATATTCATTCACCCCATCAAACAATAAAAAGCAAGATTACCCTTCCATGCTCCAAGCATATATAAATAAAGAATGTGTCAAAATTCCAGTGCAACTGTCATTTTAACACACCCTTACTATTTATACGCTTTGATATATTTCCCGTGCTTCAAATCTTCTATTCAAAGATTCCTACATCACTCAGCATCCAAGGCCGGCTCCACACTTTTACCTTTCGATGCCAAAGGAATAAGCTTCACCAAGTCCACATCAAAAAATAAGGTAGAATAGCCCGGTATCGAACCGCTCCCTGTTTCTTCATAAGCAAGTTCAGAAGGAATATAAAGTTCCCATCTGGAGCCTACGGTCATATTCATAAGAGCTGTTGTCCACCCAACGATAACCTGACTCACTGCAAATTCGGCCGGAACAGCAGTGCTCGGATCCAATTCTCCTTTATAGCTTTGGTCAAAAACAGTCCCGTTTATTAACTTGCCCCGATAATTAACCGCCACAGTATCCGTAAACAGAGGTCTTTCTCCTTCTCCGTTGTCTATAATCTTACAATAAACATACTCGTTCACTTTTCCCTGCTCATTCAAGCCCAAAGGAGGAAGTTTATAGGAACGGATGATTTTCCATTCGCCCGGATTCGCTTTTGCCTCAGCCGCAATGGAGTCCAAATATTTCTGATTACGTTCCTGCCAGTTTGCATAAGGATTTTCTTCACCATCCGACTCACTACATGAAACAACAGCAAAAGAAGCGGCAAACAACAGGCTAATCAGCCAAAGAATACTTTTATTCATACATTATTAATTATTGCAGAGTCTTCAACAGACTTGTTATACTTACTTTATCGGCAATGATATTGTTCAGTTCCGAAATAGCGACACGTTCCTGCTGCATAGTATCGCGGTTGCGCAATGTCACACAATTATCTTCGAGTGTCTGATGATCCACCGTAATACAATAAGGAGTACCGATAGCATCCTGACGGCGATAGCGCTTACCGATGCTGTCCTTTTCATCGTATTGACAATGGAAATGGAACTTCAAATTATCCATGATTTCACGCGCTTTTTCAGGCAAGCCATCCTTCTTAACCAGCGGCATAACAGCCAATTTTACCGGTGCCAATGCTGCAGGCAATTTCAGAACGACACGAGTTTCGCCATTTTCCAACTTTTCTTCTGTATAAGCAGCACTCATGATGCTCAGGAACATACGGTCTACACCAATCGATGTTTCAATAACATACGGAGTATAACTTTCGTTCAATTCCGGATCGAAATATTTGATGCTTTTACCCGAGAATTTCTCGTGCTGGCTTAAGTCAAAATTAGTACGGCTATGAATACCCTCCACTTCTTTAAATCCGAAAGGCATCAGGAATTCAATATCCGTTGCAGCATTAGCATAATGAGCCAATTTATCATGGTCGTGATAACGATAATGGTCATCGCCAAATCCTAATGCTTTATGCCATTTCAAGCGAGTTGCCTTCCATGTCTTAAACCAATCAAGTTCGGTACCCGGTTTTACAAAGAATTGCATCTCCATCTGTTCAAACTCACGCATACGGAAGATAAACTGACGGGCAACGATTTCGTTACGGAAAGCCTTACCAATCTGGGCAATACCGAAAGGTATCTTCATACGGCCTGTCTTCTGCACATTAAGATAATTCACAAAAATACCCTGTGCCGTTTCAGGACGAAGATAAATCTTCATTGAACCATCAGCAGTAGAACCCATTTCGGTAGTAAACATCAGATTGAACTGACGAACTTCTGTCCAGTTCTTTGTACCCGAAATAGGACAAACGATTTCCTCATCCAAAATAATCTGGCGGAGTTCATTCAAATCATTATCATTTAATGCTTTTGCAAAACGTTCGTGGAGCGCATCGCGTTTAGCCTGATGCTCCAGCACACGCGCATTGGTGCTGCGGAACTGAGCTTCATCAAAAGCTTCTCCGAATTTCTTGGCAGCTTTGGCTACTTCTTTATTTATCTTATCGTCGTATTTAGCCAGTTGATCTTCAATCAAGACATCGGCACGATAGCGTTTCTTCGAGTCGCGGTTATCAATCAAGGGATCATTGAAAGCATCAACGTGTCCCGATGCTTTCCAGATAGTAGGGTGCATAAAGATTGCCGAATCAATACCTACAATATTTTCGTGCAATAAAACCATGCTCTGCCACCAATATTGTTTGATGTTATTCTTCAACTCTACTCCCATCTGACCGTAATCATAGACAGCACCTAATCCGTCATAAATATCGCTTGACGGAAATACAAAACCATACTCTTTACAGTGAGAAACTAATTTCTTAAAAACATCTTCTTGTGCCATTTTCCTTTTATGTTTATTCTTACACTTTTGTTGTTTTTCCTGTTGTCGTCCCTTAATTAGGACGAAATAATGTGCAAAGTAAATGATTTTTTTCAATAAAAATCGTATTTTTGCGTGCATATCAGCAGAACATTAAGGAATTTAAATATATATGAGCGAAGATATTATCGATAAAGAAGAACAGAACGATGAAAATACTCCCGTAGCGGAAAACCAACATTCAGACTATCGGCCTGCAGATACCAAGAATGAATCTGTCAAGCACCAATTAAGTGGCATGTATCAAAACTGGTTCTTGGATTATGCTTCTTATGTCATCTTGGAACGTGCCGTTCCTCATATCAATGACGGGCTTAAACCGGTTCAAAGACGTATCCTTCACAGCATGAAGCGATTGGATGACGGGCGTTATAACAAAGTGGCCAACATTGTAGGCCACACCATGCAGTTCCATCCTCACGGTGACGCTTCTATCGGTGACGCACTGGTGCAATTAGGACAAAAGGACTTGTTGATTGACTGCCAGGGAAACTGGGGCAACATTCTGACCGGCGACGGTGCAGCAGCTCCCCGTTACATTGAAGCCCGACTTTCAAAGTTTGCCCTTGACGTGGTCTTTAACCCCAAAACCACCGAATGGCAATCTTCATACGATGGTCGGAACAAAGAGCCTATCACACTACCGGTCAAGTTTCCACTTCTTCTCGCTCAGGGAGTGGAAGGCATTGCCGTAGGGCTTTCTTCAAAGATTCTTCCGCATAACTTTAACGATTTATGCAATGCGTCTATCGCCTATCTGCGCGAAGAAGAGTTTAAACTATACCCTGATTTCCAAACCGGAGGTTCTATCGATGTATCCCGTTATAATGACGGAGAGCGTGGCGGGGTGGTGAAAGTACGCGCTAAAATAAATAAGTTGGACAACAAGACGCTGGCCATTACAGAAATTCCGTATGGAAAAACAACCTCGTCACTGATAGAATCCATCTTGAAAGCTGTTGAAAAAGGGAAGATAAAAGTCCGTAAGGTAGATGATAACACGGCAGAAAAAGTAGAAATATTGGTACACCTCGCTCCCGGAGTATCTTCCGACAAAACACTGGATGCCTTATATGCATTTACAGACTGTGAGGTCAGCATATCGCCCAACTGCTGCGTGATTGATGCACGCAAACCGCACTTCCTCACTGTCAGTGACGTATTGAAAAAATCAGTGAACAATACATTGTCGCTACTTCGCCAGGAACTGGAAATACGCAAAGGCGAACTTCTGGAGAGTCTTCATTTTGCTTCTCTTGAAAAGATATTCATCGAAGAACGTATTTACAAAGACGTAAAGTTCGAACAATCTGAAGACATGGATGCCGCTTGTGCACACATTGACGAGCGTTTGACTCCATTCTATCCGCAATTCATCCGGGAAGTGACCAAAGAGGACATCCTGAAATTGTTGGAAATCAAAATGGCGCGTATCCTAAAATTCAATAAAGACAAGGCGGATGAAAACATCGCCCGCATCAAAGAAGAGATAGAAGACATTAATGATAAACTTGCACATATCGTCGATTACACCATCAATTGGTATGAAATGCTGAAAGAAAAATATGGCAAAAATTATCCGAGACGCACAGAACTGCGCAATTTTGATACCATAGAGGCAGCAAAAGTAGTCGAAGCCAACGAGAAGCTCTATATCAACCGCGAGGAGGGCTTCATCGGCACAAGCCTGAAGAAAGATGAGTTTGTGGCCAATTGCTCGGATATTGATGATGTGATTATTTTCTATAAAGACGGAAAATACAAAGTGGTCCGTGTAGCCGACAAGATGTTTATCGGTAAAAACGTATTATACGTAAACGTTTTCAAAAAGAACGACAAACGCACCATTTACAATGTGGTATATCGCGATGGTAAAGACGGATTCCATTATATAAAGCGGTTCAATATCACTTCAATTACCCGTGACCGCGAATACGATGTGACTCAGGGAACTCCCGGTTCGCGTATCATCTATTTCACGGCTAACCCTAACGGTGAAGCAGAAGTCATCAAGATAACACTAAAACCGAATCCGCGCATCAAGAAGATAATCTATGAAAAAGATTTCAGTGATATCAATATCAAGGGACGCCAGTCCATGGGTAATATCCTGAGTAAATATGAGGTACATAAGATTGCTTTGAAGCAGCGTGGCGGCTCTACTCTGGGAGGGCGTAAAGTGTGGTTTGACCATGACGTCTTACGACTGAATTATGACGAGCGTGGCCAATACCTTGGAGAATACCAAAGTGACGACCTCATTTTGATAGTTCAGGACAACGGAGAGTTCTATACCACTAACTTTGACTTGAACAATCATTATGACCCGGGAATCCGTGTAATTGAAAAATTCGATGCCAACAAAGTCTGGTCGGCAGCACTCTATGACGCTGACCAACAAGGCTATCCTTATTTAAAGCGATTCACCTTTGAAGCGACTTCCAAGAAGCTCAACTACCTAGGCGAAAACAAAGACAGCCGCCTGATTCTGTTGACCAGCATCGTCTATCCGCGCGTACAAATCATCTTTGGCGGTCACGATAGCTTCCGCGAAGCTCTGGAAATTGATGTCGAAGAGTTTATCGGTGTAAAAAGCTATAAAGCGAAAGGAAAACGAATAACCACGTATGCAGTGGAATCCATCAACGAGCTGCCCCCTGTCCGTTTCCCCGACGAATCCACTTCTGCAGAAGAAGATAACGAGGGAGAAAACGAAGAAGATAATAACGACAATAACGAAGAGACAATGATAGAAGACCCTGACCATGGTAAAAGTGAGTCGGATATCATAGATGAGATAACCGGTCAAATGAAACTATTTTAATCCATGAAAAGAATCATCTTATTATTGTTGCTATCGCTCTCTGTTCTTGGGACTAAAGCACAAGAAGACAGTCTGCAGGCAAACCGATACGTCATGCGGGCTACCCTCTATGGAGCAGGGTATACTAATATCCTCGACACCTATCTCTCTCCGGTAGAATATACCGGTCCTGAGATTCGCATCCTGAGAGAAAGTATGAGAATGACCAAACTACTGGACGGCAACGTATCTGCACAAAGTCTATTTCAGATTAATCTGTCACTGACAGACAATAAAGCCGAAACAGGCAGTGAACTGGCAGGACTAATCAACTGGAATTATGCTTGGCACTATCAGTTCAAGCTGACAGAAAGCCTAAAAATCCTTGCCGGTCCCATGATTGACTTGAACGGAGGATTTGTATATAACACAAGAAACTCCAACAATCCCGCACAAGCCAAAGCGTATGTGAATATTGCAGGCTCCGGCATGGTTATCTACCGTTTTCACATCGGTAACTATCCCCTGATAGCACGTTATCAGGCCAACGTGCCTTTGATGGGACTTATGTTTTCACCTGAATATGGACAATCTTATTATGAGATTTTCAATTTGAAGCATGGAGGAAAAAATATTCTTTTCACCTCTTTGCACAATCAACCGGCACTTCGCCAACTGCTCACACTCGACTTTCCTATAGGCAACATGAATGTGCGGGCAGGATATATTTGTGATATTCAGCAGGCCAAAGTCAATCACTTGAAAAGTCACACTTGGTCTCATGTATTCATGCTGGGCTTTGTGAAGAATTTCTATCTGATAAAAAACAAAAATAAAGTAGGAATGCCCCCAAAGGTCAGCCCATATTAAACTGTATATGATAAAGAAAATATTCAAACACCTTGCTATCTTCCTCCTGATGCTTCTCTCAGGCACTTCCTGCATCACCGAAGATACTTTCAATGATTCTCCCGATGGAAACTTCGAAGCTTTATGGAAAATCATTGACGAACACTATTGCTTTCTAGAATATAAGAATCAGGAATACGGATTAGATTGGAATAAAATCCATTCCGACTATAAGAATCGGCTCACTCCCGGCATGAGTAATGAACAACTCTTCGATGTTTTATCGGAAATGCTAAATGAACTGCGGGACGGACATGTCAATCTGGTTTCAAAAGATCGTACCTCCCAATATCGGGAGTGGTATGACAGTTATCCGCGCAATTTTGATGATAGCATCCAAAGTCGCTATTTAGGAAAGGATTATAATACTGCCTCAGGACTTAAATATCAGATTTTAGAAGATAATATAGCCTATGTATATTGTGGAAGTTTCCAGTCGGGCATCGGTTCCGGCAATCTGGATCAAATTCTCAGCAAATTGGCCATCTGCAACGGCTTAATCCTTGACGTCCGCAATAACGGAGGAGGTAACCTCACTACTGCCGAGAAGCTGGCAGAACGCTTTACCAACGAAAAAAAACTGATAGGCTATATGTCCTACAAAACCGGTCCCGGTCATAATGAGTTCTCCACCCCCGAAGCCGTATATCTTGAGCCACCTATGGATCGTGTACGTTGGCAGAAACATACCGTCATATTGACCAATCGCCGGTCATATAGTGCCACCAATGATTTTGTAAACCGCATGAAACAATTAGACAGAGTCACCGTCATCGGCGACAAAACCGGTGGCGGTTCAGGTCTCCCCTTCTCTTCCGAGCTCCCCAATGGTTGGTCTGTCCGCTTCTCTGCAAGCCCGATGTATGACCCGAACATGAAACATTTGGAGTTCGGTATTAAACCGGATAAAAAAGTGGATATCACCTCCGAAGATTACAACAAAGGAATTGATACTATTATTGAAACTGCACGTGAATATTTACACAATCACGAACGATAAAGGATTATATGCATTTTATGATAAAATAATTTGGTTATTTCAGAAGTAAGCATTACCTTTGCAACCGCTTACCGAAAGGATTGCCGCGCCTGTGGCGTAATTGGTAGCCGCGCCAGACTTAGGATCTGGTGTCGTGAGACGTGTA
>OGDN01001921.1_pt1 | contig 29951 bp, 22 predicted proteins | sample 1570271 | NCBI WGS metagenome assembly OGDN01 (sample SAMEA4384481, study PRJEB24528) | human gut metagenome | reverse complement strand
TCGAGCCATTCTTCCGTGTGGATAAATCCAGAAGCCGGGAGCTGGGTGGCGTAGGGCTAGGTCTTGCTTTTGTCCGTGAAATCGTTAGAGTACATGATGGCAGTATTTGTATCAAATCAGGCAAGACTGGGGGAACGATTTTTGAGGTGACTTTTGCACAGCATTCAATGTAGCGTTCCATTTTACACATTTGCAACTAATATTTTTCCATCTATGTTCACGACAACATATTCCAAACGAAATGGAGCTTATGAAAGAAAATCTCTTCCTAAAAAAAGCGGCGGCATTCTTTGCGAAGGAAATCGATTAGAGGCTTATCGATTTATTAAACAACATCATAATGAATTTGGTCTGCGCTGGCTCCTGCACCGCTTTAATATCTGTCCAAATGCTTACTACAACTATCGAAAACACCGGAAGGCGGATCATTATGCCCGGAGAGAGGAAGGACAGGTGCTGCAGAAAAAGGCGATGTGGATGGAGATGGAAGGGAAAGAAGGAACGGTATCTTCAGATAGGAACCGTTCAAGTATTAGAACAACTACGAGAGTATAAACGGCAGTGGGAGATTGAGCTGAACCGAACTGAGTTTTTCTTTCTTAATCGTTTTGGAGAGCGTTATTCTGAGCAGGCAGCTCGACGAATGGTAAAGCGGTATGCGGAGCTAGCAATGATTAATCTCCATGTTACACCACATATGTTTCGACACGCATTTGCAACGTTACTTTTAGAGAAAGAGGTGGATATACGGTTTATACAAAAAATGCCAGGACATGCTTCCATTACAACAACACAAATCTATGCGGAGGTGGCATCAAAAAAGCAGATGGAAATATTAAGAATGAAGCATCCGAGAAATCGTATAAATATATAATTTATACAAATGTTAAAAAATGTAAAAAATATTGAAAGCTTGGAAAGAAGGTGATATAATATAAAATATACTGATAATAAAAAATAGGGGAGGACGTTATGTATAAGATTGTTATTTGTGACGATGATAAAAATTTTATTTCCTATATGAAAGAAATGCTTTTGCGATGCGACTTGAGTGAGCGTCAAGTTACCTTTTATGAAGTTACGTCGGGGGAAGAGTGTCTTCTTACAGTAGAGAGAATGACAGCTTGTGACTTGATCATTCTTGATATGCAGATGAGTGGAATGGACGGACATGCCACGGCAAAGCATTTCAGAAAATTATTTCCGGATTCTTTATTAGTATTCTGTTCTGGTGTATCAAAACCTACGGATGAATCATTTAAAACCACGCCTTTTCGATATTTGCGGAAAAATTATGGAGATGACAAAATGTTATTGGAGTTGACCGCAGTAGTAGAGAAAATGAAGCAAATGAAAAAAAGAACCTATGTAATGGGAAAAAATCATATGAATATAGTGAAGGTGTATCCGGATGATATTTTATACATAGATAATTATAAGCGCGGAAGCGAAATCCATGTGCAGGAGAATTATAAAGACTATTCATTTGAGGATAGGATTACGACAAAAAAGAAGTTGGCAGAGCTGTATACGGATTTGAAGGGATACGGTTTTGAATATGCCCATAATAGTTATATTGTAAACTTAAATCATGTCGTTAAATTAAAAACAGAGGGTGTGATAAAACTATCAAATGGGGAAGAATTGAATGTTTCACGTTCCAGAATGCCAGAGTTCAGACGGGCACTGGCTGCGGTAATGAGTGAAAAATATAAATAAAAACGGAGGATAAAGTGAAGGTATTAAGTGTTGTAATAAGCTGCATCATCGATGTGTATTTGTTCCATTTGTTTTTTCAAAATTATTTTAGTAAAAGAAATTTTTTTGCAGATTCTATATTAAAAGAAAAGAGCTGTCAAATTGGCATCGTTATCCTATTAACCATATGCAACCTTTTGGGGAATGGGGATGTTAATATTTTAATTACGCCTGCATTATTTTTCTTGTATACGGTTTTAGAATTTCAGGGAAAAGTATGTTATCGTTTGTTATGTTTTGCTACGGTATTTTGCGTTTTGTGTGGGTGTGAGTTTTTGTTTATGCTTTTGGTACGTCCAAACGCATCGGATTACAAAAATTCTACATTAGTCATGATTTTGATGCTTGCTATTAAGCTTCTTTCCTATATACTGATTTTGATTATGAATCAGGTGATAGGCAAACGAAAGAAAATACAAGATTTTAAAATATTTATTATGTATATGATAATTCCGGCTGCCAGTTTATTTGTTATGATAATTGTTTTCTATTCGGGAGCAGTTCATCATATGGCAGGGTATGTGAGTGCATTCCTTGGGTGCAGTTTTGCTGTCTTGTTTTTGGGAAATGTAATGAGTTTTTATGCATTTGAACGGTATTCAGAGCGATTATATGAAACGATGGAACAAAATATCGTAATTATAAAGCAGAAAAAAGACTTGGAATATTATATGCAGATATCGGAAATTGACAAGAAACAAAAGGAACTGATTCATAATATTACGAATCAGGTAAAAATGATTCATATCTTTGCAAAGGATGGAAATACGAAAGCGATTTTAGAGTTGACGGATAGTATTGGTGAAGAAATGGAAAAGGATTCCAGGATGGTGTACTGCGACAATCCGGTATTAAATTCATTGTTAAATGAAAAAAGACGGGAAGCATGGAAGCAGGGGATTCAAGCAGACTTTTATGTAGAACCCGGAGTCCTATTACAGCATGTGGCACCGATGGATTTGATTTCCATGCTTGGCAATCTTTTGGATAATGCGATTCGTGCGGCTGCGGAGACGCAAGGGGAAAAGTATATTAAGAGTTACATTTATATGAAAGAAGTAGGCGGTTTCTGCGTTATAAAAATCACAAACCCATTTGAAAATATAAAACATACGCAGGATGGAGACTTTGCCACTACAAAAAAAGATGATGGCATGCATGGAATCGGACTTCATTCCGTGCGGCGGATTGCAGAAAAATATGGTGGATGTTTGATGTGTACGGTAGCGGATAAAACATTTGAAACGGTGTTGCTAATCTCTACTGATAAAGAAATATAACAGGAATCTGATAGTACTGCTTAGAGTGGTCTATCAGATTTTTTTGCTTTTTTTTGCAAAAGTGGCCCCTCATTCTGCCAAAATTGTCATTTCTATTGAATATTTTGTTGAAATATGTATAGTAAAAGGCAAAAAAGAAATATGTGCATTGGCTACGTGTTTCAGAAAAAAAGGAGAATGATAATTATGAAAAAAAGAATTGGTAAAAGTAAATTTGGTATTTTGAACTGTTTAGCGCTGGTTTTAGTAACGGCAACAGCGAATGCAGCATGCATCTGGTATTTTCACCAGCCGGAATTTCCAAAAGAAGCAAATGCGTTGAGAAAGCATTACAATGATTGAAAAAATTGTTAATAAACTTTTGGATACTCAAATTAAGAGTGGTTTACTAAAAGATGAAACAATACCAATTTACCGCTACGGTTATACTCTGTTGATAGAAGTGACGATAAATGTAATTCTGTCACTGGTCATTGGTTTTGCCTTGGGGGAGATTGGTATTGTAATATTGTTTAATCTGATATTTATACCATTACGGGGATTCTGCGGAGGATGGCATGCTGGAAAGTCATGGCTGTGTACTATGACATCCGCAAGTGTTTTATTGTTTTCAGTTTTTGTTGGGAAAGACCAATTATTTCAATATGGTACAAATTTGTGGATGATATTGATGGGAATATCCTGTTTGACCATATGGTTTCTGGCACCTATGGATAGCGAAGCCAAAAGACTGTCTGATGAAGAAATCGTCTATTATAAAAAAGTAATCCGAGGAATCTTGTTTGTAATACTTGTGCTTTTTGTACTGTTTGTTTATTTTAATATCTTTCGACTGGCAGGAGTTTTATGTTATGTAGTCTATGTACAAAGCGCTTCCTTGTTATTTGCATTTTTGATAAATGATAGGAAAAACAGAAAATAGAGATGGAGGAAAAGAAAGTGAAAAGAGCGAAAGGGAACAGAAAAGTAATTATTAGTGGAGTGTTAGCGGGAGCATTGTTATTTGCATCCGTATCTGAAATTAATTTAACAAAAAATGAAATAAAAGCGGATGCTGTATCTGTAAAGGCAGATATTACAAAGGAATTGACAGAAAAGAGAAATTCCTTTGTTAAACAGTTTGCATTATCCGATGGAAGTTTTACGGCAGTTGCATATTCGATGCCGGTTCACTATAAAAAGAAAGGTGTCTGGAAAGAAATTAATACGACACTTGTGAAATCAGGAAAGAAACAATATAAAACGAAATCTACAGACTTATCGATTAAAGTGTCCAAAAAGGCGAATAAAAAGTCAATGATTTCCTTAAAACGAGGCTCTGCTTGCTTATCCTGGTCATTGAATGGGAAAAAGATGAAAGCGGTGAATGTAAAAATCAGCAATCCCAAGAAATCCAAACAAACCGATGTATTAAACCAAAATGTCGTTTCTTACCCCAAAGTGTTAAAAAACACAAGCATCACTTATAACATTTTTCCGGAACGTGTGCAGGAAGTTATTACCGTGTCGAAAAAGCAGAAGGCAAAGAAGTGGACGTTCAAGATCAATGCAGGAAAAATGAAAATCAAGGGTAAAGGAAATCAGGTATATTTCAAAACGAAAAAGGGCAAGAAAAAATACCAGCGTCTGCATACAATTGTGACCGATGCCAACGGAGTTTCTACTTCTAAAGTAAAAGTGAAATATAACAAGAAGAAAAAGACACTTACCGTGACCCCATCAAAGAAATGGTGGAACAGTAAAAAGAGAAAATTCCCGATGGAGATGCGAACCAGTTATCTGACGGATAAACACAGCAGAAATGTAAAAGTAGGAGCAGCCTATAGTGGAGCACCAAACGGAACATTTACCTATGATAAATCACTGCTTTTACAGGCGAATAAATGTATTGGATTTACTAAAATGACAAATTTGGCAGAATTTAGTAATCCAAATGTGCAGATACGAAGTGCATCGTTACATATTCTAAATAAAAAGACATTAAAAATGGGTGCGGGCAAAACGTATGATATTGATGTGCACAAGGTAAAAGAAAACTGGTCAAGTAAAAAGCTTACTTATAATAATCGTCCGGCATACGAAGAAGTGTCCGGAGCTAAGGTTAGTATCCAGAAAAAGGGCAGTTATGCTTGTGACGTGACGGATATTGTGAAAGCATGGCAAAAAGGAGAGGCAAACTACGGTGTGGCACTGGTGTCTAACAATGCCAACCGCACATATCAGGCGGAATTAGACAGAAATCCGTATTTTACCGTGAATTATGAAGTAGTAGGATTTGACGGAGCTGTTCAGTTAAAAGAAAATGAGCCAATTACCAGAGACATTATCAAAGAAGGTCAGGAAAACTATTTCTACTTTGACACGGAACCGGGCATTGCGTATGAGGTATATACCGATTCTGCCATGGATACGCAGGCAACCATGTATGACGAGAGTAAAGAGCGGGTTGGTTATGCGGATGATACCGGAACGAACAAAAACTTTTCCTTTGTGGGCAGTTATAACAAAAGACGCTACATAAAGGTTAGTGCGAAAGACAAAGCAACCGGCAGTTATACGCTGCATTTGAAAAAACGTTTTGCCATTCCGGAAGTAAACGGAATGAAGGGACAGGATAAATATACACTTACATGGAATTCGATAGAGAATGCGAAGGAATATCTGGTATGTGTGTATGACGGTGGAAAGAAAATCAGCGAAACGGTAGTAACCGGTACGATTTATGAGTATGTATATACGAATGCAACAAGTGGAAAGATACTTGGCTTTACTGTTACAGCCAGAGAAAGTGAAGCCTTAACAGGCGAGAGTTCCAAAATGATTTACAGTGCAGACAGTCAGTCCGAATGGGTCTATCAGACACCAATGTTGAAAACGCGGAAGAACGCATCTTCGGTAACAGTAAATGATAAAATTTATGTATTGGGTGGTGAAAATGAGCAAGGTGCCTGCAAATCTTTCGCAGCATATGACACGAAGAAAAAGGTATGGGAAGAACTGCCAGAATATCCGGGTTCGGAAACCGGAATCTGCAAAGCATCCCTGATTTCGTATAAGAATGAAATATATGTTATTGGTGGTCAAACCGGTACAGGTGCGAATGCAGCAGCACTCAAGCATATTTATGTATTTAATGCGAAATCCAAAAAATGGACAACAAAAGCAGATATGAAAGAAGCAAGAACCAATTTGGCAACAGCTGTTTGCGGAGGCAAAGTATATGTTTTTTCTAAGGCCGGGGCAACGGATAAATTAGATGTATATGACTTAGATGCGGACACATGGGAAAGTGCTGTTATGCCGGGAACCAGTACGATTCTTGGTGCAGTTTGTGTGGATAACCGTATATTTGTGTTGAAGGAAGAAGGGGAAGGCATATATTGGGTCGAGTATCTTCCGGAAGATAATGCTTTTGAAGAAGCCGGAATAGTATGTCCTTATACAACTTCAGATCACTTTGCCACACCGGTGGTCATCAGTGGGAAAATTTATATGGTAAAGGAAACGGAAACAAAGAATGTTTTTGTATATGATGCTTATTCCGATGAATGGAGCGAAATTTCAGCAATGAATTTAACAAAAAAAGAATCGCTGCTTTCTGCCTGCGAAAATGAACTTTACAGCATTGGTGGCGAAATGACAGGCTTTGGTGTGTTGGATGTGGTAGAGCAGTATACAATCAAAACTCAAACGATAAAAAAGCAGATGACAATTAATCAGGGAGAAATTTACGAACTACAGGTAACTGCCGGAAATTTGGCAAAAGATCAGAGTCAGATTGTAACATTGTCAATTGATCCTGACAAACTGAACTTTCAATCCGCATCTTCTTTTGAGGAAGAAGCGGATTTGAAAGAGGGAGTTGATGGGGTAAAACTCTTAAAATATCAACCGAAAAAAGGCGTTATGGTTCTAAAGTTGACAGGAAGCATGGAACGAGGGAATTCTTGTGAAGCCTATCAATCGGTTCCGGTAGAAGCTAAAATGGATGGAAAGACAACCGTTGAAATTACTTTGACCGAAAGAAAACAGGCTTAGAAAGAAGGAGAGCTCATGACAAAAGAACGATGGATAGTTGTTGTCAGCATTATGATGTGCATTCTTGGATGTGTTTGCTTTTGGCTGGTACAAAAAAATATCCATAAAGAACAGCAAACGAAAACAGAAGAGAAAAGCATTTATAAAACTTTGAGTGAATCGGATAAAAAGGCTGCGGACATTTATGCAGAACTTTATGAAGAGTCTGCGGAAAATGTATCGCGGATATATCAAAAGACAAACGACTGGGAAAAGACAAACAAACAGCTGGAAAAACAGTTTTTTACAATCGATGAAAATATAAAGTACCAGATGCAGAAAGAAGGCTATTGCTTAGAGGATTTGGAAAAAGCGGAAAAACTGTCGGTACGGACCGGAAAAAAAGCGATGGAACTGATTCGGGCAAAAGGAAAAGCCTCGGACAATCGGAAGTGGTCCGATGTGGTAAAGAAAGAGGAACTGCAGGCGGCAGAAACGACCGAGGTTCCGAAATAAAAAAGACATAACAGGAAGAAGAGGAGTTTAAATTTATGAGAGACTTAAGAGCAGTGATTCACGGAATTACAACAGCAGTTTTGTGTGGCGTGGCAGTTTTCTCCTGCAGCACCATCAGTAAGGCTGCCGGAGAAACATATCAGACAGCAGTGGAGGCAGCCTATGGAGATACTTTCCGTGGCGTTTATGAGAACTATCTTGCCGGTTCCCCGTTAGAGGCAGAGTGCCCGGACGGTGTCGACACGGCAAGCGGGCGGCTCATGCTTTCCCGTACCGACCTTTCCTTAGAAGGAACCGGCGGGATGGACTTGGAACTCAACCGCTACTATGACAGCAACGAAGCCAATCTCGGACATGCAACCGTCGAATATTTAGACAAACTCGAAATCGACACGGTATGGGTTAAATACCGGACACAGGACAAAAAAGAGCACAAAATCCTTGTCAACCGTGCCCTGTTATCCAAACATAAAAAAGCGTTAAAAGACCTCTTAGTTTCTTATGAAGTGGGTGAGGCTCACCGCAATGTAGAACAGGATGGGGAGGATGCGATTGAAACCAAAACCCAGCGGACGAAGATTGTCAGCAGGGAAGGCCATGACGTATACGGGATTGCCAGCGGATGGCGCTATGACCTTCCGTGGATTGAAACCGTAACACTGGCAGAAGAAGAGGGCTGGGGAAAAAATCCCGCGTATCTTCACTATGGAAGTGCCGGTGTGATTGGGATTGAAACGAATGCCGATGCGGCAGCAAAAACTTATGCAATCCAAGGACTGAGTGACTACTCTTACGAAGATTTAAAACTGGAGGATTTTAAGCAGACGGTGGATGGCATTTCCTGTACCTACCTGCTTCGTGATAAAACCGGACTTCGCACCTATTTTAACGAAGACGGTGTTGTTGTGCTGCAAAAAGACGCCCATGACAATGCCATTACCTATACATACACCGATGCCATTCATCTGGCAGCCATTACCGATTCCGTCGGACGAAAGATTGTATTCCATTACGAGGGAGAGGGCGATGACAAAGTGCTGAAAACCGTCACCGTGCAGGGGAAAGAAGCGGCAGGCGGCGTAACCAAGAAAACAATTACTTATGAAACGGAAGAAAAAACATATACCCCGCATCACGGAGATGTGTTAAACGGCTTTGTGCTTACGGCGGCAACCGTCGATGGAAGCCGGGAAACCTATACCTACCGGACCGTGGAACGGCTGATGAATACTTCCGGAGCGGGAATCGCTTCCCAGCGAGTTTCCACCAACCAGAGTTATCTTCTGACAAAATGTAAGGCAAACGGCAGTGAGACCAACTATGAGTACCGTGCCTGCTCGCTGCGCGGTGAAAAAGAAGGGGGAACCGGACAGAAGAGAGACGTGGTGACGGAGCAGTTTTATGTCACCAGAGAGTATGAAAAAGACAATAAAACCGGAAAGAAATCAAACGGTACAAAGTATGACTATTTCCAGAAAAAAGGAACCGACGGACTTCGTTCCTATGACGATTTCAGAGAGCGGGAAAAAGACGATAAGGGCAACTGGAAAACCGCTTATGAAGTCTGGCAGTACGGAAATGAAGGACTCCGCACGGTAACGGTTGTCAGCAGCTTTAATCCGAACAAATATAAAACCAACAAAAAGTATTATGATTATACCTATAAGAAATCCAAAATCAACCCGGATACTTTAAGGCTTAAAAAGGATACCAAGAAAAACGTCAGCCTTTATGTATATAATGAAAATAAACTTCTTACCAATGAGATTAACTATGGCAAAGAAAAAGAAGAAACCATAACCTCTTATGATAATAACGGCAATGGTTCTCTTGTGGTACTCGAAACCGACAAATCGTATGGAAAGAGCGGCAAAGCAGTTACGACAAAACAAGGGTATACTTATGACCGCTGCCGAAACGTTTTAACTGAAAAGGCAAATGCCGCTTATCAGAAAAAGAATCAGGGAAAAGAACACCTTTACACGACAAGCTATACATATCCGGCAGGAACGTATCCGGATTCGGACGGTGCTTTTGTCCGCCCGGTACTTACGCAGGAATCATACAGCGGGGCAAAGACCAAAAACCGCATGGTAAGCACGATGGCGGCAAACGGTGTGGATTATGCCAGCATATCCGAGCAGAAAAGTGTAAACGGCGGTGCATACCGGACACTTACCAAAACGGATTTTACCTACGATGAACACGGCAACGAAACACGGGGCAGAGTTTATCCTTCCTACGATACGGACGGCGAAAAAGAAGTCATTCAGAATGACTACACCTTCAATGCACTGGGCCAGCAGACCCAGACGAAGGTCACGCTTACTTCTGCGAAAAACCCATCCGATAACCGAAGTTATGTGGAAGAAAAGACAACGTATGATTCTTTTGGCAACGAGCTTTCCTACACCGATGAAAACGGACAGACCTCCAAAACTTCTTATGATGAGGAAACCGGTGAGGAAACCGAAACCATCCGTGCCGTGGGAACCGCGTATGAATCCAAAGACAAGGAATATACCTCCGCGGACGGTTTAAAAACCATGACTGTCGATGCTTACGGACAGGTTAATATCAGTATTCAGGACGGCTTTGGCAACACGCTGATAAGCAAAGATGAGGCAGCCGGCACCTGGACCGAAAGCACCTATGAGTATGGCAGCGAGGACAACGGCGGAAGCGAAACCGAAGAGACAGAAGACGATGTCGACGAAGAAAAAGAAGAAACATCCCGTCTTCTGGAAGAAAAAACATACACATTTGAGCCGGACGAAAAGAAATTCATTGTCAATGAAAACGGAGAGACCGTGGCAAACTTTTACATGACCGGAAAAGGCAGTGAACTGTTAAGCGGCAGCAAACACTTTTATGACGACCTCGGCAATGAGATTGGAAGTGCTGAATTTATGAATGGAGAACTGGATAAAGCCCACTGCACTTCCTTCCAATTCAGTAAAAGTGAGACCGAAGTAACCGGCGAAGAAGACGAGGCACAGACGATTACCACCGGTTATGAAAAAGAAATCAATCCGTCTTCTTATACCGAAGAAGTTGACCCGGCAAATTATTACGACCAGTTTAACGATTCGGTGTTAAGTGAAACGATTACAAAAACCGTAACGGATGCCGAAGGCAGCACCCTTTCCCAGACGACTAGTTATCTTCGGGGAAAAAATAAGACGGAAACCGTTACCACGTATGAAAATGATGACTTTGGCAGAACGGTCAAAGAAAACACGATTCAGAAAAAATATCAGGATGGCAGATGGCTTCCGTCTTATGAGACAGAGGTTTCTTATACTTACGATGAAAATGGAAATGTAACCGAAACCGAGACAAAGAGCCGAAAAGAAGGGGAAACCGACTGGCAGACCCAGAAAACAAAAGCCGTCTATGACAGCAAGGGACAGGTTACAAAAGAATACAGTCCGCGCGGTGTTAAAGAGAACGTGGCGGCAGCATATACGTATGATCTATTGGGACGTAAGATCAAAGAAGAACTTCCGCAGAACAAGACAGACGGAAGTGCCGGTTACCAGACCGTAGTAAACGAATATGATAAATCCGGCAACCTTGTGGAAACAAAAGAGCAAATCGAGGGTGACAAGAACAAAGAAATCGAGTATACTTATGATAAACAGGGAAATCTCGTTCAGGTGAAAAGCAGTCTGGAAAATGAAAAAGCACAGTATGTCCAGTACGTCTATGACGAGCAGGGCAACAAGGTGCGCCGGTTTACCGGCATGACCGGTCCTTTGACGGTAACGGTAGCGGCAGTTGAAAATGCCAAAGACGATGCCGGTAAGGATACCTTTACCTATGGCGGTAAAACGTATGCCGTATTGGTAACCGGGAAAAAGAAATCCGATACCATCCGGGAAACAAAGTATGTGTATGACACGAAAAACCGTCTGGTTTCTTATACCGACCCGGAAGGAAGAACGGAAACGTATACTTACGACTGCAACAGCAACCTGACGAAAACCGTAGATAAAAACGGAAACACTTTGAAAAACACATATGATAACCAGAACCGGCTGACCGAGAGGACAGCAAAGGAGAAAAAGACCGGAAAAGAAACCGTACATACTTACCGTTACAACGCCTATGGAGATGTGGCAGTACAGGATGATACACAGTTTGTGTATGGCGATGTATCCGGCCAGGTCACAAAAGAAACGACCAAACTGACAAAAAATAAGGATGTCGTAAAGAATTATACTTATGACAGTAATGGGAACAAATCCACTTTTTCCGTAAAAGCAGGAGAGGATACCAAACTTTCTTTGTCGTATGAGTATGATGGCAGTTCCCGACTGATTTCCGTCAAAGACAGCGAAGGAAAACAGGCTGTTTCTTATGCCTATGATACGGAGGGAAGCCTTAGCGAAAGACAGGCGGCAAACGGACTGAAAACCACGTATGGCTATGATTACCAGAACCGCTTAACCTCTATGACAAACGAGACGGGAAAAGGAGTGGTTTCCAAGTACAGCAGTACCTATCTCAAAAACGGACAGAAAGCAGAAGAAGTTTCTACCGTTATGGATAAGAATGGAAAGAGCACGAAAAAAACGGCAGCCTACACCTATGATATGCTTGGCCGTATTACCAGAGAAACAAAAACAGGAAGGGAAGATATTTCCTATACCTATGACGCCAACAATAACCGGAAACAGATGACAATCGGAAACAAGACAACCGCTTATCAGTACAACAAAAACGACGAACTGCTCCGCACCGATACGCTGCATACCGACACGGAGAAGAACGATGTGGTGATTTACAAAAATGATAAGAACGGGAACCAGCTTGCTGCCGTGAACCGCTCTGAAATTCCGACAGAAGCAAAGGATACGTCTTACATCGATGTCGATGTGACGCTGGGAGACAATCAATTGAACGATAATGTAGTAAACCATTATAATGCTTTGAATCAGCTGACCGAGACGCTTACGAAAAACTACAAAGTAAGCTTTACTTATGATGCCGAAGGACTTCGTACCGGAAAGACGGTAAACGGAGAAAAAACGATTTATGTCTGGGACGGAGACCAGGTGGTAATGGAACTGTCAAAGGGAGGAGCTGTACAGAAACGTTACATCCGTGGAAATGATTTAGTGTATGCCGATAAAGGAGAAAATACGAAGAAAACGTATTATGTCACAGATATGCACGGCAATGTAGTGCAGCTTTTGGATGAATCGGGAAATGTCACAAAGACATATGAGTATGATTCCTTTGGAAACGAAGTAAAACCGGAGAAAAAGGATGAGAACCCGTACCGTTATTGTGGGGAATACTACGATAAAGAGACGGAGGAAGTCTATCTGCGGGCAAGATACTATGAACCAAGTGTAGGAAGATTTATCACAAGAGATACCTATACCGGGGAAAGTGATGAGCCGCTGAGTCTGCATTTGTATATGTATTGTTATAATAACCCGGTTGTTTATGTGGATGTTACAGGGAATAAGCCAATTAAACCACAACCAGTACCAACACCTAGACCAATTGTTAAAACAATGCCAGTACCTATGCCACAACCAGGACCAGCACCTACAATGCCACCCACCACGAAAGCCAAGTCACAATCAAAAGTAACGAAAAAACCACAGGTAACCACAAATCCTAGAGTGAAGAAAAAAGTAAATGTATATGCAATCGCATCAAGTGATTCAGGAAAACATTGCAAATATTTGACTGAAAGCCAACAATTAAGAAATGCCAAATATATAAAATCATATTTGAAAAAAAAGAAATGGTCTATAAATGCTATTTGTGGACTATTAGGAAATATATATGAAGAATGTGGGATGAATCCTGGACATTGGCAATATTGGAATGATGATACTTATGCATACGGATTACTTCAATGGGATGATGCAACTAAATTCTTAAATCATGCAACTGCAAAAAAATTAACACCAGCTGATGTTAATTCAATGGCTGGCAATAATCCTAAAAAACTAATGGATTTGCAACTTAAATATTTTGAAAAAACGATGGGAGGAAAATATAATACTTGGTATGAGACAACGTCGTATTATGGTTGCATAAAAATGAGTGCCCAAAAATATAAAAAGAGTAAAAAAACTGCGAAAAAGCTGGCATATATTTTTCATGGTTCTTATGAGAGATCTGGCGATACATTTAAGGAAATTAAAGAAAGAGGACGCGCAGCAGAAAAATATTATAAAAAAATAAAATAAATGCAATATTCTAAACATATAATTATCTGGGAGCTTAGATTAACTATTATAGTTGATTTTGGCTTCTGCAAAAAAGATAAGTTAGATTTGCATAGAAGATTTGGTAGCGTTATTATTGGTGTAAGGAATGGCAAAACTTGTTAGGCTTGTTTGTAATTTCGACTGAAAATAAGGATGAGTTTATTAAAAGTGCAAATTATAAGTTGAAGATCTGATAATTGTATACATGAGTCAGGTGTGTTTTATGAATAAGCTTATGACTTATATAGAGCTGGCAAACCCAAAACTGCGAAAAGAGAAATGTGCTATCATAATTATGTCTCTTTTTTGGAATGTAACTTGTAGCGTTTACAAATAATTTGTCGAATAGGAGGAAAAATTCAATTGTTAATAATTGGATTGCATTTATATGAAAAAAAAGTTGATTTTATTTTTGATTTTAGTTCTAGTTGGTTTTTTTGTGTGCTGTAATGAGCAATCAAATAAACTTGAGGACTTGTTGGCTAATCTTGAGAAGAAGGATGATACCAATGAATTTGAGAAAAACAAACTATTATGGGAGAGTGTAATTAAAAAAGTGTGGTTAAAGGAAACATGGAATAGCAGTGAAACATATGAAGATATGTCATTTGTAATCACTAGAGTAGAAAAAAGTAAATTATGGGGGGCGTTTTTGAAAAAAGGTATCTTAAGACCAGATTCGGATTTGTATTCGGAAAAACAAAATCATAATATGATGTTAACAGGTAATTTTAATGAAAATAGAGCGGAACTCACTATTGTAGATGGCGAAAAAAACATAGGAAAATTGTATATATTATTAGAAAAGGAGAATATGCTTAAAATAGATGTTCAGTATACTGAACAAAAAAGAAAAGATACTTTTAATTTTATATCATATAATTTAAAAGATTTAGAATTAGATGTTCGTGCGGAGTTTGATAATGATATTGAAGATGTTACTTTGAAAAAATGGGGTAAGGTAAAATTTGTTTCTGTAATTAGAACAAGTATGAGACGAAAAACATTGTTTATATATTTAGTTGATGATAAAGAAAATATACTGTACGACTTTTCTGAATCAGTGGTGTTTCCGAGTGATTTTAGGGTAAATGATTTTTTGTTTAAGGATATAAATAATGATGGTAGGGAAGATTTTTTATTGATATTAGGCGGAATAACAGATTTAGAACTTCATAAGGCTATAATTTACGAACAAAATAAAATAGGTGGATTTGAAGTGAATGTAAATAAAACAAAAAAAATAAACAATAAAATGAATGAAACTAATAAATATTCTGTTTGGGATATGTTTAAGTATTTAAGGCTTTCAAGTTAACTGCAACCAATATTCAATCAATGACAAGTCTTACAGAACCATGGCGGAATGCCGTGGAAAATAGATTTCTTGGTGTTACTCCGGCACAACCACTTGCACAAATGAGTGCAATTGTACAGAATCACATTTATGCGTCCTCTAGCGCAGGGCAGTTGTCACCTGCCACCTAAAATGGTATGATACCAGTTTGGTTGGCGAGGCATTGAGTAAAGACCAGGGCGCCCTGGGAACAGTGACAGAAAGATGGATAAGGTAAACTATACTTACGATGCCGAGGGACTGCGTACTATCAAGACTGTGAATGGAGAAAAAACAGTTTTTGTCTGGGACGGGGATTAACTGGTAATGGAACTCTCTGACAGCGGCAAGGTGCAGAAGCGGTATATCTGTGGAAATGACCTTGTATATGCGGATCGGGAAGAAGGAACAGAGAAGCAGTATTATGTCAAAAATCCTCATGGCGATGTGCTACAGCTGACGGATGCCATTTATCTCCGAGCAAGGTATTACCAGCCGTACTTGGGAAGATTTCTAACAAGGGATACCTATACAGGTGATGAGGAAGATTCCCTGAGTTTACACTTGTATACTTACTGCGGAAATGATGGGGTAAATAGGGTAGATCCGAGTGGGAATATTTGGGAGACCATATTTGATATAGTGAGTCTGGGAGATAGTATTTACTCAATGTGTACAAATCCGTCATGGGAAAATGCGGGATATTTACTATGGGATGCAGCCTCTCTTATTCCGGGAGTACCGGGTTCTTATGTAGCGAAAGTACCTGCGAAAACAGCTAAAGTTGCGAAGACTGCAGCTAAAGTAAGCAAAGTGGGAAAAGGTACAAGGGCAGCTTCAAAGTCATTAAGAACAGCAAGCAAGGCGAAACGAGCAAAAGTTCTTTATAAGAATAAAAAATATATCAGAAACGAAAACAGAGGCGAAGGCTTCATAACATTTAAGGAAAGGAAATTTTGGTAGGGTGACAACCACACGAAAAATTCCGATGGAAAACTGATGGAAGAAAGGGCGGAGAATTAAATAATGATCATGCTGATTGACCTAGGTGTCAAAAGAGAAGAGTAAAAGGAGGGATGAATCATGATGATTTTACCGGATGTTCTTCGTGAAAATATGGATTCATGGAGTTATGACGACAACGGAAAGATGGTACCGGCAAAAGGGGCATCTTTCAAAGTGATTCAGGCTATTAAAGAAATGAATAAAGCAGAAGAGGAAGAACTTGAATCAGAGAACGGAACCATTGATTTGTAAAAGTTGATTTGTTTAAGAAAGACGGAGCAAAAAAATGGACAGTATCAACAATTCGCACAAAGCAATAATTATTAACGAGGAGATTTGTAATGGCATTTTTGTTCAATAAAGAAAAAAATAAATATATTGAGTTAAATTTATTTACTACAACTGAAAAGGATTGGATCGCATATAGTATGTGTGGTGGAAATATATATCAACAAACAAGGAAAGAGTTGTTTAGATTAGATAATGAGTATTTATATTTTCACAATACTGTATATGAAAACGAAATAGAAAAAATTATTAATGGTTTAAGCAACATAAAAGAGTCATGCCGTTATACATTTGAGCCAGTAGACGAAGGTGAGTTTCGACTTGATTGTTTGTGGTAAATAAAAATTAAAATCAATAGATTTAAGCTTGACAGAATAGGAAGGTAAATTTCCACTGTCAGCCCAAAGTAGCGGAATGGAGATTAGTGTGAAAAATAAGCTCGATATCTTATTTTTCACAGAGCTATTTGTTTCTGAGCGAAAGCAAATAGCTCTGATGGCAGACGAAAATTTGACATTTTCGTCGCTTCTTCGCAACAAGTCGCTCAGAAGTGAGGATTAGTATGAAACAAATATTAAAATGTTTTATGTTTTTTATTATAATAAATATTTTAAGTGGCTGTTCGTTTAAAGGTTTAAGTGAAATGATGTTAGAGGAGAAAAATCAGGATTTACCTTCTTCCATTGGAACAATCTCATCAGATTTTTCATTTGCTGTATTAGGAACAGGGGAGATTGCGTTTCTTACTATAGATCCAAAAGAAGTTGTATTTTTGGATGAAAAACAGAAAAACAGACGCTCTGTTGAATTATCTGAGAATCGTCAATCTTTAGAGATTACTGCAGGAAATGATTACTTTTATGTGTATTGTTCCAACGAAGATGAAACAGCTGGTTTTTTAAATGTTTTTGACAAGAAAGGAGAGTTAATAAAAGAAATATCATTACCGTTCAGTAGAGTTAGTGTCAGCAATGGAATTGTGTATGGATATTATGATGAAACAGCTGATTTTTATGGATGGGGTTCTAATATCTCGAATAGTCATATTGAAGCAACCCATTATATTAGTGAGAGAAAATTTTTAGAAAAATTTCCTAACTGTATGGATGATTGGAATGAAATAAGCGGGGACGAAATAGCAAATGTTGGTGAACAACAATTGTATCGCTGTTCATCGGATTATTGTCATAAAACAGACTATTATAGTGATCAAAAACCTTTGTCTGTTTTTGGTCAAATAGATTATGTGAAATATTGTGATGGGAAAATAGCTTCCGAGGAGTCGGATAAAGAAATCCGTTCCCGTTTGAATCAAATATATAGTATGATGAAAAAAGAGGAAGAGAATTTTCTGATTTATAGTTTTCAAACCAATGATAAAATATACGGCATTTGTAATGTATATAGTCAACATGGGGAACTATTAACTTTTTGTACGGATGATTTGGATTATAGTTTTTCTTTTTCTTATGATGAAAAAGAGGATAAATTATATAAGGTAAATGAGTATACTAACATTGAACTTATATATGAAGATGAATATAATTGTCTGTATCATAAATTAGACGGTGTTTATTATACAAAATTAGGATCAGATAAAGAAGAAAAATTATATGATTACAATGGGGAAATTGGACTTACAATCTTAGAAGGATATGTAAAGTTTCAGGAAAGAGAAATACATTACAATGATGATATTATAGATAAGCAGGAAATAATAAAAGCATGGTAGAGATTCTGTCTAATGATTAAGACGGAATCTCTTGAAATCTCAAAATTATAATAGTTAAAAATAGTATGTGGGAGGGGTGAAATTGTTTGAAATTGCGTATAAAATGACGGTGTGAAATTCTTTCTGTAAATTCAGATCTTCTATGATAATTGATACGGCTTAACAGCAGGTTTCTGTGGTTAAGCCATTGTATATTTAATAACAAAAATAAACTGGTATGTCAAGAACACCCAGAAAATCTGGGTGTATATTTACTCTTGACCATTCAGCTTTTATTGCTATATTGTCATTCGCTCAGGGTACATAATCTCGAGTTCGCCACGAACTTTGCCCCAGTTGCGGATTGGCATTGTCCACTTTTTGGCTATCTCAAAAGTTCCTAGATATAGTGCTTTCATTAGCGCCTGGGAACTCGGAAATACGCTTCTCTGCTTGTTTAGTCTGCGATAGCATGAATTCAGCGATTCAATGGCATTTGTGGTATAAAAAGCAGTACGGACCTCTTTGGAAAATTTGAAAATCGGGGAAATTGCATCCCAGTTATCATGCCAGCGGTTCATGGCACTCGGATATTGTCCCGACCATTTTTCTGTAACGGTTTTTAACTGCCTTCTGGCAGTTTCTTCATCGGCAGCTGTATAGATTGTTTTTAAATCTTTAGCAAAAGCCTTCATATCCTTGTTTGCAACGTATTTGAGTGTATTTCTTACCATATGCACTATGCAACGCTGCTGCTCTGTTTTTGGAAATGCGGTAGAGATTGCATCTTTGATTCCCGTTAATCCATCAGAGCAGAGAATGAGAATGTCCTGGACTCCACGATTTTTCAGACTGTTCAATACGGACAACCAATATTTACTGCTTTCATTTTCTCCAACAACAATACTTAAAACTTCTTTCATGCCATCTTCGTTGATACCGAGAACAACATATGCGGCAAGTTTTCTAATTACTCCATCATCACGGACAGAGAAGTGTACAGCATCAATGAAAACGATAGGATATACCGCAGATAAAGGACGATTTTGCCATTCTTCGATTTTAGGAAGAAGTTTATCTGTAATATCAGATACCATTCCTTCGCTTACTTCAAAGCCATAAATATCCTCTATCGTTTCTGAAATCTGTCGTGTGGTCATTCCTTTTGCATACATAGAAATGATCTTGTCATCAATCAAAGAAATGTCTTTCTGACGCTTTGGAAGCACCTGAGGTTCAAAGGAACTCTGTCGATCCTGAGGAACATCGACCTCGAACTCCCCATACTTGCTACGAACAGTTTTTGGCTTTGTGCCGTTTCGGTAGTTTGGCTCGCTGGATCTTTCGTAGCGATCATAACCAAGATGACTATCCATTTCTGTTTCAAGCATATCTTGAATCGTTCCGGACAGAAGATCCTTTAATGCTTCCTGAATATCGTCAGCGGACTGAATATCATACTCCTGAAGCAATCCTTGAATCAGATTTCTCTTTCCCTCAGTCATTGGTTTTGGTTTGTAAACTTGTTTTTTTCTGTTTGCCATAATAAAAGGCCTCCTATGATTTAATATTTTATCATAGAAGACCCGTATATTGTCTAATTTACAGAAATTTTTTCACAGGCTCTTCGCACCTAGCATTTCTTTCATAACATTGTCTTCCAAATCCGCCTCAGTCATACAGAACAAAATGAAATCTCGCAAATACATCTTCTTAAATTTCTTTCACAATCTTATCTTATAATTAACTTTGAAGTTATTTACTCCAAAGTTAATTATGGCTCTTTTAAAAATATTTATTACCACAGTTATTTTTTTACATTCCCTACAGCGTTGACAATCAAATATCCATCCGCCGACTTCTTTCCCGCCAATACAATTCTAGCTATTTTCCTTTTTTTACATCTTCAAACAATCTTCTTACTATTCTAGGACATGTAGGTGCCCCGTTAAAAAAGTCTTTTGCGTTATACTTTCCTACGGGAAGTGTCTGAATCCTATTTAGAATATCATTGTAAGCTTTTAATTCATTTTGATTTAATTTTATCATATTGCCTCTTCCTCCTTTTAAATTAAAATTATTTTTAATACTTCGTTTAATTTTTACACTTTATTTTACACTACAACTGTAGATTTGTCAAGCGTTTTTTCAAAAAAAATACATTTTTATTTTCCCAATCATTATATTGTATTTTACCTACATCTGTGATAAAGTATTATTATATATTAACTTATTTGAATTCGGAGGAATTACCCATGATATCATATAAATTAGAAGTATCAATGGCGGATAAAAATTTAAAAATCACCAATCAAATGTACGACATTATTTGTGACTGTTGCAACCAGGCGTCTCAAACCATCGTAGCAAAACGGGAGAAAAGAACTTATACTGTAACTGGCAGAAAAGATGAATATACACTCTACTTAACCTTAACCAGTAGAGATGCCGTCCTGCCAAACCGCTCACTATCGACATTAACTCGAAAAGTAACTGCCAACGAATATATGCAAAAGATTTTAGAACACCATACTCCAAATGGATGCGTATTTAAAACCAATCTCTTACACGAAGATACTACTACAATGCGGATAACTCATCAAACTGACACTGAAATTGTTTCAGAAATAATTTCTATTTTTTTCGAAAAAACAATGTCCAAAAAAAAGCTTGAATTAGCAAGTACGGCTGCAGAAAACATACGAAATATTGTAATACAATATCTTAACGACAAGATGAATCTATAACAATAAACAATTCTTACTTTTATAAACTATGTATCATTAAAATTTCTGCCGATATATTAATATCAAGATTGAATTGATATTTAATGTAAATACCTTTGAAAGGAGCGCCAAAATGATCATTTTTCACATCGATGTCAACAATGCATTTCTGAGTTGGGAATCCGTGTACCGCCTGCGTGAAGAAGGCGAAACACTTGATCTGCGCACGGTGGCAGCGGTCATTGGCGGCAGTGAAAAGACGCGGCACGGCATTGTCCTTGCCAAAAGTCCCATTGCCAAAACTTACGGCATCAAAACGGCTGAGACATTGTCGGATGCCCGGAAAAAATGCCCGAACCTTTTGGTCGTTCCTCCCCGCCACGACATTTATCGTGACTTCTCGCACCGATTGATCGAATATTTGAAGTCATTGACGGATACCGTGGAACAATTCAGCATCGACGAGGCTTTTGCCGATATGACGGGCAGCAAATTATTGGAAAAATATTCTGCGGTTGAAGCCGCGAATTTCATTCGTACAGAAGTGGAAAAACGGTTTGGTTTCACCGTAAACATTGGCGTTTCTTCTTGTAAAATATTAGCAAAAATGGCATCGGATTTTGAAAAACCAAATAAAGTGCATACCCTTTTCCCCGATGAAATTAAGAAAAAAATGTGGCCGCTTCCGGTACGCGACTTGTTTTTTGTCGGCAAATCCTCGGAGCAGAAATTATACACGTTAGGGATTCGCACAATTGGCGAACTTGCGGCGTTTGACCCCGTTATATTGCAAAGTCACATGGGAAAACACGGGCTTTTGATCTACGAATACGCCAATGGCATCGATCCGTCGCCGGTTGCTCCGCGCACTCCCGAAAACAAGGGATATGGAAATTCGACGACACTTCCCAATGACGTGACAGATTCCGCGGAAGCGAAAAAAATACTCCGCAGATTGTGCGACAAAGTAGCATCACGGCTTCAAAAAGATGAAATGCGTGCTTTTGTCGTAGTCGTTTCGATCCGCGACAACGAATTTCACAATGTCAGCCACCAGTGCAGTATGGTATCTGCCACCAACGATCCGGACACATTATACACGCACTGCTGCCAGTTATTTGACGAAATCTGGGACGGCTCGCCGATCCGCCTGCTGGGTGTTTCCACCTCAAAATTGACAAAACATGCTGCCAAGCAGCTCAATCTGCTCGACATGCCATTTATTGCCGCTTCGGATGCCGAAGAAAAACCGACACTTTCGGCCAAGGAATATTTCCAACGCCAGACAAAATTGGACGAAGCGATTCAAAAAATAAAGACAAAATATGGAAATGACGCCATTACAAAAGGAATCTGATCAGAAGGGAGACTATAATATGCCTATTACAAGTAATACGATAAATAACGATCCGAACCGTTCGGGAAATATGGGGGCGACAGCTGCGCGCCGCACATTTCGCACCGGCAATTCCACTATCACATTGCGCGAAGGCGAGACATTAAAAGGCGTTGTAAGCGATGTCCATGGCAACGAAATTACCATATCTCTCGACGACGGCACTTCCTTTACCGGCCATTTGTCGGAGGCTTCCATGTATTCGATCGGGCAAAAGGCCGCCTTTCTTATTACCAGCCTCGACAATGGAACGATTTACATGAAAGCCATGTCCTCCACCTACCTTCTGGGCATGGAAGATACGATCGAACAGGCACTCGAAGAAGCCGGGCTGCCGAAAAGTCCGCGCAATCTTGACATTGTGCGAAGTCTCCTCGAAAATAAGCAGTCCATCAGCCGCGAAAGCATCAATACCTTTATGCAGCTTTGCTCACGCTATCCCAATGCGGATGTTAGCAATGTGATCACAATGTACCGCCTCGGATTTCCGATGGATGAAGCCTCGGTTACGCAATTTGACACCTACCAGAATCAGCAGCACCAGCTTCTTGGCCGCATGAATTCTCTGACGGATTCTCTGACAGATCTTCTCTCGGAACTTTCCGAGGAAAATGTGTCCCTTGCCCGATATGCCGCCGGCGAACTGCTTTCCACCGCCCTTGGCTCCACACCGTCTTTGGAAGAATTTCAATTAGCCGCCAAAGAAACATTAGAGCAGCAAACTGCGGAAAAGGAAGCCGGCATCGATCCGGAAACTTTGGCATCTTCGGATTCTCCTGATATTTCAGAAGAAACCTCTTCCCCGCAGCAAACACCCGTTGCGGAGGAAAACACTCCAAATAATCCTTTGTCGCGTATGCGCCAATTGTTTTCAAACATTACAGATAAAGTAAATACGAATTTAACAAGCAGTGTGACAACCGAAGAACCCGGATTTATCCAAGAGCAAAGCGGCCACATTCTCACTGCCGCCGAGCGGGAATCTCTTGCAGATCTGTTCTCTGGTTTTACAGATTCTGACAAATTACTTGCCGACCTCCGAAAAGGTTCCGCCACCGCGCGAGAACTGCTCGGTGCACTTCATTCTACTCTTCCGAAGCTTTCCGACTCAATGATCCGCGATCTTTTTGCAAATCCATCCCTTGGCAAGCTGATCAAAGGACAGTTTCTGTCAAATTGGACCATTTCTCCGGAAGGCTTAAAAGAGAGCAACGGCATGGATTCCCTGTATCACAAAATTTCATCGGAATTGGATAATCTGCTGCACCTCAGCCAGATGTTTGCCACCCGCCCTTCCGGCGAAAGCGCTGTCAACACAACAAATGATATGCAGCAAAACCTGCAATTTATGAAAACGTTAAATGAACAATTTGCTTACATGCAGCTTCCTTTGAAATTGTCTTCCGAAAATGCCCATGGCGACCTTTACGTTATGACAAAAAAAGAAACTTTGCGGAAATCGAAAGACAATCTCAAAGTTCTCCTGCACCTCGAAATGGACCACCTTGGACCACTGGACATCCACATCACAAAAGACCATACCAATATTTCCACTAAATTTTTCGTTTCCAAAGACGATGCCCTTCGACTACTCGAAAAAAATGTCGGCCTTTTGAAAGATGCCCTAAACGAGCAAGGTTACAGCTTCTCCTCGGAATTTGCAGAAAAGAAAAAAGACATCAATCTCGTCCACGATTTCATTGAGACCGAGGCACCCGTCGGAAATATCAGAAGATATAATTTTGATTTGAGAGCGTAGGGGATTTGTATTTCTTCTAAATATTACTAAAAAGGCAGCCTATCTGACATCATTTGTCTTTTCAGGCTGCCTTTTTGACTCCCAAATCTTTTTCTCATTATAGACCACACTTTCACCCTTGCTTTTTTGACCCAATATCCAATTTCTTTCCCTAAGTCAAAGCCCGGACTTAGTTTCTTTGACCCGATATCACAATTCTTCTCTTTATACCAAAAAACAACGCCCTCTCCTTTGACCCAGCTCCTCTTTTCTTCGCACAAACCAAAATCAGTATCCAATTTCTTTGACCCAGTATCACCTTTTCTGTGCTGGACCATATTTTGCTTCTTTGTTTCTGAAAAAGGCAGCGAAAACGAGAAATTTGTCTCGCTTTCGCTGCCTTATATTCAAGTCGCCGCCATGACTGGCTCAGTGGTAACGCCCCCTCAGCAAAGTAACGCCCCCTCGCCTTCGCCTCGGCGGCAAGTCGCAGTTGGCATTAGAGATGCTGACTATCGTCAGCATAGCCAACAGCTCTCGGCGGCAGGTCGTCGCCAGCATTAGAGTTGACGGCTTCCGCCGTCAAAGCTGGCTCCTCCTATTTCACTACGATGTTGATGATACGTCCTGGGACGTAGATTTCTTTGACAATCTGTTTATCGCCGAGTTTGTCTGCGATGGCTTCTCTGCCGGCGGCAAGTGCAGTATCTTTGTCCGCATCGATGGCAAGTTTTACAGTTGCACGAACTTTACCATTGACCTGAACTGCGATCTCCTGCATTTTCTCGATGGTCTTTTCTTCGTCATATTCCGGCCATGTATTTTCATACAAGTATCCTTCAAATCCCATGATCTGCCACAATTCTTCTGTGATATGTGGTGCTACCGGATTCAAAAGATGGATCAATGTCTTGAAATCTGCCTTTGTCAGTTTGCCTGCTTTGTAGAAGTCATTGATCAGTGCCATCATCGCTGCAATGGCTGTATTGTACTTCAGGTTCTCAAAGTCACTGCTGACTTTTTTAATTGTTTGGTGAATCTTTGTCTCAAGTTCCGGTGAATATTCGTCACCATCAACTACCATATCCTGTAATTTCCATACACGTTCCAGGAAACGACGGCATCCTTTTACGCCATCATCGGACCAGGCTGCTGCCGCATCAAATGTTCCGATAAACATTTCATACGTACGAAGTGTATCTGCACCATACGCATTTACGATATCATCCGGGTTGATAACATTTCCGCGGGATTTACTCATTTTCTCGCCGTTTTCGCCAAGAATCATACCATGAGATGTTCTCTTCTGATATGGTTCTTTCGTAGGCACTACGCCCTGATCGTACAGGAATTTGTGCCAGAAACGAGAATACAGAAGATGAAGGGTGGTATGCTCCATTCCACCATTGTACCAGTCAACCGGAAGCCAGTATTCCATCGCCTCGCGGCTTGCAAGGGCTTTGTCATTGTGCGGATCGATATAGCGAAGGAAATACCAGGAAGATCCTGCCCACTGTGGCATCGTATCCGTCTCACGCTCTGCCTTGCCACCGCAGCAAGGACAAGTCGTCTCTACCCAGTCGCGGATATTTGCGATTGGAGACTCACCATTGTCGGTCGGCATATAATTGTCAACTTCCGGAAGTTCCAATGGAAGTTCTTCTTCCGGAATCGGAACATATCCGCATTTTTCACATTTTACAATCGGAATCGGCTCACCCCAGTAACGCTGTCTGGAAAATACCCAGTCACGCAGTTTGAAGTTTGTCTTTTTCGTACCGACACCTTTTTCTTCCAGCCATTCAATAATGGCTTTCTTTGCTTCTTCTACCGATTTTCCTGTGAGGAATCCGGAATTTACAAGAGTTCCCGTAGCAACATCTGTGAAGGCTGCTTCTTCTACATTTCCTCCTTCGATTACCTCGATAACCGGAATATTAAATTTCTTTGCGAACTCCCAGTCACGGTCGTCATGCGCAGGAACCGCCATGATAGCACCGGTTCCGTAACTCATCAATACATAATCCGATACCCATACCGGAATTTCTTTTCCATTTACCGGATTTACTGCGGTCAAGCCCTGAATCTCGACACCTGTCTTTTCTTTCGCAAGCTCGGTTCTTTCAAAATCGGATTTTCTTGCTGCCATCTCACGATAAGCAACGATTTCATCCCAGTTTGCGATCTCATCTTTGTATTTGTCAAGATATGGATGTTCCGGAGAAACAACCATATACGTTACACCAAACAGTGTATCCGGACGTGTTGTATAGATGCGGAGTTTCTCTTCCTTATCTTTGAGCTGGAAATCCACCTCTGCACCATGAGAACGTCCGATCCAGTTTTTCTGGGAAACTTTAACACGCTCAATATAATCCACGTCGTCCAGATCATCAATCAATTTATCAGCATATTTGGTAATTTTTAACATCCACTGGCTTTTTACTTTGCGGACAACTTCACTTCCACATCGCTCGCAGACACCATTTACAACTTCTTCATTGGCAAGTCCGCATTTACAGGAAGTACACCAGTTGATCGGCATTTCAGATTTATAAGCAAGTCCTGCTTTAAACAATTTCAGGAAAATCCACTGTGTCCATTTGAAATAATTCGGATCGGTCGTATTGATCTCACGATCCCAGTCAAAGGAATAACCAAGTGACTGCAGCTGTGCTTTAAAACGTGCTACATTCTGCTTTGTAACTTCTTTTGGATGAATTTTATTTTTAATTGCATAGTTTTCTGTAGGAAGACCAAATGCATCCCATCCCATCGGATAAAGGACATTGTATCCCTGCATACGGCGCTTACGCGCTACGATATCAAGTGCAGTATAAGGTCTTGGATGACCCACATGCAAGCCCTGTCCGGATGGATATGGAAATTCCACCAGCGCATAAAACTTTGGCTTTGAATAATCGTCAGTAGCGGCAAAAGCCTTTTTCTCTTCCCAGATTTTCTGCCATTTTTTCTCAATTTCTTTCGGGTTGTAAGATGACTTCATGTCAATTCCTCCTAAATTTAACTTTACATTTTTACTTCTTTTTTAACACCTTATGGATAACTCTTACAGACGTTTTTCGTCCGATCTCATCCGTCAGTTTATATGTAATCCGGTAATCTCCGGGTTTCTTTGTATTTACTCTGCGAACTTCTTCATATACATAAGAAGCATTCGGTCGATAATCAATCACCGTCCTTACGCGCTTTGTCGCATCATATCCTGTTGTATTTCGTGCGTGAATACCTGCCATTACCTTATAAACTCGGTCCCCATAAACAATTCGCTTTTTCTTGGCTCCACGAATCACTGGTTTCTTTTTGTTATAAGGATTGTGTTTGCTCCAAATATCTGTTGGATCATAACCAGTAGTTCCCTTCACCTTGATTGCCCTTGGTTTACCGAGCGGCCCCGGATTTTTCGCATTGTAAATAACTACTTTTGTGCCAACCGGGCAATGATCATAAATCCACTTAGCATCCTTTACGGTCAAACGAACGCATCCATGCGATGCTGTCGTTCCAAGCCGATTATAACTGCTATTGGACAATGTTCCCGGATTCTGCTTGTGATACCAGACCGAATGAAACAAAATACCCTTATAAATACGGCTGCAATATTGTCCATAACAAGGTCCTTTGAGCACATGCCAGCGCATCCGCTGCTGAATCCGAAAGGTTCCCGTCGGCGTTATACGGCCGGTAGAACACGGAAATGCCTTGATGGCCTTTCTCTTCTTATAGACGGTGACGGTATTTTGCAATTTATTGATTTTAATAATGTAAGAATCCGTTTTCTTTTTCGCCGTTTTCTTTGCCTGCGCCGCTCCCGGTATCAGCAGTACCAGAAAAAGCATTAAAAACCCAATTCTCACCAAACTTCTCGCCCTGTTTTTCATACTTTCCTCCAATACACCTCTCCGCCCTGACATCACGTATCTTTTATTATATCAATTTCCTGCACTTTCGTCAATACGCGCCGTCTTCTCTTTTGTCAAAAATTCACATGATCCGGATCGCCGTGCATTTCATCGCGGTTCAATCCGTCAATTGCTGCAATTTCTTCTTCCGTCAGCGCAAAATCAAACACCTGCGCATTCTGTATGATTCGCTCTTCTTTTGTTGATTTTGGAATTGTAATGATGCCATTTTGCACATCATAACGTAAAATCACCTGTGCCACACTTTTTCCATGACGCTTTGCAATTTGCAAAAGAACCGGATCTTCAAAGCAGGCACCGCGCCCCAGTGGGCTCCATGCCTCCGGCACAATATCGTGTTTCCGGCAATACTGCCGCAGACTCTGACGTGTCAGATACGGATTACACTCAAACTGATCCACCGCCGGCGCAATGTTGGCTTTCACACTGAGTTTTTCCAAATGATGCTCCAAAAAATTACTGACTCCAATTGCTTTTACAAGGCCTTCTTCATATAGACCTTCCAGTATTTTCCATGTCTCGTGAATTTTTTCAGGCACAGGCCAATGAATCAGATAAAGATCCACATATTCCAGCCCCAATTCTTTTAAACTCGCCTCAAATGCTTCCCTCTGTCTTCCTTCCCGTTGCTTATCATTCCACAATTTTGTCGTAATAAACAATTCTTCTCTCGGTACTCCACACGTCCGAACCGCTTCTCCTACTTCTTTTTCATTAAAATAAAACGCCGCTGTGTCGATCAGACGATATCCGTTTTTTATCGCTGCCTGCACCGCCGGAACCGTATCCCCTTCGGACTTATACACGCCAAGTCCGAAAATCGGCATCTCTACACCATTGTTCAATGTCACTCTCGATTGTAATGTCTGCACTCTTTCCGCCGCCTTTCTTTCCATTGCTCTCGCGCTTTCAGTATACTCCATCTTTTCTTTTTGCGCAAATAAAAAGTCTATTAACTGCGTTTCCCCCATATAATGAACTAATACCCTTACTAAGGTGATTTTATGGATCAGATTCTTCTTTGGATACAAAACTACGGAACACCGGCTATTATTGTACTCATTGCGCTGGAATACGCCTGTTTTCCTATTTCCAGCGAGCTAGTTCTACCCTTTGCCGGAGCCTTCGGTGCCGGTCATGGTACGCCGCTGTTTCTTCTTATTATATACAGCAGCATCGCCGGACTTATCGGAACTACCTTTATCTATCTGATTGGACGCTTCGGCGGCTCCCCACTTCTCGACCGATTGATGCGGCGATTTCCTTCGACCGAAAAGCCCATCCTTTCCTCCTACCGTACTTTTGGCGACCACGGGAAAATCGCAGTCTGCCTCGCCCGCGTAATTCCACTTTGCCGCACATACATCGCTTTTGTCGCCGGTTCTTCCAAACAGTCTTTTCCTACTTATGCCATCTTTTCCGCAATCGGAATTACACTCTGGAATAGTGTCCTCATCACCCTGGGGTATTATGGATACCAATACCGCGACACCTTTTTCCATTATTTCAATCAATACAAAACCATTATCCTCGTCGTGGGTGTAGGACTGCTTGTACTGTTGCTTTTTCCGAGACGGGAACGGGAGTAGACTGCGTTTATTTTTCCAAAATATCGCATATTTCTTTTAGATTTTCCGCAAGCGGAATGGGATTTCTTTTTCAAGACAACTTGTTTACAAAAAAACCGAGTAACCTAAGCTACTCGGTTTATTCAAGGCGACAACCAGATTTGAACTGGTGATCAGGGTGTTGCAGACCCATGCCTTACCACTTGGCTATGTCGCCATATATAATATATTATATCATTACTGTCACATTTATGCAACATTTTTTCGATATAATGTTTTTCAGATAAGAAATCTCCCCCGCAAGCGGGTCCCCTCTTACCTGGGTGTGTACATGATAAGGAATCCTCCCGCAAGCGGGTCCCTCCTTACCATAATAATGACTCCTACGGGAATCGAACCCGTGTTACCGCCGTGAAAGGGCGATGTCTTAAC